>JAESFH010000043.1_pt1 | contig 184639 bp, 151 predicted proteins | sample 9269381 | NCBI WGS metagenome assembly JAESFH01 (sample SAMN14504062, study PRJNA617094) | algae metagenome | isolation source: Aphanothece sp. CMT-3BRIN-NPC111 and co-occurring heterotrophs from well... | place: USA: Clark Mountains Wilderness, California | collected 2010-04-18
CTGAACTTACACTCGCAGTCCAGTTGAACACTGTCCCACTCACATTACCACTAGGTACATAGTTCACTGCGGCGCCACTGCAGATATCTCTGCTCGATGCACTGCTTACCGATGGCGTCGGATCAATAGAAACAATTACACTTTGAAGGGATGAGTTTGGACAAAGCCCACCTAAACTAACTTCAAAAGTATAAGTCATTGTCTGACGCGAAGTTGTGCTATTTGAAAGTACATCTGCAATTGTTACAGGAAATGAATTGAACGTAGTGTTAACAGGAGTAAAACCTGTCAAACCAGGGTCACTCGTTGAAACATTCACTAACTTGATCACTGCACCAGAAGTTGGACTACTAAGGACAACATTAGTTGCGGTGCCCTCACAAATAACGGCCAGTGTATTGGTTACGGTAAAAGTGGGGTTATAAACAGAAATTGAACTTACATCAGTAAGCGTGGTATTACAAAAACTAACTAAGTGGACTGCTAAAACTCTTATTGAGACATCGCCAAAAAGTTCATAAGAAGGAATAACTAAATTTCCAGCTCCATCGCCAGCATAAAAACCACTTAATGCTGAATTATCTGCAGTATTTTGAAGTTGATAGGCAACATTTGCCTGGTCACTTTCAACTGTTAAACTAACTGTTGAACCATGGCATGTAAAAGACGGACCTGTTACGTTAAGATTGACGGGACATTGAGCAATTGACAGGAACCCAGAGAAAATAAATCCTAGTAGAAAAAAGATTAATAGGTTAGAATTTAGCTTTTTGAGCATATCTATCGGCCAACTAGGGGGTTTATGTAAAATCTACCGTTCAGGTAACCTTGCAATATACCAATATTGTTAGTCGGTTAATTGCCCGTTGGAATTTAGTTTCATTAAAACCATCTTCGTTTGGTTATTATCCAATTCCATCGTTCCTAGAAGCAAAATTTTACCGTTTTCTAATTCCAATACTGCAGCACCTGAATCCGCATGTTCTTCTGAGCCAAATGTCCTTGACCAAACCTCGTTACCGTTCAAACCTATCTTTGTAAGCCAAATATCGCCTCCCACTACATCTTTTTTCTCATTTGCAAGTATCAAATATCCTTGGGATCCAAAAATTGAAGGCGCAGCTGATATAGCATTTAAATTCCTGTTTTCTATTGGTATTCTTTTGCTAAACTGTATGTCATTTGGTAAATTAAAAGACAACGGCGATCTGAGTTTTGAAGCATAAAGGGATACAGTACCATCACTGGATGTTTCTTTACCAACTATTAAAAATCCTTCGCCTAAAATAGGAGGCACTCTCATCACATGCGAGACTTCAAGATTACTATTTAAGTCAAAAACGTATTTTAAATTAGGATTAGCTCCCGTATTTGTTAAAGAGTAGTAGAGAAATTTTGAATTGAAATTATCGCTTTCATCTATATTATCCTGAACATAGTTAGAGTATGCGAACACATAATATAAATTTTCTGACTGCTGAAAAACATTTGTCGCCTTATCGATTGTACCTTGTCCATATTCATTTCTCCAATTATCCTCACCAAAGAAATCCAAATTACTGCTACACCTGTAGTGGAAGATATCAAAGAAATCTTCTGGATTAGAAGGATTTAACAACTCGCCAGTATATCTTGTTGCTCCGGTTATAATGAAACCACCGTCAGCTAGCAATGTTACAGACTTTGCATCATCATTAGCGGGAGATCCATATTCAACATTTCTAATTTCACTTCCACCTGCACTTACAATAAGCAATTTGATATCAGTATTGTTGGAAGATTTTTGGAAGTCGCAAAGGATTACAAAATTGCCATCATTGGTACGTTCTATATCTTTTGCCTTATCACCAACTTCACCGACTACTTTTTCCCATAGTATCTTGCCTTCTGAATCAACTTTTACTAAATAAGGCTGGTTATTTTGACCTAGTTCTGCTTCCGAATTTCCGAGGAGCATTAATGTGCCATCTGCGTTAGCAATGAAATCAACACCATATTGATATCCGTCACCTCCGTAATACTTCACAAAATAATTTACATCAGGTGGGCTAATGGAGTTTTCAGTATCACATGAAATAACAGCAGCAATAACTGATAATAAGACTATGGTAAGTTTGATTAAATTAATTTTCATTGCCTTCCTCCGCCTGATTATTAATTCTTTTTAAGACGCCACGGGTACGCGCTCTCTTTAACTCACGTGGCTTGTATAATGGCTGCAAGACTCCAACTGATACGGAGAGATTATTTATTCTGAAAAAATCGTCAACGTGCGCATATGATCCTACAGGATTAAAAGATTGAATAAATTCATCTGAAGTGAGAGGTGATATACTATAATCGGCGTATAAATTTTTCTTATCAACTATGTTCTTCAAACCGATTGCATAACGAACATCCAAAAAGAAAAAACGCAATCCAAATTTCATTTTTACACCGCCACCAAGAAGTATACTTTGGTTAATTCTATTGCGCTTATTTACGATATTAATGTCAGGGCTCTTCTTGTCTACCTGCTCTCCCTCTGCAATTGTTTCACCTTCCTCTGAGGCGTTGTAGTTAGTTATCCTTATAGTTGCAACATCACGACTTAGAAAAGCTGGAGAATAACCTAAATACCCATACGGTCGATATTTCCCAATTGCTTTTGTATAAAGAATTGTGACCGGAAGTGATATCCAAGTTTGCCGCTCGTCAAAGGACTTCGTATCTCTTTCGAAATAATTTTGAGAATTGAGCTGATACCGATTGAAGCTATAATTCAACTCTGCTCTTATGCCTACATGTTCACTTAAATAAAAATCTCCACCAGCATCTACATGATATCCTATTGTAAGTTTATAGCCTTCTGTAACACGAGCATCTCCAAAAGCATTATTGTCTTGTATCACTTTAACAGGAGAAACATTTGTTCCAGCTTTGGCGAAAAAGGCAAAAATCGGAGAGGCGGTAAATCGCTTGCTTAAATAGACAACATCCGTTGAATGAATATTTTCGTCCGCGATAAACTCAGGGTTAGCCTTTAAAACTCCGAGATAACTAACTTTGGCACCGATAGGATCGTCCAATAGCAGATATGTTTGCGTGAGCAATAAATAGGCACGAAGTTTTTGATCATTTGAAAAACTAGTGAGACAGCCTCCTAGTATTGAAGGAATAGTATAGAAATGACCATCTTGAAATTCTTTTGTGGCATTCGTAAGCGTAAGCTCGCAATCTTGCTGAGCCAGTGCTTGAACACTAATTAACAGCGCCATCGTAAAACCACAAATTATTTTCATTTAATCCTCAATTAATACACTAACACAGGTCGGCTCATATTTTATATCTTCACCCTCCCCTACGTATTTTTTCCATTCATCCTTCGTCATATTTCTTTGCAGCTTTGGACAAATCTGACTAGCAAGAATTGATGGATCAGTTGGCCATACTCTTATTTCAGATTCGCTGCAAGCCGCGATCAAATAATTAGACGACTTACTAAAAGCGATGTCCCAAATGAAACCGTTGTTATCATCCATAGTAATCGGAAGATCTTCAGGGTTTTCTAATAGCCACAATAGTAGGCGCTTGTCAAGTCCTGCACTTGCCAATAGCTTTCCATCAGGGCTAAACTCCACATCCATTACTCCAGCTTTATGACCCGTAAATTGGCTTACATCTTTGCTTTTTAAATTATACAACTTTACTATCCCTCTTTTATTTGCAATGTCTTCGAGACCAAAAGCAAGTAAGTTACCGTCTGGACTAAATTTTATGGAAAGTGCACGGGTATCAGGATCATCTACAAGCTTGGAGATAGCATAGTCTCTAAGATTAACAAGTAACACTTGACCGTTCCAAGTTGCTCCGGCAAGAAAATTCCCATCAGCACTTATTGAAATCCGTTTTACCTCTGAAGGCAATGATACTACTTTACTCACCGACCCATCTGTACTGCCTAAAGAAAGGGTCTTATCAGCGCTTGCTATTATAAACGATGAACTGCCTGGTAAGAATTCTATGTCGTTGGTTGGGCCACCAAGTCCCTTAATAATATGTAACGGTTTAGTGTTTTTAGAAACATCATAGATCTGGATAAAGGAAGAGTCACTTCCATTAACGATATATTTTTCATCAGGACTTAATGCGATTACTTTACTTGGATACCTTGTAGCATAGCCAGTTGATTTACTTGTGAGCTCATTAAAGTCGCCACGCATAATTCTTCCGTCAACACCAGAAGAATAAAATGAATTATCTTTTAAGGAAACAACTAATGACTTAATGTGAACGTGAGGAGGACCAGGAGTTTTAATAGAATTGTAGGTGGCTCCATTAATTTTCTTTAACGAACTGTACAATCCTCCATAAATGTAGGGATCGTATTTTTTACCTTCATATCTTCTGTGGTAATGGTAACCTTGCATTGCAAGTAGACCTTTTAAATCTTTATCGTCATCTTCTTGAACAGATTTCGTGGCCAACGTTTGGGCTACTGCTAACATATACAAAGCATTTGCTCTAGAGAATTGCTCTTTAGCAATTGTTGTTTGTTGAGAAGCTATTACCCTGGCAGCTTTTTCTTCATTCCCAGCGGCTATTGCTTTTTGCTCCTCTTCTCTAGCTTTTTCAAGTGCAGCTTCTGCGCGATGACGTTCTCGTGTTGCTACTGCAAGAGCGTCTCCTAAAGCACTATACGACTTTGCCAAATCTGCTGCCGCTTTCTCAGCTCGTAATTTCTGCTTATTAGCCTCTGCTGTTTGCTTAATAGCAAGTTCACTTTGAATCTGCGCTTTTTGCCTTTCTTTCTCTGCTAAGCGGGTTTGCTCATCAGCTTTAATTTTTTGTATGTATGACAGTAAAAAGAAAAGAATTGCTACAACAAAAGCAACGCCTAATATCACTGCTGTGGCGCGTGTCCTCCTTAGAACACGTCTTTGCAACATCTCTTGATTCTTTAACTCGGCTTCGTATGTAATCCTGCTTGTATCAAGGAATACAACAGCACGTTCAAATGCCTCGTCATAGCGTTGCGCCCACTCGCGCGTTGGCCTTTGCTTCTTTTGCCAGTTGAGCGCAAGTTGTAAATCAGGTGGCCTCCATAAACCGGTTTTGCCAATCTGATACATTGCTGCAGCCTCAGAGAGTCTTTTATACATTTGAGCGGACTCAAATTCTTCGTCAACCCAAATACTAAGGCGTTTCCAAATACGCATCAAGCTTTCGTGAGAAAGCTCTATCATTGAATCGCTATTCAGCGGAATATTTGCGGCAGGCATTAAGAACGATCTACCTGCTTTCCTAAAATGATCTACAACGGCAACAACATCTTCTTCTTCAGCTTCTGCTAATAAGGCAATCAAACCGAGACGGCCCGGCCTTCTCATTCCCTTGTTTTCCTGATTCTTTTCAGTAATATTCTTAAATAGTACTTCTGCTATTTCTTTTCCCCTGGTTGTCAGTTCATCATATGCTTCATTGGCATGAAGGGAAAGTGCTTCACTTATTTTACCAGTAGCCTGGTAGTGACGAAGGTCCAACGGTTCACCTGGCTCGCGATTCACCAGCCAATAATCCCATGTACGCATCAAAGCGTGTTGCAAAATCGGAAGCTGATCCTGGTTATTACCAACATCGCTGAGAAGGCGTTTAACCAGACGTCCCGAAATCCTACCTCCTGCTACAGCAACAGGTCCCTCAATAACCATCTTCTTTTGCTCCCTCGTCAATTGAGGCACGAGATAGTTACTATGATTAATCCATTGTGTTAATCCTGGAAACACGGAGCAATTACCAATGAAGTCCGACCTCATGGTAACGGCAATATAAACCGGTACGATATTTTGTTTAACCGCAGTAAGAATCAGGTTGACATACTGCTGAGCCTCGTTGTGTGATTCATCAGTAAGTTGATTGTCTTTAAATCTCAGCAGCTCTTCAAACTGATCAATGAGAAGGAAAATATTCTCGCCTTTTTGGGATTGAATGTAACGCGCTACTTCCACCAATCCCTGAGGACCACTTCTTAAAACTGAAGTAATTATAGCTTTATGTATTGCCCTATCACTTTCGTCAAATTGACTTGTAGCGATGAGTTGATCGATAATAGAATCTGCTAGGTAATTAATAGGTGAAGAACCCGGACGGGTAGAAATGGCATTCCAATGGGGACCTGTCTGGGTCATAAATCCACCATAGAGCACTGGCACAAGTCCGCAGTACATCAAGGATGACTTACCGCTGCCTGAATACCCCATAACCGTTACAAAACGATTTTTAGAAAGCTTTACAAGGATTTCATCCACCTGCCCTTCACGGCCAAAGAAAAGATGACATTCATCTATGGAAAAGGGTCGAAGTCCAGGAAATGGATTTTCCTGCCTAAGGTCTACATCAACCAAGGTTTCTGGTAAAGGCTTTTCAAACTCACCGGTATGTAAGGGTTGCTTCAACATAAGCGAACCTTTTTATATCCTATGAGCTGAATGCATGGGGGTTTAAATGCTTCACTCACACCTCAATCATTAAAAAATAGCTTAGGAGTAAGCCTAAGCTTAATAAAATAAATTTCATCAAGATAGGCGAAAACAAGAGAAAAAACAAAAAAAGGGGCTGTAGAGCCCCTTTGTATTTTTTACTGAATAACCTTCCCTACTTTATCTTGCTGATAACAGCTTGAAAAGCATCAGGATGATTCATCGCTAAATCTGCTAGTACTTTACGGTTCAAATCAATTCCGGATTTCTTCAACTTACCCATAAACTCCGAATAAGATAATCCATGCTGACGTGCTCCTGCGTTGATTCTTTGGATCCAAACTCCTCTGAATTCTCTTTTCTTTTGCTTTCTATCCCGGTAGGCATAAACCAAACCTTTTTCGATAGCATTTTTAGCTACCGTCCAAACATTTTTCTTACGACCGAAAAAACCTTTGGCTAACTTAATGAACCGTTTTCTTTTAGCCCTGGAGGCTACATTGTTGACTGATCTAGGCATTTTACTTACATTTTTTGATCGTTGGCGGTCTTAAAGACACTTTACGTTAGCCAAAAATCGGGTTAAACATTAAACCAATTAAAGAACAAGCATTGCTTTTACGTTCTTCATATCTGACTTGTGAACCAAAGACATGTTACTGAGTCTCCTCTTTTGCTTTGTTTCTTTCTTTGTCAGGATATGATTCTTAAAAGCGCTTTTATGCTTAATCTTTCCTGTGCCGGTGACTTTGAATCTCTTCTTTGCACCTGACTTTGTTTTTAACTTAGGCATTTTTATATAGTTATCGAATCACTTTTTCCCTGCTTTAGGCATCAACAGCATGCTCATTCTTTTTCCTTCAAGTCTTGGCATAGCTTCTACTTTGCCAAATTCTTCAAGCGCCTGAGCAAATCGAAGCAACAAAATCTCTCCTCGTTCCTTATATACAATTGACCTTCCGAAGAAGGTAACTGTGGCTTTAACTTTAGATCCTTCTTTCAAGAAGTTCTCTGAATGCTTGACCTTAAAATTAAAGTCATGTTCTTCTGTATTTGGACCGAAGCGAATTTCTTTAATTACAACTTTTACTGTCTTCGCCTTTATCTCTTTCTGTTTCTTCTTCTGTTCGTACTTAAATTTAGAATAATCTACCACTTTGCACACTGGTGGGTCTGCATTCGGAGATATCTCTACAAGATCCAGGTTCTGCTCCTGAGCAAGTTTAATAGCCTGCTGAATAGGATAAACATCAACTTTGATATTTTCTCCAACAACCCTTACACGCGGTGCTGTGATCCGCTCGTTAACACGGTATGGTTCCTCCTTTTGAGGTCCCCTCCGCATGGGTCTGTTATAACTGGGTCTACTGCCGCTGGTATTAATATTCTTTAGTATTTAAATCTTACAAAAAAACTGCCTGCCTAGTTGGCAGACAGGGGTGCAAATATCGCTATTATTTTAATTTTTCAAAACTTATCCTTTAAAGAAGGATTTATTATCGTTAAGGCGCTGCGCATTCTACTTTAAAAGTAGCAACAAAAGCGTCTAATGATACACTACCTTGATCGCCCTGACCATGTTTTCGAATTGAAACATGATTTTCAGCAGCTTCTCTTTCTCCTACAATAAGCATATACGGAATCTTTTTAGTTTCAGCATCCCGAATTTTCCGTCCGATCTTTTCATCTCGATCATCCAGAATTCCTCTGATATCATGTTCCTTTAAAAGCTCATATACTTTTGTTGCGTATTCGTTAAACCTTTCTGAAATAGGCAATACAGCAATTTGATCTGGCGCCAGCCAAAGCGGAAAATTACCAGCACAATGCTCAATCAAAACAGCAACAAATCTTTCTAGTGATCCAAAGGGAGCGCGATGGATCATAACCGGGCGATGCTTTTGATTATCAGACCCTACGTATTCAAGTTCAAAGCGCTCTGGCAAATTGTAATCAACCTGAATTGTACCAAGTTGCCAACTTCTTCCTAATGCGTCTCGAACCATGAAGTCTAATTTAGGGCCATAGAAAGCGGCTTCACCTTGTACAGCCACAGTTTTTAAACCTCGTTCATCCGCTGCTTCCTGGATTTCGCGTTCAGCTTTTTCCCACAGGTGATCATGACCAATATATTTTTCCTTGTTGCTTGGATCTCGCAACGAAACCTGCGCTGTAAAATTTTCAAACCCAAGTGATTTGAAGACGTGCAGCACCAGATCAATTACTTTGATAAACTCGTTCTTCACCTGATCGGGACGACAAAAAATATGTGCATCATCTTGTGTAAATCCGCGGACGCGAGTTAAGCCATGCAATTCACCACTTTGTTCATACCTGTATACCGTTCCAAATTCTGCTAAGCGAATTGGGAGATCACGATACGATCTCGGCTTTGTTTTATAAATCTCGCAGTGATGCGGACAGTTCATTGGTTTTAATAAGAACTCTTCATTTTCATCCGGAGTGCGAATTGGTTGAAACGAATCCTTACCATATTTTTCGTAATGCCCGGAAGTAACATAAAGATTTTTACTACCTATATGTGGCGTTACAACGGGATCATATCCGGCACGAACCTGGGCACGCCTCATAAATTGCTCGAGACGCTCACGAAGTATAGTTCCTTTAGGCAACCAGAGTGGCAGACCCATCCCAACCTTTTCAGAAAATGCAAATAGCTCTAATTCCTTTCCTAGTTTTCTATGATCACGTTTTTTAGCCTCTTCTATTAGGTGCAAGTATTCTTCTAATTCCTTTTGCTTTGGAAAAGTAATGCCATACAAACGTGTAAGCATCTTGTTTTTTTCATTGCCGCGCCAATATGCACCTGCTACATTTAATAGCTTTACTGCTTTAATAAAACCAGTATGCGGCACATGAGGTCCCCTGCATAAGTCAGTAAAATTTCCTTGTTCATAAAAAGTAATTTTACCATCCTCTAAATCACTAATCAATTCTAACTTATACGGATCGTTCTTTTTCTTAAAGTAATCCTGGGCCTCTGCTTTAGTAACTTCCCTTCTAACATAATGGCTTTCCTTCTTCGCCATTTCTTTCATCTTGCTTTCTATCGCTGCGAGGTCATTTTCCCCAAGGGTTCTATCTCCTAAATCCACATCGTAATAGAAACCATTTTCAATTGGAGGACCAATGCCAAATTTCACTCCTGGGTAAAGCGCTTCCAGTGCCTCTGCCAGTAAATGCGCAGACGAATGCCAAAAGGTGTTCTTACCAGACTTATCATTCCACGTTACTATTTTCACTGCAGCATCATTGGTAATGGGTCTGCCCAAATCCCAAACCTCACCATTAACTTCTATCGCCAAGGCTACTCTTGCCAAGCCTTCACTAATGCTGCTTGCAATTTCTGAACCTTTAACTGCAGCCGGATACTCTCGAATGCTTCCATCAGGAAGTGAAATTTTTACGTTCATTTTCTAAAAATTATTGGGCACAAATATGCTTAAAGAAGTGCAAAGCAGAAAGTTTATCAACAAACCTCAATGCTAATTTAAGCAGCTTTAAATGGAGGATTTACAAATTAAACTGGAAACTAAAGAAGACGCCAAACTTGCGGGTACCTGGCTTTTCAAGATATGAGAGTCTATGGATAAAATCAACACGGAAAAATTTAAAGATATTCTCGACACCATAACCCAACTCAACATAAGGCTTACCTCTTTCAAGGAAGCCGGCCTGAAGTGTCTCCTCTCCACTGCTCGTTGTCTCAGCAATTAAATCTTGATTTAGTTGATTCATACCGCCATAAATAACATTGGATGTTCCTACTAATCTCCACTTCAGTCTTTTCATTAAAGGAATCCTATTAAGAAGGAAGCCTTCAAAATGATGCTGATATTGCATTGAAGCATATCGATCACTCACAAATTCACCATAGTCCATCAGGTTGTAGGTAACCTGCGCAAAAATTGGGGTTTGATTTCCAAGATGGAGTGACAGTAACGGATAAGGAAGTGTATTGAAAACGTACTCGCCATTCAAGTTCATATTCCCAACCCCCAATGGTCCGAAGCGTATTTTTTTACTGATCGTTAACCTTAGTTTATCATATTCAAAATCGCTACCCATGACGCCTTTTAAGCCGTGCGTATAACGCAACGTTATTACTGGCCATCGAAGTGTACCCAGACTTAATCTCTCGTTTTCATTCAGAATAAATGTTTCATCTCGCGCAAATCTTGATTCAATAATTACTTCAGCATTTTCATAAGAATTGAGAATTTGCGAATTTGAATCGTCAGGTCTCTGATAATAACCAAAATTAAAAGTGGGCTGAAAAGTTGAGTGTTTGAAGGCGATGCGTTGGGTAAACCCCTTTAAAACTTCACGTGAAAAATTAAAGCGACTCTCGTTAAAGTAATAGCCTCTTCTGAAAACTCCGAACCTTTGGGCAGCTAGAAATAAATAATTATCAGCAAGGCTTTCGTCATCAATCCCAACACGACCCAGATCACTCCTAACCCTTACGCTTGCAGTTGTCCATCGCTCCCGGGAAAGAATATGTTGAACAAATCCTGAATACTTTACTTTTTCGTCATCGAACCCGTAGCCAACGCTTCCTCCCAATATCCATTTATTACTAAAGTTCATATTGGTTTTAAATCCGCCCTGAAGCCTTAATCCTTCAATGTCGTTATAGGCCAGCGTAGAAATGTATGGACCGAGACTAATTTTACCAACGTTATAATACCCGTTGACTGCTATCTTAATGATGTCCGTATATGTTCTTACAATGGGTATACTTTGAAGCGTGTCAATCATTCGATAAACACTTTTTTCGGTTTCCGACAGCGGTTCATGTCGCAATGTGTCCCAGTATTCTTCCTTCTCGAACTGCCTCGCATCCTCTTCCATTACAATTGGTCTTTTGTAAAATGAAAGATCCTTAGGTTTATTGACAATGACATTCTTATTACTCGTATAGAATTTAGCCAGCATGCCAGCGGAGAACTTAGTCAATTCACTAATGTCGATCAATACCCTGTTCTTTACAGGTATCCAAGCTCCTTCTGTAGTAGGTTCAAGTTCCTGCTGAATTCTGATCTTCTCTATAAAATTAAGGTTCGCCTGCTTTCCTACTGAAGCATCAATTTGCTTCAATGCGAATTCATTTTTTGTGATCCAAATAGTTCCTGTGAAAGCAAGATCTTGTGGACTTCTAGGAAAAAAATCAAGACGATAACAATAGTCATCACCAATGTATAGGCTATCGGTAAGGTCGAAATTATAATACAATCTCCAACCATCAGCAATCGGTGAAACGAAATCTTTACTTATGATATTAAGCCAGTTCTGATAAAAGTTGTATTCCTGGAAAGAGGTACCAACAAATTGTGTTACTAATGTTCCGTCTTCGATACCAATTCCATTGATTTTAGAACGTTGAATGTTTTCCGTTTTTAGTTGAGGATCGGTTCGGTAATAATATTTTGAAACACTTTCTGAAATAAAAAGCGGAAGGATTGGCTTCCCATCTTCACCTGCAATACGATCAACGCTATCCATTACCTGCGTGATCTTCTTCATTATTTTTTTGTTCTTAAACTTCTCCGAAATATTATCTACATCTATCTCAATTTTTGTGTAGGTGTCATATTCGTATGCAGTGAGTTTACGCTTATCGTTTTCTGATTTGTTCCTTACTACATTTCTCAGAATAGCATAGGCTGGATTTTCTCCTGCATCAAAAACAATTTCCTGAAGGTTAGTTGCTATTTCCTCAAGTTGAAAATTTATATTTTGTTCGACACCCCGTTCTACAATTTTGGTTCTCGTTTTATATCCTAAGTAAGAGACAACAATCGAATCGACAGGTTCGGTGCTTTTAACGCTAAAATTGCCATCGAAGTCGGTTGTTGTTCCGTTCATCGTTCCCTTAAAAATGATATTCGCGAATGGGATCGGATCACCGGAATTAGCATCTGTAACTTTCCCTTTAACAACTGTTTGGGAAAACAAGCTAAACGACTGCGCGAGTAGAAATACTACGATTAGGTATTGAAATGGGCTTTTTTTTGATGCGTTCCGCACAATATTGCAATTAGTACAAATTTCCTCAGTTAAACAGCTAAAAGCTGATTCAGGTTTCATTATGCATTTAAATTTATTTCCTCCTTACGACCAAGATGTTTAGGTGATGTCTTAAAAATATATAGGTCTAAGACGGCTTTAGTCCGTGCTAAGTATTCTCTTATTCTCACTTTTAAAGATTCATCAAGGCCTGGTTCTTCCGCTAACATGGCCACTGCCTCAATCTTATAGTATTGACTTATAAACAGTGCACGATAGCTATGAAAAGGTTGTGTAATGATTGTAATTGTATCCTGACCGAAGACTTCCTTGCTCCTTACAATAGAGTCAAGTGTTCTAAGACCGGCATAGTCTAATGTTATTACTGAATCCGGAACACCTTCTTTTAACAAGGCTTTTCTCATTTCCCAAGGCTCATTGTACGACATCGTTCGGTTGTCTCCGCTAAGAATGAAATGTTCAATTTTCCCTAGTTTATATAAAGCTGCAGCCGTCTCTATTCTTTTCCTAAAATATGGGTTTGGTCCACCTCCTACTACCCTATGACTTGTACCTAAAACAAGTGCAACTTTATGGTTTGGCAACTCGGTTAAGTCGAAGTATATTCTGCTTTCAGTGCTCTTAATAATCCATACGTTACAGATACTGATCAGCAAAATCAGCAAAAGTATTAAACCAAAAAAAATTCTCTTCAACCAACGCATAGCTACAGACAAACTAATAAGCCAACACTAAAGTTACTGAATTGTACGCAGAAACTCCCTTTCAAGAAGATCAGAACGTCTCACAATTTTTCTGAACCAATTTAGTTTCAGTTGTAACTTTTCTTCCTCGGTTAAACTAAAGTCAATATTCGATCTTCTCAATTTATACATCATTGAATTTAATGATATCGCTACACTCACTGATACATTCAGGCTTTCCGTAAAACCATACATTGGAATTTTTACTTTATAGTCGCAATGATCGATCGCATATTGTGAAGCTCCCCGTAATTCATTTCCAAAAAGGACAGCAACTTTGCTGCTTTCAACTTCTATTTCGTCGATGGAGGTTCCGTTTTCATCCGGATCTGCTACATAGATCTTATAACCTTTCTCGCGTAGCGACCTAAAACATTCGATTGTGTTGTTTGATTCGGGAATTCTGTACCGTTCCAAGTTCATCCATTTGTCCGCCCCTTTCAATACTCTAACGTTAAACTGATACTTTGCGGTATTTTCTATAATGTGAATATCCTGGAGACCCATGCACTCGCAAGTTCTTATCGCTGCGCTGGCATTTTGAGATTGGTAGATATCTTCTAGAACAACCGTTACATGTCGTGTTCGATCATGCAGCACTTTATCAATGAAACTTTTTTTATGTTCAGAGACAAACTGAGAAAGATATGATAAGGCACCAGATTCCTTGAAGGTCATTTCGTGTTGACACTTTACAACTGTATCGTTACAAGAGCTAATATATGCAATTAAACTTTTTATTATCCGAACAAGGCTCCGGCAATAGTAGCGGTCATCAGTGTTGCTAGTGTAGCTGCAATCATAGCGCGCATACCCAATTTAGAAATATCCGCTTGGCGGGATGGTGCCATTCCCCCTGTGCCTCCTATTTGTATGGCGATTGAACTGAAATTCGCAAAGCCGCATAAAGCATACGTTGAAATCAAGATTGATTTTTCACTTAATAAACCTGATGCTTTCATTACTCCAAGATCATAATACGCAACAAATTCATTGATAACCATTTTCTGACCCAAAAGACTTCCTACATATAAAGATTCGTCCCAGCTTACGCCGATAACAAATGCAAAAACGCGAAACACCTGGCCGAGGATATACTGTAGTGAAAAGCCATTGAATGCTCCATTAGTACTTGTTATCACAAACTCATTCAATCCGGTATAATGGCCAATAAAGTCAACCAATATCCAGTTAACAGCATAGATTACTGCAATAAACGCGAGCAGCATTGCACCAATATTTAAAGCGAGCTTTAATCCATCTGCTGCACCTGTGGCAATAGAGTCAATAAGATTTACACCTACATTATCTTTTGTAAGGGTTAGATTTCGGTCGATACTTTCGGTTTCGGGTAGAAATAGTTTGGCTAAAACAACTGCAGCCGGTGCGCTCATAATTGAAGCTGTTAAAAGATAAGTAGCAAACTTCGTTTGCTCTTCGGGACTATTTCCACCAAGAAAAGAAACATATGCGCCAAAAACACTTCCTGCAATAGTTGCCATTCCTCCCACCATTAAACAATGAAGTTCAGAGGAAGTCATCTTTGGAATGAAAGGTTTAACAAGTAACGGTGCCTCTGTCTGTCCCATAAAAATATCACCGGCAACAGAAAGGCTTTCTGCCCCTGACAAACGCATTGTACGCGTCATCAACCACGCAAAGCCATAGACTATGCGTTGCAGAATTCCTAAATAATATAATCCTGCTGTTACTGCCGAAAAGAAGATTACGGTTGGGAGTGTTTGAAAAGCGAAAAGAAAACCGAGGCTGTGCTTTACTCCAGTTCCTGCATCGGAGTTTTTAGAAAGGTCTCCGTAAAGGAATTCCGCACCTTTTTGAGCAAAAGTTAAGAAGGTTATAAATTTTGCGCTTACATATTCAAATCCTGCTTGCACACCTGGAACTTTCGCAATCAACAAACCGAAAATGATTTGCATCACGATACCTACAATTACCAAACGCCAATCAACTGCCTTACGATTTGTGGAAAATAAATAAGCAATGCCTACAATAAACAGTAATCCGCCTAGCGCGCGCAGGTAATCCATAGGTTAGGTTAAATTAGCTGAGGATAAACCAGAGTACTACCTTAGCAATAATGAATAAATTTAAAGGGCTGAAGATAGGCTTTCCCCCTGAGATTTAGGACGTTCGGGCTGCTAATTTCTTTTGCTTAGCTCATCGCGGATCTTTGCGGCACGTTCGTAGTCTTCTTTATCGATTGCATCCTTAAGAAGATCATTTAATTTTTCAACTGAGTAGTTTTTAAAATCGTCTTTGCGAACAGTTTCTTTTTTAGTTTTTACTTTGGCTTCAGCCTTTGGCTCTACTTTTTCTTCTTCGGCTTCATCCGTAAGCACAATTCCAGCTTCCGCTAAAATTGTTTCGTAGGTATAAATTGGAGAATCAAATCGTAAACCAATAGCGATAGCATCTGATGGTCTTGCATCGATCTCGGTTTTTTTCAAACCATCGGAACAAACAATCTTAGCAAAGAAAACGCCTTCCTTTAAATCCGAGATTACAATTTCTTCCACTGTAAAGTGAAAATTATTTGCAAATGATTTGAAAAGATCATGTGTCATTGGCCTGTTAGGAATGATCTTTTCGATTTCAATTGCAATTGCTTGCGCCTCAAACATCCCAATGATGATCGGAAGTCTTCTGTTCCCTTCAGTCTCACCCAGTACAAGAGCAAAAGAGCCAGCCTGAGATTGGCTGGATGAAAGTCCTAGTATTTCTAATTTGATTTTCTTCACTTACTTAGCTGCTTTGATCGCTTCGGTCAATTTAGGAATTATTTCGAATGCATCGCCAACAATACCATAATCTGCTGCCTTAAAAAATGGTGCCTCTGCATCTTTGTTAATCACAACAATACATTTAGAGGAATTTACACCCGCCAAATGTTGAATGGCACCTGAAATTCCTACTGCAATATATAACTGAGGAGCAACTTTAACACCAGTCTGCCCAACATGTTCATGATGCGGTCTCCATCCCATATCTGAAACTGGTTTGCTACATCCCGTAGCAGCATTTAATGTCTTCGCCAGCGATTCAAGTATACCCCAATGCTCAGGACCTTTCATGCCTCTTCCGCCTGAAACTACAATATTAGCTTCGGGCAAAAGTATTTCACCTGATGCTTTTTCAGTAGAAAGAATCTTGACAGAAAAATCGGCAACAGATAGTTGAACTTGGTATGGTGTAACTTGTACAGAGGCTCCTACCTCTTTTACATCAACAGCATTTTTACGAATCGCTATTACTTTTTTATTATTATTTAGTTGAACCCACGCAAATGCTTTTCCAGTATAGATACTTTTCTTAACAGCAAAACCTGAAGATGTATCAGGAAGTGATATTATATTGGTCGCAAGACTTGCTCCTGTTTTAGCTGCAACCTTTGCCGCCACTGGCGTACCTAACGAAGAATTTGCAAGAATGAGCATATCAGCGTTCTCATCTTGTAATGCCTTAATCAACACCGATGCATAGGCCTGTATTACACCTTGATTTAGTCTGGCATCTGTTGCATGCAATACTTTTTTTGCACCATACTTACCTAGACTTTCTAACTCACTGCTTTCAACTTCTCCCAAAGCAATGGCAGTTACGGAATCACCAAGTGCATTCGCATAGGCTACGGCTTCAATTGAGGTCTTTTTAATTTTACCCTCTGCGCTTTCGACAAAAACTAATACTGGCATATTGTGAATCTCTGGCTGATGTTAAATATTATAAAACTTTGGCTTCAGTTTTCAAAAAAGTTACAAGTTGCGTTACATTATCAGCAGAAATCATTTTAACGGTACCCTTAGGGGGAGGTAATTCGAATTTCTGAATTTTATAACCACTGTCCACAGCTTTCGCTTCTACAACTTTTAATGGCTTTGTCCTTGCAGACATAATGCCTCGCATGTTTGGTATTTTCCACTCTGCAATCGGTTCCTGGCAGCCAGCAACAAAAGGAAGATTAATTTCCACTGATTCCTTCCCGCCTTCAATCTCACGAGAAAGCTTGGCTTTTGTCCCTTCAAGTTCCAATTTCATCACTGGCGATACCGATGGGATGCCCAACATCTCACCGACAATGCTGTGAACTACACCACTGTTATAGTCGATTGACTCACGACCCATAAGAATAAGATCATAGGCACCCGCTTTTGCATGCTCCGCTATTTGTGCAGCAACAAAGAAAGAATCGGCAGGATCGGCGTTTACCCTTATCGCATCATCTGCACCAATCGCTAAAGCTTTACGTATTGTAGGTTCGGTTTCCGCAAGGCCAACATTAAGCACAGTGACGGTGGTGCCTGCATTTGCATCCTTAATTTCAATAGCCCTTGCAAGTGCATAATCGTCATAAGGTCCTATAATAAATTGAACACCCGTTGGGTCAAATTTGGTGTTGTTCTCTTTAAAATTGATTTTGGATGTTGTATCCGGCACATGCGTGATGCAGACTAATATCTTCATTGTGTTCTCTATCAATTAGTTATGTAGAACCTTTAAAACAGGGCCTCAAGATACAAAAATCTCAAAGTTTCAATCGGAAAACCCATAATTTTTAATGATTCGCCAATTATTCATTTGTTCGCGTGCTACTTATTAGCTTTAACTTTTATTTGCTACGGATGTCAGAACGCTTACAACAACTTCTTCAATTTTATTCAGAAGATCCAAACGATCCATTCAATATTTATGCCTTAGCCCTTGAGTTTCTTAAAACAGATATTAAAGAGTCGGAATTGTTTTTCGAGAAATTGCTAAACGACCATGAAGATTATGTCCCGACATACTATCATGCAGCAAAGTTCTTTGAGCAAATTAATGACAGAAACAAGGCTATCGCAGTTTACGAGAAAGGAATTGCAGTAGCAAAGAAGATGAACGAACAGAAAGCCTTGAGAGAATTGACTTCTGCTTACGAGGAATTGATTTTTGAATAATTAGTTATTCAACGCGCCATTATTTACCCAGCATTCGATAAGGTCGATTTGATCTTGCGGAAGGGTGGAATCAAAAGGCATGCTTCTATCTTTTGTCATGTCGCGAATATCAGCTGCGTTTGATTTAGCCGAATTGTAGCTCCGAAAATCCACACGGGAAATTCCATTGTGGCAGCCACTGACTGCGCAACTTTGCTCTATAATAGGAAGTATATCTTCTTGCCAGCTAACAATCCGGTCTTCACAATTATTGGGCAAAGGTTCCTCTTCTATGGAGGAATCATGATAAACGCATGACATCAGCAAGAAAAGGCCAGCAAGAAAGAATCTAGACATTCAATACAAAGCTACTAAAAAGGAGCATCGTCATCATTTCTTGGAGGTGGCGGTGCATCGTTATCATTTTGGAAAGTATTCAAACGACTTTCTCTTGTTACCATTCCAGAGAATGGATTATCGTATGATGCTGGTCCATCAAGATCACCAAATTTTGTAAACTTACCGACAAACTTAAGCTTGGCAGTTCCGGTAGAACCATTTCTGTGTTTTGCTACGATAACTTCACCAACGCCTTGTGTAGGCATTCCATCTTCATCCACTGTAATCTTATAATACTCAGGACGATATAAAAACATTACAATATCTGCATCCTGTTCAATAGAACCCGATTCACGTAAGTCTGAAAGTTGAGGTCTCTTGTCTCCTCCCCTTGTTTCCACACCACGACTTAACTGTGAAAGTGCAAGTACCGGAACGCTTAGTTCTTTGGCGATACCTTTCAATGCACGTGAGATGGATGCAATTTCCTGTTCACGATTACCACCCTGCTCTCCTCGCATCAACTGCAAATAATCGATTACGACCAACTGAACATTGTGCTCCGCCTTAAGTCTCCTGCATTTCGCGCGTAATTCTAGGATTGAGAGTGCAGGTGTGTCATCAATAAATATAGGTGCAGATGAAAGGCGGCTTGTCTTATGCACTAACTGCGCCCATTCATGATCTGCTAAATTTCCTTTTTTAATTTTCTCTCCTTCAAGTTCTGCTTCGGCAGAGATCATCCTGTTAACAAGTTGAACTGATGCCATTTCTAAAGAGAAAATTGCTACGGGAATTTTGAAATCAACTGCAGCATTGCGTAAAGCAGAAACAACGAATGCCGTTTTACCCATACCAGGACGAGCCGCAATAATGACCAGATCTGATTTTTGCCAACCTGAAGTAATGCGATCAAGAGCCGTGAATCCGCTTGGTACTCCTGTTAATCCATCTTTGTGATCTTTTAGTATCTGAAGTTCTTGAATTGCACGCGCCATTAAATTGCGCATGTTGTCGTAATTCTTACGAAGGTTTGAATCTGAAATTTCAAAGACAGATTGCTCCGTGCGATCAAGCAACTCAAATACATCAGTAGTATCCTCGTAGGCATCATGGTGAATTTTGGACGCAACCTCAATGAGCGTACGCTTAATCGCCAACTCCATGATCACGCGGGCGTGGTACTCTATGTTAGCTGCCGAACTTACTTTTGAAGTTAACTCTGGTATTACATATGCACCACCAATCAATTCTATCTTTCCATTCTTCCGAAGCTGATGCACAACAGTGCGCATATCCACTGGTTCAGAAGCTTTAAATAGATCAAGGATTGCCGTGTATATTTCTTTGTGGGAATCTTTGTAGAAATGATTGGGATTTAAAAATTCTACAACGGCATTAAGTGCATTTTTTTCTAACATTAATGCACCCAATACAGCTTCTTCGAGATCAAGCGCCTGAGGAGGCAGCTTACCTAAAGATTCTGAGATGTCTCTCGGAATCAATTTATTAGACTTACTGCTTAACCTCAGAGACGTTGACCTTCCTTGCTCCATACAGTGGTTGTTGTACGTGTTTTTTTTAAATCGTAGGGCGACAAACGTACGCACATCATCCGTCACTCTGCCCACAACTTATACACAATTCATTCACATATAAAATGTGAATAACATACTTGATTACGACAAGTAGTGTCAATAAATATTAATCACTAATCGGACATTAAATTATTCTAGTTTTATTTAACATCAGCTTTAGCTACAACTGGACATTCTCTTTCTCATGGCTTCACTTACGGTGAAACAAAGGCCATCAATTACCAATATTTTTTATCCCGAAACATTTTCCTTTATTTTAAAGCTGGAATTCCGTGTATGGAGAAAATAAAACAGAAGATTCATTTCATTGCAATTGGTGGAAGTGTGATGCATAACCTTGCAATTGCTTTAAAACAAGCGGGCCATCAGATCAGTGGATCAGATGATGAGATTTTCGAGCCCTCACGGTCGGCTTTAAATAAGTATGGAATTCTCCCTGAAAAAGAAGGTTGGTTTCCTGAGAAGATTGATCAGCAAACCGATATTGTTATGTTGGGGATGCACGCTAGCGAAAATAATCCCGAATTAATTAAGGCACAGCAACTTGGCATTAAGGTTCTATCTTTTCCAGAATATATTTACGACCAATCGAAAAACAAACAAAGAATTGTTATCGCCGGGAGTCACGGTAAAACAACTATCACTGCTATCATCATTCACGTTTTACATTACTGCAAACGCAATTTCGATTACGTGATTGGTGCACGGGTAAGAGGAATAGAGACAACGGTGAAACTTTCGGACGCTCCAATCATTGTTATTGAAGGCGACGAATATTTATCTTCAGCCTTAGACCCTACGCCAAAATTTCTTCGTTACGAACATCATATTGGATTAATCAGTGGCATTTCGTGGGATCATGCAAACGTATTTCCTACTGAAGATGATTATGTTAAACAATTTGATTTGTTTGCTGATCAAACCCCAAAAGGAGGAATACTTATCTATTGTGAACAAGATGCACTTGCGTTAATGATTGGTAAAAAGGAACGTCCGGGTGTAACCGAAATTACTTACAAGAGCCATGCGCATACCACCGACTCCAATGGACATTTTTTTCTAACGGACGGAAAAGAACGACATGAGATAAAAATATTTGGCAGCCATAATTACCAAAACATCAGTGCGGCAAAGGAAGTGTTAAAGAGAGTTGGCGTTACAACCCAGCAATTTTTTGAAGCGATACGATCTTTTCAGGGGGCTTCAGGACGACTTGAAGTAATTAAAGAATCAAGCGACTTCACCATGTATAAGGATTTCGCACACGCTCCATCAAAAGTTAAAGCAACGGTAAAAGCAGTAAAAGAAATCTACCCCTCAAGGGATTTAGTTGCATGTGTTGAACTTCACACTTACAGTAGCTTAAGTAAAAAATTTCTTCCACAGTATAAAGACAGCTTGCGCAATGCCCAAATACCAGTAGTGTATTTCAATCCTGAAAAAGTAAAAGCAAAAAACCTTGAGCTGCTTTCGGAGAAGGATATTAAGTCAGCTTTCTCCAATCAGAATATTAGGGTTTTTGATAACACCGAAAAGTTATCCAACTTTTTGCTGGAACAATCCTGGAAAAACAAGAACTTGCTCATGATGAGTTCAGGAAACTTTGGCGGCATTGAAATGAAGGGCTTGTCCGAAAAATTAATCCTCTAAAATAAATTGCTTAATTGTAAACCGATGAAATCTTAATAGCACAACGGTTTTTCTGCGAGTGCATATTCTAAATCTCACACTGCAAGTCTCAAATCTAATATCTCAATACCTATATCTAATTAATACAGATGAAATTAAATCTTCGTAACCCGATCTGTTTTTTCGATCTGGAATCAACAGGCACCAACATCACACATGACCGCATTATAGAAATTGCAGTGGTGAAGATGATGCCGAACGGAGAGGTTCATCGCAAGTATAATCTTGTAAACCCTGGTATTCCCATTCCAAAAGAGAGTATTGTTTTTCACGGCATTCACGATGAAGATGTAAAAGACAAACCTACATTTAAGGAACTTGCAAGGGATTACGCACGGTTTATGGAAGGTGCTGACCTCGGAGGCTTCAGCATTCTTAAAATGGATGTACCGATGTTGGTAGAGGAATTTTTGAGGGCGGGAGTAGATTTCGATTATCAACGAAAAAAAATCATTGACTCTCAAAAAATTTTCCACCTGATGGAAAAAAGAACGTTGGCTGCCGCGTATCGCTTTTATGTTAATAAAGATCTTGATGGATCTCACACTGCTGAAGCAGATGCGCAAGCTTCGATGGAAGTACTTCAGGCGCAAATAGAAAAATATAACGGCCAGAATGTAACAGATGCCTCAGGAAAAAAAGTTGGAGAAATCAAAAATGATATGGAGGTATTAAGCAGACTGATCTCCGATGATATGGTTGATCTCGCTGGCCGCATGATTAAAAATGAAAAAGGTGAAGAAGTGTTCAACTTCGGCAAACACAAGAACAAAAGAGTAACAGATGTTTTTAAGGAAGAGCCAGCATACTATGATTGGATGATGAATGGCGATTTCCCACAAGACACCAAACGCAAACTGACAGAAATAAAGCTAAGAGGTTTTAAGCGTTAAGCTTTCCTCAATGGTCCTTGTACTTTTTTTCTCCCGCTTCAATTCTAATGGGTAGCTGATTGGGTTCAGGTGGTATAGGACAAGAGTACTTTGGGCTGTAACTACAGTAAGGATTATAACACAAATTAAAATCAATTACTACCTCATCCGATTTTGGTATTCTGAATTCAAGATATCTCCCTACTTCATAGCTTTCTTCTCCATTGGTAAGATCTGTAAAAGGGATAAAAAGATAATCCTCATATCCCGGCCTCTTCATAATGTCCGGACTTTGATAGACTTCTAAAACAAAAGACTGGCTGTCGATCTTAAAATGTACTTCACCATACTTTACATAATCTGGAAGTCGATCAGTTGTTGTTTTCATCTTAAATAACATCCCGTTTTCAGTTCTAATAAACTTGGCGGGAACATGATATTTTAGATCTACAGGAAAATAGTTTAATCCTTTAAACTTCTTTTTATCCTCGGGTAATAAAGGCGAGTTTTTTCCCTTGAAATCCTGGTGCTGTTTTTTTCGATGTGCTTTGATTTTCTTACTCGCTTCCTCATTAGTCTGACTATAAGAAACCAAAAAACAAAAAGTCAGGAACACTAAAATTGTCCCTGACTTTTGAACTAGTTGTAGTTGGTTCACAAACGCAATCTATTACTTCTTATAATATTTCATGGCATTTGGTATTTCACCTTTAAGATCGTTGATACGAGTAGTATGTGAAGGGTGAGTAGATAACCATTCCGGAGGTGCTCCTCCTCCGCTCATCGTATCCATTCGCTGCCAAAAGCTAACAGCTTCATTAGGATCATATCCAGCCATAGCCATAAAAATTAATCCAATTCTATCCGCTTCAGATTCGTGTTGTCTTGAAAACTTTAACATACCTACCTGTGTACCCATACCTACAGCTTGCAAAAAGATTTGATTTGTTAACGTTTGGTTTTGGCCTAATGCTGCACTTAGTGTACTCAATCCCATATTGGCTACCAAGCCTGTGCTCATTCGTTCGCGACCATGATTTGCAATGGCGTGGGCTACCTCATGTCCCATTACAACTGCAACACCAGTTTCGTCTTTGCAGATCGGCATAATTCCGGTATAGAAAGCTACCTTTCCTCCTGGCATACACCATGCGTTTACTGTTTTAGCATCTTCAATCAAGTTAAACTCCCATTTAAATCCTTCTAGCTGAGCAGTGAGATTGTTCTGCGCCATGTACTGTTCCACTGCCTTTTGTATGCGAACGCCAACATTCTTCACCATAGCAGTCTGTTGCTGATTTGTTGAAAGTTTTGCAGTCCTAACAACAGAGTCATACTGAGAATTTGCCATCGGTATGATCTCGGCATTTGAAACAAGGGCAAGTTGCTGTCGGCCTGTTACCGCGACAGTCGAACAAGCGTAAAAGACATAACCTACTATCGATAAGAATAATGCATTTTTTAGCATAGTACTATTTTTGATTAATATACAATATTAGAAAAGTTTGATTCACTAGATTTGTGCCAAATAAATAACAAATTAAATCAATCGATGAGAATTTTTGCTATCGGCCGTAATTACGTTGAGCATATCAAAGAATTGAACAACGAAAAACCGGATGAGCCTGTAATCTTCACCAAGCCCGACACAGCAGTACTCAAGAACAATGCCCCTTTTTATTATCCTGACTTCTCAAAAGATATTCATCATGAAGTTGAATTGGTTTTAAGAATTTGCAAAGAGGGAAAAAATATTCAGGAGCAATTTGCCAGCAAATACTACGATAGCATTGGAGTTGGTATAGACTTCACGGCACGTGACTTGCAACAGAAAGCTAAGGAGAAAGGGTTACCGTGGGATATAGCAAAGGGCTTTAATGGCTCAGCGCCTGTTTCAGATATATTCCTGCCGGTTACATCGTTTGCAGATACTAAGAACATCAATTTCTCTTTAAAAATAAATGGGGAATTAAAGCAACAGGGGAACACTTCACTGATGCTTTTTGGTTTTGACTATATCGTTTCTTACTTGTCGAAATTCTTTACGTTAAGAACCGGTGATTTAATTTTTACGGGTACACCAAAAGGTGTTGGTCCGGTTAAAGTTGGTGACACATTATCCGCATACATTGAAGATGAAAAATATTTGGAGTTCGAGGTTAAGTAGAATTATTGCAAGCATAGTTTTCTTAGTAATAAGTCCACTATTTTCGTACGCCCAGTTCAGCCCTCCGGAAGAGAAATTTCCGAATGGTGAGAAATATCTCTACCCTATTAACCCGGGACAACCAGGATCACTGGCGGGCACCATGGGTGAATTAAGAAGCACGCACTTTCATTCTGGCATCGATATCCGCACCAACAACATGATTGGTTTTCCAGTGCTTGCCTCAAAGAGTGGATACATTTCACGCATTAGTGTTAGTCCTTCAGGTTATGGTAACGTGCTTTATATCACCCATCCTGATGGTAACACGACACTATACGCTCACCTTGATAAATTTAAAGGTCGCATTGCTGACTATGTATTACAGGAACAATACAAACAAAGATCTTCTGCCGTAGATTTATTCCTTAAAGAAGAACAATTCAAGGTAAGACGAGGCGATACCGTGGCCCTGTCTGGAAATACGGGCTCATCCAGCGGACCTCATCTTCATTTTGATATCCGGGACCCGGATAACTTTGCACTAAATCCACTTCAGGTGGAAGGCTTTCCTGAAATTGTTGACAACCTCCCTCCTGCAGTTGAAAAGATTGCATTGAAGACACTAGACATTAATTCCCGTATCAACGATAAGTTCGGACGATTTGAATTCTATGCGCAGCGCGTAGGTGATGAATTCATCTTGAGTGCACCAATCCTGGCAACAGGAAATATTGGAGTGGAACTTATTGCAAAAGACAAGCTTGCTCCCGGAAGTCCTTTCTATGGTGGTGTAAACTACATTGAGCTTAGTGTTGACGATGAACTTATTTTCAATCAGTCGATCGATAAAATAAATATTGCTGAAACCAGAGCCATTTATACTTTGATGGATTTTAAAACCATGCGACTAAGTGGTAATCGCTTTTATAAACTATACATTGATGATGGCAATCAACTTGGCTTCTACGCTAAATCTCCTTCTACAGGAAAGATAAAAGTGCCAACCAATAAAGTGGCAAATGTTAAGATCAAGTTGAAAGACTCTCATGGCAATTCCAGCAATCTCTCATTTCGGTTGATGCCTAGTCCACTAACAAATGAGGTAAAGTTACTGGAGCCAATGAAGTCTGAGTTTGAATACGACATCATTGAAAATACCATGGTGATCTCAACCGCGCCGTGCCTCACCGATAGTAACAGGGCGACACTCTATTCAAGAAATAAAAACAGCATCATTGAACCTGCTTATAGCAATGCGTTTCGTGCAGTCTACCTCATCGACTTAAAAAAGGAAATTCCAGATTCTATAGCATTGTGTGATAATACAATAAAAACAAATATCACGACAGTTGTGCCAGCCGGCCAACAATACAGTTACTTCAGTGATGAAATGGATATCGAATTTCCACAAAATGCAGTGTACGACACAGTGTACTTAACCACTTATCGCGGGTTTACAGCAGATAGTTTGGAAGTATTTAACATTGGATCAAGAACCAGCCCACTTAACAAGGCAATCAATGTAACCGCTCGACCCTCAAGAGCGTACCAATGGAATAAGTCTTACGCAGTCTACCGCAGGGCAGGAAAAGGATTCACCTATCTTGGTGGCGGCTGGGAAAATGGTGGCGTTCACTTTGAGACGAGGGAGTTTGGCGACTTCACCATCTTACGTGATATAACTGCTCCGACTATCAAACCAGTGGTGGTTAATAACAACATCGCTAAGTTTAAAATCAAAGATAATTTATCAGGAATTGACAAATTTGAAGCAAACATTAATGGCCAGTGGCTGTTAATGCATTTTGATTCCAAGACGGCAACAATCTGGTCTGAGAATTTGAATAAGAAAGAATTATTGAAGGGGAAGTTGACATTGGTGGTAACAGATAATGCCGGAAACGAAGCGCGTTACACTAGACAGATTCCATAAAAATGAAACTTAAAGTTGGAGACAAAGCACCTGATTTCAACGTGAATGATCAGGACGGAAACAACGTTAAACTCTCGGCCCTGAAAGGAAAAAAAGTTATCCTATACTTTTATCCTAAAGATATGACTCCCGGCTGTACAGCGGAAGCCTGTAACCTGCGCGACAATTATCAATTGATGTTAAAGCAAGGTTATGAAGTGTTAGGGGTGAGTACTGACAACGAAAAGTCGCACAAAAAATTTATCGAGAAAGAAAATCTTCCCTTCAGGCTACTGGCTGATACTGAGAAAAAACTGCATGAAGCTTATGGAACATGGGCTGAAAAATCTATGTACGGCCGTAAGTACATGGGAACTGCACGTGTAACATTTGTGATCGGTGAGAGTGGTGTTATTGAAGAGATCATCGAAAAAGTTGATACTAAAAATCATACTTCACAAATTCTAAAAAGCGGAACAGACAGCGAAACTATTGTAAAAGAAAAACCAACCAAGAAATCTACGGTAAAGAAAGTCGCTAAAACTATAGTAAAGAAAGCCGGCAAGTTGATTAAGAAGAAAAAGTAATCTTTGTAACTTCTAAGACAATTATCATTGCTTAGATTGTTAGAATCAAGGAAGTAAGCGCTTTTAGTAGTTATAATTCAACCCGGATATAATAACCCACGATAGTCAGGATTAAACCCTTACTAAGCCTACGCCAAATCCGGCAAGAGCTATGCACTCATCTTTACAATGGCGTAAATGTTTAGTTCTTAAGCAGCATCGGTGCTGCTAAGCATAAGACATTGGTAATCCATATAATCCAAGAATTAGGTCGTGTCGATTCCGCCACAACTATTTGTGATAACCATTATGTAGAAGCAGTCTAGAGGCAGAGTGGACGCCCTGCTTTTTTTGGAAGATAAATTATTATATAAAATTTGTAGCCCGACAGTTGGTGGCGGGTTGCCCTCCTACTTTTGAGCGTTATCAATCTTAACGCTCTATGATAGTAGAAACAAACGCGCTCGTAACGGGAATGCATGGCAAACTCGGTAAAAATCTTATCCTTCGCACCGTAAGAGGGAAGATCATTGCATCACAAAGAAATGATAAACCGCAGGTGCAAAGTGCTTTGCAGAAGGGCACAAGGGACAAATTTCGACTGGCCTCCGCCTATGCCAAGAGCATGATGTTGATCCCTGAGAAAAAAGCCTATTATCTTCACAAGGCAAAAAAACTAAAACTGCCCAATGCTTATACCGCAGCACTGACCCATTTCCTTCGCAAAGGTGAAGTTCAGGGGATCGATACCAGAAAATACAAAGGCAGATCAGGCGACACCATTATCATCAATACATATAAAAAACAATTTACTGTAAATAAGGTAAGACTTGTCATGCTGGATATAAACGGAGTAGCATTATCATCTCAGATTTGTAACCGAAAGGCAGGAAATCAGTTTATTTATAACGCAGAAAAGGATATACCGATTGAAGCTGTGGCAGTGATAAAAGTAGTTATAGAAGACAATGCTTCATATCCAATAGCAAGAGATTTTGATTTACTGCAAAATGCTGCTAGTTAGGTCTGCGCAAAAAGATTAGAAGCGGGAGGATTTTCAATGTGCGCTTATGATTTACGCGCGCGGAGGCATGTTTGAAATCATGGTAGCCTGGAAAGTGCTCGAAGGTCGAGCATTGTTCGTCAATAAATTTAGAATATGCGCAAGTCCTGCTATAAACGCTGGATTTGTTTCCATACTTTATCTACTACCGGAATTCCATTTCTTAAATTCTCCTTGCGTGTAGTTAAAACTCTTTCTCCGGGGTAAAGAACTTTCTTCTGATCTTTCTCTGCTGTTGATTGGTGATAATCATCAATAATCTGCTGTATCAGTGCACCTATAGTCTGATAATTATTAAGCTTCGTGATGTCGATCGCAATAAATACTTGCGACAGGTTCGACTCTGCTTTTTCTTTTGACACTTCTGAAGTTGATAATCCCCCAGATAGAATCGATGCTAAAATATCCAGCAGCAAAGAAAGGCCTGCTCCTTTCCAATAACCTATTGGTAAAACTCTTCTCGACTCTCTGATTGCGGCTGGGTCCTGTGTTAATTTTCCTGCTACATCAAACCCGCCTGGAACAGGAGGCTGTTCATTTTTTAACTCATGCAACTCTAAGGCGCCATACGAATATTGGGACATCGCCATATCAAGTACAATCGCTTCATCACCATACGGCACTGCAATAACAAGTGGGTTATTTCCTAGCTTGTTATCAATAGCACCCCATGCTGGCATATTTGCCATCGTGTTGGTCCATCCAATAAATATAAAACCGGCTTTCGCAGCTTTCCATCCGTATGTGCCTCCGCGCATCCAGTGATTGGTGTTTGCAATGGCAACGCAACCCATTCCGTTTTTTGAAGCTAATTCCATCGCTTTATCCGTACATAGCAAAGCGTTCAACGGCCCCACTGCTGATTTCCCGTGCCACTGCGCGATACATCCGGCTTGATGTATCAGCACAGGTTCGGCTTCTGGTTTTACATGACCTTCATCTACGTATTGAATAAGTTTAGGAAAACGATTTACGCCATGTGTATATACACCATCCAGACTATTTTCTGTAAAAATTGTAGCGCATATTTCCGCTTTCGGTTTAGAGAAGTTCCGCTTTACGAGTATGCGGAAAAATTCGGATTGCATCTCTGCCTTCGTGATCTTTATATATCCCGATGTCATTTGACTTTCTTAGCATTTAATTCTTCAAACCAAAAGTCATCGTTCGGCACATCGAATTCAATTCCCTTAACTTTCATATTGTTGTCAATGCTAAATTTAATTGTGCCGAAGCTGAACCATGCGAGTGGTGCTTCATTCTCCCACTTAATTTCGAAAGTATCGAAGTGCCAGTGTTCAAGCGTGGAATTGAGATCTGGCGTATGCTCAAAATATAATTTCAGCTTTTCTCCTTCACGCTTTACAGTAATTTTTCCATAAGCCTCACAATTATATTCGCCTGTATATTCATCTAAATTAAGAGACGGTTTTGTTCCTGTTACACGTGCCTTTTTGCGATCTTCAATTCTTGTATCTTTATTTTTCGTGACATTAGCCAGCATTTCGGCAGAATAATCTTTCTCAGGAGCTTTTAAAAATCGATCAAGTGTGTAATTAATCACTGCCCCGTAGATGCCTCTCATTCCATTGGTAAGTACAACAATCCCCAGGTTTTCATCTGGTATTAAAGTCACCCCTGAAAGCATTCCCGTATATCCACCTGTATGGCCTACTCTTAATTTCCCGTAGTAATCATTCAATCCCCAACCCAAGCCGTAAGCGCGCATATGTACAAGCTTATCTTTGGTTGTATGATCAACAGCAAAAGAGGCATGAGGTGTCCATAACATATTGCGAGATTGTTTTGAAAGGAGTGTATCCTGTTTTATGATACCATGATTAAGATTAAAAATCATCCACTGCGCCATATCACTCACGCTCGAGATAATAGCGCCTGTAGCTGCAACGTGATCCCAGCTTTCCCATGGAATAGCCTTGTGCTGATTTTGCACATAACTATGCGGCATGGCATAATTACCTTTCTTATCAAGATCTTTAATTGAAGTAATTGTGCGATTCATTTGAAGCGGCTCAAAGAATCGTTGCTGCACATTCTCACTCCACGACTTCCCAGTAACTTCTTTTATCACCTCACCTGCTGTGATGTACATCAAATTTGAATAACCATAACCTGAACGAAAATCATAGGCCCTGGGCAAATACTTTGCACGTCTTATAATTTGCTCCGAACTTAAATTTGATCGATACCAAATGATGTCGCCACTAAAAGTACCAAGGCCGACCCTATGACTAAGAATATCACGAATATTCGTTTCGCTTGAAACCCAGGGATCATACAATTCGAAGTAGGGCAAGTACTGTTTAACTTTATCATTCCACTTTAACTTTCCTTCATCAACAAGTTGCGCCATTGTTGCCGATGTAAATGCTTTTGTGTTGGAGGCAATAGCAAACAAAGTGTTTTCATCCGGCTTTTCGGTTTTACCAACTTCTTTTACGCCATAGCCTTTTGCGAAAATTACTTTACCATCTTTTACGATTGCAATACTCATCCCCGGCACATTCCATTCCTTTAAAGCTTTCGCATAATAAGCATCCAGTTTCTTAAGATCGACTTGCGCAACAGACGTCTTGCACAATAAAATCAGGATGAAAACAATTAGAATATTGGACTTCATGTGTATGATTAGATTTGGGTATTGAGATTTTGGGATTGAGATTCAGCGGGTACGAGAATTATTTAGGCAACTAAAATAAGGAATCCTTCGGTTAAGCATAAAATTTTAAAATTCGTGTATCCGATCCCCATTAAAATCAGGATCAAATAAGAACTTCCCTTTGCATGGTTTCTAAATTTGCAGCATCTTCGCGCCAAACTTATAAGTCATGAGCCAGCAACCCGATATGAATCAGCTAAAGAAAATCGCTTCACAGGTTAGAAGAGACATCGTTAGGATGGTTCATGGTTGCCAGTCTGGGCACCCCGGCGGCTCGCTCGGTTGTGCAGAATACTTCGTTGCGCTTTACTTTAGTGTAATGAAGCACGACCCTAAGTTTAATTTCGAAGGAAAAAATGAGGACCTCTTTTTCCTGTCAAACGGTCATATCTCGCCTGTTTTTTATTCAGTTTTAGCAAGATCCGGTTATTTTGGGGTTAAAGAATTGGCAACCTTTAGAAAAATAGATTCAAGACTTCAGGGTCACCCTACCACGCACGAACATCTTCCAGGTATCCGTGTCGCTTCAGGTTCACTAGGCCAAGGTTTATCTGTAGCCATTGGTGCAGCTCAAGCAAAAAAATTAAATCGTGACGATCGTTTTGTGTATGCCCTGATGGGCGATGGAGAACAACAGGAAGGCCAGGTCTGGGAAGCGGCAATGTATGCTGCCCATAACAAAGTAGATAATTTGATTGCGACCATTGACTTAAACGGTCAGCAGATTGATGGCCCCGTAGCAAAAATTCTTTCATTGGATCTAAAATCCAAATGGCAGGCCTTCGGATGGACTGTACAGGAATTCAATGGCAATGTAATGGAAGAAGTAGTAGCAGGCCTTAAACAAGCACAGGCTTTGGCGAAACAAGGAAGACCTGTGATGAACCTGATGAAAACCGAGATGGGATTCGGTGTTGATTACATGATGGGCTCTCACAAGTGGCACGGCGTTGCACCTAATGATGAAGAGTTGAAAAAGGCACTCGCTCAGCTGCAAGAAACCTTGGGAGATTACTAGTTAGCCTAACATATTATCGTTGCAAGTTATCGGTTGATTCGTTAAACCGTTATTCGGGCTTTACAGATATCCGACCGGAATGTGCATTCCTGCTTCGTTTATCTTAATACTTTAATTTGATCTTCCTTCATGTCTTTAAAGGCACTGTCAGGCTTTTTGAGTATACTGGCAGCGAAGAAATGAGTACATCACGAGTACATTATGTGGCAGTCTTTAGACTAACAACGTCAATGGCAGCTGCTTTGCCCAATAAACAGATGCTTAATTCTCAAGATGCTTAAATGCAGCATTCTTATAGATTGAGATCATAATTCCAGCTCGCTTTTAGAGTTATTATAGAAATCAATTGACGAATCATGGTTAAACGGATAAGCTTATTGTGTTTAATATGGTTGAACTTCACTGTCGTTTATTCCCAAAACAAGGTTCAGCAAAAGCTTCCGGAAAAAACGAGGGTATTGTTTGTGTTTGATGGCTCAGGTAGCATGGAAGCCCTGTGGGGAAAAGATGAATCCCGGATGGATGTGGCAAAAAGGATTTTGATAAAATTGATCGATTCGCTTAGCGTAAACCCTGATATAGAATTAGCCTTGAGAGTTTATGGCCACCGTTATACAAGGCAAGCAAACAATTGCCAGGATAGCAATCTGGAGGTTCCATTTTCAAGGAAAAATCATAATGCTATTGTCAATAAGATAAAGGAAATCAAACCAAGGGGCGTAACACCAATTTCGTATTCACTTCTACAATCTGCCAAAGATTTCCCTTCCGGGAAAGGTTATCGCAACGTTCTCATCTTAATCACTGATGGTATTGAATCCTGTGGCGCTGATCCATGTGCCGTTTCTCTTGAACTGCAAAGGAAAGGCGTTTTTCTTAGACCTTTTGTGATAGGACTTGGAATTAAAGGAGGGAAAGCACTGGAATGTGTAGGAAACTACATCGATTCTGAAAATGAAACATCGTTCAACAAGGTATTGAACCAGAGTTTAGAGACAACTTTTGCAAAAACAACCGTGAGCGTTGATCTGCGCAATGGCAACAACGAACCAACAGAAACAAATATCAATGTTACTTTTTTAAACAACATGACGGGCAATCCAGCCTACGAGTTTGTTCATTATCGCGATAAGCAAGGAAGACCAGATTCGGTTCAAATAGATCCCGTGCTTTCGTACGATATTGTTGTTAACACTTTACCTCCTGTGATCAGAAAAGACGTGAATATCATTAACGGAAGTCATAATGTGATTACGATCGCAGCTCCTCAAGGATCACTCGTTGTTAAACCAGAAGGAAAGGGAAATAATTTTTCTGTTCTTGTGCATGAAGAAGGCAAGGCCAACCTTCTTAATCAGCAGCGCAGCAGTGAAAGCAATCGTTATCTTGCTGGTAGCTATTATGTGGAGGCTTTAACCCTGCCAAGAAGATCTTTTAAAGTTGCTATTGAGGCCGACAAAACAAAGACAATAACAATACCTTCAACCGGCTTGGTTAATATTAATACAACCTCTAATGGCTATGGAAGTTTGTTCGAGATCTTAGAAAACGGCCAAACTAAATGGGTTTGTGATTTAAATGATAACACTGCCCAACATTCGTATAACCTACTGCCGGGATCTTATAAAATTGCATTTCGGGTAAAACAAGCTGCCGGCAGCAAATACACAGCTATAAAAAATTTCGATATAAAGTCAGGCGTTTCACTAAATCTATCCATGTTTTAAATGCTAGGCCAGAACTATCCATGGAATAAGGGCGATAAGCAGTCCGATGAGAAAAAGTATCAAAAGATTGCGGTTGGTTTTGTCGGATTTGGTCATGTAGTGGAATTTAAATTCCTGAACGGGAAGATTTGAAGTGGGTTTAACCTGTTAGGGGTATTTTGTCCGGTTTAACAAACATTAACAGATTGAAGCGTTGGTGCTGGCAATGCAAAATTATTTTACGACTTTCGCGAAACATTGTTGAATGTTAAAATCATAAATATCAATCAACGAGAATGGAAATTTTTCCAAAGATGCCGTAATCTTAAACCTGTATAGTCTCAGATCTAATATCTCAATACCCATATCTAATCTACACACATGAAGTACACATTTACAGAAAAGAAAGATACACGTTCAGGCTTTGGCGTAGGCCTTCACGAACTGGGAAAGCAAAACCCTAACGTAGTAGCCCTGTGTGCTGACCTTACTGGTTCATTAAAAATGGATGCTTTCAAAAAAGATTTTCCTGACCGCTTTTATCAGGTTGGTATAGCTGAAGCAAACATGATGGGCATGGCAGCTGGTATGACCATTGGCGGTAAGATTCCCTTCACTGGTACTTTCGCTAATTTTTCAACAGGACGTGTGTATGATCAGATCCGCCAGTCCATTGCTTACTCGGATAAAAATGTTAAGATCTGTGCTTCACATGCGGGATTAACATTGGGTGAAGATGGTGCAACACACCAGATTCTTGAAGATATCGGGATGATGAAAATGCTGCCAGGAATGACAGTGATTGTTCCTTGCGATTATGAACAAACACGGCAGGCAACGCTTGCGCTTGGTACACATGTAGGTCCTACCTACCTTCGTTTTGGAAGACCTAGCTGGCCAATATTTACGCAAGGCAGAGAATTTACTATTGGCAAAGCTGATAAAATGATTGACGGAAAAGATGTTACCATCTTTGCTTGCGGTCATCTTGTATGGCACGCAATTGAAGCGGAAGCCAGGCTTGCTGAAAAAGGAATTAGTGTAGAACTTATCAATATCCACACGATTAAACCCCTTGATGTTGAGGCGATTTTAGCTTCAGTGGAAAAGACAAGATGTGTTGTGACCTGTGAAGAGCACCAAATGAATGGAGGCTTAGGCGATAGTGTTGCCCAGGTTCTTGCGCGCTTCCTCCCTACTCCTTTAGAGATGGTTGCTGTGAATGATTCCTTTGGGGAAAGTGGAACACCAACTCAACTTCTAAAAAAATACGGACTTGGTCCTGAAAACATTGTTGATGCTGTTGAAAAAGTATTGAAACGGAAGAAATAATAACTGTTGTTAAAAAATGAGACTGTCTTAAAAGTTTTCATGATAGATTTCTACACAGATTTATTTAGAACCTTCTCCGCGTAAATAGCGGTAAATTGTAACCACCTAGTCGCAAGAGACGCGAAGTTTTGGGAAGGGAAATAAATATGTTTAAGCTTCCAGCACTTTAACTTTTGAGACGGTCTCTTACCATAACCGGGAGTAACTGAAATACTTTCACTTTAGTTGTTACCTCCTCCTCTTCATTGCTGTCCGTCATCTCATTGGCATTTCAGGCCCATCAACCTGTCATTGACATAGAGACCCTACTTTTACAGTTGATGTCGGTGATGGATATCCAAAAAGGGTTGAGCTTATACTATTCGTTGTTTTTTATATCGGTTTGGGGCACTGAATCTTTACATGGTAAAAAGACTTAACCCTTCTGATAAACATCTTTTGTTATTAGCATTTTCTGCTCAATAATCTTCACAGTTGGATTAGTAATCTCGCTAATTTATTTTTCTGGCTGGCTGTGATCTCATTTCTTTTGGCTGCTCTCATGTTTTCACTTGCAGCCTTTCATTTTAATGGCAACAAGAATCACTGATTCTTAACATGAGATAGTTTTACATCAATTTCTTAAGCAGTATATTTCCATTAATTAATCAACACAATTGAGTGTGATTTATGTAGTCAGGCAAAGAACCTAAAGTAAATTGATATGGAACTGCAATACAAAGTCATTAAAGATCAGGAAAGCTTTGAAGTGTTTCGCTCGCTGTTAAAAGCCTCCAACCTTCCTGCTGATGATCTCAAATTCCAGAAAGATTTACTAGTTGGATATTACGAAGGTGAAGATCTTGTTGGAACAGGAGCACTTGAGATTTATGGTCAGTTCGCACTGCTTCGCTCCTTGTCCGTGAAGCTGGGTATTCGAGGTAAATCAGTGGGATCAACGCTGACTGAATATCTTTTAACAGAAGCGAAAAAGAGAAGCTTGAAAGCGATTTACCTACTCACAGAAACAGCGCATGGATTCTTCCTTAAAAAAGGATTTAAAGATGTTGCGCGCGATCAAGTTCCTGCTGAAGTTAAAGCCTCATCAGAGTTCTCACATGTTTGCCCTACCACGGCAGCGGTAATGGTACTGTCGATGTAATTGAAATCTTATGAAGAAGAAAATTCTAGTCTTATGTACAGGCAATTCTTGTAGGAGCCAGATCGCGCACGGTTACCTCAATTTTTTAGGAAACAATCAACTTGAAGTTTATAGTGCCGGAATTGAAACCCATGGCGTTAATCCAAAAGCTATTCAGGTGATGAAAGAAGATGGCATCGATATCAGTCATCATACTTCTAACAATGTTAATGAATATGCTAATCTTGAATTCGACTTTGTACTTACGGTGTGCGATAATGCCAAAGAAAACTGCCCTTACTTTCCTGCTAAAGTAAAAACGTTTCATCATAATTTTCCTGATCCCGCAAAGGCCATAGGAACACCGGATCAAGTCTTTGAGGAATTTAGAAAAGTGCGAGACATGATCAGGAAATACACCAGTGACTTCGTGAGGGACTATGTGAATCTTTCCAGTTGAAGATAGAACTATCAATCGTTAGGAGCTGCTCGAAAAGAAAGTTTCTGCATTTGAGTCTTAAGTGCTAAATCAATTTTAGCTTTGCGCTTTACAACCAGCGCATGAAACTGAATAAGTACTTTGTAATCGATTTCGACAGCACATTTACTAAAGTTGAAGCCTTTGACGCTCTCGCAGACATCTCTCTAAAAGATCATCCTGAAAAGGAACAAAGAAAAAAGCAAATCCACGATATCACTAATATGGGGATGAGCGGGTCAATCTCCTTTCGTGAATCACTTGAAAAAAGATTAAATCTACTTGCCCCTTCTCAGTCACATATTCCTGTATTGGTAAATGATTTAAAAGGTAAAGTGTCAGAATCTTTTAAGCGCAATAAAGATTTCTTTCTGACTTACGCAGATAACATTTACATCATCTCTAACGGCTTTAGAGAATTCATTGAACCGATCGTAACAGAATTTGGAATTAAACCAGAAAATATTCTTGCCAATGAATTTCGCTTTGATAGCGATGGTAAGGTAATTGGATTTGACACAGACAATCCTTTGTCTGCCAACAACGGTAAGGTTGAGCAATTAAAAAAATTGAATCTTCCTGGAGATGTTTATGTCATTGGTGATGGCTACACGGATTATGAAATTAAGCACGCGGGCCTTGCGAATAAATTCTATGCATTCACTGAAAACGTTGAACGTGAAAGCATCATCGACAAGGCTGATCATATTACGCCTAGCCTAGATGAATTTCTGTACCTTAACAAGCTGAACACTGTTATCTCCTATCCAAAAAATAGGATTAATGTTCTTCTTCTTGAGAATGTGCATCCTGTAGCACTTGAGCTTCTTAAAGCTGAAGGTTTCAATGTAGAAACATATCACGCAGCCCTAACTGAAGACGAACTGTGCCAGAAGATTAAAAACGTCTCCGTTCTGGGTATACGTTCCAAAACTCAGGTTACTGAAAAAGTTTTAGAACATGCCAACAGGCTCATGGTGATTGGTGCATTTTGTATTGGGACTAATCAGATCGATCTTAAAAAAGCAACTGAAAAAGGTGTTGCCGTATTTAATGCCCCATTTAGCAATACACGCTCCGTTGTTGAGCTTGCTGTTGCTGAAATGATCATGCTCATGCGAAACATTGTAGATAAATCTACGAAGATGCATAAGGGTGTTTGGGATAAGTCAGCGAAAGGGAGTTTTGAGATCAGGGGCAAAAAACTTGGTTTGATTGGCTACGGAAATATTGGTACGCAACTATCCGTTATTGCTGAAGCCATGGGGATGAAAGTATTGTATTACGATACGGAAGAAAGGCTATCACTTGGTAATGCAGTAAAATGTAAAACCATGAATGAAGTGCTCGAGCAGGCTGATGTCATTTCACTTCATGTTGATGGAAGAGATTCTAATACAAACCTGATTGGCCAGCCTCAATTTGCATTAATGAAGAAAGGTGTCATCTTCATCAACCTGAGCCGTGGCCACGTTGTTGATATCAGGGCATTAAGAGAAAATATTTTGAGTGGTCGAGTTGGTGGCTGCGCCATTGACGTTTTCCCTTATGAGCCGGTAAGCAATGATGAAGAATTTCAATCTGAGTTGAGAGGTCTGCCAAACACGATTCTTACACCGCACATTGGAGGAAGCACCCTTGAAGCACAGGAGAACATTGGTAACTTTGTTCCTGCTAAAATAATGGACTACATCAATACCGGTAGTACTTCTAACAGCGTCAATTTCCCTAACCTAACTTTACCAAAACTAGAGAACGCTCATCGTCTCATCCATTTACATGATAACGTACCGGGTATCCTGGCTAAAATCAACAAAGTGCTTGCTGACAACGGAATCAACATCGTTGGACAATATCTCAAAACCAATGAAACCATTGGATATGTAATCACGGATATCAACAAAGTTTATCATAAGGATGTGATTAAAGATTTACGCTCGATTGAGAACACCATTAAGTTTAGGATCTTATATTAGAGAGTGGATTCAAAACAAAATCTCTCTGGTCTAAGACTTAAGGTTTACGAAACAATTTTCGAAGCAGATACCCGCGCTGGTCGTTTGTTCGATATCACGCTATTTTTTTGCATTGTTGCAAGTGTCATTGTTATCATTTTAGAAAGTGTTGAAGCCATACGAAACACCTATGGTGCCTTGTTCAAATTCCTCGAATGGTTTTTTACCATCATCTTCACCATCGAATACCTGGCCAGGTTATGGACAGTGCTGAATAAAAGAAAGTACATATTAAGTTTCTTCGGTGTTGTCGACTTACTCTCTATTCTGCCTACGTATCTCGCCCTTTTCTTTGCAGGAGCACATTCACTCATGGTCATTAGGAGTATTCGGTTGTTACGGATATTTAGAATCTTAAAATTACCGCGTTATGTTGGAGAAGGCCAGGCACTGATCAGAGCATTGAAAGCGAGTCAGCACAAAATCATCGTATTCTTACTCACGGTTCTTACCGCTGTTATTATAAGTGGAACAATCATGTATGTAATTGAAGGCGAAACCCACGGGTTCACAAGTATCCCACGCAGTATCTATTGGGCAGTAGTAACAATGACAACAGTTGGTTATGGAGACATTGCTCCGCAAACAGCACTTGGCCAGACCGTAGCTTCATTTATTATGATACTAGGCTATGGAATTATTGCAGTGCCTACTGGAATTGTATCAGCAGAGATGGTTCAACTAAAAAAGACAGGAAAAGTATCTGGACAGGTTTGTCCGCATTGCTTAAGGGAAGGCCACGACAGTGATGCTATTCATTGCAAATTCTGCGGTGGCTCGTTGAACCAATAAAATAAAAAAAACCACTGGACCTGGTGAGGTGTTTCTGAACCCCTAAAAGACAAGTTTTGAGCTACTCCCAATCGCAACCTTCTTCTGTTATCCTGCTTTTTGGGCGAGGTCACACCGAAGTGTGATGAGGCCTGGTTTTGATCGTAAGCTACACTCGGTATTGTTTAAATGTTAGGTTCAGCAAACGTGTCCCAAATCCAAGTGGAATTTATGCGAACATAGAGAAAACACTTATTCACATCAATATTGTTAAAATTGTATTTTTTCTGTAAGCAAATTCTACTTTTGCAACGACAATTATGATCTATACCAATTTTACTCCGGGGCCTTCACAGCTTTATTTTACCGTGAGCGACCATGCTCGTCTTGCTTTCAAAGAAGGCATTCCTTCGCTGTCACATCGAAGCAAGCAATTTGAAAAGATCAGCAAAGAAACCACTGGCGGTTTAAGAGCACTCTTAAATATTCCTGAAGGGTTTCATTTATTTTTTACTTCGTCTGCAACTGAAATTTGGGAAAGAACAATAGAAAATTTAGTGGCTGAAAAATCCTTTCATTTGGTGAACGGATCTTTCTCTAAGCGCTTTTATGAAATAGCGATTCAATTGAATAAAAAAGCTGAAAAACTTGACGTAAAAGAAGGGTTAGGTTTCGAAGAAGGTATTGTCGCACCAAAAGATGCTGAGTTAATTGCTGTTACACACAATGAAACTAGTACGGGCGTATCTTTACCGTTGAGCATCATTCATAGTTTTAAAAAAAATAATCCTGACGCGTTGGTTGCAGTTGATGCAGTGTCTTCACTCCCCTACCCTCAGTTCGATTTTTCAACAGTTGATTGTGTTTTCTTTTCAGTACAAAAAGGATTTGGTTTACCAGCAGGCTTAGGCGTATGGATTGTGAATCAACGGTGTATTGAAAAAGCTGAAGCACTTAATAAGAAAGGGATCTCTATCGGATCATACCACAACATTCCTTCATTGCTTTCACATGCCTTAAAAAATCAAACGCCTGAAACACCCAATGTACTTGGGATATTTTTATTGAATAAAGTTGTTCAGGACTTTTTACGCAAGGGCATCGATAACATTAGAAGAGAAACTGAATACAAAGCAACGCTCTTATATCAAGCCCTCGAGCACCATAAACTAATATCGCCTTTTGTCAAGGATAAAAATTATCAATCGAAGACCGTAATAGTTGCGGATTGCCAGGAGCATACTGAAAAATTAACTAAGTTTTTATCTGAAAAGGGTGTAAATCCAGGTGATGGCTATGGCTCATTTAAAAAAACACAACTGCGGTTTGCAAACTTTCCAGCACATTCAAAAGAACAATATGAGTTGCTTGTGGATTCACTATCTGCATTCGAAGGATAACAGCACCTAAGTTTTAATATAGTTTACATTTTAGGTCGATAACTTAACCTGAGGGCTATTAAACCTTTACTTTACTTTTATGTCTAACTTCAAGAACTCAGCTGCCGCTAGAACTTTTGGAAGACAAAGATTTACTTGATAAACTTCGAAACCCAGAAACCAAAAATTATGGTTTCAATCTTCTCATGCGGGCGTATCAGCAGAGAGTTTATTGGCATGTTAGAAAGATGGTTATTGATCATGATGATGCCGATGATCTTACGCAGGAAATTTTTATCAAGATCTTCAGGTATATCGATAAATTTAGAGAGGACTCACAATTCTATACCTGGATTTATCGCATTGCTACGAATGAGTGCCTCAGCTACCTTCAGCGTAAAAAACGGAAATTCTTTCTTCCCATCCGCGATGTGTCAGCAGAACTTAGCAATAAAATAGACAATGCTTCTCATATAACGGGAGAGGAAATTCAGATCAAGCTTCAAAAAGCACTTTTAAAACTTCCTGATAAGCAGCGGCTCGTATTTAACATGAAATACTTTGACGACATGGCTTATGAACAGATTTCCGAAATTACAGGAACAAGTGTTGGTGCTTTGAAAGCGAGTTATCATCATGCAGTTAAAAAAATCGAAGAATTCCTAACCAAAAATTAAACCCTTGATCCTGTTAAGAGTCAAAACAAAGCGCTATGAAACGATTAGAAGACATACCAAAGAAAGAGATTTTCACAGTTCCAGAGGGATACTTCGAAAACCTTACTTCTAAAATTCAGGCACGACTTCATCAGGAGCATCTTAATCGAAAGGCTAATGTTTCTGTAAGATCTGTAATATGGTATGCAGTGCCGCTGATGTTATTGATAGCCATAGGAATTTATTTCTTTCAATCAGCACAAAAAACAGAAAGCGTTGAAGACATCATCGCAACAATTGCTACTAAAGATTTGATCGCCTACCTCAATGAAAATGACATTTCTACTGAAGAAATCCTAAATGAAATAGACTTCAGTGAAGCAGATGTAGCAGAAATTGAAAATGAAATTTTTGAATTTGAGCTCGACAACATTACAGTAGAAGATTTTGATGACTTAAAACAAGACACCTTGTAATATGAAAGCTTTTCTAAAGATACTTTTAATGATCTTACTGGCTGTTCAGGCAATTGCGCAAGACATTTCTACGGAAGAGGAAATAGAACGGCGTAATCCAAAAGTTCATGAAAAAATAAAAGCAGCAAGAATTGCTTTTATCACGGACAAGGTTGCACTCACACCTGATCAGGCGGAGAAATTCTGGCCTCTCTACCATGAGTTTACAAAAAAACGAAAGGAACTTCGGAAAGAATTGAAAGAAGCACTAATAGAGGGTAAGAATCGAGAAGATTTGCCTGCCATTGATTTGAAGTTAAGGCAGCAGGAACTTGATCTCGAAAAGAAGTATTCTAATCAGTTTCTTAAAGTGATCTCGCCTGAACAACTCATCAATCTCCACGAAGCTGAACATGAATTTAAAAGATTGCTGTTGCGGAGAATTCAGCAGCGACAAAATAATCAGCAACAGAAACGAAGATTAAACCAGAATAGGTAATTACGAACCAGATTCAAATACTTCCCTTTTATTTTCAAACTTTCCTCGCATAAAAAGCATTTGGAATATTGCTCGGTTTAAATATTTTGCAATGTTAACCAACTAACCAAATGAAACTCTGCTTAGCATGCCTATTGCTGTTTGTTATCAACTTACTTTCTGCACAGGATTTTCGCTGGCAACAGCGCGCCGAATATGTAATGGATGTGAAGCTTGACGTGAAAACACATAAAGTTACCGGCACTCAAAAACTTACCTATTACAATAACTCGAAGGACACCTTAAACAAGGTATTCTACCACCTTTTCTTCAACGCTTTTCAACCTGGCAGCATGATGGATGTTCGTTCCAGGAACATTGTTGATCCTGACCCAAGAGTTGGTGAGCGCATCTCAAAACTAAAAGATGATGAGATCGGATATCAGCATATCCAAAGCTTAAAGCAGGATGGCAAAGACGTTACTCAAAATGTGAATGGAACTATCTTGGAAGTGACACTCAACAAGCCATTACTTCCTGGGGCAAAAACTGTTTTTGAAATGAAATTTGAATCGCAGGTCCCGATACAAATCAGGAGATCCGGTCGCGATAGCCGTGAAGGCATTGCGTATTCAATGACACAGTGGTACCCTAAACTTGCAGAATACGATTTTCAAGGATGGCATGCTTACCAATATGTTGCACGCGAGTTTCATGGTGTGTGGGGAGACTTTGATGTTAAGATAACTTTAGATCCATCCTATGTTATTGGTGGTAGTGGCAAACTTCAGAATGCGGATAAGATTGGCCATGGTTATGAGAAAGTAGGATCAACCGTAACCCGTCCTACAGGCGATTTGACCTGGCATTTCATCGCAAAAAATGTTCACGATTTCGCATGGGCAGCGGACCCAGAATACAAGCACGAAAGAATTCAAACACCTAACGGACCTGAAATTCATTTCTTCTATCAACCAGGAGAAAAGACAACAGAGAATTGGACGAAACTGAAAGATTTTACTGTAAAGCATTTTGAGTACATGAATCGCACGTTTGGTAAATATCCGTACGACACTTACTCCGTTATTCAAGGTGGCGATGGAGGAATGGAATATCCGATGTGTACTTTAATTACCGGTGAGCGTTCTTTGGGAAGTCTTGTAGGCGTAACAGCACACGAAGCTGCGCATAGCTGGTATCAGGGCGTGCTTGCCTCGAATGAAGCATTGTATCCTTGGTTTGATGAAGGCTTTACAGATTTTAGCAGCAATGAATCCATGGCGAATATGTTTGGAGAAGCCAACCCTCACCTGCCAAGTTATGGAGGATATTTCGCTTTGGTAAAGAGCGGATTGCAAGAACCAGCCAGCCAGCATTCCGATCACTATTCAACCAATAGAGCATACGGAACAGCAGCTTACAATATGGGCACTGTATTTCTTCACCAGTTGAAGTATATCATTGGCACTGAAAATTTTTACAAAGGCATGCGTCAGTATTTCTATACATGGAAGTTTAAGCATCCTGAACCAAATGATTTTATTCGAGTAATGGAGAAAGTTTCCGGAATGCAACTGAGCTGGTATCTTAACTATTGGATTAATACCACTAAACGTATTGACTATGGCATCAAGAATGTTCTTGAGAATGGTACAGAAACATTTGTAACACTGGAAAGGGTGGGTGAATTTCCAATGCCTATCGATTTATTAGTAACGTACAAAGATGGAAGCAAGGAAATGTTTTACATACCAGTGAATGAAACGTTAGGGAATAAACCTGTAGAAGATGCTTCAACGGAGAGAAATGATTTAGAGACATGGCCATGGGTAAATCCAACGTACACTTTAAAGATCGGGAGAAAAGCAACTGACATTGGTTCAATAGAAGTTGATCCTAGCCTGAGAATGGCTGATATTGAAAGAAAAAATAATAAAGCAGACCTTACCCAGGGATTACAAGCTTACGCTGATCCTACAAAATAGCAAGGCGAAAAATAAGATTGAAAGCAGAAAGTAATGGTGTAGCAAGCATTATACTTTCTGCTTTTTACTTTGCCGTTTTTTGCTTTCAAGTTTCCGCTCCTAACTTTGGCCTATGACTTCTGAAAAAGCAAAATTTGAGATTCAAGAGCTTACTGATAAAATCAATCACCACAACTATCTCTACTATCAGGAAAACAAGACAGAGATCAGTGATTACGAGTTCGATCAGTTGCTTGAGAAGCTGATCAATCTTGAAAAACAATTCCCAGAATTTGTTCAACCAGACTCTCCTACCAAGCGCGTTGGCGGAACGATTACTAAGGAATTTATTGCTGTGCAGCATCGCTATCCCATGTTGTCACTTGGCAATACCTATAGTGAAGAGGAGCTCATTGAGTTCGACAAGCGCGTTGCAAAAGGTCTTGAAGGAGATCGCTATGAGTATTTCTGCGAGCTGAAATTTGACGGCGTGTCCATGAGTCTCATCTACGAAAAAGGTATACTGGTAAGAGGCGTAACACGTGGTGATGGTGTTCGTGGTGATGATGTTACAACAAATGTTAGAACTATTCGAAATATTCCGATCGTGATTAAAGGCGCGAATGTCCCTGAAATCTTTGAGGTTCGTGGAGAGGTATTCCTATCCAAAGAGATTTTCACAAAGTTGAATAAAGAACGTGAAGATGTAGGTGAAGAAAGGTATGCAAATGCACGTAACACTGCAGCAGGCACTGTAAAGATGCAGGATTCTGGAGAGGTCGCACGAAGAAGATTAAACTGCTATGTCTATTCTTTATTGGGAGATCCTGATGTTGAAACGCATGAAGCTGGAATTAAAAAACTTGAAAGTTGGAAATTCAATGTATCACAAACTTATCAAAAGTGTCAGTCCATTCAGGAAGTAATTGAATACCTAAAAGCTTGGGAATTTAAAAGATTAGAACTTCCACTTGAGACAGACGGTGTTGTAATTAAAGTAAATAGTCTCGACCAGCAAGAGCAGCTGGGCTTCACGGCTAAAAGTCCACGATGGGCCATTGCTTACAAATACAAAGCGCAAAGCATGAGCACGCGGCTTAACGGAATAACTTATCAGGTTGGTAGAACCGGTGCCGTAACTCCCGTAGCCATGCTTGAACCAATATTCCTGGCAGGCACAACTGTGAAGCGTGCTTCACTACATAACGCAAATGAAATAGCAAGACTTGACCTAAGGGTTGGTGATTATGTTTTTGTCGAGAAAGGCGGAGAGATCATACCTAAAGTAACAGGCATCGATCTTGCGAGACGAGACGAAAAATGTGAAGTAGTAAAGTATGTAGATAAATGTCCTGAGTGCGGATCGAGGCTATATCGTGTTGAAGGAGAAGCAGCATTCTATTGTCCTAACATCACTGGATGCCCTCCACAAATTAAAGGTAGAATAGAGCATTTTATTCAGCGTAAAGCGATGGATATAGAATCGCTTGGTGAACGTACCATCGATCAGCTTTATACCCTTAACCTCGTTAAAACTCCTGCTGATCTTTATGATCTTAAAAAGGAAGATGCCCTTCGGCTTGATGGCTTCAAAGAAAAATCTGCGAAGAATCTTCTGGAAGGAATCGCCAATTCAAAAAGCCGTGCTTTTGAAAGCGTCTTATTTGCGATCGGAATAAGATATGTAGGAAAGACAGTAGCAGAAAAACTCTCACGGTATTTTAAAAACATAGATACTTTAGCGCATGCATCACTTGAGGAATTACTGAATGCGCCGGAAGTAGGTGAAAAGATTGCGAAAAGTGTTTATGACTTTTTCCGTCATCCGGAAAATCAAATAGAAATTGAGCGGCTAAAAAAAGCTGGCTTAAATTTTCAGTCAGACGACAAAGATCCTGAGAAAGAAAGTGACATTCTAGGCAATAAGTCTTTTGTTATTTCAGGCACTTTTGAAAAATATGATCGCGACCAACTTAAAGACATCATTCTTAAAAATGGTGGAAAAGTGTTATCAGCAGTGTCAGGTAAATTAGATTATCTGCTGGCTGGTGATAATATGGGACCTGCAAAAAAAGAGAAGGCAGAGAAGCTTGGAGTGACGCTGATCTCGGAACAAGACTTTGAAAAACTATTGAAAAGCTAAGGAATTTAGTACTTTTAAAAATGCGCCTTAACTTTCTGAAATACAAGACTAAAAGCTCACTTAAAAGTAATGAGACGTTACATTCAAGCTTACCTTACAAGCAAGCAAATTTGATCGGAATCTTGTTCACTGTTGAAGACAAAACGAAGCACGAGGACATCAAAGATTTTGTAAAGAGACTTGAAAACGATGGCAAGCAAGTTAAGGTCATGACCTTTCTTCCAAAGAACCGTGAGAACTATGAGTTTCTCTACGATTTCTTTACGGATAAGGATTTGAATTTTTGGGGATCAATTACCTCTGAGGCAGCCAATCGCTTTACAAACATACCTTTTGATTTTTTATTCTATATAGATACAACCCCTAATCCATTTCTGCTAAACATCATCGCCCGAAGTAAAGCCAAATGCCGGGTGGGAAAATATTTTGAAGAAGGACAATCATTCTTTGAATTTCTAATCGAAGAAAAGAATGGCACGAAAACATTGATCAATAGTATCTATCAATATACCAGCACACTTAAATAAAGATTGCAATAGCAAGTCAAGTATGTTGGTTTGAAGCCGTTATCGATTCAAATTTTAGTTATACTTGAGCCCCAATTTGAACTATGTCATGAAAAAACTTTTTGGAACAGGAGTAGCATTAATTACACCATTTACTGACAACCACGAGGTAGACTATACAGCACTTAAAAAACTTTTAAAGCATACAGCCAAAGGTGTTGATTATTATGTAGTCATGGGCACTACAGGGGAATCAGCTACTGTCACCAAGGAGGAAAAGAAAACTATTCTTCAATTTGTTAAGGAGAATAATGCGAACGGCCTTCCTTTAGTATACGGCCTTGGCGGTAACAACACACTGGAAGTACTGGAATTATTGAAGCAGACTGATGTGAAAGGAGTTGATGCGTTATTATCTGTAAGTCCATATTACAACAAGCCATCTCAGGAAGGAATATATCAGCACTTTAAGGCGATTGCAGATGCTTCTCCCGTCCCTGTAATTCTTTACAACGTGCCGGCCAGAACATCTTCTAACATTAATGCCGAGACAACGTTACGTCTTGCTGCTCATCCAAATATTATTGGAATCAAAGAAGCGTCAGGAAACCTTGAGCAATGCATGAAGATTGTAAAGTCAATGCCAAAAGATTTCCTGCTGATTTCAGGAGACGATTTACTCACATTGCCAATTTATTCGATTGGCGGGAAAGGGGTTATTTCGGTTTTAGCGAATGCATTCCCTGTAGTCTTCAAAAAGATGAAGGAGCATGCTAATACAGGCAGCTATGAGAAAGCAAAACAGGAGCTATTTAAAATATTGGACATGAATGCGCCAATGTACGAAGAAGGAAATCCGGTGGGTTTGAAGGCGCTACTCTCTCAAATGGGAATCTGCACACCTGCTGTACGCTTGCCACTCGTCAAAGCATCCTCCACATTGACGCAGAAGATAGCCGGGCTAAATACGAAAGGATAACCTTTTCAGGTTATCCTTTTATAATTTTTAAAACTTGAAAGAGGCCTAAGACGCCTTGTTTTTAATATCCTGTACTTCAGACCTGATAGTTTGAGCCAAGTTTTTAAGGTCTTGCATGCCTTTTCTTACGCGGGTTCCCGCGGCACTGTTGCCCTTGTTGTAAAACTTGTCTGCATCACCTTCAAGTGAAGCAATCAGGCTTTTGAGCTCTTCAAATTTTTGCATTTTATTAGGTTTTTAAATTGAAAAAATAGTTTCTATTGCCAAATTAACTAAAAACCTTTAAAAACAACCCGTAAGGCCGTTTTTTTTAAACGCCCTTAGTAACGGAGACTAATTCCTCTTGTTTATAAAAACCACTATCCAGCTTGGTTTTAAGCTTCGAAAAAGCTGTTAAAGTTTCTTCTACATCAGTCAAACTATGAACAGCAGTAGGTATGATTCTAAACATGATAACATCCTTAGGCACAACAGGATAGATGACAACCGAGCAGAAAATACCGTAGTTTTCTCTCAAGTCCATCGACATGTTTGCCGCTTCACCTACGCCACCTTTAAATAGAACAGGTGTAACAGGAGAATTGGTGTTACCAAGCACAAAACCACGTTCCTTTAATCCGTTCTGAACAGCGTTAACAATGGTCCAAAGATTCGAGCGAAGTTCAGGTTTCGTCTTCAAAAGCTCGAGGCGCTTTAATGCTCCGACCACTAACGGCATTGGCAAGCTCTTGGCGTAAATTTGAGATCGAACACTGTATCGGAGATATTTTAAGATGTGCTTATCACCGGCAACGAACGCACCAATGCTAGCCATTGACTTCGCGAAAGTGGAAAAATAAAGGTCTACCTGATCCTGTACACCTTGTTCCTCTGCTGTTCCAGCACCTGTGCTACCCATTGTTCCAAATCCATGGGCGTCATCAACAAACAGACGGAAATTATATTTCTTTTTAAGTTCACAAACACCTTTAAGATCTCCTTGCTTACCTGACATTCCGAACACACCCTCTGTGATCACCAGGATACCTCCACCTGTTTCGTCAGCAAGTTTAGTAGCACGCTGAAGTTGTTTCTCCAGGCTCTCCATATCGTTGTGACTATAAACAAAACGTTTACCCATATGAAGGCGCACACCATCAATAATACATGCATGTGATTCAGCATCATAAACAATAACATCTTTACGATCTACAAGCGCATCAATAATTGAAACTACACCCTGATAGCCAAAGTTTAAGAGCATTACGTCTTGCTTTTTTACAAAAGCTGCAAGCTGCCGTTCAAGCTCCAAATGATTTAAAGAATTACCTGACATCATTCGTGCTCCCATTGGAGTTGCCATTCCATACTGTGCAGCGGCGTCAGCATCTGCTTTGCGTACTTCAGGATGATTTGCTAAGCCAAGGTAATTGTTAAGACTCCAGTTCAATACTTCTTTTCCATTGAACTTCATTCGGGGTCCTATTTCACCTTCTAATTTGGGGAAGAAAAAATAGTCATCCGGAAGATGCGAATATTTGGCCAATGGGCCTGCTTCCATTTTCAACTTGTCAAATAAATCTACCATGTGCTCAGTTTCAATTATTTATTGCGGCAAAAATAATGAAAAAAGCTAACTCATGCGTTTAAATCAATAGTAAATCGCCAGCGGGTAAGTTTCAGGAGGAAAAATTATTAATGGCAAATTGATAGATTTGTAAAAAGTAGATTATGGAAGCGATAAGGAAAATAATGCGGGTTAAAGACAACACGCTTACAGTTACCCTGCCAGACAACTATAATGACAAGGAAGTGGAGTTGATCATTCTACCGGCAGAAGATCACTTGCAAGTGAGTGAAGAGCCAGTAGATTATTTCTCAAAATATTATGGATCAATGAAAACCAACATGTCCGTAGAAGAAATAGATCAAAAGTTAAAAGAACTTCGCGAAGAATGGAATCGAGATATCTTATAGATACCAACATTGTTATTTACTTACTTAAAGGGAGACTTGACCCAAGTGCTTTCAATTTTATGAAAGAAGTTATGAAACAAAAGGCAAGGGTATCCCTGATCACTAAAATTGAGCTACTAAGCTTCTCTGAAGAACAATTGTTGTCAGAAAGCTTCCTAAGGGACTCAGTTGTTTATTCCATTTCTGGCACCATTACAAATCATTGCATTAACATCCGAAGAAGTTATAAAACGAAACTTCCAGACGCGATCATTGCTGCAACTTGCATTGCGCATCAACTTACTTTAATAACAAGAAATACTGCTGACTTTAAAAAAATTTCCTCACTGTCCTTGATAAATCCTTTTAACCCCTGATGTCAAAAATCAAAAAAATACTTGTCGCTAACCGTGGAGAGATTGCTTTGCGGGTAATGCGAACAGCGCGTGAGATGGGTATTAAAACCGTTGCTGTATATAGCGATGCCGATCGGTCAGCACTCCATGTTCGCTACGCTGACGAAGCAGTTAACATTGGACCTCCCCAATCATCAGAGTCATATCTAAGGATGGACAAAATAATTGCTGCTGCAAAAGAAACAAAAGCTGACGCCATCCACCCCGGTTATGGATTCCTTTCAGAGAATGAGGATTTTGCAAAGATGGTGGAAGATGAAGGTCTTATTTTCATAGGTCCCTCTGCCAAAGCCATTGAATTAATGGGAAGTAAACTGGCTGCGAAAGCTGCTGTAGCAAAGTTTAACGTACCCCTTGTTCCTGGAACATCTGAGCCTATCACTGATCTGAAAGCTGCAAAAGATATTGCTTCTGAAATTGGGTATCCTGTGTTGATAAAAGCAAGTGCAGGTGGTGGTGGAAAGGGAATGCGCATCGTTAATGAACCAGAAGTTTTTCAGGAACAGATGGAGCGTGCGATCAGTGAAGCTACTTCTGCTTTTGGCGATGGTTCTGTGTTCATTGAGAAATATATCACCAAACCACGCCACATTGAGTTCCAGATTTTTGGTGATCAACATGGCAGCGTAGTACATCTTTTCGAACGTGAATGTTCAATACAAAGGCGCCATCAAAAAGTAGTGGAAGAAGCACCTTCCTCAGTTCTTACACCTGACAAACGTAAGGCCATGGGTGAAGCTGCTATTAACGTTGCGAAAGCGTGTGGGTATTATGGCGCAGGTACAGTCGAATTTATTCTGGATGAAAAATTAGATTTTTATTTCCTCGAGATGAATACACGCCTTCAGGTGGAGCATCCTGTAACAGAAGAAATTACTGGACTCGATCTTGTTAAACTTCAAATTAAAATTGCTGAAGGAGAAAAAATACCATTTCAACAGGAAGCGCTGAAAATAAATGGGCACGCAGTCGAAGTACGAGTTTATGCCGAAGATCCTAACAACAATTTCTTACCCGACATCGGAACATTGCAAACTTATAAACGACCGCAAGGACATGGCCTTCGTGTAGATGATGGTTTCGAACAGGGAATGGAAATTCCGTTTTACTACGATCCGATGATCGCGAAGCTTATCTGTCATGCAGAAACCAGAGAAGCCGCTATTGAGAAAATGATACGCGCTATTCAAGAGTATGAAATCACTGGACTTGAAACCACATTAGGATTTTGCAAATTCGTCATGCAACATGATGCATTTCGCTCAGGTAACTTTGATACACGTTTCGTTGAAATTTATTTTAAGCCAGGCATACTGGAAAAAGAAGTTGATAAAGAAGAAGAATTGCTTGCTGCTTTACTTGCTACTAATGTTGTTCAGGAAAAATTAAGTGTTAATGTAACAGCCGGGCATGAACAAGTAAGCCTTTGGAAAAAAAATCGATTAGCCTAATTATAAAGTCAAGCGATAGATCTATACAATCAGATGGCAGAAATTCTACCAATACGTGCTTGGAAATATAATTCTGACCTTTCCAAAGATATTGATGCACTTACGTCTCCTCTTTTCGATGTAGTTTCCGAAAAACAACGAAAGGCTTTGTACAGAAATCCGTTCAATAGTATTCACCTTTCCGTGCCTGAACCTCCTGACCCTGCAAACCGTGCTTCGAAATTATTAAACGAATGGAAAGAAAAAGGCGTAATCATCCAGGATAACCTTCCCGGCATTTATGTTTACTATCAGTACTTCAAGATTAGTGGTTCAACACAAGAGTATTGTCGTAAAGGTTTTGTCTGCCATATTAAAACTTATGATTGGAATGATAATGTCATTTTAAGACACGAGAATACAATTCCCAAAGCGGTGAACGACAGAATTACACTCTTGCAAAAAACCGAACTACACTCTAGTCCCACCCATGGGCTATATACAGATGCTAAGTTTGAACTTGAAGAATTCATGGACGAAGCCATTACCTCATCAATCTTTGAAACAGAAGATTATCAAGGCGTGCGCGATGTTCTTGCCGTTATTCACGATGGAAGTGTTGTAAAGAAATTTATTGACTTTATAAAAGAGAAAGCTATTATTCTTGCTGATGGACACCATCGCTATGAGAGCTCGTTAATCTACCGAAAGCAAAGGCTAGCGGAGAATGCAAATGCTTCTGGTAAAGAGGGATTCAATTATCATTTAATGTATCTCACGAATACAGAATCGGATGACTTGAAGATATTACCAACCCATAGATTGGTGCACAACTTAGCTTCCTTTAATGAAGCCTCCATTTTATCAAAACTTGAAGAAGATTTTACGATTACAGCTATTGAGGATGCCGATACTTTAAATGAAATCATTGCTGGGAAGCAGTGGGCTTTCGGACTGATGTTTAAAGAGAACGCTTATAAGATCCGTCTGAAGCCAGCATCTATCAGTAAATTACAATGGCCTTTTCCTGATGAGGTAAAACGATTAGACTTAACTGTAATGCACTACTTTATTATAGAAAAAGCCTTAGGTATCCCTGGAAAGGAACAACGCCAATCAGAACATATTAGCTTTGACAGAAGTTTTTCTGATTGTTACAAGAAAGTAATTCAGAACGAAGCGCAACTTGCCATTATTACAAATGAAGTTTCTATTGAAGATGTGAAACGTGTATGTCATAGTGGTTATACAATGCCGCAGAAATCAACGTACTTTTATCCAAAAGTAATTTGTGGATTTCTTTACAGTTCCATTAAAGAAGAAGAGTTTCAAACTCCCGTTTATTCACCCTTCTAACCATGCAAAAAATAATCAGACCGATAATCCTGGCATCAAGTTCTCCAAGAAGGCAGTATTTAATGAAAGAAGCCGGTTTTGAATTCACCATAGAGAAACCCGATGTTGAAGAGTCTTTTCCTGATAACATGCCCGTAGATCAAGTGGCAAGATATCTGGCGCTCAAAAAAGCAGAATACTTTAGACTAAGAATCCATGATGAAATAATTGTCACAGCAGACACTGTCGTAGTGCTGAATGACAAAATTCTTAATAAACCGAAAGACCGAGCGGAAGCAATTAGTATGCTAGCTGATTTATCAGGGAAGACGCATCTTGTGATCACAGGCGTATGTATTTTATCAAAGGAGAAAGAAGAGAGTTTTGATGACACAACAGAAGTTACGTTTAAGTCGTTATCGCAAGAAGAAATTGTTTTTTATGTGGACCAATATAAACCATATGATAAAGCCGGGGCGTATGGAGCACAGGATTGGATTGGCATGGTAGCCATTGAAAACATCAAAGGATCATACTTCAATGTTATGGGTCTTCCGATCCACAAAGTTTACCAGCACTTGCATAGTTGGTGATGAAGAAGATTTGGAATTATCTTAAAGTACATTGTAAAGAAGATTTTAATGCAAGGCATTATACTTTAGTCGTTGTTCTGTTGGTTTGCCTTATCACTTTCAACTATGCGATAGATTTTCAGGATACATTCCTGGCAACACTAACAGGAGCTCCTAAATTTTTCGGATACTTTTTATTTTATACTATTCCATACTTTATCTGTATCTACTCCTTTGCAATAAACTATAATCGAAGATGGATTTTTAAATCAAAGCAATTCTTGTGGAAAGCTTTGTTTGGAATTGCAATTTTAAGCTTGGATAGTAGCGTTCCATTTCTACGTCCCTTGATTTTAGAATATCTTCCGGTGGACCTGCAATACTGGGGTTACAAAGTAGCCATTAACATGGTAAGTTTCTTTACCGTATTTATCCCAATACTTTTATTTTATTGGATCCTCAATGTGGAGCAGGAAGAACGATATGGTCTTAAACCCAAATCTTTTGATGCAAAGCCATACTTACTAATGTTATTGATCATGCTTCCCGTGATTGTAATAGCGTCAGGTAACGAAAATTTTGTAAGGCAATACCCAATGTATAAAACCTCTGCTGCACATGAATATCTCAATGTAAACGAATGGATAACCATTGCAATTTACGAAATGGCATATGGACTTGATTTCATTACAGTTGAATATCTGTTCCGAGGCTTTATGGTAGTTGGATTGATGAAATATCTTGGACGTGGAGCTGTACTAAGTATCGCAGTTGTTTATTGTATGTTGCATTTTGGCAAACCCATGGGTGAAGCAATAAGCTCAATCATTGGCGGATACATTCTTGGCGTTGTTGCTTATGAAACAAAGAGTATTTGGGGAGGAGTAATTGTCCATGTTGGCATTGCATGGCTTATGGAGTGTGTTGCGTTTGTTAATAAAAGTATTTTTGAGTGAATTAAGATTTATGCCAACACATTTCTGATGTTAGAATAAATTTAACGAAAATACAAAATAAATCGGGCATTCTAATCCTTCTCAATACCATTTGAAGTGCGGACGATATTGTTTAGACGCGTGTGACTACGAATACTTAAATTTGCATTAATTGACTCCTTAGTTTTGTATCCTCTCTCATGATCCAAGTGAAGCACAATTGCCCTGTGCCTAATCTGTTTGCCTTTGATACCAAAATTAGTGAGACGTTCACCAAGTTCGCGGTCCGAACCTCCATACTTCATCCTTTCATCATAGCCATTAATTGAAAGAATATCATTTTTCCAAGCGGATGAATTACAATTATTGAAAGTGGGTTTTGCTGTTGTAATAAAGTCGCACAAATTTCCTAAGGGGCCTCTAACCCAAAGCTTTCTAGCTGGAGAAAACTTAACTCGATCTATATTAGTAAGCCATTTAAGGGTAAAACACTCCTGATTTGTAATGTTATTTAATGTGATAGCCTTGCTTAATTTCATTGAAATCTTGCAATATCCACCTGACAGAAATCGGCCCTTTTCAGCATACCTAACATGTGTCTCAACAAAATCAAACCGTGGAATGCAATCTCCATCAGTCATAATGAGATAGTCGCCAGGCGAATTTAGAATTGCGGTATTTAATATTGTTTGCCTTCTGTAACCTTTATCTTCATGCCAGACGTGTTTTATATTTAACCCTGTCTGATCTTGTATTCTTATTATCAATTCCCTAGTTTCATTCCCTGAGCCATCATCGGCAATAACAATTGAAAAATTTTTATAGGATTGGCATGCATATCCCCAAAGAACCTTTTCAAGCCAACAAGGAGAGTTATAAGTACTAATAATTACACTTGCTTTCATTGTCTAAAAATCTAATCTGGCAATCCCCTCCTGTGATACTCATATAACCGTAAATACTTAAAAAAATTCAAAGAAGATGCTGCTGCACAAAACACGAAACCATAATATCCATCTAAAAAGCCAAGCTGAAAAATATACTTTTTTAAAAATTTAAATATCGGATTCAAAATAATGTGAATAACAAAAATAGGTCTTTCTCCCTTTTTGAACTTTGCCTTAGCCGCTACTTCTGCAAATTTACTCATTTGCTTTAAATGCTCGTCTATAGAAAAGTACGCAAAATGTAATAAATCACCTTGTAGCCGCTTTACTCGGCTTTTATCCAAAATTACTTTGTCGTGAGGGTCTGTTCCTCCCCAACTTCCTCTATTTCTATCCCATACCCGGATTTTGCGGTCAGGATACCATCCACAGAACCTAATCCAATGTCCACAATAATTATTAAAGCGATTTATTGCATAACCGTCGGCATCACCCCAATCTTTCTTAATCCGAACGATTTCTCGTTCCAGTTCTTCCGAAATTCTTTCGTCTGCATCCAGCGACAGAATGTAATCATAAGAAGCCTGCTTCATCGCAAAATTCTTCTGCCCAACATATCCCTCAAATTCATGTTTAATGAATTTAACTTCAAATTGAGTGCAAATTTTTTCTGTTTCGTCTGTTGAATAGGAATCGACAACAATTATTTCATCTGCCACCCTCAATAATGATTTAATACAGTCGGCGATCTTCGCTTCTTCATTGAAAGTAATAATGGTAGCTGAAAACTTAACAGGTTTTATCATAGTGTGGTATTCTAAATTTCCAAGAATTTAAACATAACACTGCGAAAAGCTGAAGTAAAGAGTTTGACCCATATTGTATTAAAAGGGTTGTGATGTAGGGGGTATTTATTCTAACATTGTAATATACTGTCTTATTTAGTTAATAGGTACCCTTATAATATTGTAAATACCAATTCACAAAATTACCAATCCCTTGTTGAATGGAGGTAGATGGTTTGAATCCGACAAGGTTGATAAGTTCATCAATATCAGCATAGGTTTCCACTACATCTCCGTCTTGAAGCGGTAGTGAATTTCGTATCGCTTTTTTTTCTAGTTTTTCTTCAATCACACTTATGAACTTATCTAACGTAATCGGATTATTATTTCCAATATTATAAATTTTATAAGGCGCAAAGCTTGAAGCAGGATCTGGATAAAAGCCATTCCAATCTCTGTTTGGCTTCGGTATAATGGGAATTAGACGAAAAATGCTTTCTACAATATCATCAATGTAAGTAAAGTCGCGTTTCATCTTGCCGTGATTGTATACATCGATCGGTTTGCCTTCCAAAATTGCCTTGGTGAAAAGAAACAATGCCATATCTGGTCTGCCATACGGGCCATAGACTGTAAAGAACCGGAGGCCTGTAGCGGGTAGATTATACAGCGCTGCATAAGTATGAGCCATAAGCTCATTAGCCTTTTTTGTTGCAGCATACAATGATATAGGGTGATCTACATTATCATGGGTCGAGAATGGCATCCGTTTATTTGCACCATATACCGAGCTCGAGGATGCATATATCAGATGTAAAACTTTATGATGCCGACAAGCTTCTATCACATTGAGAAATGCATTCAGATTACTATTAAGATACGCATAAGGATTGGTGATTGAGTATCTTACCCCCGCCTGCGCAGCGAGATGTATCACGTATGAGAATTTTTGTGTTGCAAATATTTCATCAAATGCTTTCTTCTCAGTTAAGTCCATTTGATAAAAAGTGAAATTAACATTAGATTTTAAAAGCTTCAAGCGAGATAGCTTAAGTCCCTCATCGTAATAATTATTCATGTTGTCGATCCCAACAACATTATAATGCTGCAAAAGCTTTGTGACCAAGTGGAAGCCAATGAACCCAGCGGCACCTGTTACCAGTATAGTAAAATTGTTAACAGAGGTTAAAAGCTCAGCATGATCAGGAGAATGGTTTGGTCGTTCCATCAATGTTTAATTGTCTTCATTATACAAATACTGTTTTATACTAATCAGCGACTTAATAGTTTGTAGTTTTTAAAACCTCCGATTAATCTTCCTTTTAAAAAATTTTGCTCTATAAAAGTTAGTATTCTGTACCTAAGCCTTTCATGTTTATGTTTCGATTTACCTTCCTCGCGAAGTGGATATAACCGGTTACGCCAGTCAAATTTTGCAATCCACTCGTTCATGACTTGCGGATGGCTTTCACCGTAATAAGGCAGTTTGTTGAGATTACCATAATTAAACAATGACTCCAGATTTTGAAACAAATTTTCTGCATGCTCCTGTCCTTTATGAATCGTTGTAAATGCTTTTCTTTTAATCTGCATGTACTCAGGCGGCCTTACCCATCCATAGTGAAAAATGTATGCATCGACCTTAGCCACTGTTAATTTAAAGGTTCCTTGTCGAGCGTAGTAACTTTTTCCATCGAAATTGGGAATTCTTCTAAAAGATTGTGCGTCCCGCCATGAATGTATATCGGTATCATTTCTTATGATTCTTATCTCCTTCGGGTACCATGCATGAGATATGATGTAATGATTATAATCTCCCCAAAAGTGCCTGTAGTTAAACAAAATGCCATCAATTTCTGGCTTATAAAATAATTCCCGACACCGATCTTGGATCACCGAAAGATATTTTTCGTGAACAACTTCATCACTTTGAATATAGAATAACCAATTACCATTACAGTGCGATTTCGCCAAATCTGTCTGTTGAGCGTAAACAGTACCATTCGGATAACTTGTTGTATCCCAATCAGTGTATATAATCTTTATTTTATCTGAACCAATACTTCGTATTTCTTGCTCGGTAAAATCATCTTCATCTCCTCTCCCTAAAACAACTATAAATTCACTACAAATTGGTAGAATAGATTCAATTGATGCCCTAATTGGGTAATACAATTTTGTTGCATTTCTTACAATGGTAAAGCCACTAATTTTCATTTGTCACCTTGATTAAATTATATTCCTATTTAGTTATTAATTAGAAAGATATTTCAATATCCTAGCTGCAAGGTTATCCCAACTATATTCTTCAATTTTTTTACGGCCCGCGGATGCAAGCTGTTTCCTTAATTGAAAATCATCAATGAGTATTGCAATTGCTCTGGCAATTCTTCTTGACCACCTAGATACGACAATGCCCGTTTCATTATGAATCAAAAAATCCCGCGTCCCGGAAACCGTTGCTATGACGGGAATTCCCGATGCCATTGCTTCAGCAGATGTATTTGAATAACCGGCATTTTTCTCACCAGAAACAAAAATATCGGCCTTGTGATACAATGTAACATTCTCTGCAACAGGATGGTTTACAATAAATTCAAAGGGCACTTTAGTTTTGAATTTTTCAATTTCAACTTTCGCTTTATCATTTACAGGTGTATCAAAAAGTATAAGCCTTAGTTTGTAACCCTTTTTATAAAGTCTTTCGCATGCTCTTACTACCAACTTGGTTCCTTTCTTTTTCTCTACAATTCTACCATAAGTCAAGATGGTAAACGCTTCTGACCCCTTTTTTTCACTTATTTCTTTCCTGTAATATCTATTAGTATTGATACCCCCAAAAGCTTTGAACGCTTCAATTTTATATTTTGATTTTGCAACTTCATAGCTATTGGTAGAATTCGCAAAAACTTCTACATCCGGGTACTTACGCAATATTTTAAGATTATCAGTGGGCCGCACGAAATATAATATTTTTCTTTTTGCTTGCGAATTATTCAGGTGTTCGAGGTATTGTGTCTCAGTAATGAAAAGTGCTTGTAGGTCGTGACAAAGTTCATTTAGTTTTCTGGTTACCACAGATCCATTATACCATTCCGGAGTTAACCCCTCAGGCGTGAATACAATAAATTCATGGCCTTTTTTTATTAATGCATCACCAAGTTCAAAAAATCTTTTTACACCGCCATAAAGCTTCGTGTGTGGCAATATCGCTGCAAATTTCATGATAGATTTGGTTTTACCTCATTAACTAATTAACTAACTCTACTGAGACATTATTGAATAGTAAAATTGATAACTTTATAAAGGCGTTTTAGCTTGTTTCTTACAATTGTTTGATATGTTAATTTCTCCAGTTGTAACGGATTCTCGCTGTAAGTTTTACCCATTCTCAAATAGTATGTATAGAACGTCTTAGCCGTTATCCCCCACTTCATTAAAAACGTATCACTTCCCTTATTTTTCTTGAATCGATTCGTAGACTTTGATTGAAAATGATAGACTTTGCTTGTACCTATTCCTTTAAAGACTCTAACACCATATTTCCAAAGTTTCATTGAAAAATCAGGATCAGAGTACATACCAGGAGAAAATTCGATGCTATAACCTCCTACGATATCCCACGTCTTGGTACTGACAATGCTAGGTGGCCATGATGCACCGAACCAATTCTCTTGTTGCAAATTTTGGTAGTTCATCAGCAAGCCTGCTTCATCAAACATTTTAATATTGTCTCCAAAATCTTTAACTATTGTTACAGCATTAACATTAGAAGTAGGATAGGGCTCAATTAACGTAGCTGAAAACATGAATTTGTCGTGATCTAACTTTTCAATTTCTTTATGAAGTTCTAAATCCCAGTTAGGGCAAACATACATATCGTCATTCATATAGATAATGTAGTCTGTACGAATAAGCGGCCTGCATGAATTAACTGCTATGCAAATACCCTGATTGTCGGCCGAACTTAAAAAATCAATATCATTTTGTCGTTTCAACCATTCTAGCGTACCATCCTTTCCCTCGTTCACATAGACAATAATTTGATTTTTGAAATAAGAATTTTTTTGTATTGATGAAATACAAAGTTGTAGATAAGAAAGATTGTTCCAGGTTGGAATAATGATTGAAAATTTTTTCATGAATGATCCATATATTTTATATGCTATAAACTGCGATATACAAGATTGAAATCCTCCGCTATTCTTCTTGGCTTGAACCGTTGTACATAGGCTAATCCTAACGATACCATTCTGTCCGCGTGCTGTCGATCGTTTAATATCTTTTTTAATTGGTCTGCAAATTCCTCATGGTCAGTTGGATTGCAATAAATGGCATCAGGGCCTGCAGCTTCAAAAAAACAAGAGCCTTTTGATGTTAGTACTGGGACGCGCGATTCAATTGCTTCGATAAGAGGAATACCAAACCCTTCGAACAAGGATGGATATACAAATGCTTTAGCTCCCTGGTAGATGGCTGGAAAATCTTTAAAAGAAGCATTATGAATGAAACGAATCAATGGCAGAACTTTAAATTGTTTTGCACAATCAATGACGTTTTGTAGATAAGCAGTTTTTTTTCCTACAATTATTAATGGCAAACGATCTTCAATCGGGAGTGCTGCTAGTGCTTTTACAATTACTATTACATTTTTTCTAGCTTCTACTGATCCAACGTTTAGAATATATTCGTTCGGCAGGGAGTATTTGTTTTTAACAAATTGCTGCTCGTCAGTATCAATGTTGCGAAGGAAATTAGCATTACATCCCTGGTAAATCACCTCAATTTTTGATTTATCAATTTTTAAAAACTCGCGGATATCCTCTGCGGTTTGTTCGCTGATAGCAATAATTTTATCGGCTCGGTCGCACGCACTTGTAACCTTCGCTTTATAAATACGCACATCTATTGGCTTATAAAATTGAGGATATCGGATGTAAATGAGATCGTGTATCGTTACTACTTTTTTTAAATGGATGGGCAAGCCAATAGGAATTTCATGACTTAGCCCATGAAAGATATTTAATTTACTGATGCTGACTGAACCACTTACTCCCCAAGTCCTCCATAGGGAGGATAGTCCTAAGGTTGAAATCAAACCACTTGGTATTACAACTTCAATATTTGGGTTAGCAATAATGGAATTAATTTCTGGATGGTCAATCTTTCTAGGACTATATAAGATATATTCATTTTCCGGATGAAAGCAGCTTAACGCCTCAACAACAAACCTGCTATAATTTCCAAGTCCAGTGAAATTTGTAAAAAACCTTTTGGCTTCAAAACCGATAGTCATCCTTCTAGCGTTTATCACTTTCTCTTCTTATAAAAATCCCTACTTTCTTCGATAATCCTATAAGCTTTTTCTTTAGATAGAAACTGATCGATTACAACCTTTTTATTTTCAAGTGTTTTATAGTTTTCGAAGAAGTGTGTTAGCTCTGCCGTTAGATAATCAGGAAGATCAGTGATGTCATTTATATTGCTTACGCTCGGATCTTGTTCTGCTACAGCAATGATTTTATCGTCTGCATCTCCTCTGTCTACCATTTGCATCACGCCAATAACTTTCGCAGGGATTAAACACAAAGGGACCACTGATACTTGCGTTAGTACAACGATATCCAAAGGGTCCATATCTTCTCCCATGGTTTGCGGAATGAATCCGTAGTTCAAAGGGTAATACATCGATGCGTAGATTACGCGATCAAGTTTTATCAACCCGCTTTCTTTATCAATTTCATATTTTGCTCTTGAGCCTCTTGGTATTTCAATCAGCGCATTTACAAACTTTGGGGGGTCAGTTCCAATTGATACTTCATGCCAGGGATGCAAAACCATAATATTGTTTTAATAACAATATTAATAAAAAAAGCCCTCCGTTTTGGAGGGCTTCATGCTATTTCAACGCTGTCTCTTGCTTGTTTTCTTCTTTCTTCTCCATCGGCCGGATCTTTTCCCCGTCCTTCAGCCTTTTCGAAACTACTAGGAAAGGCCCTGTTACAACTTCTGTACTATCACTGATGCCTGACAATATCTCTATATTATCATAATCACTTACACCAGTTTTAACTTCAATCATTTTCGCTACTCCGTTTTCATTTACGAAAAGAACAACCTTATCCTCTTGTTTTTGAGGAGGTTTATTTGCCTGGTTCTCCTGATTTTGGTTTTGTTCGTCATTTGGCGGGCCACCTTTATTTTCTTCGCTTTGGTTCTTATCATTTGGATTTCTAGTCGTTACAGACGCCAATGGAACTGATAACACATCTGATTTCCGCGTTGTAATAATGTCTACACTGGCTGTCATACCAGGACGGAAAGGAAATCTATTTCCATTTTTCACAAGATCGTTATAAGATTCTCTCAGAATAAGAATTCGGACCTCGAACTCTGTTATAGCATCGGCCGATAATTTGTCCTTCGCTGTATTAGCAATCAAGGTCACAACGCCTTTAAATTCTTTGTTGGTAGTTGAATATGCATCAACATCAATGATTGCTGTATCTCCTGCAGATACACGAACAATATCATTTTCATTTACATTAACACGAACCTCCATTTTGTTTAGATCTGCTATTCTTAGCATTTCAGTACCAGCCATGGTTGCAGTCCCCACAACACGTTCACCATTTCTTACAATTAGCTTTGATACTATTCCATTCATTGGAGATACCACTGATGTCTTGCGGAAATTTTCACGTGCCTCTTTCAATGATGCTTCGGTACTTCTAATGATGTATTTTGATGCTTCAACAGCCTGCTCAGACGATGCTCGATCACTTTTAGCGATCTCATAATTTTGCTTGGCCAATTGAAAGTCTGCGTCAGAAATAACTTTCTCATTGTAAAGTCTTTCCTGCCGTTTAAACTCCTGCTCAGCGCGAATAAAAGTTGCTCTTGCGCGCTCAAGTGCAGCATTTGATTGCTCAAGATTAGCACGTTGCTGGCTCAACCCTGCTTCTGCCCTATCTAACTGACTCTGCCATGTATCAGGACGTATCTTTACAAGAGATTGGCCACGCACAACAGAATCACCTTCTTCTACCAACAGATCAATAATTTCACCTGACACTTCAGGCGCAATCTTTACTTCTGTTACCGGTTGAACAGTACCTGAAGCACTCACCTTTTCAACAATCGTTACGCGTTTTGCTTTTGCCAGTTCAACCTCCATTTCCTTTGGCTTGCCAATCCAGCCGGCAGACTTGCCAACGACAACAAAAACTAAAAGAACAACTACAGCTCCGATGAGCCAATACACCAGCTTGTTTGATTTACGGGTTTGCTTTGCCATTTGTGTTTATGATATTAATACTCGAGTGGTCTACCTTGATAGAAATCAAGAACTTTCTTTTTGAAAATGAAATCGTATTTAGCACGTGTTAAATCTGTTCTTGCGCGGAACAAATCATTCTGCGAAACTTGGAATTCAAAAGAGTTAGCGGCACCTGCGCCGAAACGTTGTTCCATCATTCGAAATGCTTCCTCTCTTGCTTGTACTTGTCTTAAAGACGAATTATATGTTTTTGATGAGGCCAACGCATCATTATAAGCTGTTTCGACATTTTGTCGAAGCGTTTGCTCAATCTCTACTGCATTTATTCTCGCTTGTTCATATTGAATTGCTGTACGCTGAAGAGTTGCACGGGCATTGAAACTATTAAAAATAGGGATTACCAACTGGAGGCCTAAGGTTCTATAAATATTGTCCTTGATCTGATCGCCAAACTTATAAGTATTTCTAACTGTGCCATTTGGTTGAAGTTGATAAACTGGGGAATTGGTATCCTGGTTTAAATAACCAACTGGTCTTGACGAATACTGAAATGATCCGTCCGGAAAGAATTGCGCCTCTTGAGCACTCGAGTAATTGGTGTTCAGTCCGCCTGTTAAACTCAACCGTGGATATAGATTTCCGCGAGCAGCTTTTACTGCGTATTCAGAACTTTCAATTTTATAAGAAGCACTTTTTATTTCAGGCATGGCCTGTGTTGCAATCTGGAAAATTTCGTCGCGAGTCTGATCAATAACAAGCTCTTCCGGATCTAGGTCCGGAACTTCAACATCTAGTCCTTGTGCAGCCGGGATCATTAAGGATTGCTTTAATTGAAGGATCGAAAGGGCCAGCGAATTTTCCTGCTGTACTAAAGTGACTTCATTAGTAGCAACCTGTGCATCAAGATTAAGCTCCTCAGATTTTGGTAAAGCTCCCGCTGCAACCTGCCTTCTAGTTCTGTCAAGTTGTTGCTGACTTGAGGTGAGCTGAAATTTGGCATTCTCAACCAATTCTTTGTTGAACACAACGTTGATAAACAAATTAGCAACGTTTAGAATTATATCATTCTTTGTTTTTGCGAGGTCTTGTTCGGCAGCATTATAACCGAATTGTCCCTGTTTAATTGTGTTATTAATTCTAAAGCCATTAAACAATGGAAGCGATGCATTCGCTGACAAGTTAGAAGACCTGATCTCTTGCGAAACGAAACTGTTACTTACTGGGTCCAGACCACGGCCCCAACTATATCCATACGAAGCATTTCCATTTACGCTAGGCAATCTTGATAGTTTTGCCTGATTCAAATCAATTTCGCTGTTCTCAACATTATACAGACCTCTTTGTACACCAATGTTGTTGGTTAGCGCATAGTCAACGCATTGCTTCAAAGTCCACTTCGTGCTCGAAGGTGGCGTAAGTGATTCCTGTTTTAAGGTATCAATCTGTGCAACACTAATCAGATGTGCAGCCAGAACAAAAGAAATAAATAGGATTGTTTTTTTCATCTATAAATCAACGGTCAAATATCCGGTATATAAATTACATCATTAACCCAGCTAAGACTCCGCAAGTACGCTAATGTTACAGGCTTGATACCAGAATCCATTTCAATGACAAGGCAGGCAATATCATTTCTGCCTTTTCTGGAAACTGACATTGTTCCAATATTACAATCATCATGTGCCAACACATCAGCAATAAATGCAATGCTTCCTCTCACATCACCTGCAGTTATAATAACAGTATGAAGGCTTGCGCTAAAGTCAGCTTTGAAACCATCTACCTCGGCAATGTTTATCACTCCTCCACCCTTGCTTTCACCCAATACTTCTACTTTTTTTTCACCTCTTGTCAGAAGCAGGCGAATGGTGTTTGGATGAAGGGCAGAAGCGTTACCAATAGATTTGAATTTATATTTCAAACCTTCCTGCGCAGCAATGGTTAAAGCATCTTTTATTCTTACATCATCCGTTTTATAATCCAGTAATCCTGCAATAATAGCACGATCACTTCCATGACCTTCATAAGTTCTGGCAAATGAATTATAAAATATTATTTCTGCATCATCGGGTCTACCACCCAAAAGTTTAAGTGCAGTTCTTGCAATACGCACCACGCCAGCTGTATGTGAGCTTGACGGCCCAATCATAATAGGTCCGATCATATCAAAAATGCTGCTTTTCTCTGGCATTTATCTTTCAATACGCAATTTGTCGACAAAAAGGTTTAAATGTTACAGAAATCTGTATCAGTGCATAAAAAATTAGAAAAGAAAATATTTAAACCGCTATTGGTGCTTTGATCGATGGGTGCGATTGATAATTCAAGATCTCAAAATCCTCGAACTTATAGTCAAAAAGTGTATCCGGTTTTCTTTTGATGTTTAACTGAGGTAATGGATATGTCGTTCTGCTTAATTGAAGCTCTGCTTGTTCCAAATGGTTAGAATACAAATGGACATCACCACCAGTCCATACGAAATCCCCTGGAAGCAGATCGCATTGTTGTGCAAACATGTAGATCATCAAAGCATATGAAGCAATATTGAAAGGTACGCCAAGAAAATAGTCAGCGCTTCGCTGGTACAACTGACAAGAAAGTTTTCCATCAGCAACATAGAATTGAAACAAAGCGTGGCACGGAGGCAATGCCATTTTATCAACCTCTGATGGATTCCATGCTGTAACAATATGCCTGCGGGAATCGGGCTTTTGCTTTATTTGATTAAGCACTTGCGTGATCTGATCAATAGATCTTCCATCGGGTGAAGGCCAACTCCTCCATTGATGGCCGTATACCGGCCCGAGCTCACCGTTTTCATCTGCCCATTCATCCCAAATACTTACGCCATTATCCTTTAGATACTTAATGTTTGTATCTCCATTGAGAAACCAGAGCAACTCATATATAATTGAGCGCAAATGAAGCTTCTTTGTTGTTACCAGAGGGAATCCTTTTGAAAGATCGAAACGAAGCTGCCTTCCAAAAACAGAAAGTGTTCCTGTACCAGTACGGTCGGTTTTCTTCGTTCCATTCTCAAGAATGTCCTTCATTAAATCAAGGTATTGCTTCATAGAGTCCTAGTGGATGGAATGATTTTGCTAAAATCTTAAAATCATAGTAAATAAAAAAGCCCCGACAATGCAGGGCTTTCAAATGATTTGCAAGTGATTAATCCACAGTAACGTTACGCGTTATGCCATTCACAGTAATCGCAACCTCTTTATCACAACCACCATCACCATAGTCAATAGTGATTTCTTTGTTATTATCGATCACATATTTCTTTATTCCGTCTACAGCAATTCCGCAAAAGCGTTTATATTTTAAACTCTCGAGTACGGATACCTCGTATGTTTTGCCACCACGTGTTTTTCCGTTGGCAACACTTGTTTGATCAATAATAAGCTGGTCTTCGGTAGGATTAGCAGCTCTTACCCATTCTAAGGTGATGTTAGAAGTACGCTCTGCCACGGAACCATCTTCAAAAGTCGCTTTGCCTCCAGTAAGCACTATATTATACCGAGGTGCTGCAGCGGTACTGTTTTGAACATTTGTCATTGTTCTTACACCTTCCAGCTTCACACCATTAATACTGTAATTTTCTGTGGTCGTAACAACAGAAGATTGTGGTAGAAACCTTCTTCCATTGTAAGAGAAAGTAAGTTTTCCTTTTCTTGTGTTTCCGCGATTATCCTGGCATCCGCTACCAAAATCAACAGTAAGAATACCTTTGGGATTAGCTTTCGTTGAAGCTGCATCGCGCGTAAGCGTAACAACAACACCAGGACAATCAAAACGATGATCATCAATAGTAATCGTTCCTGAAACTCTTCCTCCTGCATACTCATCCTCTGTTGGCGTTTCTATCGCAACTCCGGCCATGTCATCCATATCCTGAAAATAAGAATCGGTGACTGCCTCCTCAGAAATATCTTTTGTATCCTGAATGGTAATGCGTTCATCTTCCTCTTTACAGGAAGAAATACCAACTAGCAATGAAAAAACAAGCCATGAGGAAATCTTAGCATAAAGTTTGACGTTCATAAGATGTTATTTTATATTTTGTAAGCGTTAGAGCAGAGAAAATTCAAAAGGTTTAATGCCGCTATTCAATATTTCTATTAATTACACTGGATTATAATTGTAACCATGCTTGTGAGATCTATCCTGTTATTATTGGTTTTTGGCGCTCATATCGCAAACGCTCAAAACGGAATTCGAATCGCGAAATTAAAATACAATGGCGGGGGTGACTGGTATGCTAACAAGACTGCTCTTCCTAATCTTATCAAATTCTGTAACCAGGAGTTGAATATGAACCTTGTTGCAGAAGAGGACATCGTAGAGGCGGGAAGTACTGACCTTTTTCTTTATCCATACGTTTACATGACTGGCCACGGTAATGTCGTTTTCTCAGAAGCGGAAGCTGAAAATTTAAGAAAGTATCTTATTGGCGGAGGGTTTCTTCATATCGATGATAATTATGGCTTGGATAAATTTATCCGAATAGAATTAAAAAAAGTTTTTCCTGAACTTGAATTGATTTCCATTCCTTTTAATCATCCGATCTATCATCAGAAATTTAACTTTCCCCGTGGCTTACCAAAAGTGCACGAGCATGATGGAAAACCACCACAAGGGTTAGGATTGATTCATCAGGGTCGTCTTGTTGTTTTTTATTCTTATGAGTGTGATCTAGGGAACGGCTGGGAGGATCAACGCGTACACAATGATCCGGAAGAAAAAAGACAAGAAGCTTTAAGAATGGGCGCTAATCTGATCGCTTATTGCTTCACCAATTCATTCTAATTTTCATCCTCGACTTTAAAATTTAAAAAGCTGCTTTAAAAAAGATAAAGTTTTATTTGAACTTATTAACTAAGTTCTTAGTTTTACACCTAAATACATAGTAGATGAAAGAGCTTAAGGAACTTACCAAAGCGGAGGATCAGGTTATGCAAATTTTGTGGAAGCTGGAAAAAGCTTTTGTAAAAGATGTAGTAGAAGAGATGCCTGATCCAAAGCCAGCTTATAATACTGTCTCAACAATTATAAGAATACTGGAAACAAAGGGCTTTATTGATCATAAGGCATACGGCAAAACGCACGAGTACTATCCTGTTATCAGCCGCGAAAAATATACAAGATTCTACCTTAACAATCTGATCAAAGGCTATTTCAATGGATCGTTTCAAAATCTTGTTTCCTTTTTTGCAAAAGACAACAAAATGGATGTAAAAGATCTTGAGAAACTTTTGAACGAAGTAAAGAACAAAAACCAAAAATGAATACGATATGAATTCATTCCTCAATTATATCGTTGAAGCTAACCTTGCATTGCTTCTTTTTTTACTGGTATATCAGTTGTTTCTAAAAACAGAAACCAATTTTAGAATTGTTCGAGTATTAATGCTTGCTGGAGTGTTAGTCTCTGTTTTATTTCCATTGATTCATCTTGAAAGTTTTCAACAAGCTAACGGCATACCATCGCTAGGGAAATCGCTTCCAGAGCATTGGCTTCCAGAAGTACTCATAACAGATGGAACGCAAAGTAATGTGGAGGAAGAAACTTCAACTTCCATGATTGCGAGGATTAGTCTCTATTTATTTATTTTTTACATTATTGGTGCAAGCATATCACTTCTCAGTTTTCTCCGGGAGGTATTTAAGCTACTAAGACTTATCCCAAAAAATAAAATCAGATCACAGGATAATCTCAAAGTTATTGAGCTTAAAGATTCTACATCAACATTCTCCTTCTTCAATCTTATATTTATTGGTAGTTCTTCTCCCCTAACACCGTCTGAAAGACAACAAATTATCGAGCATGAAGCTGTGCATGCAAAGCAATGGCACTCTCTTGACGTGGTGTTAATTAGTTTATTGAAAATTCTATTTTGGTTTAACCCTATCATTAATACCTATAAAAAGATCTTTGTTCAGCTTCATGAATTCGAGGCAGATGCGCGCGCTGTCGAGAACCAGGATGTGAACAGGTATTGCAACCTTCTGGCCAGGGTTGCTCTACAATCTGCTGGGCTGTCACTCGGCAATCATTTCAATAATTCCTTAACAATTAAAAGAATTCAGATGATGAGAACGATTAAATCAAATATTAAAACTTGGAAACTAGTAGCCTGTTTCCTGATGGTGCCATTAGTATTCATTTTTGTTGCTTGCCAGGAACAGGTAGCGGATGAGAATATAAGGAATGGACAACAATTGCCTGCAGCAGCAGAGGAACGTTTTGAACTATTCAAACAAAAATATCCAGGCGAAACATTTATTGTTGAATACAACAAGGATGGTGACAAGACGCTGGAAGATTTGGATACGAAATATGGGAAAGCAACACACATTGAAAATTTTACAATAACAGTAAAAGATGAAGCGCGTGAGTTTTCGATGCTTCAATACAGTAAAACTGGTGGCGAAGATGAAGTGTTTACAATAGTGGAACAGATGCCGGAGTACGAGGGAGGTTTTCCAGCGTTAGTTGAATTCATACGTTCAAATATGCGTTATCCTGAAGAAGCAAAAAAAGCAGATACCAAAGGCACTGTTTATGTCAAGTTTGTAGTTAATACCGATGGATCAATTACGGAAGCGAGTGTCATTAAAGGCGTTGAACCATTACTCGATAATGAAGCATTACGAGTTGTAAACATGTTACCACGATGGACTCCTGGAAAACAAAACGAAAAAGCTGTAAGAACGCGATTTGTTTTGCCTATTAAATTTGATAACAACAATCAATCATCTTCTGCAACGGCAGATGGAATTAAAATGGAGTCTAAAAAGATGAATATTTCATGGCGATTAAATGAAGAGTCGGGCAAGCGATACGCTATCGGGAAAGTTCTTGATGATGCTAATCAACCTCTTAAAGGAGCGAACATTCTTATTACAGGAACAACAACAGGTGTATCAGCAGATGAGAACGGAGAATTTATGATACCACTGCCTGAAACTAATGGAAAGTTATCAGTTTCATTTGTCGGGTATGATCATGAATCTTTATCATTCTAATTAAAAGAAACTGAAACAGAGACTGGTTACTTCAGCCAGTCTCTTAACCTCTCATAAGGAACTACAATATAGGTTGGTCCAGCTGCATAAGGTGCAACTTCATAGCTATTGTATACGAAGGTGATCCCTGAATTCGTAAATCCATAGTTCTCATTGAGCTGAAATTGATTTTCCGGAAATTCAAACCCGTTGTTAATAAACGAAGCCGTATCGGCAAGCTCTCTTACTTGTCTGAAAGCCTTCTCTGCTTCTTTTGTCAACTCTGGTTCGTATCCTGGTTTTAGCAAGTTATCAAGCGTAAAATATTTCTTATTCTTCGGATTCACGTTTATAAAATAAGAGCCTGCTCCACCATGCGCTCCGCCTGTAAAATATTCGTCATTTACTGAAAGACTTATTAATGTATCAACAGACGTTTCGACATTAATGTCTGCTTTGTAATACCATGAGCCGGTCGCCAACTCTGGACTTTCCTTGCTAAATTCCTCGTAACCTTTTATAAATTCATCGGCAATTTTTTCCAAAGGCCACCCTTCGGAATCAGGATTGCCCATTGAAACATAGGCATCGATTTTCGCTTTAATGAGTTTAGCTGTAGCGGAATCAAGGTTGGAAAATACGGGATAATTAACTTCGAAAGTTGTACATCCACTTGTGTCAGTTGTGCAGTTTTCCGACTTCTTTTTTATTGATTCCATGGAGTAGGTTAACCCCGAAGGCTCTGTTGCTTTTTCTTGTACGGCACAAGAGAGGATCACAAAGAAAAGTGCAGTGGCAAGAAGTGATCTTATAAGCATTTTATTTTTTATCAAGAATTTCTGCCAATCGTTTTTCTAATGCAGGGCCACGAAGGTTTTTATCGATAATGACTCCATTAGGATCCAGCAAAAGCGAGAATGGTATAGCGCTGATGTTGTATGTTTTTGCGGCTTCTGATTGCCAGAATTTAAGATCAGAAACATGAGTCCATGTGAGTCCATCCTGCTGAATCGCTTGGATCCAATCTTCTTTCTTTCTATCGAGGGAGACACCAAAAACGGTGAAGCCCTTGTCCTTATACTTATTAAAAACTTTAACAACATTAGGATTTTCCTGCCGGCAAGGTCCGCACCATTTGGCCCAAAAATCGACAAGAACATATTTTCCTTTCATCGATGACAGCGTCACAATTTGTCCTTCAGGATTAGGAAGCGAAATTTCAGGTGCGGGTTGCCCAATGGCGGTGGCTTTCAGTTTATCTACAAAAGCAACAAAGTTTTTCGATTGAGAATAGTCCGGCCATTCTTTCTTTAGTTTCTCAGCAACATTCAAATAAGTTTGGTAATACTTATCTTTATCGAGTGTGTTGTTTTGAAGCAAATTAATCACGGCAAGTGAAGGAGATCTTGCCTCCATGAGAATGGCAATCTTATCGTGCTCCTTTTTAATCATGGTTTGATACTCATCCTGCAACTGACCCATCTTAACCTGATCCTGCTTTTGCGCTGCAGCAGTAAAATCGTTGTTCAGCTTCGTCATCTCAGGAGTGTTGTTCACACTGCCAAGAATCTCCTGAACCTGTTTGATCAAGTCCAGATCTGGCGATCCTTTTACCTCATAAAATCCTTGTGCATTATTGCCGTCTACATTTACTTCCAGATCATTTTTATCCAGGATAATATTTAAAGTTTGCTTGTCATAAAAATTTAATCTGTAATAACCAGGCTCCGTTAACTTGATTTTTTTCGCAAATGTATAATTGCCTTTAAGCTGTATTGTATCCTGCCATCCGCTACCGCCTCCCTCCTTCAATTCTTGAATAACTATTTTTCCCTGCTGTGGAAATCCAACCTTCCCCTTGACTGTTACATACCACGTTCCAGGCACATCCCCTTTTTCTTCTTTTCCAGAAGTAGCACAGGAGAAGCATAATGCCAGAAGCATAATGCATAAAGCTTTAAAGCTCATGAATTGTTGTTTGTTCTTATTGAAATACAAGAACACCTCACATTGTGTTTTATGCATTGTTATTTCGGTTTTCATTTTAACTCCGTTAACTTTTTCGTTATTAAGTCGCTGGCCATCTTCGGGTCAGCTTTTCCTTTTGAGCGTTTCATTACTTCGCCCATAAACATACTGACAATACCTTTCTTACCTTTTTTAAATTCTTCAACTTTTAAAGGAAACTCTTTAATCACTTGTTCAACAAAAGGCATTATCGATTCAGCATCACTTTCCTGCAGTATGTTCAATTCCTGCGCCAAATTTACCGGGGATTTATCCGGGTTCTTTAAGAGCTCGGGAAATAGCCGTTGATGCGCCATCGTGTAGCTTACCTTTCCAGAATCTACTAACGCTATAATTTCAGAAAGTATTTTCGGCTTGACCGGAAAATGCTGAGCTGAGTCATGCGATTCATTTAGGTGCGACTTAACTGCTCCCATAACCCAATTGGAAACAGCCTTATAGTTCGTGGTGTACTGGCAGACGTCTTCAAAGTAAGCTGCTATGTCTTTTGATTCCGTGATGACCAGAGCATCGTATCGCGGAAGTTTAAATTCGGTAGTATATCTTTCGACTAGCGCTCTAGGAAGAGAAGGCATAGCTGCTTTAATACTATTCAGCCATTCATCGGAAACAATCATTGGACTTAAGTCAGGATCTGGAAAATACCGATAATCATTCAGCTCTTCTTTCGTGCGCATCCCGTATGTTTTCCCAACGGCTGCATCAAACGTTCTTGTTTCTGAAATAATCTTCCCTCCGCTTTCTATTACACCGATTTGTCGTTCTATCTCATGATCAATAGCATGCTGCACATTCCTGATAGAGTTCATATTCTTGACCTCTACTTTCTTGCCATATTCTTTAGCGCCAGTCACCATGACGGATATGTTTGCATCACATCGAAGCGAACCTTCTTCCATGTTACCATCACAGATATCGAGGTATCGAACAAGTTTTCTGATCTCAGTTAATAACGCATATGCTTCATCCGAACTTCTGATTGAAGGCTCTGTTACAATCTCTATTAGAGAAACACCTGAACGATTCAGGTCGACCAAAGTGTCAGTTTCCTGATCGTGATGAATTGACTTGCCAGCATCTTCTTCAATGTGAATTCTGTTTAAAGTGATGTTTTTTTCACTTTCATTTACATTGATTGTTATATGTCCGCCTTTGCAAATAGGAGTGCGGTCTTGTGTTAATTGGTAACCTTTCGGTAGATCTGGATAGAAATAATTTTTTCTGTCGAAGATGTTAAACCTGCTGATCTCACAGTGACAAGCCAATCCCATTTTAATGGCGTACTCAACAGTCTTCTTATTAAGTTTTGGGAGTGTGCCGGGATGAGCCAATGTGATTACACCAATGTTTGTATTAGGTGCATTACCATAAGATGCAGCATCGGAATTATAAATTTTACTTTTTGTTAAGAGTTGTGCGTGCACTTCCAACCCAATTACAGCTACGTATTTATCACGTATGGCTTTGTCCATTTAAAATTATTTGCCGATTAAAGTTTTTGCTTTTTCAATAACGGCATTTAAACCATTAATGTTCTTGCCTCCGGCCGTAGCAAAGAAGGGTTGTCCACCACCGCCACCGTCAATCTCTTTTGCCAATTCCTTCACCATATTGCCTGCATGAAATTTATTTGACGCCATAAGTTTCTCACCTATCATCACCGCTACTTGAGGTTTATTATCAATATCAGCAGCTAGCACAAGTAACAAATCGTCAAACTGATTTCTTAAAGCATACGCAATGTTCTTCAACGCATCTGCATTTGGCACAGCTACTTTTTCAATAATCAAAGTATGTCCATTGCATTTGGAAGCCCTACGAGCGAGCTCATCTTTTAAAACATTGGCACGGTCCTGATTTATTACTTCAAGTTTTTTCTCAAGCGCGTGTTTTTCTTCTGCCAACGCTTTTACAGAAGCAATAATATCTTTTGGATTTTTTAACAATGATCTTACTTCTTCCAGAACATTCATTTCAGAACGTAAATATTGCTCAGCATTTTCTGCTGTAATGGCTTCAATTCTTCTCACACCAGCAGCGACAGAACTTTCGGAAACGATCTTAAAATATCCGATTGAACCTGTAGCGGATACGTGCGTTCCTCCACACAATTCGACAGAAAATTTCGGATCAAATGTAATTACCCTAACGAAGTCACCATACTTTTCCCCAAACAATGCCATCGCACCAAACGATTTTGCTTTTTCAATTGGTACATTGCGCTGCTCATCAAGCTGTATATTTTCCCGAACTTTACTATTTACGATGTCTTCGACTTTCTGAATTTCTTCCTGAGTCATAGCAGAAAAGTGAGAGAAGTCGAAACGAAGTATTTTGTCGTTTACCAAAGAACCTTTCTGCTCTACGTGCTTACCCAAAACCTGCCGAAGTGCAGCATGAAGTAAATGGGTAGCTGAGTGGTTATTCATTGAAAGCTGTCGTTTACTTTTTTCAACAACAGCTTTAAAAGTATCATTAAGATTAGCGGGAAGTTTTTCTGTAAAGTGAATAATTAATTCATTTTCCTTTTTTGTATCGACGATCTGAATCTTCTCTCCATTTGATTCAATGAAACCGCTATCGCCAACCTGTCCGCCACTTTCTGCATAAAACGGTGTTTTATCAAATACCAATTGAAGTAGCTCTTTGTTCTTTTGCTTGATCTTTCGATACTTAATAATCTTTACTTCAGCCTCTAGGTAATCATATCCAATAAACTCTGTCTTCTCATCTTCACCTACTAAAACCCAGTCCCCAGTTTCTTTAACAGCATCAGCTTTTGAACGGGATTTCTGTTTTTCCATTTCTTTTCTGAAACCTTCTTCATCAATGGAATAACCTCGCTCTCTTGCAATAAGAGATGTTAGATCGAATGGAAATCCATACGTATCATAAAGTTCAAATGCTAATTCACCTTTAATCGTATTATCTTTTAGATCAGATTCAATTGACTCTATTCGCTTTAAACCTTTTTCAAGTGTTTTCAGAAATGACGTTTCTTCTTCAAAAATCACTTTACTCACATAATCTTTTTGCGATTCCAGCTCCGTAAAAACGTCTTTAAGTTGATGTGCCAAAACAGGTACTAGCTTGTAAATGAATGGTTCTTTAAAATTTAGAAAAGTAAATCCATACCGAACAGCTCTTCTTAAAATTCTTCTGATCACATAACCAGCACCTGTATTGGATGGTAGTTGACCATCAGCGATAGCAAAAGAAACTGCACGAACGTGATCGGCAATAACGCGCATGGCAATGTCAGTCTTTTCTTCGTGCTTATATTTTATACCCGCAGCGTTGCTGATAAAATCCAAAATCGGCGTGAAAACATCTGTGTCATAATTTGATGTCTTCTTTTGGATTGCCATGCAAAGACGTTCAAAACCCATTCCGGTATCTACATGCTGTGCGGGAAGTTTTTCTAAGGAACCATCAGCCTTACGGTTAAATTCCATGAACACATTGTTCCAAATCTCGATCACCTGAGGATGCCCGGTATTCACAACATCCTTACCAGGAACTTTTTTAATCTCTTCTTCTGTGCGAAGATCAATGTGAATTTCAGAACAAGGTCCACAAGGACCTGTGTCACCCATCTCCCAGAAATTATCTTTTTTGTTTCCTCTTAAGATACGCTCTTCAGCGATCCAGTTTTTCCAATAATTATATGCATCCTGGTCGAATGGAAGATTCTCTTTAGTGTCACCTTCAAACACGGTTACATATAATTTATCCTTCGGTAGTTTATACTCCTCAGTTAACAGTTCCCAGGCCCACGCAATTGCATCTTTCTTAAAGTAATCTCCAAACGACCAGTTGCCCAGCATCTCGAACATCGTATGGTGATAAGTGTCGATACCAACTTCTTCAAGATCGTTATGCTTACCACTTACGCGAAGACACTTTTGAGTATCAGCAATGCGTTTACTCTTAGGTGAGGCGTTGCCTAAAAAATAATCCTTGAACTGCACCATACCCGAATTAGTAAAGAGCAGTGTGGGATCATTCTTTAACACCAAAGGCGCAGACGGCACAATGAGGTGGCCTTTCCCTTTAAAGAACTCCAAAAATTTTCTCCGTATAGCGCCCGAATCCATTGCGATAAGCTGTTTAAGCCGTTAACTTTAGGTTTTTTATTACATTAGCAGCAAATCCCTGCCGATTACTATCGGTTAAAGGGAAAGCAAGCCACAAAAATAGTCGCAGTTGACGGAGAATACGCAGATTGAATAGATTTTTTTACGGTTTTGAACATAAAAAGAAAGAAGTGAGATCTGTAGTTCAAAATGCGAGCCCCAACTTATCGCTACAATGCGATATCATGTTGTTATGAGCCATCTCGTATTACTTTCAGCGGAGCTTTCGTTTATGCACTTGGCCTGGCTGTAACTTCTGTTTTTTTTCTTGCCGGTTTAGTAATTTTACATGACTTCTTGATTGATTCCGAAAGGGAAATTGCATTACTAAAAGAAAACAATGCACTGGAAAGACATGAAGAAATTCTCGGTGGTGAACTTCAAAAAGTAGAGGTCACATAAATCCGTATCATAAGGGCTTGTACCGTCACACCGGAATTGATATTTCGATTCCAAGAGGTACTAAAATTATTGCACAGTTTCAGGCGAAATTATTACTGCGAAGTACAGCTCCATACAAGCAGGTTATGGAAATTATATTGAAATAGATCATAGTCATGATTCATTTCTCGTTATGCACATCTTGAAGAAATAGTTGTGCGTGTTGGGCAGCGCGTAGAAAAAGGATCTGTCATTGCATCATCCGGAAACCGTGGTGGTGTTAAGCAAGGTGAAACAGTAAAACGTGGGCAACTAATTGGTTATGTCGGAAATACCGGCAATTCAGTAGCAGCCCACTTGCATTACACGTGCTTTTTAAAGGTGACCAGGTTAATCCGCTGATTTCTTCCAACGCGATTTAAGCACGAAGAATATCAGAAATTAATTGATACTGGAAGCGAAAATATTATTTCGTTCGATTAATTCTTCCTTATATTTAACAATCTGCTTTCTTTGCCAAAATTTTAAAAATGCGCATCTCCTTAATTGTATTTCTCTTACTTCCCGCACTAAAAACGTTTTCTCAAGATTCTATCGCAACAAAGCCCTTAGATACAACGCAACAAATCATCGATACCTTAACCATTGTTGGTGTAGGTGACATCATGATGGGTACAAATTATCCTGAGGACAAACTTCCACCAGATAACGGTGCGTTTTTAATGAGAGAAGTCGAAGCTGTATTGCAAAATGCAGACGTTACATTTGGAAATCTTGAAGGAACATTGTTGGATAGTGGCGGAACTCCGAAAAAGTGTAACGATCCCAAAGTTTGTTATGCTTTTCGTACACCAGTTCGTTATGTGGAGAATTTTGTTAATGCTGGATTTGACATGATGAGCCTAGCAAATAATCACGCCGGTGATATGGGAGACGAAGGAAGAAAGAGCAGCATGCAGACCCTTGAGAAAGCAGGAATTTTACATGCTGGTCAGCTCAATCAGAAGACAACAGTTTTTACTAAAGATGGAATCCGTTACGGATTAGCTGCGTTTGCTCCAAACAGTAATTGCGTTCCCTTAAATGATCTTGAAGGCGCTATACAAATTGTGAAAGAGCTTGCTGACTCCACTGATATTGTTATCGTTTCATTTCATGGTGGAGCCGAAGGCGCACAATATCAAAATGTTCCTAAAACGAATGAGCTTTTTTATGGAGAAAACCGTGGTGATGTCTATAAATTTTCTCACGCATTAGTTGATGCAGGTGCTGATATCATCTTTGGACATGGGCCTCATGTAACCAGGGCAGTAGAAGTCTACAATAATCGTTTCATCGCTTACAGTTTGGGAAATTTTTGCACCTATCGCGGAATAAGTGTGAATGGCGTGAATGGCCTGGCCCCTATTATAAAAGTTTACACAGATAAAAAAGGTAGTTTTTTTAAAGCACAGATTACTCCAACCTATCAAACCTATGCTACAGGCGTGAAAATTGATCCGCAAAAGCAAGTGATCAAAAAGATCCAGGAGCTTACAAAAAAAGATCTTCCTGAATCCCCAACTCACATTGATGATAACGGTTTAATTACCTATCTTGCTCATTAACATGGCGTATAAGGAAAAGGAAATAGAAAAGCTTTACTACTCTATCGGAGAAGTGGCTGAAATTTTCAACGTAGCACCCTCACTCATTCGCTTTTGGGAATCTGAATTCGAAATCATTAAGCCAAAAAAGAATCGAAAGGGCAATCGTCAGTTCACAAGAGAAGACATTGATAATGTCCGTACCATCTATCATCTTGTAAAAGAAAAAGGTTTTACATTACAGGGAGCTAAAGAAATGCTGAGAAATGATTCTCAAGCTGTAAAAGATAAAATGGAAATGCTCGATTCATTACGTGATGTTAGAAAATTTCTAATTGAGCTCCGCGATAAACTTTAATTTACGGTAATTGATCTTTACCCCTCAATGGATCAAAATCGCCTCTCACTCCTTGCACTACATTTCATTCCCGGACTCGGTGACTACCTCATTCGTCAATTGGTAAGTTATTGTGGCTCTGCGGAAAAAGTTTTCAAAACGCCAAAAGGCAAATTGCTGAAAGTACCCGGTATTGGTGAAATCACAGCTGAAGCAATTAAAATTGGCAAGCCTTTTAGTGCTGCTGAAGCAGAAATAAAAAAAGCAGAGAAAGAAAACGTACAACTAATCTTTTTTACAGATAAAAATTATCCTTCAAGATTAAGACAAGTTAATGACGCACCATCGCTTCTTTACATTCAAGGTAATATAGATTTTGAAAATCCAAAAGCAGTAGGTATAGTTGGAACACGCCAGGCGACCAGTTATGGAAGAGAGCGCGTTGAAGAATTAGTTAGCGGTCTCATACCGCACCAGGCACTTATCATCAGTGGCTTAGCTTATGGAATTGACATCCATGCGCATAAAGAAGCCGTTAAGGCTGATCTGCCCACCATAGGCGTAATGGGAAGTGGCATCGATGTCATTTATCCTTCGGCACATAAAGAAGTTGCAAAGAAGATGATGAGCAATGGAGGACTTGTAACTGAACACTTCTTCGGCACACAACCTGATGCACATAATTTCCCTGCAAGAAACAGAATTGTTGCTGGTTTGTGCGATGCGATTATCATTGTAGAGGCTGCAGTAAAAGGAGGAGCACTGATCACTGCTGACATTGCGAATGGATATAACAAAGATGTTTTCGCATTTCCCGGTAATGTAGGGCAAAGTCATTCTGCCGGATGTAACAATCTCATAAAATGTAACAAGGCAAATTTAATTTCTAGTGTTAAGGACCTGGAATACATTATGAATTGGAATGTCGCGACAAAGCCTGAGAAAAAGCCAGCGCCATTTTCGTTAGAGAATTATTCTCCCAACGAACAAATAATTTTAAAGACTTTAATTGAAAACAACAAGCAATTAATGATCGATGAACTTAGCTGGAAAACAAACGTTCAGGTAGGTCAGCTTGCTTCTATTCTACTCGAACTTGAATTTAAAGGTGTTGTTAAATCTTTTCCAGGAAAACTATACAAACTTGTAAAAGCTTAATGACTTGGTTCTGTCTCCTCCGTTTTCTGATTACACTTTTCCTTAATCGCTTCGTAAGCTTTCAAATCTCCTAATTCTCCAGCCTTACTAAGATCGAGGCAACCATTTTTCAAATCACCGAAGTTGATTCTAAGAATGCCTCTCATGTAATACGCATCAACATTTTTTGAATTGATCTGAATGATTTTCGTACAGTCGTTTATTGCATCTTCGTAGGCTTGAAGAAATTGTTTTGCTTTACCACGATTGAAATAAGCTTCAATATAATTTTCATTGATTGCAATGGCAGAGGTATAATCATCGATAGCACCGTAATAATCCTGAAGTTTCATTTTTACATTTCCACGCGCAAAAAAAGCATCAGCAAACTTTGCGTTTTTCTCAAGTGAAACGTTATAGTCTTTCATTGCGCCATGGCGATCATCAAAAGCATCTTTAATATTTGCTCTGATATAATATGCACGTGAATAAGCAGGATCGACTTCAATAGCCTTGTTCAGATTAATTAACGCTTCAACATATTCGTGCTTTTCATAATATTCCATTCCCTTTTGCGTCAGATCTTTTGCATTCTGTGCAAAGCCTGTAGATACAATGAGTAAAAGAATAACAGAAAAGTGAAAACGTTTCATAAACCAGTGGGGTTGAAATTTAAGTTAACACTTAAAGTTAGCATGAACTATGCCTGAATGGTGAATGAAGTAAGGTTTTGGTGAAGAATGCTTGATATCAAGATCAATGTGAAGGAAAAATTGAATCCGCAACAGCCTGCGCTTCAATAAATGCACTTTCGTTGATCTTTGAAACAATGCCTTTCTCTTTTAGATATGATACAATAACTTCAGTAGCAAGATTACCTACCAGTTCGTCTTTCGCCATCGGGCATCCTCCAAAACCTCTGAGAGCACCATCAAAACGTCTGCAACCTGCTTCATAAGCCGCAGCTATCTTTTCATAGGCGCTCAAAGGATTTGAATGGAGATGTGCACCGAATTCAACATCAGGAAATTTCTTCTGAAGATCTTTAAAGAGTAATGCAATATTTTGAGGTGTGCTTACACCGATGGTATCTGCAAGTGAAATGATCTTTACTCGCAAGGTTACCAGAATATCGACAAATTGAGAAACGAGGTTTACATCATATGGATCATTGTATGGATTGCCAAAACCCATACTGATATATGTCACTAATTTCTTATTCGCTGTAGCGCAGATATTTTGAATCTCTATAATGCTGTTTAATGCTTCAGCGATTGACTTGTTTGTGTTTCGCTTCTGAAAGGTCTCGGAAATTGACAATGGAAATCCGAGATAAGAAATCCCTTCGTGATGAGAAGCTTCCTCGGCTCCACGTGTGTTTGCAATAATTGCCAACAGCTTGGAATTACTTTCTCTCCAATTTAATTTTTCTAAAACTTCAGCAGTATCCCTCATTTGCGGTATTGCCTTGGAGGAAACAAAGCTTCCAAAATCTATCGTATCAAACCCTACTTCTAAAAGTTTGTTGATATAAAGAATTTTTTTCTCGGTAGGAATAAAAAGCTCTAAACCCTGCATGGCATCTCTTGGACACTCAATTAATTTCATGTTTTTGCAATATTTTTTAAAAAGGTAAACTTAAATGGCAGACATATAAGTGACAACGGTCGGTTATTTCAGCATTTTATCTCTTTTCTGGATTTTTTTTCCATTTTTAGGGAATAAATAGCCGTTTGAATTAACCCTACTATGGCCTTACCTGTATTGAATGAACCGCTTGGATTAAAGCGTGCTGCTCATTTATTAAGAAGAGCAACTTTTGGCGCAACAAGAAAACAAATTGATGAGTTTACAAACCTCACTCCTCTTGTCGCTATTAGCCGTTTATTTCCCACAAACTTACCTGATCCTATTCTTCCTATTGATCCAGCCACTGGGCAGGAATGGTTTACGACTGGAACAACGGATGCTAATAGCGAAGACTCTGATCTCGAAAATTTTTTTCTAGGTTGGATTATTGGCCAAATGATGAGCACAGGCGTAAATGCTAATCTTTCATTAGCCTATTCTACCCGAGAAAAATTAGTCTTCTTTCTGCATACGCACTTTACTACAATAAGATCTAAAGTTTCAAGCAGTCGTGCGCTATATTTTCAAAATCAACTACTCCGGCTTTTTGCTTTTGACAAACATAATCCTGATCCATTAGTAAATTTTAAAACACTTACTGTAAAAGTAAGTGTTGATAACGCAATGTTACGCTTACTGGATGGTAATCTTAATGTAAAAGGTTCTGTGAATGAAAACTATGCGCGTGAGCTGCATGAATTATATTCGATTGGCCGAGGACTCGAAGGAACATTAGGAACAACACCAACCGCAGGTGATTACATTGTATATACAGAGCAAGATATTCAGAATGCAGCGAAAGTTTTGTCGGGTTGGGACTATGATAAAACTTTTTCTAATATAGATCTTGACACCAATCTGCCGAGAGGCATTGTAAAAGGAAGTACTACAAATGCTTCTGCACATGATAATGACGCAAAGCAATTTAGCCAACGATTCAGTAATAACGTCATTCAACCAGATCCGCTCCTCCTCAATGGCGCCACTGCTACAGAAGAAAGTGCATTAGATGAAATCGTGCAACTGGTTGATCAACTTTATGAGAATCCGGAAACGGCTAAAAATATCTGCAGAAGAATTTACAGATTTTTTGTATGGGCACCACATACGCTTGAAGAAACACTTCCGATTGAATCAGAAATCATCAATGAAATGGCAAACACATTTCGTGACGGTGGTTTTAAACTTCAACCAGTGATAGAAAATCTATTGAGCAGTAAACACTTTTATGAAGCTGCAGCAGGAGTACCAGATGATAATTTTGGAGCGCTTATTAAATCGCCAGTTGATTTAACAATAAGTACCCTGCGTTTCTTCGAAGTACAACTTCCGGATATGATTAATGATGTGGAAAATTTTTACGCTTCTACAGACGAGATACTAGGTTACATTAACGGCATGGGCATGAGCTTCTTCGAGCCTTACGATGTTGCAGGGTATGAAGCTTATCACCAGTTCCCAGTCTATCATCGCTTCTGGATCACTCCTAATTCTCTTACAGCTCGCTACGAGTTCATACGAAAGCTCATCACAAAAAGCGAAGAGGCAATGTTAAAAGCAGATGTGCTAAAATTTATCAGCGATAATTTCGGTAGTGAAGCACCAAATTCCCGAGAGCTTATCAAAGCAATAGCGAATTATTTATTTCCTATACCAGACAATTTAAAATTTGAAGAACCAGTGAGTGAGCCTGGCCTTACAGTAGCCCGTGTAAATTATTTTAAGAAAGTGATGCTTTCTGAATTTACTGAAGACTACTGGACGAATATGATCTGGGGTGGAAATAATATTGAAGACAAGACTGCTGCACTGGAATATCTACTTAACGGAATGCTGCAATCACCAGAATATCAACTCGCTTAACCCCGAAAAAATTTTATGAAACAATCAAGAAGAGATTTTCTTAAAAAGGTTCCTTTGGCAATGAGCATTCCTTTTACCCTTGCGGGAATGCCACTTCGGGTTATGGGAGATAATTCACTTACACGCATGGCAGCAGCAAGCAATTCCGATCGCGTACTCATTATACTACAAATGCATGGCGGTAATGATGGATTGAATGCTTTGATACCAGTTGACCAATATGAGCTCTATTATAATAAGCGACCAAACATTGCTATACCGGCAAAGAACAGAAGCCGTGGATATGTTCCTTTGGATAGTACCCTTTCTTTAGAATCACAAGTTGGATTGCATCCTGATATGTTAGGAATGAAAGCATTGTATGATCAAGCCAACCTGGCAATTGTACAAGGTGTTTCATACAAAAAAAATAACGGATCTCACTTTCGTGGAAGAGATATCTGGTTCATGGGTGGTTCAGCCGATGATTATTTTCAATCAGGTTGGATTGGTCGCTACCTGCAAGGTGAATACGCTCCATTAAAGTACCCAGAGAATTTTCCTTTAGTAAAAGGCCAGGATCCTAACGATCCTAATCATGAAATGCTCGATCCATTAGCAATAGAAATGGGCAATGACCTATCACTGCTTTTTCATCAGCAAGGAAACATACCAACTTCAATAGGAATAAACAGTGCTGAAAATTTTGCCAAGCTTGTCGCTGGATTAGAAGGCTTTGTTGACGAAGAAATTGACCCAAGAGGTTTGCCTCCGTCAAATCTTGAAGGCTCTCCTTATTTTAAAGAACTCGAATGGATTCTTAGTCTCGAAGATAAAACCAAAGACTACGCACAAAGGCTTGGAGAAGTATTTAAAAAAGGAGCTGCCATCACTGGTTTTACAAATTATCCTACAACCTATCCATACAATGCACCAAAAGGAAGTTTAAATAATTCTTTAAGCTGGCAATTACAGATTGTATCTAAATTATTATCTGGAGGATGCAAAACAAAAGTATTCCTTGTAAAAATTGGTGGTTTCGATACGCATGCAGAGCAAGTTGAGAGCTACGACTCAACCATGGGATCACACGCAGCTTTACTGTATCACATCAGCAGTGCAATGAATGCTTTTCAACAAGACCTTCGTGCGCGTGGTCTCGAAGATCGAGTGCTGACGTTAACAACTTCAGAATTTGGAAGAAGAGTAACCTCAAACGGAAGTTATGGAACTGATCATGGCACGGCTGGACCAATGTTTATTTTTGGAAAAGGTGTTAAGCCCGGTGTGCAAGGCGATGCATTTAAATTAACACCAAACGGAAACAATTTAGAAATGCAGCACGACTTCCGTGTAGTCTATGCAAACATTATGCGTGACTGGATGCTAGTAAAAGACGACCAACTCAATTCAATATTCCCTCATTCAAGTGATCCGACAAAAGGAATCATGAATGGCGGAACAGCTGATGGTGAAACATTCTATGAAATTCCCATCGCGTCTCAAGTCATTACAGGTACCGGAGACTTTATTGGCGATCGTTTCGGCTTAGAGGAACCTTTTCCTAATCCTGCAAAAGACAAAACAACAATCCGTTTTAAATTAAATAGTTCCTATCATGTGAACATTGATCTTTATGATAAACAAGGTAAAAAAGTTAAGGCTTTCGTAGATAAAGTTTATCCTCCTGGAGAACATGAACATGAAGCGGACTTGCAAAATTTAACTACAGGCACGTATATATGCGAGTATAAATGCGGCTTCTTCAAAGCATCAAAAAAATTAGTCATTTCTAAATAACCCCACATGAAAAGACTCTATATCGTAGTATTAGGTTTACTTCTTATTACACAAGCGAGCGCTCAAAAAAATAAAAGGTCGAATCTCCAATTCAACAAGTCAAATAAGGAGAAAGACATATTTTTAAAAAAACAATGGTGGATTGGTTTGAAAGGCGGACCAAATTTATCCAAGGCAATTGTTGAAAAAACATATTCTGTAGTTTCTCCTACTAACTACGAACTTTCATCAATCAATAAAAAATACAAAGCGTTTAAAGAGCTCGGAGGGCAAACTACACTAGAAGTAACGTTCTATTTCAGAGGTATCTCAGCAAGTTTTCAACCGACATACAGGCACATTCGTTTTGAATACACAAATAATTATGAGTGGACCAGCAATGTTGAGTCAAGACTTTTCGAGATGAAGTATAGTCAGCTTCAGCGGGTTGATTACCTGGACTTGCCACTAATCATTAAATACGAAAGAGGTATGAATAGACTTAGACCTTATGTTCAGGGTGGAATTTATGCAACCAAACTTCTGAATGCGAACAAGTCAGTTGAGATCACAAAGACTGATCATGCATCGGGTGGTGTTACTGAAATTAAAGATCCTCCCGTCATTGTTGGCGCTTCAGATCTCTTTGCTAGGAATCACTGGGGTCTTCTTGGAGGAGCAGGACTTAATTACAACCTTGGCAACGTGCGGTTGAATCTTGATTTTCAATATAAATTAGGTATGAGCAATATTTCGTCAACTGAAAATCGTTATGAAAATGACAGGTTAGCTGGTGTTGGCGACTCATTGGACGACATGAAGCTTAATACAATTTCAATTTCCTTGGGATGTCTTTTCCCAATGCGTTTCCTGGAAAGCGGTTTCAAATCTTTGGATAAAAAATAATCGGTCATGTTCAAAAAAATTCTTCCTTATATACTTCCTGCTGTTGTAGTATTTTCAATTTCGTGCTCTGAAGAATCAAATCCATCATTTGATAAAGCAAACTTCACCAGCATCTTCGACAACAATCAGTTTGACTCTGCCTACTACCCTATTGATATCAAACAAACTGCCGATGAAGGTTATCTCGTATTGGCTGAAAAAAGACTTGAAGGTGAATTTGCAGGCGTCTACATTTTAAAGGCAAACAAGTTTGGCACTTTTGAAAGTGACACAGAGGTAGATGCACAATTTGTAAATCCGATAGGCACGTTAATGCCTATCGGTAACACTTTCTATTTCTTTTGCATGGACGCTGATTCGAAAAGCAGCCGTTTAATGGGTGTTAATCAAAGTGGGGAATTGATCAGCACAGCAAATGTTAATATCACTTATCCTTGTGCATCTTCACCTTCTGGACAAAGTAAGTTTATTCTTCTTGGCTACGATCATGTAAATAAGAAAACAAAAATTGCAACAGTTGATCCTGGATCAGGTTCTGTATTGCAACAAAGTGAATTTGGTGTTGGCGTTGGCGGTGAAGACAAAGTTGAAGAAGATATCATCAATCATTTCTTTCAATTCGGCCGTAAACTCCCGTTCTTCGTAGGGCAGGTGTCCGACAATCTTTACTTTTTCAATGGATTTTATGATTATACTTTCTCTTTGGTTTTTACCAAGATGGGAGTTGAGGATGAATTTACCGGTTTAATCCAAGGTCAACATGAAGACGGAGGATTCAGCGCAGCACTTCCCCTTGGAGGAAATAATTTCGCTGCGTCAATCTTCAATTTTGGTGACAATTACATTTTACCAAGCAAAAGTTTACAAATCTCTGCCGCACCTGATGTTGCTGTGAATCTTGGTGGCTACACGTTACAAGAATTAGTGCCTAATGCTAGTATCAAAATTATGAAGGCAACGATGGACACTAAAAGTGTTATTGTCTTTGCAGGAGATACAAAAGCTAAACAGATAGGACTTTGGTTCTATGACGAAGCTAAGAACAGCTTGTTGAGTAACCGATATTTTGGATTCTCTAATCCATTTGAGGTGGGCAATCTTACACAGACTGCAGATGGCGGACTTGCTGTCTGTGGCACAACTTATATTGCAGGTCGTTTTCCCCGCATTTGCATTTTTAAAATTTCTAAGGATGAACTCAATAGTCAGATGAGATAATAATGCAGCTGCTGAGGCATTCATGCTTTGGTGTCTTTGATGATATCTTGCTACGTTAATTTGTTTGTCATAATTCTCCTACTGGAGCATTCTTTTCCGATGATGCTCCAGTTTTTTTTAGCATTAATGGAAGAAATCTTTTACCGGGAACCCATGGTCGCTGTATATGATGTTAAAAGCATTGACTAATGCTTATCGAAGTAGCCTTTCTTCAAAAATTCATCAGTTAAAAATTAATACTACCCCTAATGCCTTGTGAACTTGATGCATTGAAGACCATATGTAAGTTATTGGTAGGTTCAGCATAATTCATTTACAAGTCTAGAAGCGGAGGTAACCACGCATCCGCACAAAAATTTCTATTTAAGTTCTATATTCTAGGATTATCTGATTATTGATTGGATTTTTACAATCATAAAAACATGACGCTATTGCTATGCATATCATAAAGGAGAACGTCGATTTACTTCCTTATAACACGTTTAGAATTCAATCCACTGCGAAATATTTCACCACTGTGTCTTCTATCGATGAAGCTAAGAGCGTCTTTAAATCTGATCTATTGAAGAACTATCCCTATCTGATACTTGGTGGAGGGAGCAATCTTCTGTTAACAGGTAACTTCGATGGTCTAATTATTAAAAATGAGATCAAAGGGATAGAAGTTGTTGAAGAAAATGACGACAACGTACTGCTGAAGGTAGGTGCGGGAGAGCATTGGCATACATTGGTGTTGTACTGTGTTGAAAAAAACTACGGTGGAATAGAAAATCTTTCCCTTATACCTGGCACATGTGGTGCTGCTCCTATGCAAAACATCGGAGCGTACGGGGTAGAGATCAAAGAAGTTATCCACAATGTCGAAGCGATAGAAATTTCTACCGGAATCGTTCATACTTTTTCGAATGAAGCATGCAGATTTGGTTATCGCGAAAGTATTTTCAAACAAGAATTCAAAAACAAATACTTCATCTCAAGTATCACTTTAAGTGTAACGAAGAGGAACCATCACTACAACATTAGCTATGGTGCGATCACTGATGTGCTCCGCGAAAATCACAATAATGAGGTCTCGGTGAAAAATATTAGTGATTCTGTCACCTTCATCAGAAAAAATAAATTACCTGATCCGGCACTCATCGGCAACGCTGGAAGCTTCTTCAAAAATCCTTCTGTCGATCAACATATTTTTGAAAAAATTAAAGAAGAATTTCCTTCTCTTCCATCATTTCCTGGTGAACATGGCTTGATAAAAATTCCTGCTGCGTGGTTGATTGAACAATGTGGATGGAAGGGCAAAACCCTTGATAACATTGGGGTTCACAAGCATCAGGCATTAGTGTTAGTGAACTATGGAGGAGGTGAAGGAAGTAAAATCTGGCAGCTCGCGATGATGATTCAATCAAGTGTAAAAGAAAAATTTAACATCACACTTCAACCAGAAGTGAATGTGATTTAAGAGACAAAATCATGATCACTTCATCACGTAAAAGTCACTTTAGTGCTCGTAAAAAATCTTCGCCCAAAAAAATTTTTTGCAAAAAATTTTTGTGAATAAAATAATTGTTATAACTTTTCGTATCGTTTAATAAATACTTAAACTAAAATTAAAAACGCTATGGCAAAAACAGCGAAAAAAGCAGCAAAGAAGTCAGCAAAGAAAACTGCAAAGAAGGCTGCTAAGAAGAAGAAGTAATTAGGTAGGACCTAAAGAAACTTTGCGAAGGGAAGTAAATTGGATTTACTTCCCTTTCGTTTTTTTATCAGCTCGATAACATCTCTTAGTCATCACTCACTCTCTAACCTCTCATTACCTCCCAGTATTTTTACTTAGTTAGAGCAAGCACGCCATCAACTAAGCCAGGAGTTGGAACAATATTTTAACCTTTTGAAGTAAAGTGCGCAAAGTTTTTAGCGCGTTGATGTATAACACCTGCATCGGTTGCATGAAAAAATGTATCGGTATGCTTGAATTAGCTCATCAACACACTTAACTTTCTTCGAGAATTCAAAAACAAACCCATATTATGGCAAAAGTAGCAGCAAAAACATCTACCAAAGGACCGAAGAAGACTTCTTCAACAGCAAGTGCGAAAGGTTCTTCATCTCCAGACATTGAAAAAGCATGTGAAGAAGTGCTTGAGACATTAAAGACATTAGGCGTTGATCAGCAATTACAAAATGATATAGAGTGGTGTTTAGGAAGTTATAAGGCTGACAACAATCCTGTTGGCTTATATGCAATGGCCGATCGCGCCTTATCAATTCTACAGCAAGAGAAGGCAAAGAAGACGAAAGGCATAACAGCTAAAATGGTAACGGATCTTGAAAAAGTGATTCAAGCAAGAGAAACTGAAGCCTAATTCATCTTTGTAACATTGCCGAGTTGACCTGTATAGCGCATTACTTCAACACCGAATTTTATCAGAAAGTCAACTCCCTCATCAGACGCTATACCTTTGTATTCTGCATAAGAGTTAAGGTATATCACGCGCGCTATCCCCATTGAAAATATTATCCTTGAACAAGCAAGACATGGAGAGAGGGTTACATATAAAGTAGCCCTCGCTACTGAAGTTTTATTTTTAACGGCATAGAGAATAGCATTTTGTTCAGCATGAATAGCCAATGAGCAGCCTCCCTTTGAATCGCGTGGACAACCAGTGCCCGGCCATTCTTCATCGCAGTTGTGTGTTCCTGATGGCGGGCCATTGTAACCAATAGAGATTATTCTTGTGTCTTTTGTAAGCACAGCACCTACATGTCTTTTTATGCAGTGCGATCTGGCGGCAAGATTGACAGCCAACTCCATGTATATATCATCAAAGGCAGGACGATTCATGGTTTAAATTTAAGATATAATAACATATTCCTAGTGTTTCATAAAACTGATACGCTGTTATGAAGAACGTTGATGTAATGTTTGTGCTATTTCTTTAAGCTTATTATAAGCCATTTGAAAAGTTTTCTGCTCAACTTCATAGTATGCTACAAAAAAAAAAGCTATGCGAATTGCATAGCTCGATAACGATTGCCGTCTCTTATTTTATTAAGCAACATCACAAATTTGAACTCCTTGCTTTAATGAAGCCAGCTTATCTTCACGCTTTGGAATAAATTCCTGGGCAACAAATCCTTTAAAACCGGTTTCTACGATTGCTTTCATAATCGCTGGATAATTCAACTCTTGTGTTTCATCTATCTCATTTCTTCCAGGAACACCTCCTGTATGATAGTGTGAGATGTACTTGTTATATTTTTTTATCGTTGCAATTACGTCACCTTCCATGATCTGCATGTGATAGATATCATATAAGAGCTTAAAGTTTTCAGAACCAATCTTGTCACACAACGCTACTCCCCATTCCGTATGATCACACTGGTAATCCGCGTGATTCACCTTGCTGTTCAATAACTCCATCACGAGCGTAACTTTATATTTTTCCGCTATTGGCATAAGACGCTTCAAGCCTATTGCACAGTTTTCTATTCCCTTTTCGTCATCAAGACCTTTACGGTTACCCGAAAAACAAATGATCTGCGTATAGCCTGCATTAGCAATTTTCGGGATAACATCCTCATAGCTTGCTACTAATTCATCATGCAATTTCAGATCATTAAATCCATCCGTAATTCCTTTACCTGCGCCCCATGGTAATGCTGCTGTTAGATCATATTTTTTTAAGATTGGCCATTCTTCCGGACCTACCAATTCAATTGAAGAAAGTCCGATCTTTTTTGCAGCCTTACATAAATCCTCAAAAGGAATGTCTTGATAACACCAGCGACAAACAGAGTGATTCACTTTGCCCTTCATTTGTGTCTCAAGCGCTTGCTCAGCAGCTTCAATTCTGTTCGATAGTGTTAATCCTGTCATGGCTGTAGTTGCTGCGATGATTTTTTTTACTGCGCTTCTCCGGGGATTGGTCGTCTTGTTTTTCATGTTTCTAAAGTTAGGTATTTACAGCTTATTTTCCTGGGTTATTCAATTATGTCTGTTTACTTGATTTACTGTTATTGTATCATCTCTTAACGCTATAAACACTTACACTATCGTTGTTGCGTGAAGCAATAATTCTTCGGACACCTGAATTAAATTTGACGAGCGCGATATCTCTTATATCCCCTGTTAACCAAAACTTACTTTCAAACCCATTCACAGTAACCAGCTGATGGCTACTGTAACGAAGTAATGTACCGGTGGACGCATCGTTTCGCCCTAACTGGGGCTTGTAGGGAAAGAAATTACCAGCAGCTAATAAGTCTTTTTTGCCATCGAGATCAAAATCATGAAATACAAAGTCATTGACTGCAGATAGCTGTGCAAGAGGAGGAAGAACATGTAATTGAAAATCCGCACCATCCATATTTTCCAACCATACCGATTCTAGCGTATAAGCATAGAACTTGTAAGCTTTTTTAAGTTGATCAGTGCCTATTATATCATCAATGCGCGCATCTGCGTAATCTTCATACTTAATAAACTTTTTTCTCAAGGTGTTAACTTGATCCAATAATTCATCACGGCTCGCAAATGGATAACTTTCCCCTTGAATGTAATGACATAGAATAGGATCCATCATGCTATCATTGTTGAAGTCGCCAGAGAATAATTGAATTGGTTTTTCCTTTGTCGGATGGAATTGCAAATTATTTCCAGCATTTCCAACTAATAAATCATTATCACCATCATCATCAACATCCTCCTGTGAAATGCTGCACCACCAACCATTACTTTTATTCAATGCGTCAAATTCCTTTTCTTCCAGCTTACCATTGTTGTTCTCAAATATCCTAATTGGCATCCATTCTCCTACCACAACTAAGTCAGGCCAGCTGTCTCCATTATAATCGGTCCACAAAGCACCTGTAACCATACCTATACTCACCAGGGACTTATTGACTTGAGATGTATGATCAGAAAATTTAATACTAGTGCCTTCCGTGTTATTTTCGAGGATATAACTTCGTGGTATTAAACCGTAATTATTTGGAACATGCCTTCCCCCAACAAATAAATCTAAGTCCCCATCTTTATCATAATCTGCACTGGCAACGCAACTCCCACTTGTTGTTTCTTGCGGAAGGGCATCGGTTGCTCCAGCAACAAATCCACCTTGTCCGTCATTAATGTAAAGGCGGTCCTGGTAATGTTGGCTGTTCGATTTAAACTCGCTTCCGCCACTCACCACATAAAGATCTTTATCTCCATCATTGTCTGCATCAAAAAAAACTGAACCTGTATCTTCACAAATAGAATCTAGTTTCCAAGGCTGATTGGCGGCAGGGCGGAATGAACCCTTATCCATTCCAAAGTAAAGTCTACCTGATTGCTCGGAAGCACCTCCAAAAAATACATCATCATTTCCATCCTTATCTACATCTGCTTTCGAAAGTTGTCCCCCAAGCCGTGATAATTGTTGCATTAATAACTTTTGTCCTTTAAAATCAATAAATCGATTCTCTTCATGTTTAAATTTTAACAATGATTCTTGTGTTACATCCGCCAAAAGGATTTGATTAGGAGATGGAGTAGTACTTCTTTTTGATTTACCTTGAACTTGCTCAATTGTTATGATGCGATTTGGCTTCACTCCCTTTAACAAAGACTCTGTTTTATCATTCCATTGGACTTTAATTTCATCTATCAAATCTACCTTACCTAAACCAATGGTTAATACTGGTTCAACGTTCGACAAATAACCGCGTGCAAAATATGCCTCTTGAAAAAGAGATTTCTCTTTGGTCTTAATCCAGACTTTAGCTCCTAGTGCCTGCGTGTTTTTTAAACTTCCTACCAACTTAATTTTGATGAAGTTATTTTTCTGAATCGCATCCTGATTATTTCTAAAAACAGAAGCTTTATCATTTAAATTGTTGGTAATAAGATCATAGTCACCATCATTATCTAAGTCGGCATAAACAGAGCCATTGGAAACAACTTTTTGTGATAGACCCCAAGACTCTGCTACATTTTGGAATTGAAACCCATTCGTATTACTAAATAAATAATTACTGATACTGGTAGATGGCAGCTGTTGAATCAGTTTCAGATGATCAACATCCTTTCTTGATTTAGTTTCACTGTATACTGTGCTTGTATATTTTATAAAATCCAGATTATTATAATCGCGCAGGTAACCATTTGCAATAAAAATATCTTTAAGTCCATCATTATCGAAATCAGCAATTAATGGGGCCCAACTCCAATCTGTATTTGATATTCCCGCTAACTGACCTATCTCGCTGAAACGAGGTAAGCTGTCAGTGTTGAATCCTCTATTCACCTGGAGTGTATTGCGCATATATTGGTGGTGATAGCCGCTATCTACCGCAATAGAATAACGATCATATTCATCAGGACCTTTTAGTAATTTTTGCCGATGGTTGTCTTCCGGGAGCATATCCAGGACAATGATGTCCTGCAATCCATCATTATTGATGTCGGCTATGTCAGAACCCATTCCAAATTTTGAAAGATGCTGAAATAACTTATGAGAAACTTCGCGAAAGGTTCCATCCCGATTATTAATGTAACAAAAGTCCTGTTCCTCGTAGTCATTCGTAACGTAGATATCCGGCCAGCTATCGAAATTAAGATCACTGATAGAAGCACTCAACCCAAAATTTAAACCACTCCCATGAAATCCGGCCGTGTTGCTAACTTCCGTATATCTATTACCATCATTTCTATACAATTTATTTCCAAAATATGGATGCCGGAGATTTCTTAATCGCTTTGTATTGAAGAAAGCTGCATAAAACATATTTGCATGATTTAGCAGAAACATATCCAAATCGTTATCCAGATCGTAGTCAAAAAAATAAGCTTGAGTTGAAAACGTTCCTAAAGCATCAAGACCATACTCCTTTGCTTTTTCTGTAAATGTTGGAATTCCACCAGGCTTGCACCTATTATTGATGTACAATTCGTTTGCCCTCTTGGGATGATCCTTTATTATTGGAAGGTTATATCCCTCACCCTGGGCATTACCTGAGTAACATACATAGATGTCGAGCCAGTTATCCCCATTAACATCTACCATTGTTACACCTGTTTTCCAATCGCTTCGACCCTGTGTTTTAGATTCTACAGTTATATCCTTAAATTTCCATTCACCTTCGTTGACAAATAACTTATTTAACACTGAATTCCCGGAAAAATAAAGATCAGTCAGCCCATCATTGTTAATGTCTCCTGCAGCAACACCGGCTCCGTTGTAACTATACTCATACGTCATGATGTTATTGTACTGCGTCTCCGTCAAGATATTACTAAACTCGATTCCAGTTTCGGATGATGATAACTGCGAAAATTGTTTGGACGAATCGGTGCATCGTGCCAAAAAAATAATTCCGGAAACGAGGAGGAGAACATAGAGTCTTTTTAACTTTAATTTCCAACTCATTTCCTTAACGGTTAGATTTTTTATTTACGATAGTATTGTTAATTGCAACTTGTTTGTAATCTAAAGTGCGTTTGTTGCGTGCGTAATCATGAACGATAACTTCAGTTACAGTTGATGGAATATTTATTCTTCTGCTCGATTGAGAAAGGTATCCGGATCCATAATAAAACTCAACTTTTTTACTTTTTCCATTAGTGAATTGAATCTGCGCCCAACTATCCAATAAAAGCGGCTCAAATTGTATGTGTTTATCTTTCTGCTCATTCATCACAAATGCTTTTAAGCTATCCATGTTTTGTGTTGCTATAATTGTTTCTCCAAATTTGCTGTTATATAACTTTGACAATGCTTTACCATCGCCCTTTACATAAAAACCACTAGCAAGAAAGGACGATACCGTAAATCCTCCTTTGCCATTTCCCAACAATACAATCCCATTACAGGCATCATATCTTCCTGAAAAAACTTCGTTGCCATAATCATTTCCGACCATAATCACATCCTCATTGCCATCATTATTAACATCTGTAACAGTCATTCCATTTATTGGCGAAACCTGCACTGACCTTGGTAAAGCACTAAGCTTAAATGAACCATTACCTTTGTTCTCGATATAACTTGATTCTGCATAATTCGCTTTCATGACTACCATATCCTGCTGGTCATATGGCTTAAGCAAACCTTCTACTGTGGTCTTCCCATATTGTTTATAACTACTAAATTGATTCCTAAATTTTGGCGATTGTGCATTTAATTCATCCCAGAAGTGAACCGGGTATTCCTTCATTGCGCCGTCTTCTGATTTGAAATAACAGCTAAGAATTGCATCGGTGCTCTCATTTAAATCAAAATCTTTTGCATATACATGCAACGGATGATCATTTGACATTTGGTAGTAATTATTCAAACCAAGGTTGCCAGCGACATAATCAGTATCTCCATCATTATCAAAGTCCGAACCTGTTAAACTATTCCACCATCCAATGTAATTTTCAAGACCTGTATTATTTGCTTTGGTTAGACTGGTTCCATTGTTTGTATAAACTGAAATAGCCATAAACTCTCCAACAATAATCAGATCAATTTTACTATCATTATTATAATCGGTCCACAATGCGTCTGTAATCATTCCGGCTCGTTGCAACGACTCGCAGACTTGTGTTGTAACATTCGTAAATTTTCCTTTCTCATTACGAAGAATATAACTCTCCGGAGGTAAGGGATAAGAACCGGTAATTACTCTGCCAGCTACGAAAAGGTCTAAATCTCCATCCGCATCAAAATCGGCCGCTCTTACACATGAGCCACTTGACGTTGTGTTAGGCAAAGCTTTATCATCTTGTTTGAAATTACCCTTACCATCATTCACGTAAAATCTATCTTGGTGGCGTACATCATTCGCCTCAAATTCATAACTACCACTTACAATATATAAGTCAAGATCATTATCATTATCGGCATCAAATAGAAGCAATCCCTCATCTTCAACTTTTTTATCTCCAAATTTGTTTATCACTGATCGCGAGAATTCTCCTTGTGCGTTTTGTAAATACAATGTTTCATCGTGAAGAGACGACCCACCAACTATAAAATCTTCAAGTCCATCTCCGTTTAAATCTCCCACTGCAAGACCAGGGCCTGCTTGAGAAAATTTATGAGGGAGTGTTCTTTGTTTATAGAAGTCAACCTTATCCCACTCCTGATGTTTATAATGAATTCCTAATTCACCATTAATCATTTTAAAGAAGCTGTTGTTTGTTTTCTTTTCTAATTGCAAAGGGTTTGATGTGCTGTCTTTATCAATGGTGTAAACGTGATTCGCCTTCAAGCCATAAATCACCTTCCATTTTCCATCAGGCCATTCAACGGAAACTGTGTCTACAACATCAACTTTTCCTAAACCAAAATGCACAATATCCTCAACAGTGGATAAGTAACCGCGGTATATTGAATGATCATGGAACTGAGTTTTACCAGAATCATATTTGATAGTCACCTTTACCCCTAGTCCAATAGATTCTTCTTTATCAACGAACTTTATTCTCAAAAAATTATTTTCTGACTTCTTCTTATCAGGGCCATATAAAGTATTCTCATACAGAAAAGCAGGATCATTAATATTATTAACTATGTAATCTAAATCACCGTCATTGTCCAGGTCTGCAAATGCTGCACCATATGAGAATGAAGGTTGAGACAATCCCCATTCTAGTGTTCTATCTGTGAAGGAAAGACCTCCATTATTTTGAAGTCCGTAATTTGAAACTTTAAGTACAGGAATGGAATCGATCAAAGATCGCTGATTATTGAATGCTCCAACCTCACGTTTAAACATCACGTAATCTTTGTCGGTAACATCTTTCGGAAAACCATTTGTAATGAGAAGATCACGAAATCCATTATTGTCTACATCAATGAATAAGGGTGACCAGCTCCACTCAGTTTGATGCACACCTGCCATCTGCCCTATTTCATTAAAGGTTCCGTCACCATTATTGAGATGCAGCATATTGCGCATATACTGAAATTCATAATCGTACTCAATATTGTTAATATAGTTGTAGTACGTTGCCCCGCCTCCTGCGACAGTTTTTTTTCGAAAATTGTTTTCAGGGAGCATGTCAAGTGTGATGATATCGCTAAACGAATCGTTGTTGATATCAGCTATATCGACACCCATTGAAAAAAGTGATTGGTGTTTAATCCTTTCTCGGATTTGATTTGAAAAAGTACCATCGCGGTTATTGATGTATAATATATCATTCGATACATAGTCATTTCCGATGTATATATCAGGCCAGCTGTCATTGTTAATGTCGGCAACACCAATGCCTAACCCATATCCCTCAATGAGGATGCCTGCTTGTTTCGTAACATTTGTAAAAGAGTTGTCACCATTATTACGGTAAAGTTGATCGTTATTTAATGCTGAGCCATCTAGTATCTTAGGCCGGTAGTTACTAGGAATTTTATCGCTTTCAAGATTTGAAAGAACATAAAGATCTAAATCACCATCTTTATCATAATCTAAAAACGCAGCATTTTGACTATAACCTTTGTCTGCTACGCGATAGCCCTCTGCTTCATTTTTAAAAACTGGAATACCATTTCTATTGACCCCCTTGTTGATGTATAAACGATTCGCTCTTTTTACCGAATCGTTATCAATAGTGGCACAAACATAAATATCTAGTAAGCCATCTTTATTAACATCCGCTAAAGCGACACCGGAATTCCATTTGCCCTCTGACCAGATACCGGAAGGTTTAGAAACATCTTCAAATTTAAAATCTCCTTTATTTAAGTATAATCGGTTGGAAACCATGTTTCCACTGAAGAATATATCTTGTAAGTTGTCATCGTTAAAGTCCCCAACTGCAACTCCTCCACCGTGATACATATACTGTACATTTAGGATGTTAATAGAATCTTTTTCTTCAACTACATTATTGAAGTCTATTCCTGACTGTTCTGGAGGTACCAGCCTAAATAATGTGTTTGATTTCTGATCACACTTCATTAGGAGTGCAGCCGGCAATAAAAAAATAAATAGTATGAACTTTGTAAGTCGCATATTAAATATAAAGGCCACCCGGCTGATTAAAACCGAATGGCCACCAAACCAAATTATATTAACTAATAGAGAGGATTTTGCACTAGATTTTTATTACGATTTATTTCTTCTTGAATAATCGGTAAAAAATACATCTTATTATTCCACGCTCTATCCTGTACTTTATTCAACGTATATTGTACTGGTCCATTAAGCGGATCTTTGATTACAATACCATTCGCATTTCTATTCAGCACCTCTGGAGCAATCATCCATCTCCTTACATCAAAGTACCGATGTTGCTCGAAGACCAGTTCTACTCTTCTCTCATTTCGATATCGATCTATTAAAGCCGCTCCCCCTTCAGTTATTGCTGGCATCCCAGCCCTATCTCTAATCATGTTTAGATAAGTTCTGGCCTCTTCATCTTCACCTAATCCAATACAAGCCTCAGCATAATTCAAATAAATCTCAGCAAGCCTGAAATAATGCCAGGGCGCTTCCTGATTTCTACCCGCTGCCGCGTACTCATGCTCAACATTAGGATCAATGAATTTTCTTAGGTAATAACCGGAATACCCTCCGTTCCAATCTTCAATAGGACCATCTCTTGTGTCTAACCCTTCTGTCCAAACACCAGGAGCAGTTTCAACAGATCTTATAATTATTTTTCCTTCCGGGTCTATTTCTCTCGTATCACTAGGCCTTTGTCTCCATGGTGCCTGATCATAAAGGATGCTTGCATAAAAGCGAGGATCTCTATTTTCATATGGAGCCGCAGCGTGAGTAGGATTAGACCAATTGAACTCCGTGCCATCCACCATTTCATAGTCATCTACCAATTCCTGGATAGGCGTATTACCTCCCCAGTTGTGATAACCATTAGGACCATTTGCCAAACCAGGAAGTGCGTTATCTTCCCAACCGCGGCTTTTGATAAAAAATCTACTAAAAATTGCTTCCCTACTATTTTTTGTTAGAAAAACATCCGTATAATCCTTTATCGGATCTCCAGTATCCTGTAAGGAATAAATACCGAGATCAATCACTGCTTTTGCGGCATCTTTAGCAGCTTGCCATTTGGCTGTCCTGCTTCCAGTAGTTGAAGAAATTAATTCAGGGTTTGGATAACCTCCTGCCCAACTTGGATTATTAAATAATTCGCTTGCCGCATAAAGCAAGATCCTCGACTTTAGCGCAAGAGCCGCACCTTTTGTTGCTCTTCCAATATCATCGGCACTTCCTGAATAATCGAGCGGTAACAGAGATGCCGCGATGTCACTTTGCTCGACAATAAATTGAATGCTTTCATCTAATGTATTTCTAGGCAGGAAGAAATTCTCATCATTCAGATCAAACGTTCCTTCGATAATTGGAACTCCTCCATATAGTCTTACAAGATTGTGATAAAGGTAAGCGCGAAGAAAATGAACCTCACCAAGCAATCTGTTTTTCATTTCATCTCCTTCGAATGGAATTTTTTCAACATTTTCAAGGAACATATTTGCCTGCCTGATTCTTGCCCATACTGAAAACTCTGTAGGGGGCGTGGTAGTAGTGGTAGGGGGCGTGGGGGTGCTCCAACGGAATTCATCGAAATCTCCCCTTCCCCATGCACCGAGATCAGCAGGAGTCAGGTTAGATAGAACCACCTGAGATGATCCATAATTATGAATAAAATGTGTTTCATCCACTAAAGAAGATACCATCAATTCTCTGATTCCGTGATTTAAACCGCGATACATTTCATTTACAAAAGCTTCTGCTAACGCAGGGTCGCTCCAAACAGTAGCATCGCTAAATCGATCTTCAGGCTCTACATTGAGGAAGTCAGTGTTACACGAACTACCAACAAAGAAGACAGCCGTTATAAAAAAATACTTAAATAAGTTTTTCATAGTTGACATCGGATTAGAAAGTTAAATTAACACCAACATTGAAGGTACGCTTCTGTGGATAGACAGTTCCATCCTGATTATCTGTTTCCGGATCAAAAACTTTGAAAGTATCAATTGTTAAAAGGTTGATTGCATTAACATAGAGTCTCGCAGTTTTTATACCTACACGGTTTATAAGACTTGTCGGTAAGTTATATCCTAGCTGAATATTTTTCAAACGCAAATAATCTGTCTTTCTAAACCAATAGGTGTTTTCCTGTCCGATCCAATATTCATCTTCTCTGTTAAATGTTCTTGGATTTTCCGAGTTTGGATTTTCAGTTGTCCATCGTCCGTCAGCAAAATCCTGAAGATAATTACCAAAGTCACCAGATTGAGTTCTGATATACGATCTCGCCCCAGTTGCACCTTGAAACAACACGTTAAAGTCAAAAGCTTTGTATTTTAGATCAATAGTGAATCCTCCCTGAAAACGAGGTATTGTATTGTTCTCCAAACGAATTTTATCGTCCGTATTTATTACGCTGTCCTCATTTATATCTTGAAAAATTATGTCCCCTGGTCTTGCCCCAGGCCATACTGCTGGATAAGCATCGACAGCCGCCTGATCCTTAAATACACCAACTGCTTTGTACATCAATCTTGTGTCATAAGGCCTTCCTGTAACTGTTTGCCATGGTAGAACATTAGCAGGCTCATCCATAAAAATTACTTCGTTTTTTGAATACCCTCCATTTACGCCGAAGGAGTAGCTAAAATCGCCAGCCTGGCCGTTGTAGCTCACCAAGAAGTCAAATCCTCTATTCCTCAACTTACCAATATTCTGCCTAGGAGGCTCAAAACCTGCAGTCTTTGGAATTGAAGCGTTTCTAGGTATCAACATTTGAGACCGGATATTATTAAAGTAATCCAATTCAAAAGCGATTTTATTTCCGAACAGATTTCCTTCCAATCCTATATTACTATTATTCGCCACTTCCCATGTGATATCAGGATTAGCAATTGGGAAAACGGAAGGCGTAATAGTTGTTGTTAGTACATCATTATTGAAAATATACCCTGAACCGAATCCAAAATTATTTGCATATTGGAATTCATCAAAACGTGCATTTGTAGGATGCATTCTGTCATTTCCAAGTTGACCCCAGGACCCCCGAAGCTTAAGGCGGTCGATTCCTGTAATACCTTTCATGAAGTTTTCTTCTGTTAACACCCATCCAGCAGAAAAACCTGGAAAGAAGCCCCAACGCGAATCTTCAGGAAAAATGTAAGATGCGTCATAACGCCATACCATTTCCACAAGATACTTTTCGCTGAAACTATAATTGATACGTCCAAAATAATTTAAACGTGTTCTTTTATAAAGTTTACCATCCGTGATATTGTTATCTGCGTTTGTACTTCCGTTTCTTGCTCCTGCAAATAATTCATCAACTGCAGTAGAGATGTATGCGTTGCGGAAGGCTGAAAACTGATTACCTCTTAAAACTTGCTTCTCGGTTCCTGCCATGATTGAAAACGCATGAGGGCCAAAGTCTTTCGAATAATTAATATAAGCGTTTGTTGTTTGGCCTGATGTTCTTTCAAACTCTTCCTGAAGCTCCGGTGCGCTTAGACCCCTCGCGGATTTTTTAAGTACAGGTTCTCCATTTGCATCATAGGTGCTATAATCCCACGTGTATAAATTCCATGGTGTTCTAAACCTTTTGATTGGCCTGAAGCCTTCATCAAACGAAGCATTCAGTATAACGTTTAAACCCTTTACCCCTGGCACATCAATCTTTCCTCTTAAGTTACTTTGAAAGACGTAGTTATTATCTGTGACGGAACCTGTGGCGGGTGTACTGATGACAACAGGATTATCACCATTTTCTATATCAGGTCCAGGCATTCCATTGGGCCAATAGGCTGGCAAGTTTGGCTTACCACGCATGAGCATACGAAAAATTGTATTGGCACCCCTTGTTGGATAAACTCTGTTTTCCTGCCTGCCTGCAAGGTCTAGAGACATTTGAAAGAAGTCTGTGATCTTTGCATCAATGTTAGACCTAAAGTTATATTGCTTGTACTCTGTTCCGCTGTTTTCATAAACACCGTCTTCAAATAGTTTACCTAATGATACATAATATTTAACGCCGTCGTCTGTGCCACCAGATAAAGAAAGCGTTGCCATGTCTTGTAAAGAAACAGGCTTAATCACTGCACCATACCAGTCTGTATTAGGATGTGTCCAAGGGCTTGATCCATCTCTATATTTTTGAATATCTTCAGCAGAGTAACGAGGTGCATTACCTCTGTACTCGTCAATTTCATTCAACATTGTTGCATACGTTGCTGCATCAGTTACTTCTGGTAAGCGAGTAGGTGTATTAAAACCGATATTATAATTAAAGCCAATCTGCGGCTTACCAGGTTGACCTCTTTTGGTGGTCACAAGGATTACACCATTAGCAGCCTGAGCTCCATAAATTGCCGCCGATCCATCTTTCAAAACTGTAATACTTTCAATATCCGCAGGATTAAGACGTTCAAGGCCTCCGCTTCTATTTGCAATACCATCTATTACTATTAAAGCAGAAGGATTTCCGGTGGTATTTGTACCCCTGATACGAATTTGAGAAGCATCATTTCCAGGCTCACCTGAACGGTTGATGAATACTGTTCCAGGCAATCGTCCAGCCAAAGCATTAGAAAGGTTTGTAACTGGTGCCTGTGTTATAACATCGCTCTTAACAGATGTTACTGCACCTGTTATAGTTGCTTTCTTTTGCTCACCATAACCAACTACAACAACTTCTTGTAAAGTTTTAGTGTCAGCTGGAAGCGTTACATCTATAGAACTTTGGTTATTAACATTTACTTCTTGGGTTGTAAAACCAATAAATGAAAATACGAGCACTGCGTCACCACTACTTACCAAGAGGCTATATCTGCCATCAGCATCAGAAGCAGTTCCGTTAGTAGTACCTTTTTCTACAACGTTAACTCCCGGCACTGCTGCTCCAGAATCATCTATCACTCTTCCGGTAACTTGAACTCCCTGAATTGAAGTGGTTTTAACTTCTGTGAAAAGTTCATCAGAAGTAGCAGTCTGTTTTAAAACAATTTGTTTACCGATCACTTCATAGTGAATCGATTCATCGAAAAGCTGCGAGAGAACGTCGCGCAAAGGAGCTGCGCTCGTGTTCAGGCTAATCGTTCTATCACCCTTTAGTAATCTAGGGCGATAAGTAAAATTTACATCTGTCTTCGCTTCGATCTCGGACAATACATCTTTGAGCTTCGCATTTACAAGCTGCAAACTCACCTTCCGATCCAGAACCTCTTGCCCACTTGTATCCAGGGAATAGCCGAATACAATCGTTATAGAGGTTATCAGCACATTTATCAGCGTGATTTTCATAAGAAATAGCAATGCATTGCTATTAGGTTTAGGTTTATTCTTCATAAATTGAAAATGTTTTTGTTTGACAATAGGACAAAAACTAGGTGCTATCCCGATTTATTGGGACATGCATGACGGGCTGATGATGGTACCAGCATCATTAGCCCTTTTAGTTTGTAGTTTGGGTTAGTAGTTTTATTATATCATAAGCTTTAGTTTAATGAAACATTTGTTTTAACAGCCACGACTCTTAATATATATCACAGCATCTTCAATATTATACTCAGCATTTATTGCTTTACAGATAACTCTAATACGGTCATAAAGTCCTTCTTCCGCCATTGAAGTGGTAAGGACACATCCTTTCAGAATTTCTTCATCATATACGATATCAACGCCATAGTTCTCTTCCAGCGCTTTAAATATCATTGTCACCGGAGCCCCGTCATACTGCATTTTAAATAAAGTTGGCTTGTGAAGTATTATTTCCGGTGTTGCAACAAGTTGCTTTGCTATCCTTTCGTTATCTCTATTGTAAATGATTTGCTGGTTCGGCGTTAGTATAATTTCTCTCCTATCGGTTGTTGAGTTTTTAACCTTAGTGGCTTTCGTAATTACAGAAACTTTACCTGTCACCACCGCAACAGTAACTTGCTTTTCGTTATCATAAGCTTTAATGTTAAAGCTTGTTCCGAGTACCCTCGTGGTCACATCATTGGTAATCACAATAAAAGGCCTTAGTTTATCTTTCGTAACATTAAAAAAAGCCTCGCCTTTCAAATAAACCTTCCTTTCATCATCGTTGAAATATTCTTGATAACTGATCTCACTTTTAGGATTAAGCTTCACCTCACTCCCATCTTCTAAACGAATGAGTCTTATAGCACTGGTATTATTTACAACTTGCTTAAGTTGCCCACTTACGGTGCTCTCCATTTTATTAAATGCAATACTCTTGCTACTCGACCCTTTCGAGAAATTGATATAGAAAAGAGAGCCTACAGTTATAAAAGCGAGAAAAGAAGCGGCTATTCTAAAGAAAATGCGTTGGTTTTTTTTCTTAGACTTTTCAGGATTCAGTTTAAGCCAAAGCCTCTCTTGAACAGAATCAACATCTATTAATTGTTTACTGTCGGAGCTGATATTAGAGTACCAGTTATCGACCAGCATCTGCTCGTGGGAATTGCATTCACCTCGGGAATACTTATCTAATATTTTTTTGAAATCGGAGGAGGAGTTCATACACCTAAGACACGGATGTCTTTGGTATCCCTAAACAAAAAGTAGATTTTTTTAACTTTTTTTTAGATTAGAATATAAAGTCTTTCAAATGAAGACGAAGTTGGCGTAAAGATTTTGTCAAGTGATATTGTATTGCCTTCTCAGACACTTTAAGATGGTTGGCAATCTCTGCGTTCGATCTACCTTCTAATCTGCTAAGCTTAAAAACAGTCCTTGATTTTTCCGGCAAACTACTCACGGCCTTCTCCACAGCATGATTAAGATCGTCATATTCTATGGCGTGTTCGGTAGCATGTTGTTGTACTGGAATAAAACTCTTGTAGTAATCCCAATACTTTTCTTGTGTTATTTTTGAACGGATGATATTAATGACACTGTTGCGAACAGCGGTATGCAGATAAAAGGAAAGGTTGGTGATGAGTAAAGTTTGTCTCTTCTCCCAAAGGTTAGAAAAAATTGCTTGAATTATTTCTTCTGCCTCATCGTGAGAATGCACTTTTGATTTCGCTAGAACATATAGTCTCTGCCAATAGAGTTTAAAGATTTGTTCGAAAGCAGCTAAACTTCCCTCTCGCAAATCCTTTACAAGAAATTGTTCGTTATCGTGGTTTGGGCTCGGCATTTGGTAAACGCGTACTACAAGTTTATAAAAAATTTAATACAATCGTTTTCGGAAGGTATATAAATTTTATTACTGATTCATAGAAAAAATCAGCCTCTTCTCCTAAAATATAAAAAAGGTCTTTTTAACACTTTATTTATTACAGCACAGGATAAATAATCAAAAAATAAAGACTATTTTATTATTTATGAATTGATATAGCCCATCCGCTGCCGCTACCAATTTGATACTGCTTTGCAAAATCTCCCATATTAATTCCAACAGAAAAGTTTAACAGGCTATTGAGGTAAGCCACAGGCTCTCCTACATTTACATCTGAAAATGTTTTTCCAAAAACAACTGCACCTTCAAACTTTACTACACCACCGTACATTATCTTTATATCTACTTCTTCCCCATAATTAATTTTTAATTTTTCCAAAATGTCTTTGCCAACATTAGTCCATACGTTGCCGTACTGAACATCAAGTGCATCGATCGTTCCAACTATTGTTTGATCTGTCAATTTTGCTTTCTGATAACTCAGTCGAACAACATCTTCATGTAAAATTTCCCCTACTTCCTCCATTGTAATCACGCCAGCAGCGAGCCTTGCTCCAGTATAAGCATAGACATCCCTGCCATGAAAGGTGTAAGAATCGTAAGAATTCTTCAAACGATTTTTTGATTCATCAATGATGTGGACTTGTTCAATACCAAGTGATTCGGCAACTAATGTAAGCGTACCGTTATCGGGAGTTACAAAAAAATGCCCTGACTTAGTTTTCAGTACAATTGATTTTCGGTCCGACCCAACACCAGGATCTACTACAGAAACAAACACTGTTCCTTTCGGCCAGTATTGAGCTGTTTGACTCAATCGGTAAGAAGCTTCCCATATATTATATGCAGGGATCTCGTGGGTGAGATCAAAAATTTTAAGATCACTTGATACGCCAAAGGCAACTCCTTTCATAGCAGCGACAGCGCCATCTTTTAAACCAAAATCTGATTGTAACACCAGTGCGTTCGATTGAGCATTAACCGTGAATTGTATGACCGTTATAAACAGCAAAGAATAATATATTTTCATCTTCTGATTTTGATCTTCCAATATAATACATTGTGATTTTATATTTTTGTGATCCCGTTATCCCTAGTTATCCATGAGTATCGTTAAAAGAAGTTGGCAGTTGATCAGGAAAGCACTGATCATACTTTTCATTGCTCAACTTATATATATTATTTTACTGAAATGGGTATTCCCTCCCGTCACGGTAATTCAACTTGGAAGCTGGATTGATGGCCACGGACTAAAACGCGACTACATTCAATTTTCAGAAATCTCCTCCAATGCTGGGTTAGCAGTGATCGCTGCAGAAGATCAACTTTTCCCCGAGCACAATGGCTTCGACTGGAAAAGCATTGAGAAGGCTTTGAAACATAATGAGCACAAACCAAAAAAAATACGTGGCGCTTCCACTATTAGCCAGCAGGTAGCAAAGAATGTTTTTCTTTGGAACGGCAGGTCGTGGATTCGAAAAGGACTTGAAGTATATTTTACATTCATGATCGAGTTAGTGTGGGGAAAGAAAAGAATCCTCGAAGTATACTTGAACGTCTCAGAAATGGGTAAAGGTATTTTTGGGATCGAAGCTGCATCAAGGTCTTATTTTAAAAAACCAGCGAAGAAACTTACGCGCACTGAAGCAGCTAAAATTGCCGCATGCCTTCCTAATCCTAAAAAGTATACTGTCAAGCCGATATCCAAAGCGGTGCAAAGACGATATCCATGGATCGAGCAACAAATGAATAACCTTGCGCCAGATAAGGATCTGAAATTTTTACTCGGAATGAAGTGACCTTGTTTGACTTGGTACCAAAGACTCTTATCAACTCCACCACTGCAAGCATCAGTTTTCCGCAACCAATTTATTAAATCTCAATACTGAATCTGCATCATATTTAATTACCTTTGCGTTTTATTTTTTCACAACAACATGATTGCAGTAAATAACTTATCGCTTCAGTTCGGCAAGCGGGTTCTTTTTGACCAGGTGAATATGAAATTCACGCCTGGTAATTGTTATGGCGTGATTGGAGCCAATGGAGCTGGCAAATCAACATTCCTAAAAATTCTTGCTGGAGACATTGATCCCACGGCAGGTCATGTGAGCTTAGAGCCCGGCAAACGTATGGCTGTATTAAGGCAGAATCACCATCAATATGATGAAGTTTCAGTCTTGGATACTGTCATTATGGGGCATGCTAAATTATGGACCATCATGCAAGAGAAAGATGCAATCTATGCAAAGCCTGATTTTTCTGAAGAAGACGGCATTAAAGCATCTGAACTTGAAGGGGAATTTGCTGAAATGAATGGATGGAACGCGCAGTCTGACGCAGCTGCTTTATTGAGCGGTCTTGGTATTCCGGAAGAAGATCACTATAAGTTGATGAAAGAGCTTTCAGGAAATCAGAAGGTGCGTGTGTTACTCGCGCAAGCTATTTACGGAAATCCTGATATTCTTATTCTCGATGAACCAACCAATGATCTTGACTTACAAACCGTAACATGGCTTGAAGATTTCTTGTTGGAATTCAAGAACATTGTAATCGTTGTTTCTCACGACAGACACTTTTTAGATACTGTTTGTACACACATCGTTGATATTGATTTTAAGGAGATAAGGTTGTTTACTGGTAATTATTCATTCTGGTATCAGTCAAGCCAGCTCGCCCTTACCCAACGTTCATCTTCAAATAAGAAAGCAGAAGAGAAACGAAAAGAATTGATGGAGTTCATTGCCCGATTTAGCGCTAACGCTTCGAAGTCGCGCCAGGCAACCAGTCGGAGAAAGCTCCTTGATAAGATCAATCTAGATGATATTCAACCATCAACACGAAGATATCCTGCCATTATCTTTCAACAGAAGCGAACAGCAGGAGATCAAATACTGCACGTTGAAAATTTGAGTTATGCAATGAACGGCACACCTCTATTCAAAAACCTAGAATTCTATGTAAATAAAGGAGATAAAATAGCATTTCTCAGCAACGAAAGCATTGCGATCACTTCGCTATTCCAAATTCTTGCGGGTGAGTTAAAACAACAGAGTGGTTCTTTCAAATTCGGACAAACCATTACTACTGCTTACCTGCCATCTAACAATGAACAATACTTTAACAGTAACGACAATCTTATAGACTGGCTCAGGCAGTTTGCTGAGGAGGAAAACAAAGATGAAGTTTATATCAGGGGTTTTTTAGGCAAAATGCTCTTCTCCGGCGAAGAAGTTTTTAAGAAGTGTAACGTGCTTTCAGGAGGAGAAAAAGTTCGGTGCATGGTATCACGAATGATGCTTGCTGGTGCCAATCTTTTAATTCTGGATGAGCCTTCTAACCATTTAGATCTTGAATCTATTACAGCCTTTAACAACGCATTGAAAGACTTTCCAGGAACGGTGCTGTTCACTTCTCATGACCATGAATTCACGCAAACGGTGGCCAATCGCATTATTGAAATAACACCAAACGGATTCATTGACAAATTAATGACCTACGATGAATACATAGAAAACGAAAAAGTTGCTGAGCAGAAGGTAGCCCTTTACGCTTAGACTATTATGGCTCTATGCATCAACCATGGTGAAGCATCGTAAAAGAATGCAGATTCATTAAAGGCTGACGAAGTTAATCTCCAACTGATTTTACTTCGTCAGCTTTTCTATAACCCCCCGTTTACTGATCACCTCTCCGCTAAAACTTATTGACTTAAAGGGAGAAAGTAAAATGTTTTCCAAAATATTTTTACCATCCTTCTATTGTTAAGTGAATCTCTTGGTTAAATTTATTGCACAATCATTCCAACTTATTAAACCAAAGTGGAAAAACACATCTGATCAAACAACAAAAAACCAAGTAAGCTATGGCAAAAACAGCAAAGAAGGCTGCGAAAAAAACACCGAAAAAAGTAGCAAAAAAAGCTGCTAAAAAATCGGCTAAAAAGGCAGCAAAGAAAGTAGCAAAGAAAGCTCCTAAAAAAGCACCCAAAAAAGTTGCAAAGAAAGTAGCGAAGAAAGCACCTAAAAAAGCTGCGAAGAAAGTAGCAAAGAAAGCCGCACATAAGAAGGCTGCAAAGAAAATTGCCAGCAAGAAATCTGCTCCAAGAAGGGTGGCAAAACCACAAACACCTGCAGCAGCACCTCAATCTCAAACTTCTTTATTTGGAGGGTCAGATGCAAATACTGCAAATACCAACGGTTCTAATGAAAGTACAAGTAATAATTCAAGTGATGAATCAGAAACCGTGGGGTCTGCTTCATCCAATTAAGGATCTTATTTCCTCGTGAAAAAGCGATGTGAGAACATCGCTTTTTTCTTTAACTCATTAAAATGCCCTGATATTTCTTCAAGTCCCTCAGTGCCTTCGCCACGCCTTTACTTACCGATACTAATGGTGTTGGATCAATAACAACAGGCAATCCTGTTTTTCTTTCGATGCGTTCCTGTAATCCGCGTAGCAATGCGTTGCCACCTGTGATATAGATACCGTTTTTATAAATGTCAGCAGAAAGTTCAGGCGGACATTTTTCTAATGTCTGCATAATTCCTAATTCAAGTGCCTTAGCAGATCGCTCCAGCACTGCAAAGACCTCCAAATGATCAATCTTTTTAGTCACCGGAATACCCGTCATTAAATTCTTTCCTTTTACCATCATTGGTTCAGGAGTCTCCGACAGTTGTTCCATTACAGAGCCTACTCTAATCTTGATTTGCTCTGCAGTCCTAAGTCCAATTGCCATATTATGGGCTTTCCTAAAATAGTCGAGGATATCACTATCCATCGAGTCACCTGAAACTTTAATGGATTGAAAACATGCAATTCCTGAAAGAGAAATTACAACTACTTCTGTAAGGCCTCCACCCATATCAACAATCATTTTGCCGTCAGGCTCACGAATATCCAATCCCATACCCAAAGCTGCAGCCAGCGGCTCATACACAAGATATGTTCTGCGAGAATTAAATTGTTCCAGTGCATTTACCAAAGCTCTTCTTTCAACTTCTGTGGTATGAAACGGCACCCCGGAAATAATACAATCGAACCGTTCATAAAAAGACATGCTCCCGTAGGCCTGTCGTATCATCTCTCCTATCATTGCTGTAGCGGAGTCATAATCCGCTATCACTCCCCCTTTCAAAGGTTTAATAGGTTTTAAATCTTGATGTGTCTTTTCGAACATATTGAATGCCGCATCGCCCACGGCCCTTACAGACTTTTTATTATTCGAATTAAAGACGATATAAGAAGGTTGGGAAACTAGTAGTTGATTTTCATCGCTGATCAATGTATTATTATTACCAAGATCCAGTGCAAAACTTTTCGCACGGAAAAAATTCAGGTTCATCATCTATGTAATTTGGATTTTGCTTTGTGTTCAAATATCGTAACTTCCAAAAGCGAATAATCAACATTCAACCATTATTTATTACGTATGGATAATCATAGTCATAAATCACGCAGAAGCTTTTTAAAGAAGGCATTAAGCACAGCGATAATAGCTGGTTCGGTTCCAGCTGCTACTGCAAAACCTATATTGATCAAACGTGATGAACTCACTTTGAACAACAATAAAAAATATGCAGCCAACGATAAGGTTAACGTTGCGGTAATTGGCATGGGTATTATGGGATTCAGCAACGCTGAAACTTCTCTTCAGGTTCCGGGTGTAAAGCTTGTTGGGGTTTGCGATTTATATACAGGCAGACTTGATCATTCAAAAGAAGTATTTGGAAAGGATATTATCACCACAAAAAATTATCAGGAATTACTCGATAGAAAAGATATTGATGCCGTAATCATTGCTACCTCTGATCACTGGCATGATAGAATCAGTATTGAAGCAATGAACAAAGGCAAGCACGTTTATTGCGAGAAACCGATGGTTCACAAACTTGAAGAAGGCGCTGAAGTAATCGCTACTCAAAAGAAGACGGGGAAGGTATTCCAGGTCGGAAGCCAAAGAGTAAGCTCAATTGTTACAGAAAAAACGCAAGAGATTTTTGAATCAGGCGTAATCGGTGATTTGATTTTGGTTGAAACATGGAATGACAGACAAGGCGGCAATGGTGCTTGGCAGTATTCTATTCCAACAGATGCAAAAGCAGGAACAGTTGACTGGGAAGCTTTTTTAGGAGATGCTCCGAAGGTCGCTTATGACCCAGTGCGATTTTTCCGTTGGAGAAATTACCAGGAATATGGAACCGGGATTGCCGGTGATCTTTTTGTGCATCTGTTTTCGGGGTTGCATACAGTAATCAGTTCAAAAGGTCCTAACAGGATTTACACAACGGGTGGCCTAAGGTATTGGAAAGACGGACGAGATGTTCCTGATATTATCTGCGGTCTGTATGATTATCCGGCAACAGACAAGCACTCTGCGTTCACACTTCAGATGCGCGTTAATTTCGCTGATGGTAGCGGTGGTGGAGAGCGATTGAGATTAGTAGGTACAGATGGCGTGATCACGATGGGTTGGGGTTCCGTGAAAGTACAAAGAAATAAAACTTCAAAAGATCCTGGCTTTGGAGGTTGGGACTCATTCAATACTTTCACTTCCGCCCAGCAACAGGAGTATGAAAAGTGGTACATCGCAAATCATCCTCCTCAAAAACCTGAAATGCTACAACCTGAAACAGAATATAAGGCGCCTGAAAAATACAGTGCAAACCTTGATCACCATTTAAACTTCTACAAAGGCATTCGCGAGAAGGCTGCAATAAAAGAAGATGCGTTGTTCAGCATGCGCGCTGCCGGCCCAGCCTTAGCAAGCAATAAAAGCGTTTTTGAGAAAAAAATTATTTATTGGGATCCTGAAACTGCAAAAGTAATAGAACAAAAAAGTTAATGAATTGTGAGGTGATCAGACACGATCCGTGAGATCTTGGAAAGATCTAGTCTTTGTTTTCTACATTGTTCGGAATCATGACAGTGAAGGTTGTACCTACACCGATTATACTTGATACCGAGATAGAGCCATTGAGCTTCTCTATTGCTTTTTTTACAATGTATAATCCGAGGCCATTTCCCTTTGATCTTTCACTACCTCTGAAATACATTTCAAATATTTTTTCAACATACTCTGCCGGAATGCCCTGTCCGTTATCCTGCATATCAAGTGATATATAGCCACTGCTTGTATAAGCCTTTAACTTGATAAAAGAATTTTCAATACCTGAAAAATGGATTGCATTCTCAACAAGGTTTTCTATAATGATCTTAACCATTGCCGGGTAAGATATGAAGGGCGTATCCAGTTTAACTTCAAAATGGGTTTTTATACTTTTTCGCTGTAGCTCCGCCCGGAAGTTATCGCAAACATTGTCAAATATTTCTTTGAGCCAAACCTCCTTGTAAACCAACTCCTGGGATCCAACATCACTAATGGACTGAAGCTTGAGCAACATTTTATCAAAGTTTGTTGCTGTATCTCTTACCTTATCGAACAGCTCAAGTGCATTCGGATCTTTAACAGTCACATTTGCAACTTCTGCAAGCCCCATAAATGTAGTCAGCGGCCGCCTGAAATCATGAGAGGCCCGATAGAAAAAAGTATCGAGTTCTTTGTAGGCTTGAGTGAGTGCAAGTGTTCTTTGTTCAATTTTGGATTCCAGGTCTTTATTAATATTTGCTATTGTTCCGTTTGCTTCAATGAGTTCTTCTGATTGCGTTTGAATTTCTTCCTTTTGCTCTGTTATTTCACGATTAGCTTTTTCAATCCGCTTGTTATACTGGTAACTTTTATAAGCCAGTAATGACACCAGAAGCAAGCCAGCGACAGATGAAGTAATAACAATATTCTGAAAATTTATTTTTGACTTTTGCAGCTTAATTTCAGCAGTCTGTAGCTTACCGGACTGATTCAGTAATTTAATTTCCTGATCCTTTTTTTCCACCTGGTATAAAGCCTGTAATTCGGCAAGTTTCCCTGCACCTAAATCGAAGTATATGCTATCGTTCAACTCAGCATATTTTTTATGATAGGTTAACGCTTTTTCAAAGTCTCCTTTTGCTTCATAATATTGAGACAAATAATAATTGTTGTTCATGCGCAGTGTTGTTGAACCGGTTCTTTTAACCATGCGTCCTGCTTCTTCAAGGTAGTGAAGGCCTTTTTTAAAATCTTTTAACTGCGTATATAAATTGCCGATACTGTTGTAAGAAATTCCAAGTGAGAAAGGATTACCAAACTTCTCTTCAATCTCGAGGGATTGAAACTGCAATTTCAATGCATCCTCAAATTGTCTTTTTTCCTCCAGCACTAAAGCCTTATTAAATAATGTACCGGAGACTCCTATGCTATGATTAATTCGTCTTCGGATTTCTAGTGCCTTATCAAGATAGATAAGGGACGAATCGTACTTTCCTTGTTGCAAATAGATTACTCCTTTAATATTAAATGCATTTGAAACACCGTGCTGATCTCCAATCTGCTGCCGCAGCATAAGAGATTTATTTATAAATTCATGCGCAAGTGGAAAGTTGTTTTGATTTTTATAGATCCAGGAGATGCTACTTTCTATCTTAGCAATCTCATATTTTATTCCAACCCTTTCGGCAACCTTAAGCGCCTCAAAAAAATATTTAAGGGAAACTTCATTCTGTCCCAGTGCTTCGTAGGCATCACCAAGGTCAAGATAAAGGCGTGCTGTAATTTCTGGTAATTGAACGTTCTCCGTCTTCACCAAGGCCGCAAAATAATTGCTGAGCGCATCGGTGTAATTTCCTAAACTATAATCTAATTCGCCTTTTGCAATGAGGCAATAAAGCTTAAGGAAGTCGTCATTTAGTTCTGATGCAATTGCACAACCTCCCTCCGTCACGAGCTTTGCACTATCATATCGGGTAAGATTGTTGTATACATCCGTTAATGAAAACCATGTATCTGCTATTGCCCATTTATTATTGCTACGGCTATAAATAGTCAGTGCCTTGTTGAAAAATATTAGCGCCTCCGTGTTCCTCCATTGAATGAGATACAAGCGAGCAAGATTTTTATACGCATAAGCAAGATATTTTTCCCTGCCTGATTTAAGTTGAATATCAATTGCTTGCAAATAAATTTGTTCTGCTGAATTATAATGAGCAAGGGCTTGAAAAACATTTCCAATCATGGCCATGTTATAAACTTTCAAGTCATCGTCCGATTTCTCAAAAGAAGAAGATTGCTTGAATAAACGAAGTGCACCAGCATAATCGCTTATACCGTGAAAGTAAAACCCCTCGAGGATTAATGCGTAACGTAGCCCTTCAATGTAATGAATTGATTTTGCAAGCTCACGCGCACTCGTAGCGGAGGCATAAGCTTTTGGGATGTCATAGTTATAAAGTTCAGAAGATAAATTGTTGAGAATATCTACTTTTTGTTTTGAAACTGACGTGGTTTCCAATAACGCTTTTAGACTGTCAATTTGCTGCGTTTGAGCGAAAATCGTTGAGGAGGCTGTATACAGCAGAAAATACGTGATGTACAACAGCCTTGCCATGGGGATAAGGTTTAAGAACTAAATGTATTTATTCAGTCAATCATGACAAAGTATAATTGTGTAAGAATTATTACAACGCATCTAATCGAGCTACAGATTTACAAGAACAAAAGTACTTATATTCCCTCTATCCGTGGATTTTATTGTAGCTTTGGTAGTTATGACCTAACGGACTTGCTCTCTCTTCAGCTTAATATGTAAACAAACACCACTAACTATAATTTTATGAATAATCGTAAATTCCTACCCTTCATTATTCTGGGTATTATTATCTTTTTTGTTCTAATGGGCGTTTCATCCAGTATATTTTACAGCATTAATGCCACACAACGCGCTGTGATCTTTTACAAATTTGGTGAAGGTCTTAACAAGAACCTCGTAATTCAACCAGGGGTACATTTGAAAGCGCCATGGAATGATGTGTTTGTCTACGATGTTCAGGAAACTTCCAAAGATGAAAACATGGATGTGCTTGATAAAAGCGGTCTTTCTATTCACGTTGATGTAACTGTACGTTTTAAACCTATGTCTGAAAAAATAGGATACCTCTATGAGAAATTCAACGTAGGTTATATCGATGTGCTTGTTGTTCCTGAAGTAAGATCAGCGGTAAGACAGGTTATGGGAAGATTTACCGCGGAAGAAATTTATTCGACAAAACGTGCGGAAGTAGAAGCAACGATCAAGGCGGAATCAGAAAAAATTCTACATGCTAATAATGTGGATATGGTTGCGCTTCTAATTCGATCTATTCAGCTGCCAGAGCAAATTCGTGTCGCTATTGAAAGTAAGCTTCAACAACAGCAGGAGGCGCTCGCTTATCAATTTCGCCTTGATAAAGAAAAAAGCGAAGCTGAGCGTAAGAGAATTGCGGCTGAAGGTGAATCAAGAGCAAACAATATTATTAACAACAGTTTAACAAATAACCTATTAAAGATGCGGGGCATTGAAGCTACCCTTGAGCTTTCGAAGTCACCGAATTCCAAAATTATAGTTATTGGATCAGGGGATGAAGGCATGCCTTTGATATTGGGTAATAACTAATAAATTGCGGTCAATAAAAATTGGCAGAAAGATTAATAGATGGTTCAAATGAAGTGACTAAAAGACTAAACCGATTATTTTCACGTCAATCTTTTGAAAACCTAATTCTACCTGTATATTTAAAACGTTTGTAAACTTATTGATATGTCCAAAACTGCAGAATTGATCATTGATGGCAAATCGTACACGCTTCCTGTAATTGTAGGTTCTGAAGGAGAGGTCGCGATAGATATCAGTGAATTATTAGATAAAGCTAAAGTCATTACCCTCGATCTTGGATACAAAAATACAGGCGCGACAAAAAGTGCTATCACTTTCCTGGATGGAGACAATGGTATTCTCCGCTACCGCGGCTATTCTATTGAAGACCTTGCAGAGAAATCGTCTTTCCTGGAAGTTGCGTACTTGCTTATTTTCGGAGAATTGCCAAATCAGACGCAGTTGAACAAATTCACGTATGACATTAAAACACATACACTTGTTCATGAAGACATCAAAAAGATTTTAGATGGATTTCCTTCTACATCTCATCCAATGGGTGTCTTAGCTTCTTTATTTTGTTCCCAGACTGCATTTTATCCTGAATCTCTGGATCCGAATCGTTCAACAGAAGGGGTTTATTTGAGTATCGTAAGGTCACTGGCGAAAATGCCAACCTTTGCTGCCTGGGCCTATAAAAATGCAGTAGGACATCCCGTTAACTATCCTGATAACTCTCAGGATTATTGTTCTCGGTTTTTGAAAATGATGTTCGCTTTGCCAGCTGAAGATTTTGAAGTAGATCCAGTAGTATCACAGGCGCTTGATAAATTATTGATACTTCACGCTGATCACGAACAGAATTGTTCCACTTCTACAGTGCGAATTGTCGGATCTTCGAAAGCCAGTATTTACTCCTCTATTTCTGCAGGCATCAATGCACTTTGGGGACCACTTCATGGTGGTGCCAATCAGGAAGTAATCGTTATGTTAGAGAGCATTCGGAAGGATGGTGGCGATACAGAAAAATGGATCAACAAGGCCAAAGATAAAAACAGTGGTTTTAGGTTGATGGGCTTCGGGCACCGAGTGTATAAGAATTTTGATCCTCGCGCAAAAATTATCAAGAAAGCCGCTGACGATGTGCTGAATAAGTTAGGGATAAACGATCCTGTATTAGAGATTGCAATGAAACTTGAAGAAGCAGCGCTTAAGGATCCATACTTTGTGGAACGCAGGTTATATCCAAACGTGGACTTTTACTCCGGGATTATCTATCGCGCACTTGGCATCCCAGTCGACATGTTTACAGTGATGTTTGCCATGGGACGTCTCCCAGGTTGGATTGCACAATGGAAAGAGTTACGTGAGAATAAGGAGCCAATTGGAAGACCAAGACAAATTTACACAGGCGAGAAGCTCAGGCCATTTGTGGAAATGACAAAACGTTAGACTTTTTATCGATTATGATTTCTTGATGTGTGCTTGGGTTTCTTCATGCACACATCTAATAAATTATTACAAATGCCATTACAACAGGATTTCGAGAGCGCAGTAACAATGTCAAAAGAATTGACAAAGCGCCCGAGTAATGAAGAGCTATTACAGGTTTACGCACTTTACAAACAAGCCACTGAAGGTGATGTAGGCGGAGATCGACCAGGAGGATTTGATTTTAAGGCAATCGCAAAATATGATGCTTGGTCAGAAATCAAAGGCAAGTCGAAAGATAAAGCCATGACAGATTACATTGCACTCGTTCAAAAGTTGCATCAGCAATATGCCTGACAGGTGAATCTCTTTTACCAACCACTGCTTTCCGAAGCCTCCTACTTCCTGGATCCGGAAGAGTCAAAGCATTGTATCAGGGTGCTCAGAAAGAAGGTGAGTGACGCAATTCGACTAACGGATGGCAAAGGCTTTTTTTATGATGCCCTAATTACAAAAGCAGATCCGCAAAAGTGCACCTTTGAGGTTCAGCAAAAATTTGAAGAGCCGAAAAAAAATTTCTCGATACACATTGCCATCTCCCCTACTAAAAATGCTGATCGCATAGAATGGTTTGTTGAGAAAGCAACAGAGATTGGCATAGACCAAATTACTTTAATGGAATGCGAAAACACGGAACGTGCTTTCGTTAAAATAGATCGTCTTGAAAAAGTCGCAATTAGTGCAATGAAGCAGTCTTTGAAGGCACATGTGCCAATATTAAATTCGCTGACATCCTTTTCATCTTTAATTGATAGGGCAAAAGAAGAAATCAAAATGATAGCATATGTTGATTATAGCAATCCTGATCATGTGAAAAGCGTAGCACCGCCTGAAAAAACATACCTAATCTTAATCGGACCTGAAGGCGATTTTTTGAGAGAAGAATTGGCAGATGCCGAAAGAATGAATTTTAAAAAAGTAAGTCTTGGTAAAAGCAGGCTGCGAACCGAAACTGCCGGAATCGCAGCCTGCCATATTTTAAATTTGATTCAAAAAGATTAGTGTATCACTAATCTTTTGATCTTTCTTACTGGTCCTTGAGTGACTTCGACAATGTAAAGTCCACTTCTAACAGATCTTTCTAGTGCAAGCTTAATTTCATCAACAGCTTGCTGACTTTCAAATGTATCCTTATAGATTAACTTCCCTGCAAGAGAATAAATCTTAACCTGAACGGGACGTGAATTAGATTTCAATACTACGATATTAAGATCCTGATTTTTTAATGGATTAGGATAGAGATCAAAGTCAAAATTCAAACTCTCTTCTTCGACCAGCAATGCGACAATTTCAGGATGGTAGGCGGTCTTGCCATCAAAATCGATTTGCCTGAGCCTGTAGTAATTTCTTCCGATAGAAGGAGCATTGTGGGTGAAGCTATAGATAGATTGCTCATGTGTCGTTCCTCCACCATCAATCTTCCCGATCTCATTGAAAGTTTCACCATCAATGGAATGTTCTATTGCGAAATACTGATTGTTGTTTTCTAATGCAGTTTCCCAGCTTAAGATACTTCTACCTGCTATTGTTCTTCCAGTAAATGTTAAGAATGTTACGGGCAAAGCATTCGCTGCTTCAGTAGAGCCTAAGGTGAAGACTCGTTCACTAAAGGAAGAGGCAGTAGTTGCAGTAAAAATCCCTTGGGATTGTGTGTGACCTGAACTAAACGTACCGCCTCCCTGACTATCCCAAGAAGACATAACATCATTCCATACCATTACTTTTAGAGCCTCGCGTTGTGCCTTAACGGCCGATACATCACTTTCTATTCCCCAACTCAATCCTATAAGGGCAGTTGTCGGAGATGCATCATCAGAGACTTTCCAGTACTCGGTCGTGCTCAACCGAACTATAGCCGGCACGGTAGGAGTAGGAGTGATATTATCTACAACGGCTTCCTGTGTGGCAATGGCGTCAAAATATTCAATATTCCAAGTTCTCGCACTGCTTGGTGCACTCAATGATGCTGGTCGCCACCAAGTACCCTTACCAATAGGGAAATAAAAGCCTCCTCCTGCATTCAAAACCTTATATAATTTTCCTGAGACAAAGGATGAAGCTTTACCAATTGTAGGCGAAGCTGAAGCAGCTAGAAGCAAACGAAACTGATTTAAACCAGGGAAAATATTACCTGTACTTAAAAGCAGTAATTGATCAACATCTACATTGCCTGCTAAAGAGAGGCCTGACGGATTAGCAATTTCCAATTGTTGGAACTTGGAACTTGTTCCGGCAAAGTCGCCTGTTATAATTTGTGGTAAGGCACCATTAAATCTATATAATAACGTCCCTGTCCCATCTGTCTTTGATCCATGAAACGTTGCCGTTGGTGCAACTGTTAAATTACCCCCTACTCGAATTATGCCGTTATTTCCAGAAATGAAATTCCCACCACTAATAGAAATATCAGAGGCAATTGTGGCATTTGTCGCTTCACCTAAAAATATTCCGCCTGACTGCTGGATATCATCGTTAATTACAATTGTTCCATTCCCAGTACGAAATTGCCCAGTATTGCTGATAATTAAGTCATCCCCTATCGTAACACTCCTATCATTGGTCGTATTACTAAAAACTGGACCATTTACAGTAAAATCTTCACAAACATAAATATCATTGTTGGCTAACGTTTTTGTATTTGTTCCATTTATAGTAAGATTTCTAATCGTGCTAATACCTCCCATCACATCGTAGTTTCCGGATCCGTCATAGGTTAAGCTTCCTCCAGTACACGTAAAAAAATCATTATAATAAGCCGCAGGCATGACGGCACTTGAGGTGTTACTCTCAATTAGCAAAGTACCCTCGCCTATTAACGTTCCCAATCTATGTCCAATTGAAGCAGTAGGAATTTTGAGGATACCACCAGCTTTAATCTCAGTTCTATACAAACTTACATTGTTAACATTAAATGTAAGTGTGTGACCGGCTTCCACTACTATAATAGCCGCATTTGGTATATTTCCACCTCCTGGTACTGAAACGTCGTAAACTCCTCCTAAACTGCCTTCGTTGACGTTTCCAGTTCTGACCGTTGTATAAGTGCGTACATTATCGACAATAGCATCATCAATGCCAGCGAAATATTCGCCAGAGATGCCCGCATCAGTAACTCCGCTAAACGAAAACCCGATTGTGTTTTGATTTTCATCAACCTCTGTGCTAGTGAATTTCTCAATTGCATTTGTCGGGTTTGCATCACTTAGTATCCTGGCAGCAATATAGTCTGCCTCGGCGTAAGGTGAAGTAACACTAACCGAAGATTGTACATAGTAAAGCGTCATATCAGACCGGAATGAGGAGGTCACGTTGTCCGCGTTTATTATAAAGTGATATTGAAGGACATTATTTGCATCTACTATTTCCGTATCAGGCGCTTCTGAATCCTCAATTACTGAAGAGTGCTTTTCATTGGCCGGTCTTACAAGAATACTTGGCGTTCCTGTACCAGTAGTGTAGCCAGTAGATGAAAAATTAAACTTTATTGGAGTATAGTAAAGCTGTCCAACTGGAAAAGTAAAATCTGTGGTAAACCCGGCAGGAAAAATTTTCTTAACACCATTATCAGTAAAAGAGCTATTGGTCTGAATCATGTTTGTTACAGAAAAAACGTTGACAGGTGTAATTAGCGCGTTTTGACCTAACGTCAAAAGGCTTCCACTAATATCAAAGACACCTTTTACCATGCGAAGTCCGTTATTGATAACAAAAGTATAACCTGCCACATCCGGAACCCTCACTCCACTATTGTTGTCTATCGTTACAATGCCAAGCGTACCAGTACCTGCATTTGTGCGCTGCAGCAATTGTGTAGAAGTACCGCTGAAGACAAGACCCGTGCCTGAAGTGTTTGTAAAAGTGCCATCAACTTTAGCATTACCTTTAAGTGTAGTTGTAAAAGCCTGCCCTGCAAATATTCCTCCCAGTAACTCAAAGTCATTATTAATGGTGATGTTTCTAGCGAGTGTAATTGTACCGGAACCTGTTTTACTTAAGTTATAAAAATCAAGGGTTACACTTGCTCCTGATATTCCACCTGTGCCGGTAAAGGTTGTAGTATTACCCGTTGGTGTAAATATTCCATCTACCAGCATGGTTCCACCAATGGAAAGTCCTTGGCCAAGCGCATTGAATGTTGTGCCCGTACTAATCGTAAGATTACCGTTTAATGCGAGTGGCGAAATGTAAATCTTTGAAGTTGGTGTATTCGATCCCGCTATGGTAAGATTATGCAACGGTACAGTGGATTGAATTCCAATATTTGTTGCTCCTGCTGGAGTACTGGCATTTCCAATAGTTATCGTCGAAGCAGAAGTCACAGTTGATGTTCCCGCTTCAAGCCATAAAGATGGAACCGTTGTGCTATTAATACCCTGTACAACTGTAAAACTTCCTCCTGAATGTCTAAACTCACTGCCTGTATTCAACACCTCAAAGACACCCCTTGAAGTTGTAGGCGCTGCATTCTTCGCGACGACTACCGTGCCTCCCGTCTGGTTGTATTTTAATATCCCGGTTGTACTGGTAAGATTTCTTCTTACCTGCGATCCAACAGTTAAAGTACCAGCTGAAACCTCAAGAGTAGCATTGCCTGAAGCGGAATATTCAATATAGTTATTCACGCTTGCGCCGCCATCCATATTTACAGCTCCACCACTTATCCTCAGCAAACCGTCAAGTGTTATACCAGTATTTGCTCCACTCACCCGAACGGTGCCTGCTTTCACTTCTAATCCAGCGGCAGCAGGGATATTGAAATCACCTCCACCCGTTGCTAGATTTATGTCTGTGTCAATATTGTTAATAATCATTAATCCATTGACCAGCGTGAGAGCTTTCGTTGCAATATTAGTTGGCCCACCCAAAGTAAAGCTTGCATTGAATGTTGCAATCGTACCAATGGACGATCCTTTATTAACTGTTAAAGAATAGAACTGCGGAGCATCTCCTGATGAATTATTGATCACCACAGACGAGGCTCCTAGTAAATTCATATTAATTCGATCATTAGCAGCATTATTTCCTCCTACAAATCCATTACCAGCAATTGTTCTTTGATAAAAATTGCCATATAGGTTAAATGTATGAACAGTAGGACCTGCATTTGCTCCTGAAACATAAATTCTTCCAGCATAACCATTGCCTAATTCCAGATCGCCATATACCGTAACCGTTCTTGCCGTACCAGTATTTCCAAATTGCAGTTCACCGCCTCCACCGCTATCGTTACCTTTGGCGTTTGAACGGAAGAATCTAAGATTTTTTAACACTGTGATATTTCCTGTAGCGCCAGTATTTAAAATTAAATTCATGTCGCCTAGAATTTCCAGGTCATTAGTTATCGTAATGTCATTTGTTATTGTAGAGGACTTGTCCTCTGCTCCCCAATTATCCGTTGCCATCAGAACGTTAGGCATAACAGACGGCATATTTAAATAAGTAGCAGCGGCTAAAGTACTTTCATAGATAAAATAAGCCGAATCTTCCTCTACAAATGCACCCAAATCAACGGACGAGAAATTCGGATCAGAAAGGTTTGCACCGGTACTTCTGATCCAAAAAGCGCCTTCACCTGAAACAATTCCATCTCCCAGTTGACCGATATTGGCTCCACCTCCATTATTTATTACCAACGTTGGACGATATTGGAAGTTGGATGCGTATATGCGAGCAGTTGGAAGTCCTCCAGCAGTTAACATCTGCGTGAACCTTAATTCAGCAACTGTTTCTACCCTATTAAGAGCAATACCATGAGGCTTCCCCCGGTCTGCGACTGGCGTATTAGTGTCTGTAAAGGGGACATATCCTATTACAGCAATGTCTCCTGCTTTTGGATAATCGTTCGCGTCTGCTTGACGACTATCATGCTTATCAAAGGCTCCGTTTGTTCCAAAAGTCCAATATGTTCCATTTCTCCAATCGATATTCCATCCATCTCCACTAAAACGTTTGGTATACAGTACTCTTGGTGTTCCCGTAAATCTTCCGGTAGCTCCGGCGGTATAATTTGCTGTTTCTAACGTAAAACCTGCGCCAGGAAAGGCGCCAGTAGCGGTTAAACCGTTAAAAGTTAAAGTGTTGCCAGCAATATCAATTGCACTTAGGGTTTCAGCGGACCGTGTGAAAGGTGTTAATCCTAAAACATTTCCAGGCACATAATTGCTTTCTACTCCCCCAATGTCTCCATCTGCATAGACAAACTGATAGGAGACCGCAGGCTGTGTACTAAAAGAACGTGGTCTTATTCTCCAGTAGTATGATAAAATATCAGCCGCAGGTGTGGCGGATAAATTTGTAGTTTGAAGAATATCATCAACTGGATTGACCTGAATGTAACCATCGTCGACAAAACCTTGAATGGTGGCTGTAGCAGGCGTATATCTAACGGACGCGTTGGCATTAGTCCCGATAGGAAAAACAAAAGATTCGTTCGCGTTAAAATACATCTCGATGCCACCATCACTGGCATTGCCTGATGTTTGAATCATTTTACTTGTTCCAAAACCAGACCCACTGATCGTGGCTGCACTTCCTACCAGCGACAACTTACTGGTAGCGATATTGAATACTCCATTGGTAAGTCCTAGTGTTTTAAATACTGCAATATCTCCCGAAAGACTTACTCCTGTTGCATTATTAATGGTAAGATTATGCACAGCCCCTGATGCACTGGTAATCACCTGGGCTGACGATCCATCAAGGGATAACGAACCGGAGCCTGACGATTTACCTACTGTATCTGCAAGATATACTGATCCCTGCGCTGACGCGATAAAACTGCTATAATCAAGATTACCACGTTCAATTCTAAGTTCTCCTGTAGTTCTTAATGCCGGGACTGCTCCTCCTTGAATAACAACCTCATCAGTTGTTGTTGTTTTATTGATAGTGATATTAGGCCAAACTTGACTAGTAGTAGTATTACCAAATGTTAGAGAAGCAACACCTGAACCGTTAAATGTTGTAGTGTTCGTACCAGGATTATAGGTTGATCCATTTTGTATCTCGAAATCACCTCCAATTGTAACATTAGCACTATTCGTCTGGAAAGTGACATTGTTTTGAATGAGCATGTCATTGAGAACAATGAGTGGCTGGATAGCCAACGCTACCTCTGTTCCTGCCACATTGTTATCTCCTGACTCTGTGCCTAACAGTTCAACTGTTGTTGCTGTGCCGGCTGTTTTTCGCAAAGTAAGATTCCAAAACGGTACGCGGCTTGTAACCCTGAAAATATTGTTATTACTGATTTCGAGGTAAACTGTGCCACCAGTAACACTAACGTTAGCAGGGTCTGAATTAATAAATACAGAGCCCCTGTTATTTCCATTCCCACCGTTACCTGTATTCGCACCTTTTATTGTTAAGGTACCGCCACTCATTGAGAATACATTACCAGGATATGTTAAACTAAAGCAACCATAATCTGCATTGATAGTACCGCCATTCACCGTTACATCACCCCCGGATTGAACATATCCTCCCACATTTGCAGCTCCATTAACTGAAGTCCTGATTTGGCGAGTAGTGAGGGTTCCGCCCTCAACAATGATTGTTCCGTTATCACGTGTAGTAATACCACTTTGAACATTAGCACTTAAGACACCTTGTGTTACGCGCACTTTTCCATACGGCACAAGAGAATTCCCAAGATCTTTGCTTACAGAACCACCATTTACCCAAAGTTGTGCCCCCTGATTTATATTGTAATTGCCTGCTAAACCACTTAAAACAGGGATAATAATATTATCACCAATTTCTGCAGTTCCCATAATCAAAGCAAATGCATTGGCCATGGTATTTATTTGCGCGGAAGATCCGTGATCCTCGTTTGCAAAACCAAAAAGCGTAAAATTTGCACTCGCAGACGCTGAAAAGGTGACCTTATATGTATCGTCAACGCCTTTATCGATCTCTATTCTATAAAATTTTGAAGGGCCATTTAGTTGGACTTCCTGATCTTCAGCATCATTAAGAAAATTAACATCGACAATACCATTTGTCGCTTCTGTCGTATAGTCAACTACCGCTCTGTTAGTGAACGCCACATTACCACCATCATTTGTGAAATCATTATATAAATTGAATTGGTGCCTTAGCCCTCCTGTGCCAACTTGTATAACCCCAGTCGATTTGATGGTCACATCCTTGAACACTGTTAAGTTTCTCGCGTTTGCAGTATTATCACCAAATTGAAACGTACCATTCTCAACTGTGAAGGTACCATTAAGGATTATATTATTTAAAAGAGATACAGGGCCGGAGGCTGCATCCATGTTGACCGTAAGGTTATTAAAAGTACGGGATTGATTAAGGTTCATTCCTGAACCATAAATCTCCACAGTACCTCCGATGGAATTACTGGCGAAATTAGTGGCATCTCCTGATGGAAAATTTTCATTTGTTCCTGCTATTCTTATTCTGCCATTTCCGCCAATGGTAGTAAAATTATGACTAGTCGTAATGCCAAGGTCAAGTACCCCATTGACTTCAATACTATTGACTGTAAGACTGTTTGTTGTTGCAGTAATTGTCCTTCCAGATGTTATTACTACATTATCAGTACTGGATGGAACTTGATTTGATGGATTTACAAGGAGTGGTGTAACACCTCCGTCTAATGTCCAGGAATTAGCTGTGTTCCAAGTACCGGATTGGTAACTATACCATGTACGAACATTTACACCACCTACAGGGCTTGCCGTTGAATTAGTTGTGCCTAAAGTATAAATTCCATCTACTAAATCTGCATTGGACACTTCGAATACTACTCTATCGCCCACTATACTTTTACTAGCAGAAGTAATATTAGCAACAGGTTCATAAAGAGAGGTTCCGGAATTAAATTTAAGCAAGACATAATTGTTCTTGTTTTGTGGAAAAAGGTTTGCAATTCCGTCACTGAAATCAAAACTTATGAAAGCATCTAAAGAGCCGGATTTGTCGATATACCAGGTCCTGTTCCAACGTTGCTGAACACCTACAGCAAGGTTTGCACCTGCATCCGCGGATGATACAACACTGTTTGTTATCGCTTTATGACCCGCTAACAAAAACTCTCCATCCGCGTTCAACGTACCATTTGCAGGGCTAAAAGCCAACCCTGAACTTTCTGCTTCAGAATGAAGTGTTCCGGATTGTTGTCCGATGCCAAAAACATCCCGATCAAAATCGGAGCCGGGAGTATTGTCTCCAGCATATAAATCAACTGTAACAGGAGCGTTATACTTAGATGAAAGATAGTTTGTAACAATTTGGCGTTGTGAGGCATTAAGAACGGTTCTATAAATGATCACCTCCGCAATCTGGCCCTCAAAATTATTATTTCCCAAATTATCAAATGACCCAATAAACAATTTTGAATTATTGTTGGCAATTGAGCTTGGACCTGTCGCGGTTTGCTGTGCTGCGCCATCTCTCTGACCTACAATTGCAGTTCCACTAATTGTAGCCGAAACAATGTCCTGTGAATTTACAGTAGAGTTACTTGACGCGATATTATTTGGCCCTGTAGTTCCAACGGTTGCCTGATATCGATAAGCATTAGTTACTGAGAATACATAGGACTGGTCAACTGAAGCACTTGTCCTTTTTGATAAAATGCCTAAGGACGCACCCGTTGCGCTTGTTGGTCTAACAACAATAAAAACGGTTAAGGTTGATGTATTATCTAGATTGTCATTGTCAGGAACTTCAAGGAAAAAATTAGATGCTGCAGTATTTGGGAAGCTTATTGATGGAAGATTATTAAAATTTACATCAGTTGCAGAAAACGTTGGGCGCGTTGCCGAAACGCCTGTCGCGTTATTAAAATTTCCTGATTGATCTAGCCATGAGTTAACTAGGCCGCCCGACGAGGTTACTCCTACATCGGCCTTTAACCACAAAACGTTTACAGGTTGGCTTCCTGCCCCATCTTTATTCCCAACCCCTCCTGGGCCTGTTTGCGCCAAAGATGTTAAACATAAACAAAGTACAGTGATGACTAGTAGGGAAAGTTTTTTCATGTTTGCGCACTATTTGACATTGTAAATGTAAATACATCTTGACAAATAATAGTAAGTTGTAATGTTTGTTAAATTAATTACTTTTTTTTAAGGAACTTCGGGTTTTATTGGTTTGGAGTATGGTATTGAATTACATCTGGGTAAGTTTCTTCTTGATTGCTTTTGTTGTTGCATTGGTAAAATTGATTTTTTTCCAGGATGCAAGTGTTTTTCCCGCAATGCTTCAGGCTTCTTTTGACATGGCACGGACAGGTTTTGAGATCTCAATAGGCTTAACCGGTGTGATGACATTGTGGCTGGGCTTGATGAAAATTGGAGAGCGAGGAGGAATGGTGCCGATACTTGCAAAGGTTGTTGGGCCTTTCTTCGCCAGGTTATTTCCTGAAATTCCAAGAAACCATCCTGCCACGGGAGCTATCATTATGAATTTTAGTGCCAATATTTTAGGGCTTGATAACGCAGCAACACCACTTGGCCTTAAGGCAATGAAAGAACTTCAGGATATTAACCCTGTAAAAGATACCGCATCAAATGCACAGATAATGTTTTTGGTTCTGAATGCATCCGGTCTTACAATCATTCCGCTCTCAATTATTGCTGACCGTGTTACCATGGGATCGCTTGATCCCACAAGTATTTTTATTCCAACCCTCATTGCACATTCGTGTGCTACTATTGCAGGCCTCATTTATGTTTCGTTAAAGCAAAAGATCAACTTGTTAGACCCTGTACTACTTGCTTATCTGTTAGGAATAATTGGAAGTATCATGCTTGCCGTGTGGTACTTTGCCTCGTTATCACAACAAGCATTACAAGAACAATCGCTGCTTTTTACAAGTGTCACTATCCTCACAATCATCATCGCCTTTATTTCAATGGGTTTATATACAAGAATTCCAATCTTTGAAACCTTTGTTGAGGGTGCGAAGGAAGGCTTTGAAACATCAATTAAGATCATTCCTTTTTTAGTTGGTATTTTAGTAGGGATCGGCATTTTCCGTGCATCCGGAACATTAGATTATTTAACAGATGGCATTCGAATCATCCTTACTTTTTTTAACCTGAATACTGATTTTGTTGATGCCTTGCCCGTGGCATTTCTTAAGCCACTCAGTGGACAGGGCGCAAGAGGAATGATGATAGAAGTATCGAAGAACTTTGGAGGACCTGACACCTTTGTTGGTAATATGGCGAGTATCTTTAGAGGTTGTGCTGAAACTACATTTTATATCCTCGCACTATACTTCGGCTCGGTCAATATTAGAAAACCAAGATATGCTGTCTCTGGTGGATTGATTGCAGACGTGTTTGGCGTACTGGGAGGAATTTTTGCAGGCTATCTTTTTTTTAGATAATAACCGTTCTTGCTTTTTCGATTAAAATAAAATATTAAAGTTAAACTTACATTGAAGCCGCTAAGCCTTATTAAAAAGTCTTTTTTGTTTGTTAAAATGATCTTTCAAAGTTATCATTGTTAATGGAAAAGAAAGCGGATATTCAAAAGACGATTTATGATAACGCCAAGAGTCACTTCCTTGGAAATTTTCCAGACTCCCTTCCAATAGAGCAAGCTTATGTGCACATCGGAATGTATCTAGGATGGATCATTGACTCAGAATTATATTCGGAATACTTTGAAGACGAAGCTTCTAATCAAATCTTCAGATTTAAGAGAAGAGAAATTTCTTGCACCATACTAAGTGAGATCTGGGATGGATATCTTGGTTTTGAATTGTTCAGCCGCCAAGGCAATATGTTCACTTACTACTACTATGGGGGTGGATTATACAGAAACGACTACGATGAGATTCTTGTAAAAACCCTTCCTTCAATTTACCATGTAACCGATAGCTGGGAGAACTACGAAAAAATTAAAACACGCATTGACATGCGCTTCCAGGACTGGAAAAAATTAGTCGGCCAACAATAAAGGAACACTACACTAACGTAGCACTTTTCCATTCTTATCAATCACCAATAATTTCGCTTCATCTTTTATTGTAAGCTCAGAAGTCTCTGGTTTAAAGGTAATTTCTTTGGGTATAAAAGCAAGCTGAACATTGTTGCTCCACGCAAGACCATCGGACTTATAAATTTTTGCTAATGTAGCAGGGTATTTCTCTTTCGATGGAAGTTCACCATAAATCAGCACATAGTAAACCTGACCTGATGGATCTGCATACGTTAATACTTTTGTCTGCTGTAATCTTGCCTGTTTAAATGAAGACTTATCCAATGGAAAGTTCACTTTAGTACCTGCCTTTCTTGATTGTGTAACACAATAAAAATATCCGTCACTGTGTAAAGAGTCTTTAATGCTTAGCCCGACCGTAAAATTTTCATTGGCTGTAAAAAGCGCTTTGTATTTTAATGTCTGGTGGTCTGTTTTTAATGGAATAGAATCTGATCCATCCACGATCCAGTTCAATGCTTCTGTGTATTGAAGCAATTCGTGTGACTTAATCTTTTTCTCGCGGGCAGCATACTCTGATAAAGTACTAACGTAACTTTGTAGTACGGTTGCGTTACTGTATGTATTCGTAATAAAGAATTCATAGTCCATAGAACGTTGCTCAATGTTAGAGGCAACAAGCTTCGATGAAATGCTATCAAGTTTATCCAGAAACCGAATCTCGTTCTTTAATAATTTTAATTGATAGTGAACATCGGATGAGTCTTTAAGTACTTTGTGTTCGAGCAATGAAGATCTGTATTCAAGATCAGCAGTCTTCATAGAGAAAACTTCGATGGGCAACGGCTGCGGGTCGAATTTTTGTAACTGTTCATAAAGCAATTTATCAATGAGCTTCGTAAGATCACTTTTTACGGAAACAGAATCTGTATTCAAACGATCCCTTAATTTATTGATTTCAACATCGTAAGAGATTAAATGGGCGCGCATTGGAACAATTTCTTTTTCAATCACGACCCGTACTTTCTCAGCAAATTTTTTATAATCCCAAACTTTTAATTCGTTCTGATAAAAATCGCTGGCAGTTAATCCCTCCTTCTGATAATCATTAATTTCCGCAATAATTAAGTTCTGATTGTATCCAGTTCGCCCCAGCGTTCCTGATACACTTTTATAATTTTCAAATGCTTTGATGCACGAATCATATTGCATTGAAAGCAACACGAGAGATTTAACTACACCCTCATTGGATCTCAGGTAAAGTTGTTTTTCTAAAGGATAAGTTTTCCCCAGTGTAGCGTAAAGGCTGTTGCATTTCTTATAAAGTGTATCAGCTTGTGAAAAATAGTGCTTAACCATTTTCACCCTGTCAATTCTTTCTTTCTGTCCTTGTATCTTCTTCTCTACATCAAATTGAATGTCTGATAATTTTACTCCGAACTCTCCTGTCCTGAGGTCTCTCCGGTTGTAAGCCTGATAGTATTCTTTATTCTTGCGCAGCTCTCGGTCATCAATGGTTTGGTAGGCTTTATCGAAATGAAAAATAGATGAGTCAATATATGAAAGCACCAAATTGGTTTGCTTTAGCAGGTCCATCTTAGCTGATTTTTCCTGAAAAAGGATGCCCATATAAAGGTAAGCATTTGGATTGTCATCATTTTCTTTCAGGTATTTCTTCAGAAAAGGTTCAGCCTGTTCGTATTGCTTCGTACTGAGCAGTCCAAAAATATCTTTATACTTTATTTTCTGAGCGCTTGCAGTGTACGAGAAAAAAAATAGCGCTATTATGAACGGAAGGGGGCCAACTTTTGTCATCCAGCTAGGTAATTATCTTTCGAAATTAAATAATTTCATGGACATTGGACCACCAAAAGTTTCCTACAACGATGAAAATGCTTAAAAACCAACTTCTTATCCGTATTTATCAGTTTTTAAAACCATTGTTCATCATGGCATTGGTAATTATCGTACTGCGATATACTGGTCTTCTCAGTAGTATCTCTGTTTTTACAAATTCCGCACTGTTGAAAACCGGAGTGATGGACATCGAGCCAGAAGTACTAAAAGGAGGTAAAACATTTGATTACAATTTTGAACTTTCTGATATGGCGGGCAACAATATTGATATCTCAAAATTTAAAGGGAAGGTAATTTTTCTGAATATGTGGGCAACCTGGTGTGGGCCTTGCAGAGCAGAAATGCCTTCTATACAGGAGTTGTACAACAAAGTTGATCATGACAAAGTTGTGTTTATCATGCTTTCGCTGGACAAGGAAGAACATCTAGATAAGGTAAAGAAGTATGTTGGAGACAAAAGTTTTTCTTTCCCGGTTTACAGGCCTTCCGGTGCGTTACCAAAACAGCTACATGTACCATCCATACCAACTACTTTTGTTATAGGAGCAGATGGCAAAATCGCTTTGAAAGAGGTCGGTACTGCCAATTATGCCACTCCTAAGTTTGAAAAATTTCTTCAGGATCTCGTTGGGCATTAACCTTTATTGCAAGTTTAATATGCCAGTGTTTGGCATATGCTTTTAGGTTAGTGATCTTATGAAAACCTTAAACAGACCTGTAGCGGATCAGATCGAGATCATACAGTGGCCGGAAGATTCTGTTGGCACAATGCTCTGGAAATTTCCGGGAAACAAAATGCAGATTAAGTACGCTTCAAAGCTAACCGTACGTCAAGGACAATATGCCTTTATTGTTTATAACGATACTGTTGCAGATGTTTATAAACCTGGCTTATATACGTTAACAGTTGACAATATGCCTCGCTTCTCCATCCTTAACCATTGGGATGAGAAATTTCAAGGCCCTTTTGAGGCTAAGTTCTATTTCTTCAAAACAAAATTCTTCATTGACCAGCACTGGTCCCTCACAAAACCAGCAACCATTAAGGATCCGGAGTTTGGTTTAATTCGTGCCGGACTATCTGGTAAAGCGGACCTTAGAATTATCGATGCTGAGCAGCTGCTGACGAAGCAGACAAAAACACAAACAGAATTTAATACAAGTGAAGCCACTGCCTTACTTGAAAACCTTGTAAGGGTTAAGCTACCAGAGATGGCAAAGCGAAATAACCTTTCTGTTATTCATCCTGCCGATGATGAATTGTGCGATCTTTTACAGCAGGAGATCAATGAGACACTTGAGATAGAATATGGTTTACAGATAAGCAATTTCAAATTGAAGGCTAAGGCATTAGGCGCTGATAATTAATAATTGATCAATTCCATTAGGTCATCCTTTACTTTCACCATGCCAGTGCTTGCTTTTTCTTCAATTCGTTTTAAATATGGTAACGACAACATCGTTGGAAGTTTTGGGTCCACAACATATTTCAAAGCTTCGTAAGGAACATAATCAATCAATCCAGCAGCTGGGTATACAACCATAGAAGTACCAACAACCAAAAAGATATCCGCTTGTGAAGCTTCGCGTGCGGCAACCCCTATCAGTGGAACCATTTCACCAAACCAGACTATGTTTGGCCGAAGCTGAGACCCTTTCTCACATACGTCTCCGACATTCAGTTGCCATCCTTCAACAGGATAAATTAACTCATCGTTAACAGTACTCCTTGCCTCAAATAAACTTCCATGCAGGTGAATCACGTTTGTTGAACCTGCCTTCTCATGGAGATTATCAACGTTCTGGGTCACGATCACAACGTCAAAAAATTCTTCCAGTTCAGCAATGATTTCATGCCCGCGATTAGGCTTTACCTCCAATGCTTTCTTTCTGCGTTGGTTGTAAAACTCAAGCACAAGTGAAGCATTTTTGCGCCAGCCTTCAGGTGACGCAACCTCCATTACATCATGCCCTTCCCACAAGCCATTGGCATCACGAAATGTAGGAATGCCACTTTCAGCACTAATTCCAGCACCGGTTAAAACAACAATTTTCTTTTTTGGCAAAGACATCAGTAAATGCATTTGATCTGCTATGATATGTATGTCAAGCAATCTGGTTCACACCATAAAAGATGTACCTACTTCTTCTTCTTCGTAGCAGTTTTTTTAGTGGCCGTCTTCTTAGCTGTTGTTTTCTTTGCGACTTTACTAGTCTTCTTTGCTGCCTTCTTAGGTGCAGCTACTTTAACAGCAGCCTCTTTTTTCGCGGGTGTTGTTTCCTTTTTTGCAAACCTGTTAAATCGGCCCTTCTTCTCTGGCGTGTTGGCAGCAAGTGTCTCGCATTCCTCCAAGGTTAAATCCGCAGGCGTTTTTCCTTTTGGAATCTTCACGTTCTTCTTACCTGCTTTGATGTACGGGCCAAACCTTCCATTCAGAATCTGAATTTCAGGGTTTTCTGCAAATACTTTAATTAATTTATTGGCATCAGAAACTCGCTTTGCCTCTATCAGCTCAACCGCTTTTTCAAACGTAATGGTATAAGGATCCTGATCTTTTGGTATGGATACAAATTTTTTATCATGCAGTACATAAGGACCAAACCTTCCGATGCTCACTACCACTGGTTTTTCCTCAAACACACCAAGATCACGCGGCATTTTAAAGAGCTCCATTGCATCTTCAATAGTCACATTTTCTATGAATTGTCCAGGCCGTAAACTTGCAAACTTTGGTTTCTCCCCTCCATTATCATCGGGATTCTCTCCTATCTGAACATAGGCACCGAATTTACCAAGCTTTGCATACACATTCTTACCCGTTTTAGGATCAACCCCAAGTTCTTTGCTCCTACCAACAGATGATCTTTCAACTAGCTCAGTCTTGGAGACCTTACTGTGGAAAGGTGTATAGAAATCTGAAATCATTTTTTGCCAGCCAAGCTTGCCACTAGCAATTTCATCAAACTCCTGTTCGATATCAGATGTAAAAGAATAATCAGTGATGTCTGGAAAATGTTCAACAAGAAAATCATTAACGATCATGGCGGTGTTTGTCGGGAACAGCTTGTTTTTTTCCGCACCTGTAATCTCTGTATCTTCTCGTTTGGTGATAGTATCATCTTTGAACGTGAACACGTTATACTTACGCTCTACGCCTTCCCTAATCTCCTTAACAACATAACCTCTTTTCTGTACTGTTGTAATGGTAGGTGCATATGTTGAAGGACGGCCAATGCCTAGCTCTTCAAGTTTCTTCACAAGACTTGCTTCTGTATATCTCGGTGGATGTCTTGAAAAAACCTGTTTAGCAAGAAGCTCTTCAAGATTTAATATTTGCCCCACGGTGAGTGGTGGTAATACTTTGCTGTTGTCTTCTTCTTCTTCATCATCACCAGACTCCATGTAAACCTTGAGGAAACCATCGAACTTTACCACTTCACCTGTAGCTGTTAGTGTTCTTGGACTTGTAGAAATGCCGATAGTAGCGGTTGTCTTTTCCAGCTCTGCATCCGCCATTTGAGATGCGATGGCACGTTTCCAAATCAATTCATAAAGCCTTTGTGCATTGCGATCCTGACCCGGATCAAGCACCGAGAAATCCGTTGGACGGATAGCTTCGTGAGCTTCTTGTGCACTGGATGACTTCGTTTTAAATTGCCTTGCGAATGGATACTCCTTACCGTATGCTGATGTAATTTGTTTCATAGCACCTTGTCGCGCTTCATCAGAAAGATTTACAGAATCAGTACGCATATAACTGATCTTACCAGCCTCATATAATTTTTGGGCAACCATCATGGTCTGTATAACAGAGAAGCCTAATTTCCGTGAAGCCTCCTGCTGCAAGGTAGAAGTTGTAAAAGGTGGTGCCGGAGATCTTCTTAATGGTCTTGTTTGCAAATCTGCGATCGAGAACTTAGCGCCTTTACAAGAAGCCAAAAATTCTTCTGCTTCTTTTTCAGTTTCAAAACGCTCAGACAATTCTGCAACAAGTTGTTTGCCTTTACCAAGATCAAAAATACCATTTACCTTATACGAAGACTTTACCTTAAACTCAGTGATTTCGCGCTCACGCTCTACAACCAATCTTACAGCAACGGATTGTACACGGCCAGCTGAAAGGCCTGTTTTAATTTTTTTCCAAAGTATTGGAGATAACTCATAGCCTACTAGCCTGTCCAGAACTCTCCTGGCTTGTTGCGCATTAACTAAATCGATATCTATTCCACGCGGATTTTCAATAGCATTCAGAATTGCCTTTTTAGTAATCTCTGTAAAAACTATTCTTCTTGTCTTTTTATCATTCAGATCAAGCACTTCTTTCAAATGCCAGCTAATAGCTTCTCCCTCACGGTCTTCATCACTTGCTAGGTAAACTGTCTCAGCCGCAGCGGCAAGTTTTTTTAATTTCTGAATGATATCCTTTTTTTCCGGACTGACTTCATAGGTGGGTTCAAACCCATTTTCAATATCAATAGCATCACCACCTTTAGGAAGATCCCTGATGTGCCCCATGCTTGAAGTTACAGTAAAGTCCTTGCCCAAATAGCCTTCAATGGTCTTTGCTTTTGCTGGTGATTCTACGATTACTAAGTTCTTTGACATGTGTTTTTCTCCCGTTCAAAAGGATCAAATATCAGTAATTTTTCAAAAAAACAAATTTTATCCTGATTCTGCTCCTTCGCTGATGTACCTTTTAAACTACTTTTTGATTTAAATTATTTTTATAAATAACACGATTCAATCGCATTTAGCGTGATTAATTTGAATATTTCGGTTAAAGACTCTTTTCATAACCATGCCTAAACATTTATTCTTACTTCGTCACGCAGAAAGTGTTGACAAACAATTGCGACAGCAGGACAAAGAGCGTGAACTGTCAACTGCCGGAATAAAAGAATCTTTGCAGATAGGATATTTTCTAGCAAAAGAAAAAATATCGCTGGATGTTATCATCACCAGCAGCGCTACCCGCACCCGCGCAACAACACAACTGGTAGCAGATGCAATAAAGTTTCACCAGCATAAAATAGTTGTAGAGGATGAGTTATACGATGCCTCTGTCCGCACATTTTTTCAATACATCTTGAATTTAGATGAGGCGTATCATGCAGTGATGTGTGTTGGACACAATCCAACGATTTCTTATTTATCAGAATTTTTAACAAAGGCTGAAATTGGCACGATGGCGACAGGCGGCCTTGCCGTTGTTAAATTTAATATCAGTTCATGGAAAGAGATAACGCAAGGTAGCGGTGAACTAATAAATTATATTTATCCTTCAATGTTACTAACATAGCAGCATGACCAAGGAAGAAATTATTAGACGCTTTGATCCTAACGGACCAGGTACATCTGGAAATCTTTTCGGTTTACCTTTTACACCCGAAACTGCAGACCTTATTATTATTCCTGTACCATGGGAAGTAACCGTTTCATACCATACGGGAACAGCAAAAGGACCTCACGCTATTCTCAATGCTTCAAGTCAGGTAGACTTAGCAGTGAAAGATATTTCAGAGGCATGGAAACTGGGTGTAAGCATGTTGCCTATTCCTGAAAATCTATATACTGAAAGTGCAACGCTCCGAGAACTTGCATCGAAACACATTGCAGCGGTCGAGGCGGGCGAAAAGCTGCAGCACGACAACCCAATTGTAGGTAGGGTAAATGCAGGCTGTGAGAATCTTAATATTTATATCAAAACTGTCGCCCAGAAAAATTTAAAAGATGGTAAGATGGTCGGGTTGCTTGGTGGAGATCACAGCACACCACTTGGGTTACTTCGTGCACTCAGCGAAAAATATAATCGCTTTGGCATATTGCAGTTTGATGCCCATCATGATTTACGAAAAGCTTATGAGGGATTTACATATTCGCATGCGTCAATTATGTATAATGCCCTGAAACTTCCCGCTGTCGGAAGGTTAATCCAGGTCGGCATTCGTGATTATTGTGATGAAGAGCTTGAGGTCATTTCGAGATCGATGGGACGCATTGTACCATTTTATGACGAGGACATTAAAGCCAGTCTTTTTGAAGGAAAAACATGGGCTTCTATTGCCGATAAAATTATTGAGCATCTCCCGCAGGACGTCTATATTAGTTTCGACATTGATGGTTTAAATCCGAAGCTTTGTCCAAATACTGGCACGCCGGTAGCCGGTGGTTTAGAGTTCGAGCAGGTTGCTTACCTGATAAAGAAGTTAGTGAAAAATGGCAAAAGAATTATCGGCTTTGATATCAATGAAGTTGCTCCTGGCAGTGATGACTGGGATGCGAATGTAGGCGCTCGCTTACTCTATCATTTGTGCAACTGGATGGCCGTTTCGCAAAAGAAGCTGAGCACGAAGTCATAATGTTTTAAGCTTCCGGATTCAATGCTATCTTTGCTGTTGGAATATGAAAAAAGTCGCTTTTTATACACTTGGGTGCAAGCTTAATTATTCAGAAACCTCTACCATTTCCCGAATGTTCGAGGAAAAGGGCTATAAAAAAGTAGATTTTGTTGAAACGCCAGACATCTTTATTATCAACACGTGTTCAGTTACAGAAAACGCGGATAAAAAATGTCACAAAATTGTAAGAGAAGCACGTACAATCTCCCCTGACGCTTATGTCGCCATCATTGGCTGTTATGCACAATTAAAACCAAAAGAAATTTCCGAGATCCCGGGTGTTGATGCCGTTTTGGGTGCTGCTGAAAAATTCCGGTTAGTAGAATTACTGGATGGTTTTGTTCGCAAACCACAAACAGAAGTTTACGCTTCAGAAATTCAACAAGCGAATACATTTAATACTTCTTTTTCTATTCACGATAGAACCCGGACTTTTTTAAAAGTTCAGGATGGATGTGATTATTCCTGTAGTTTTTGTACCATTCCAATGGCGCGTGGCGCAAGCAGAAGTGATAGTATTATAAATATTATTAACACAGCGTCACAAATTGCAGAAACAGAAGTCAGGGAAATTGTTTTAACAGGTGTAAACACAGGCGACTTTGGAATTCAGGACGGGAAACGCGTTGAACATTTTGTTGATCTTGTTAAATCGCTGGATCATGTTAATGGCGTCGACAGGTTTAGAATTTCTTCTATCGAGCCAAACCTTCTTACCAATGAGATTATTGAATTTGTAAGTTCATCCAATAAGTTTGTTCCTCATTTTCATATTCCTTTACAATCCGGTTCAAACAAAATATTAAAACTTATGCGAAGAAGATATCAACGCGAGGTTTATGCAGATCGGGTAGCTAAAATAAAATCGCTCATGCCTCAATGTTGTATTGGGGTTGATGTAATAGTTGGATTCCCTGGTGAAACACAAGAGGATTTCCTGGAGACTTACAATTTTCTTAATACACTTGATATTTCCTACCTGCATGTGTTTACTTACTCCGAACGTGAGAATACACTTGCCGCAACAATGCCTTCTGTGATCCCTGGAAACATACGATCAGATAGATCAAAAATGCTTCATAGTTTATCGGATAAAAAGAGAAGGCAATTTTATGAAGACAATCTCGGAAGAGAGGCCACTGTGCTTTTTGAAAATGATATCGAAGATGGCATGATGCACGGCTTCACCGAAAACTATATTCGTGTAACAGCAAAATATGATCCTATCCTCATCAACGAGTTAAAGAAAATAAAATTAACCGCTATCAATAGCAAAGGACTAGTTGAAGTTGAAGAAGTCGAATCAGAAATTTTGACACATTAAAAATGAACACCAAGCAATATAACTACATGCGACTGACACTTACGAATGAGACGGTGAAATCTCTTCCGAAGGTTTCTACTAAAGATGTTGTGCTTTTGAACGCGCCCCCAAAAATCCGATCAAAAAAGATTAGCATTGGAAAACACAATCAAATTTTGCGTTTGAAACCAATTATCATACAAACGACGTTATCGAAACAATTACTCTTTTTAAAAAAGCCGGTTTTACATTGACATTAAATTTTCTTCTACTCGATAATATCGAACTAGCTATTGAAAGAGTTAAAATTCGAGTTGCAAAAGCGGACATAATGTAGACGAATTGACTATTCGAGATCGATTTATAAAAGGGCTTCAACTGTTAGATAAAACCTTTGATTTGTACGACATCGTTAATATCTATTCATCAGGAGAAAATAAGTTTTATGAAGTTGCATGTCTGGAGCCATCCAACAAATTGGTTGTATCTAACGCTAATATTCCGGTTGAAGTAGAGCTACAGATCCCATCAGTAGCTTCGTTTATAAAAGAATTTCGTAATTCCAGAAACAAAGCAAATTAAACAATTGAACTTTAAAACCAGAAACTCCGAACGTTGAACTGAAAACGCTGAACTAAAAACTAAAGTATTTGCCCATCCCTGATCTCCACCCTCCTATCCGCCATTGTAGACAACTCACCATTGTGTGTGACGATCACAAAAGTTTGATTAAGATCTTTTCGAAGCTGAAAAAACAGATTGTGTAACTCCATCGCATTTTTTGAATCCAGGTTTCCACTGGGCTCATCTGCTAATATAAGATGAGGAGAATTAATCAGGGCCCTGGCTACTGCTGTCCTTTGTTGTTCTCCTCCTGACAACTCCGAAGGTTTATGATCTTTTCTGCTGCTCACACCCAGCATTTCAAGTAATTGCTCTGCTTTCTGACGTACCTGTTTTTCATCCTTGCCTCCTATTATTCCTGGGATTAAAATATTTTCCAATGCCGTGAACTCCGGAAGCAGGTTATGAAATTGAAATATGAAGCCGATAGAAATATTCCGGAAGGCAGCCAACGCTTTTGAAGATTGCGTAAAAACATCCTTATTGTCAATATAGACTTTTCCGGAGTCTGGCGAATCAAGTGTGCCTAGTATATGGAGAAGCGTGCTCTTACCCGCTCCTGACGCACCAACAATAGCCACAATCTCACCCCTCTCAACCGTGAGGTCAACTCCTTTTAAGACTTTTAACTGACCATAAGTCTTTTGTATCGCGGTAGCTTTAAGCATTATTCAAACTTTTTCAAAAGTTAAAAATGATTCTTTTCACCGCAATCTACAAGCTCTTTAAAAAGTACGTGAAAATCCAATTATCGCCTTTGATCGTTAGCAGACAATTTTACCGAGAAAGGCGAAACAAGCGGATAACAAACAACGGATAACGGATTAACGAATAACGGCTATCAGATCAACAAACAACAGATCAACGGATAACGAATAAACGAATTACCACACCGTTTTTAATTTTCTTCAAAATAAACTAGTTTCACGCCAAAACAGAACTATTCCATGAACATACACGAATACCAGGGCAAGGAAATCCTTAAACGATATGGGGTTGCAATTCAAAGAGGCATTGTTGCTGATACTTTCGATAGTGCTATACAGGCTGCGAAGGAATTACAGTCAGAAACAGGAACAAAATGGTTTGTGATCAAATCACAGATTCATGCTGGTGGCCGTGGTAAAGGTGTAGTGAAAGAAACAGGATCAAAAGGCGTGGTGTTGGCGAAAAGCATCGCCGAAGTTCCTGAAAAAGTAAAAGGAATTCTGGGTGGAACACTCGTCACACTACAAACAGGTCCTGAAGGTAAAAAAGTTAATAAGGTTCTCATTGCGGAAGACGTTTATTATCCAGGCGCAGCAGAACCGAAAGAATATTATATGAGCATCCTGCTCGACAGGTCAAAAGGTTGTCCTGTAATCATGGCCTCTACAGAAGGTGGCATGAACATCGAAGAAGTAGCGGAAACACATCCTGAAAAAATCATCAAAGAATGGATTGATCCGACTGTAGGCTTACAGCCATTCCAGGCTAGAAAGATTGCCTTCGCGATGGGTTGGGAAGGAAATGCATTTAAAGAAGGTGTTAAATTTATCAACTCCCTTTACTCCGCTTACCTCGGCTTGGACGCCTCAATGTTTGAAATTAATCCGCTATTAAAAACATCAGACAACAAAATCCTGGCAGTAGATGCAAAAGTTAATCTTGACGACAATGCACTTTACAGGCACAAAGATCTTGCAGAGTTAAGAGACATCGCAGAAGAAGATCCATTGGAAGTAGAAGCTGGAAAAGCAGGACTTAATTATGTTAAACTTGATGGTAACGTAGGATGCATGGTAAATGGCGCAGGTCTAGCCATGGCTACGATGGATATCATCAAGCTTTCTGGTGGTGAACCAGCAAACTTCCTGGATGTTGGTGGAAGCGCCAATGCAGAGACAGTGGAAGCAGGTTTCCGCATCATTTTGAAAGACCCAAATGTGAAAGCAATACTGATTAACATTTTCGGAGGCATTGTAAGATGTGACAGGGTTGCCAATGGTGTCGTAGAAGCGTATAAGAAGATTGGCGATATCCGTGTTCCAATCATCGTAAGATTACAAGGCACCAATGCAGAAGAAGGTGCTAAGATCATTGAACAATCAGGGTTAAAAGTAAAATCAGCAATTGTGCTTAAAGATGCAGCCCTGCGAGTTAAGGAAGTATTAGGCAGCAATTTCTAGGTTATTTCGTATATTTGAAAAAACTGCATTTAGCATGTATCAAAGGCTAAGACTTCTTCTTGTTGTCCTTACTCTAATTCCCCTTTTTGCCGATGCACAGAGTTTCTATGCCATCAGGAGAAACAGGAATTTTATGGTAAACGTAGGGTCTGGCATTGCGACTTACAAAGGTGAGATGGTAGATCCAAGGGAATTAGGGATCATCAATCCAAATATCGTGGTTGGAGCAGAATATTTTGTTACCCCAAGAATAAGTGCACGAGCTGGATTAACATGGTTTCAGACTGCAGGTGATGACGCAAAGGCCAACGATGACAGAAGAGAAAGAAATTTATCTTTTACCTCGAGCAATATCGAGTTAAGTGCAACAGGAGCGATAAACTTAATTCCCATCGGAACCCGCTTTTACCAAAGGGCCCGAATAAATCTTCATGCCTTTGCTGGTATTGGTCTCCTGTATTTTAATCCTAAAGCGAAATACCTGGGTGAAAAACATGCTTTACAGCCTCTGCAAACAGAAGGCGTGAAATATAGCCGACTACAACCAGTGATCCCAGTGGGTTTAGGAGCTCGTTTTAAAATTGATCCTTTCTTCAACATTCTTATTGAAGGAGGCTATCGTAAGACGTTCACAGATTATCTGGATGATGCGAGTTCGAGTAGATATCCTGATCCTTTAACGTTAAAAAGCGATCTTTCGAGAGCCTTATCCGACAGGCGCGTGGAAATTGGAACTCAGCCCGCTAACCCAACGGTTAGAGGCAGAAGAGGTGATCCGGGAAGTGACGATGGCTACTTTATTGGGAATATTACTTTACAATATTATATACCAACTGAAGTCTTCAAAAACTCGCAACGAAAGCTTTATAACAGGAAGCGCAGGGCAGTATATCGAAGATAAATTAGCAACTATCTTTCCTCGTGATGTATTCTTAAACTAGGCGCCAATAGCAAGCTATTATACTACAAAGAAATCTCTTAAGAACGATCGAGCACTTCAAATCTTGAGTAATTGCTTTTGAACTCAGGGACAATTTCTTTCATCATAGCCACCATTTTCAATTCGTTGTGATCGTCTGCCAGATCTATCAGGAATTCAATATTCCTGAGTACTGCATCATAAGGATACTCGGCAACTTTGGCTTTGAGAATTTTATCGTTGTGGGTAGGAACAGCATTTTCGCGATCATTTAAAAGCTCTTCGTATAATTTTTCTCCGTCACGCAGTCCTGTAAATACAATATCAATATCCTTTCCTGGCTGTCTTCCACTAAGAAGTATCATCTTCTTGGCTAAGTCATAAATCCTGACAGGTTTACCCATATCGAATAAAAATATCTCACCTCCATTACCCATTACTCCTGCTTCAAGCACAAGCCTGCAAGCCTCAGGGATGGTCATAAAGTAACGGATCACTTCAGGGTGAGTCACTGTTATTGGACCGCCTGTTTCTATTTGTTTCTGAAATAATGGAATAACAGAGCCATTAGAACCTAGAACGTTTCCAAAACGTGTAGTTATAAAACGTGTAGTACTGTTACCGATTACTTCTAAATGGTTATTTAAAGACTGCACATAGATTTCGGCAATACGCTTAGAACACCCCATCACGTTCGTTGGGTTCACCGCTTTATCTGTAGAGATCATTACGAACCTGCCAACCTTAAATTTTACAGCAAGATCTGCAAGCATCATTGTTCCTTGCACATTTGTTTTTACTGCTTCTGCGGGATTACTTTCAATTAATGGAACATGCTTGTATGCTGCAGCATGGAATATAATTTCCGGTTTATGATCTTCTATAATATTGCTAATTCTGCGCGTGTCCCTGATATCAGCGAGATAGAAAAAGCACAACCCAGGGTAAGTATGTTCCGACAATTCGCGCTCTATTTCATAAAGAGAAGATTCGCCCTGATCAATAAGGATCAATTCTTTCGGATGATACAACAAGACTTGTCTTGCAATTTCACTTCCTATAGAACCTGCTGCACCTGTAATACAAATTCGTTTCCCTTTCAAAGTTTTGATAACCTGGCTATCATCTAAAGAAATAGATGTTCTGCCAAGTAAATCTTCGATTTTAATTTCACGCATCTGTCCTGAATCTACCTCACCGGACATCCATTTCTCCACCGATGGAAGAACTTTGACTTTTATCTGATAACGGAGGCAAACATCTACCAATGTGTTCTTCCTTTGTTGAGGGAGGTCTGTTACAGAAATAATAACCTCTTTTATAGTGTGATTCCGGACGAGCTTGGGAAGATACCTGGAAGAATATATTCTTGTTCCATGTACATGTTTACCCACTTTCCGATCATCATCCTCAAGGAAACCAATCACTTTATACTTCCCCTTTACGTCAGTTTCGAGTGCTTGCATAATACTAAGCCCTAACTGACCAGCACCAAAAATGACAACACTGATTTTTTTGTTTACCTCTGAGCGGTAATAAACGTAAATATTCTTGATCATCAGACGATAGAACAACAGCATGAACACCGAAGTAAACAGGAAAATGATGACAACGGAATAAGGTACGAGGTTTCGGCTGAAATTGTAATAAAAAACCAAGTTGATCAGTCCGACAAAAGAAAGATTCAGGAGCGAGGTGAAAAATATTTTAACAGCATCATCAATGCCTGTAAACCGCACGATCCCTGCATAGTTTTTTGTGATTAAGGAAGCTATAGTGCCACCGGATGCTAGTAAAAAGATAGCAGGAATAGCATAATGATCGCGGATCTGCGGCACATCAAAGTTAAAGCGTAGTAGATAGCCCATAGAACCTGCTACTACTAAAACGATAAAATCAATAATAATAATTACCCACCTGGGTAAGATGGTTAACCGGCTAATGTAATTTGTAATATCTTTCAAGGCCTTTTTGAAAGCTTGTTTTGTAAAAATTTTCTACCTCCGAGCAGTGCACCCGCTGCAATAAGCAACTCAATTCCTGTAATAGGAACTGGCTCTCCTCCACCTGGGGGTCCACCTCCACCTGGTTGTGCGGAAGCGGTGAAAACAAATAACACGATTACAATTAATGACAGTATTTTCTTCGATAACATCAGTGTCAAGCTTTACTGCTTCAGAATTTTGTGAATACTTACTTCTTTATTTTCTACAAATACCTTCATAAAATATAGTCCCCGGGGAAATGCTGACATATCTATTTCGCGCTCAACCTTTCCTTCAGCATTATCAATTTGAATAGTCTGCAATACATGCCCTAGATTGTCGAGGATGTTGATCTCAGTAGGGCCTGCTGTATTAATTCTGACGTTTAACACTTCATGTACAGGATTTGGATAAAAGTCTACTGCTTTGTCTACAACAGTGTGCGCTTCCGGGTTTCTTGTAAGTATAAATCTTCCTTTTAAAAGCAGATTGTTCTCGTCTATTGTAAAATGATAAGCTGTTCCATTCAACGGAACACTTTGATGTAGTTGTTTATCGACCAGATAATAGGTTTCAAAAACTTCTGTGCTGCCCGAAAGATCAAATGATAATGCATAGCTACCCGCATTAGCCGCTGCGATAGAAATGGAAATCTCCTCCTCCATATCCAGTTCATTAAGGGCATAATGCCCAAGTGAGAGTCCCTTCTGGTCCGAGAAAGAAAGAGAAATTCGTTCAATGCCTGTTTGAAGTTTCAAAGCGTCTAACCCCTGATCAAATTCTTTAGTTCCATCCTTTGAAAGAATGATAAAAGCATCATCAAATATTTCATCTTTCTGAATTAAAGCTCGCAACAATTTGGCCGTAATTCTCTCCCTGTAATAAGCTCCACTTGCTGATGTCTTAGCATTTTCATTAACTGAAAGAGAAGCAACACCTGGATAGGCGTAAACCCAAAAGGCCTGACCTAATGCGATTGTCCCATTTGCCAATGTGCCTGCTTGTGTCTGGTGATTATATGATCTCCATGAGCCTGCTACAACATCCCAAACCCACACAGTTGCATCGATATTAGAACGCGTCCATCCAGTTGCATTACCCCAGGAAATGGAGGAAGGATAAGGATTACCCAATAAATTCCAACCGTCAACAGTAGTATCAGCAGGATTTGAAATTGTATGTGTTACTGTAAACGGCACAGTTCCCTTATTTATAGGACCTTTAACATCCATAACCGTAGGCGCGATACCATTCCAAATCCAAACATCGTAGCCTCTTCCTGGCACTAGTATTTCAGCGTTCGAACTTCCAGGTCCAGGCGTTCGTTGATAACCAACTTGCAATGGAACACCCTGAACAGTTTCATCATAATAATTTAAAGAAGCTCCATTCCTTTTACATCCTGTACAAGGATAAGAAGTACCGGTGAAGTTGCCCGTAACAGCAAAGTCATCTTGTAATTGGGATACAGGAGCATTTGTCACTGGAGATGAAAGAAATCTATCTACATCATCTGCCGGGCGGAAATAACGCTGAACAGTCACGTTGCCAATTACCGCAGCGGTAGTCGCAAGCGGTCCAATACTGCCATTCTCCCCCGCATTGTCACCAACTGATAAAACAGTAAATTCCGCCGTGTCATTAGATCCATCAGCATCAAAGGTTGATGTAGCACCTAACGAAAGTGTTCCGCGAAGATTTTGATTTGATTCTATCGAAACGGACACAGGGCTTACCGCATTGGTGACATCCATGTTATAAAATGTGGAAACGGAACTACCGGACAAGCGTTGTATCTGCGTACCCGAAAATCTTAAAGTGCCGCTGCCCGAGTTCAACTGTCCGTTATTCAAAAATCCTCCTTTTAATTCAAAAAGAATTGGCGCGTTCAAGATGGCTGCTGTTTGCAACATCACGTTAAAGAAAACCGGTGTGGCCCCAGAAAATGAAGTATTCCCTGTAAAACGAATTGTTCCGGCGTTATGATTGTAAATTCCTGAATTTGCAAAGTTTCCTGAAAGTCTTAACGTATCACTTGGTGCATTAAATGTTCCTGCATTTTGAATATGACCAGTAGCTATTTTACGTGCTCCCGAAGTAAAGACGCCTGAATTGATGAATAATGTTCCAGACATGGAGAGGTTGGCATTTAATGTAACCGTGCCAGAAGAATTTATAGTAACATTGTTGAGGGCTCCAAGTTCTTCCAGACCAGTAACCAAACTACCTCCTTCATAAACTAGATCATATGGACCACTTGATGGTGCAAATCCTGACATTGAAGCATTTGAATTTCTTAAAATTGCTGAGCCCGCCCCCATTGTCAATCCTGTGGCATTTCTAAAAATTCCGTCTTTTAGAATCAATGAGTCTGTAATGTTCAAGGTGGAGTTTAATACAACAAGTGTTCCGGTTGTAGGCCTATTCAAAACAAGTTTTCCCAGTGTGCTCCCTGCTGGCGTAAAGAAAAGTGTATCAACATTGCCTGTGCCTGTTAATAGTAGCGAGGAGGCGGTATTGCCCGAAAGCAGGCCTCCGAACAGCGTGTTGTTAAACTGGTTTCTTAACTCCAGACTCTGGTTTTCAAATGATAGCGTATTTGTTTTCCTGATGTTAAGGTCACCTATAACGGTAAGGCTGTTCTCAGCATCCACATTTCCATTTCTGATAGTGAAATTATTGGAAATCGTTACTGGCTGATTGATTTGAACTGTCGAAGCTGGACGGTCGATCGTAAAGTTTTCGAGTGTAGTAGAACCATTAAACGGAAATGGTACCGACAGCGTGCCACTGCCAAGGATAGAAAGATTATTTTGTGTTCCTGTAAATGAAATAGTCCCGCTACCCGTAATATCTCCGCGGATTATAGCGGATAAATCAACCGAACCACTGTTTAAATTAATGTTGCCGCCTGTAAGGCTGATATTCCCGAAAGTATTGAATGTAGCAGTAGCAGAAGCGTTGGTTACCGTAATACTCCCACTGCTAGCAGAAATATTCCCGTTAACTGTAAGTGCTGTTACACTGGAGGTACCAAGAACACTTACATTCCCACCGGAAAGCGTTAGGTCTCTCACCGTAAAAGTCCTTGGCGAAGTAACATTGATACTTCCGGCCTTTACATCAACTAGGGAATTTGTATTATTAACAGCTAAACTGTTATTGCTTACCGTTAATGTACCCTGCTCTATTGTCAGATTCTCGAGCGTTACCATGGAGGAAGACGTGTTGTTGAGAGAAACGCCGGAAGCATTATTAATCACTACCGAAGTAGTGGTTGGTTGTCCATTGCCAATAAACTGAGCTCCCAACCCTTGGTAGATGATAGACGAGCCAGTGTTGTAAGTACGGGTTTCTGTTCTGATATTTCCACCATTGCTTATTATTCCTGTCCCGGTTTGAATTGCGCCAGCGGCTGCATTGGACTCAACAATAAGTACGCCTCCAATGATTAACGTACTTCTTAGATTACCTGTTAATTGCGATTCACCAATAAGTCGTAGGGTGTCATTCGCAGAAAGTAATCTGTAATTAATACGATTGAGAATTGTGTCAGCATTAAGAAAATTATGAAAGCCTTCAGGTGTAGCAGTAAAAATGATGTTTCCTGTTGAACTCCCTAAGTCATTTACGCCTTCTTTTATTGTTCCGGCCTGTAGTTGGAAATCACCTGAAATACTGAGTGAACCAGTTGAGTTTGAGGCCGCTGTCGTCATGTAGAGCGTGCAATTATCAGCGTTCATATTGAAATCGCCATTCACACTAACACTTGCAACGCCATCAATGGTAAGTTTCGAATTATGAAAAGGCGAAGGATTAAAATCAAAATCGCCACCGACATTAACCCTTGACCCAGGGGACGAGGCGGTAGCACCAATCTCAATTTTCGAATTACCCTGTACTAATAAATTCCCTGCAATATTGATAATAGGCGACTGGTTTCCCGCAAATCTTAAAATGCCCGTTCCTGTACTTAATATGTTAAAATTAGACTGGGCTTTAGTAAGCAAACCATTCAATGAAAAAACGGAGGTCTGGTTAGGACAATTCCATACAACAACCCCAAAGTTCTGACCCCAATTTGCAATAGATGTGGCACCTGTTACAGTAGTATATCCAACAACTTCTAAAACTGAAGCGGCGCCCCAGGTAGCCCTCGGTATTATGCCTTGGGTGGTCGTAAAGTTATGGATGTATCTTCCCCCGCTATTGATAATGAGGTTTAAACCAGAAGTAACTGTTAATATAGAACCTTCGTCTGCACGCAAAAAGCCATCTACAGTCAATGCAGGATTTACATTTCGCAGAGTAAGTGTACCCCCGGATTGAACCGTAAGCGACCCGGAAACTTGTATAGTGGTTTGATCAATCGAAACAGAATAGCCGGAAGGGATGGTAACCTGATTTACAATACTGATCGTACCACTTGCGGAATTAGGTATGCACGAACAATTCCATGTTAAAGCACTATTCCAGGCACCGTCACTCACAGAAATAATTTGGCTAAATGAAGATATTGAAACCAACACGAATAACGCCAATACAGAAAATTTCATCTTCGCACTTTTAATAGGATCACAAAAATAGCAATTTCATACGATTAATCACTCTGATTATTAAGGAGTATTAAATAACAATTACCGCTATAGAACGCTGGTTTATGCTGGCGAAGCGGCCTTTGTAACCCGATTTATTATCTCCAGCACACGGCTTAAGTCTTCTGCTGACAAGTTGGACCCAGACGGCAGGCAAAGGCCGGTCGCGAAATATTTTTCAGAATTACTATTTACATAGCTTGGAGCATTTTTAAACACAGGCTGCATATGCATGGGCTTCCATAACGGCCTGCTTTCTATATTGTGCTGCTCCAATGCCATTCTGATCGTTTCGCGGTTTAATCCCGCTGATTTTTCAGGATCTACCAAAATCGTGGTAAGCCATCGGTTGCTGAAATAACCTACGGGTTCCGGCACAAACTTAATTCCTGGTATACCACCTAAGTTTTCATGATAGAATTGGTAAACTGCTCGGCGCTGTTGGATTCTTTCATCCAATACCATCAGCTGTCCTCTCCCTATACCAGCACAGATGTTACTAAGCCTGTAATTATAGCCGATTTGGCTATGTTCATAATGCGGTGCGGCGTCACGAGCCTGAGTGGCCAGAAACTTGGCTTTTTGTATCCATGCTCCATTTTGCGAAATCAACGCACCTCCTCCTGACGTAGTAATGATCTTATTTCCGTTAAATGAATAAATTCCCAGATCACCAAATGTTCCAAGTTTTTGGCCCTTGTAAGTCGACCCTATTGCTTCTGCCGCATCTTCTATAAGAGGAATGTCATACTTGTTGGCAATGGAGACAATTCTATCTATTTGAGCAGGCATGCCATACAAGTGAACTACGATGATGGCTTTGGGCTTTTTACCCGTTTTTTTCATCCGATCTTGTATCGCTTCCTCTAATAGCATCGGGTCCATGTTCCAGGTCTCCTGGTCAGAATCAACAAATACTGGCGTGGCGTTTACATAAGCAATGGGATTACAGGAGCCGGAGAAGGTAAAACTCGAACAAATCACCTCATCGCCCTGCTTTACATTTAGAATAATAAGAGCTAAATGTATTGCGGCTGTTCCGGAGCTTAGGGCTGCACAATGCGAAGTTCCATTGTATGCTGCCAGTTCTTCTTCAAATGCATTAATGTTAGGTCCAACTGGAGAAATCCAGTTCATCGCAAATGCCTCCTGTATAAACTTCATCTCGTCATGGCCCATGTGGGGAGATGACAACCATATTTTATTCTTGTTCATTGCTACAAATATACGAAGCATTCCTATTGATGCCCAGGCTGAACAATGATGAATTCTTCCAGGTAATTATTTCTTCAATTCTTCAGATTTTTTCTGATAGTAGAATGCTGGGATTAGCAATAACAATATCGTGGGATTAAGGATTAGCCGATGCAGGTATGAAATCAGCGGGCCGTTATAACTTGGAAATTGAACCTTTAGAATGAAGTATGGTATGAGAAACAATACCACTCCGGCAAGTTGAACCCAAAGGCTAAAGATTAAGTACTTCCTTTCAGTGAAAAGTGCATAGATTAGTCCAATAGCAAAAGCATCATTGAGTAAGAAACGAACTGTTCTGTTAATAAGAAATTTTACAGTTTGATCTGATGCACCGAAAAAAGAAGCAACATCGGTCCGCTGAAATAAAAACACAATAACAAGTCCGGTTAAGGAGAGTAGACCAACAGTATATCTTAAAAAATTATTTTTCATGGGCTGGTTGCAATGAAAATCGCTTTACCCAAAAGATCCACATCACGAAGATTACAACATATAAAATAGCAGTGAAAAAATATTTGTGGGTGAAATACATAAAATGCGGCCAGTATTCCGCTACGTAAAAAAGAAGGCTTATTCTGACAAGGTTGGCAAGATGAATAATCAATAAACCCAGTGGAATATACCACAGCATTTTTTTTGATACAGGCCCAAAGGCTAATATGAAGGCTACAAAAATAATCATGGTATTTAGCCCATTACATCCCTCGTAAACAGATAGAACAGAGCGTCCCTCAAATATCAGCCACGTCATTGGCTTTTTCAACTGGTCAACAGAGGCAACGGAAGAACCACACGCAGTCAATACAACTGCTGTCTGAGCAGAGACGAAGCTCGTAACAGGATCGGGGCGCGGCTTGAACGAAGTAACATAAAGACCATAAAGGATATTTCCTACCAGATAAAACGCGGTAAATTTAACCAGAAATGCAATGGTAGGTTTAAACTCCTTGAATGAAAAATCCTGCATCATGCAATAGGTTTTGCGGGCACTCCTGCCACTGTTGATCCTTGATGCACATCTCGCAACACTACTGCACCCATACCCACTATACTCTTGCTTTGGATAGTAACTTGATTTCTGATATTTGCACCGGATCCGACAAGAACAGTATCTTCAATGGTAACATCTCCTGCTATGTTTACACCTGGCATAATCGAAGTGTAATTACCAATCTTGCTATCGTGGCCTACCGTACAGTTCAAATTAATGAGAACATGTTCACCAATTTCAATATTAGTAGTGAGAATTGTTCCAGCACAGATAATGGTACCATGACCTAATCGGATACGATCTGTATCCATCAGGATTGCAGAGGGATGAACAAGCGTTGGAAAAGAAATATTATAGTTTTTTATCCGGCTTGCAATAGAAGCTTTTATACCTGGATCACCAACACTAATGATCAAATCAACAGGCTCATGCCAAAGATTAAGAGCATCAGTGTTGCCTATAATTTTAAGGGTATCAATTCTTGAAGACACTGGGGATTGTTGATCATCTATAAACCCTAACACATCCCAGCGCCCAATACTTTTTACCAATGCCAGCACTTCTCTTCCAAGTCCGCCAGCTCCGTAAATCAGTATGGGTTTCATAGTGTAGTTTAGTGGGGTTTATAACTATTGTCTTGCCGGATGATAACGGATTATTCTGCCAGGATTACCAACTACCACTGCATAATCCGGCACCGGTTCACGCACCACAGCACCCGCTCCTATTGTGGCCCAGGCGCCAATTTTTTGTCCAGGTATTACAACAGCTCCTGCTCCGATGAATGATCCTTCTCCTACAGAAACAGTACCACATAAAACAGCACCAGGAGCAATATGCACGTAATCTCCTATCACACAATCATGGTCTACCTGCGCACCAGTATTAATAATCACATGATTTCCAATAGTAGTTTGCGCCTGGATAATAACGCCATGCATAAGCATATTGCCAGTGCCGATAGAAGCCGTTACGGAAATAATTAGGCTGGTGTGAGTTACGTTCGTAAACGCATGCTTTGTTTTAAAAGCTACTTTTCTTCTCAAGTCATTGTCACCAATTGCTATCACTGCTTTGGCCTCAGGATAAAAAGAAGGATCATACTTACCTAATTGGGGTACACCAAACAAATCGCCGTTGTATTTCGGGTCAAACAGGCCCAGTACTGGTATGTGTTGAGAAAGCAAACAATCCAGCACCACCCTTGCGTGCTCACCCCCGCCTTGTAATATTACCTTATGCGTTTCCACTAAATTTTTTCATTGTTACTGAGCCCTCACCACTAATGCCTTCTGCTTTGAACACTTTCAAAATAGTCATTGTTAAAATTTTCATATCTAGCATAAATGAAATATGATCAACGTACCAGATATCGTATTCAAATCTTTTCTGCCATAAGATAGCATTTCTTCCATTCACCTGCGCCCATCCCGTTATTCCAGGTTTAACAGAATGCCGCTTCCGCTGTGCTGTAGAATATAAAGGCAGGTATTCTACTAGCAAAGGCCTGGGTCCGACAAAAGACATATCCCCTTTTAAAACATTGACAAGCTGGGGCAACTCATCCATTGATGTTTTCCGAATCAGATTACCGATTGTTGTTAATCTCCTTTCATCGGGCAAAAGATTACCATGTTCATCACGATCATCGTTCATGGTTTTGAACTTGATCACATTGAAAATACGCTCGTTATACCCAGGCCTCTTTTGTATAAACCACACTTTACCATTATTCGCGATAAACAGCAACACAATTGAAATAAGCAGGAAAGGAGAAGCTATAATAATTGCAATCAGTGCAGCTAACTTGTCAAAAAGCGGTTTAATAAATGTAGTGTACAAAACTGATAATCTTGAAATTGTAAAGGTACTTAGTTATCATCAATAATTAATGACAGTGAACGGAATCAGTAAACACACTAGCAGTAAGTCTTTACCCTATTTTTAGCATGTCTAGATACGTTTTCTTTAATTCACGCCATACGTATTGCTGACTAAAATTATCAACAACGTGCTTCCTTGCTTGTTGAGAAAAAAGCACGCGTTCATCGGGATTAGAAGCGAGCCTTTCCATCGCCAAGTAAAGCCCTTCTGCATCTTTGGGTTTTACAATAAGTCCGGTTTTTTTATTTACAATAATTTCATTACATCCGTTAATATCAGAAACAATACATGGAACGTCAAGGCAACATGCTTGCATCACTACATTTGGAAATCCTTCCCGATAACTGGGAAACACAAAAATATTGGAAGCAAGAATCCATGGCCGCACGTCTGATTGAAAACCAGCAACTACAACATTTGGATGTTCATGAACAAATTGAAGGTCTTCTTCATTTAGAGGATCGAGGTCCTGCTCAAAAGGTCCAACGAGAAGCAGGTAGAAACTTTGCGTGGCTGACGAAGCCAACAGTTTTTTAAAAGCGAAAATAATTTCCGCAATTCCCTTATCTTTTACAATGCGGCCTACGAAAGAAAAGACAATAGCATCCTCAGGGATTTGATACTTCCTTAGAATCAATTGTGCCTCCTTTTTTAAAGATTCTCCAGGCGAGAAAAAAACAGTATCTATACCGTTGCTACTTCCCTTGCCGATGATGCTGCTTTTTTTACGCGAAAGGTTCAATTCATTCTCAATAAAGGAACTTAGTCCTGCAGAGTTAGGATAAACCTTATGCGCACATGAATACGTAATTTTTTCGGTTAGCTTAAGAATACCTCTTTTCAACCCTTGCGATTCCATTAACGGTAGCCCAGCCACGGTATGCATACGAATTGGAACGCGGCAAATCCAGGCTGCTATCATTCCGAGCAATCCAGCTTTAGGAGTATGTGTATGCACGATATGCGGCTTGAATTGCAACAACACCTTCACCAACTTGATTAGGCTTACTAAATCCTGGAAGGGAGTGATCTTACGCGTCATGGGTATCACCTGATGCCTGATACCCTGCGCCTTCAGGTCTTTAACTTCCGGCCCATCGGCACTTAATGCGAGTACTTCAAATCCCTCCAACATAAAATATTGTAGTTGCCCGTGAAGTAAAAGTTTAAGCGAGATGGGAACGGTAGTAATTCTGAGTAGGCGCGGTTTAGTTTTCATTCCCTTTGTAAGTGTGATAATTCGCTCATGCTTAAGGAATGCATGTCCCATTGGTTCCTGCAAGTGGCGTAATAGTTAAGAATAGAATTGAGCGCATGTAAACTTTCCTGAGGATACTTACCAAAATTATGTGGATGCCACCACAAATGATAAACTTCTTTATTCTTTGCTGCCCTCGCCATTTCAGATTTGATCCGCGCAATTTTCATTGAATTCAAAAATAACTCCTTCGGATGATAAGGTCGAAGCAATCGGCTTGCTGGAATACAAAGAGGAAATCCATCACGAGCCGGTAGTTGCTTTAGCGCGTAAGTATTTCGCTTCCCGATAGGAAGGTAAGCATCAGCACCGCGGTTTAATCTTTTCCATAGTGATTCATCCTGTGTGCTTTCAATATGCCAGAACCAGTCGAGAGGATTGGAACGCACTGCTGTGATCCCCTCCTCTAAACAAATCTTCAGGTACTGATCATTGAATTGGTTTCTTGGGAAGACCAACGACCGAAGCTTTCTTCCATAGCCGGAGGCGACCCGCTGCGCAGCTTTCAGGTCTTCACGAAATTGCGCACTATGCTGGCCTTTTTCATTGCAATAGAAATGTGCAAAAGTATGCGAAGCGAGTTCCTGGTAGGGTGTTTCGAGAATCTGCTTTACAAGGGTGGGTGCAAAGTGAAACGGATCTGAATTTTCATCCGCCCCAATACCCGTGGTTTCAATGTAGTGGTATGCCGAAAGGTCTGGCTTTCTATACGTAGGTTTTAAAGCTGGAGCATTGGCCATAAGCTCCTCTTTTGAATGATGCATCAGCATCCCAACCGTTGCCCACGTAACATGAATCTCATACTTTTTGAAAAGCGCCAGCATTTCAGGAATGATCTGTCGGGTGTTTAGAAAATACTGGTTGTAATCCTTCGCGACAACATATTCACCGTGCTTATTACTTGGTTGCCTATTACTTTGCAAAGCTGAATCCGCACCTTGAAGTAACCATTTTTCAAAGCCACCCCAATGAAGTTCAAAGTCAAGCGAGATTGTAAATATTCCTTTCATATCATCGCAGCTGGGGTGACATTCTTGCCCTTCGTCTTTGCTCCCTGTTCCAAGCATTCATTTTCTCTTCATCTAAAAATGAAATGATCACAAATAAAAGCAGGATCATAATTTGACTTTTCTGACGCATGGCAAGGCCTAAATTACCGGAGATTTGTGCGAGGGCTATCGATACGGTGATGAAACTCAGGAATGCGCTCTTAATGAGCATACTCCCTGTAAACAGAAAGCGTAAACCTCTCATATTAAATAATAGCTGAAGGGTGATCAATAGGTAAAAAACATTTTCAAATGATACAATAAGACCCAAAGCACCGGGGGCGTCAAAAAATAAAGGGCGATATAAAAACGTGAATACCTGCAACGGCAAACTGTATTGCGTAATATCAAGGCCGGAAGTCGCTTTGGAAAGTTCTGATGCACGGTGCGAAAGATCCAGACCCTGCGTCAGGAACTGGTCTTCATCAATGCCCACCAGTGCTAAAACATCCTGGTAGATGAAAAAGAAAGCAACGGAAGAGGCCGCCAGGAACAATGCCTTCAGCCAAACACTCACACCCCGGGATGAAAACATAAAACCGATAGCGGACGATACTAGCATCACCAGCATAATATGTGGGCGCACATGGTAGATGATCATGCCTCCAATTGCAATGGCAAGCCAACGCCTTCTGAGGTTTGATATCCCGAAAAAGTAAAGGGCAATTCCCATCAGGATGATCGAACCCTTGCCGAATGATGCTGACCAGAAGTGAAGGTTCGGCAAAAAGAAGATCAGCGTCATCAGGTCAACACCCAGAAACTGATGTTTAAATCTTACGTGCTCTCGGAAGAAAATATAGAAGTAGACGAAACCCACGAATCCGAAAAAGGAAAATAAAAACGTAATAGCTTCATAGCTGAAACCAAAAAAACGAATAAAAGGATAACCGACAAATTCTATAAAAGGGGTACTTGTGCCGTAAAAATCAAACCATGTCGGCCCACGGTAGTCTGTGATCACTTTCGTGTAATAATACAAAGAGTCCGAACCGCTGGTAATGCCGTAAAAATAATAGGCGAAAGACAGAAGGATGTGATAGAAAAACATTCGCTTCAGAAATGTCGCATCAATAAATGGATAGGTTGATTTTAACTGATCAATCAGCAAAAAGGAAACTATTCCCGTAACAACGATAACTAGTATGCCCCCTAACATTTCAAAATAACTCCAGGTCACCCAACGAAGGGGACCACTGATTAAATGTTTTTAGATGATGTATTTCACTATTAACTTTTCTTACCGTTACCATCGGGCCTTGTATCATTTTCCGGAACAAAAAAGAAGAAGAAAAAACTGGTAAGTGTTTATTCAACCCGCTGCAGGTTATATAATCAGCCTCATGCTTTTTTACACATTCTTCCAGCAACGGCCACAGCGCTGCTGCATCTTTTGATGACCTTGCAAAGATATCAGTTATTCTCAGCTCTCGGCCGATACGGGATGACTTTATCCTGTAGATCAGTATTGCATCAAGCATTTTATTTCGCTCTAAAATACAGGCATGATAGGTGGCGACCGGTACATGCAGATAACGCCATGTTAGGTAAGCAGGTGAATAGTCTGTATGAATCTTCTCTTTTTCGTTGATGGTCACCCGCAATAAATCCTCTAGGCCTGGGTGACCAAGCACCTGCGAGAGGCTTCCGTCTTGGTAATCCTTGACGTTGTTATTCCCGGTAACAATATTGAAAGCGCTTTTTATGGCGTTAGGAAATTTCAGATTAAGCGGAAGTTTTCCTGCTTCTTCCCAACCCATCTTTATATAACCTGGTTTGCTTTTCTCGTTTGGTGTATTGAAAATAAAATCACTCCCATCCTGTTCACAGGAGTGAATGAGTTGAAGGGTGAGTTTTTTAAAAATACCCTTACCCTGGTGGCCAGGATCAGTTGCTGTATCTACAGCACGCAATGCCTTGTATTTTCTCCTTCCGTCAGTCCATTGCCAGCGCATAAAAGCCCTCACCCCAACAAGCAATCCATCCTCCTCAGCAACTAGTACAGGTGACCTGCCAAAAGGATTTAAAGTGTGTTTCCATTGCCAGTAGTGCTCAGATTTTGGCATTAGGCCTTCACCAAGGCTTCGCTTGAGCAATGCAACTATTGCAGGAACATCTTCATCAAGGGCAGGTCTCAGTTCCATCAAAAAGACTAAGATTTATTTAACATGCTTTTATACATCGCCTCAAGTTCTGCTACCATTTTTTCAAGACTAAAGGCTTGCAAAACGCGTTGCCTTGCAGCAGTACTTATGGTTTTCATCTTGTCACGGTCTTCCAGAAGGGAACTTACACCTTCCCCCAGCTTATTCCATTCCTCAACATCGACACTGATGCCATCCATTCCGGGCCTGATTACTTCTTTGACGCCCCCTGCATTGGTAGTAACGATAGCACATTCCATGCTCATCGCCTCCAGCATGGCAATAGGCAGTCCTTCAAATATTGAACTCATCATATAGATGTCAAATAATGAGTAATACGGCCTTACCTCCGTTTGCAATCCTGTAAAATGGACACGGTCAAGCGCAAGTGATTTTCGTTTACTTTCCAATTCATTTTTTAAAGGGCCATCACCAACAACAATAAAGTGACATGTTGGATTTTTTCTGAGAACATCGTTTGCTACTTCAAGCCAAAGATCAAGACGCTTTTGAAATCTGAATACCGCTACAGTTCCAATAACTGGAGCATCCAATGGTATGCCCAGTTGTATGCGAATTCCCGCTCCTGCCGATACATCCCGTTGAAACCGTTCGGTATTCACCCCATTTAAAATTACCTGCAACGGCACCTGTAGTGTACCCTTATTCTTTCGGATAGAATCAGCTACATCCCCTGATACCGCAATAATCCGGTCAAGGGTGTTCATGCTGATCAGGTTCAATGTTCTTGTTATAAAGTGATACCGCTCCTGCTTGTTGTGTTCTGTGTATACAACAGGTATATGCGTTAGACTGCCTACCGCCCTGCAGAGAAATCCTGCCCAGGGTAGGTGGCTATGAATGATATCGATTTTATGATCGCGAACATATTGCGCCACCTTTTGTACCTGCAGCATGATCCTGATATTGTTGGCTGCAGCAAAGCATGTCACTTTACCTCCGTTGCTTTCGATGGCTTCAACCATCTGATTCTTCCACGGAAGAAAATAAATATAATGCCATTCAAATTGATCATGGTCATGAAGGCGAAGCGTTTCCGGAAGAAGCATCTCTGCACCGCCCCTGCCCAGTGACTTGATCACATGTAATACTTTTACTTTAGCCATGGTTCAATGTCTGGTAGAGCTCAATAAACTTCTGTGCGTTCACCGCAGGATTAAATTCATCAACCACATAACGATACGCATTTGCACCGAGTTGTAATCGTTTATTTTCATCCGATAACAAAAGCAGTAAGGCGTTCGCAAAATCGGCTGCATCATGATGCGCAAGAAGAATTCCCGTTTCATTATGTCTTACCACTTCAGGTACCCCTCCTACTTTAACGGCCACAGATGGAACATTGTAGCTTGCAGCTTCCAGGATCACTCCTGGCACACCTTCTATCAGGCTGCCCATCACAAATGCATCGGCCGCAGGAACAATGTTTTCTATATCCCTCCTGAATCCTAGCAGGTAAACGGTATGCTGTAAACCAAGTTGAACTACGGCATCAGCGATGGCCTTATATTCCGTTCCTTCTCCCACGAGCAACAACCTGGCCTTTTCATTCTTTTTTTTCACGAGGGCAAATACTTCCAAAAGAAACTTGTGATTCTTCTCTTCGGAAAAATTTCCCACATGAACAAAGATTTTAACCTCGACAGGAAAATCAAACAGGCGAAGAAGTTCTGCGCGTGCTTTTTCCCGATCAAAAGCATTTAGTGGTATCCCCCTCCTGATCACAGAAATTTTTTGATCCGGAAAAGAAAAGAAGCGCTTAAAATCTTCGCGTGCCTCGTGACCGACTGAACTTACATGGTCAACACGCTTGAAAAGCCATGAATACAATTTCTTCTTGAGAAAACTGTTGCCCACCCATTTGCTGATGATGCTGATGTTCCTGTATATAACCGGGCGATTACCACTCAGTAAACGCGCGGCTAACGCATACTTCAAAGTATCCGATCCGTTCGCCTGAATGATATCCGGTTGTTCTTCCTGTATCAGTTTGCTTAGTCTCTTTACAGCACCATAAGAAATGAAAACATTTTTTGATGCCCTCATATCCGCATGAACAGCACCGGGAATGGTTAAGGCATCTTCTGGCGGTTCGTAAAGACCCGCAAATACTATCTGTTGTCCTTGCCTTATTAATTCGATGCTAAGGTTTGCAGCAAATACTTCTGCACCCCTGTATTGCCTCCGCGTCACAAGCTGAAGTATTTTCAATGGCTACTGATTAATAGATTGATACAAGTTATGATACAAAGTATTGTAATGCTGCCGTACACCTTGAATGCTGAAATTATCATAAGCATGCTGTTGCGCGTGCTGTGCTAAAGTTTTTAACTGCGTATAGGATTCGAACGAATACACAAGCTCCTTTTTCAATTGCCCAACATCACCCCTGCTAAAGATTCTCGCCATCGAGGCACTCACTGTTTCCAAGTTAGGGGCAATGTCCGAAACAATCATCGGTGTTCCGCTGAACATCGCCTCAATAATAGCGCCCGAATGCCCTTCGTAATGAGTCGCGGTAACAAATACATCTGATGCTGCTAATAGTTTCGAAATATCATCTCGCTGCCCAAGCAAGATAATTTTGTTTTGCAGGTTATGCTGCCGCACATATGCCTCAAGTGTATTGCGATATGGACCCTCACCCGCAAGAAGTAAAACCGTTTCAGGTAATGATGCTTGCGCTTGATGAAATGCCTGAACAAGATCTAATTGACCTTTGCTTGCCACTAACCTTCCTACATGAAGGAAAACAAAAGCAGTCTCACCAAGGTTAAACTCCTCCCTGATGCTCTTCCTGTACGTTTCATTATCTTCCGGCAAGCGGAAACGTTCAGGATCTCTTCCACGATAAATTGTTTCTATTTTGCCTAAATCGACATTTACCTTTTTAGCATAAGATTCTTTGATTGCGTTGGAGTTTGCAACAAAAACGTTTACCCTTCTCGCAGTAAGTCTATCCAGCAATTGAATACTGAACAATTTAATTCTGGCGGCCAGTGAGATCATTGACTGCCGCACATCACCGTAGGAATCACTAACGAGGCTGTTAACAACGTTTACCCTGGCGCGCCCTGATAAGAATCTTGAAAGAATACAAGCGCGATATAAAGTAGCATGAACAATGTGAGGCTTTTCCAAAGCAACAAGATCAGACAACTTACGAAAAGCTACTTTCCACTGATACTTTCCCCGGAGATCCAGATGTACCGTGCGAATGCCCGCAGCCTGATAGGCAGGTAATAAGGTCTTGTCTTTGTAAATCCCACAAACGATGGCATCAATGCCATCATTGCCTTTTAAGATCTCGATCAGGCTAGTCTCAGCGCCGCCTACTCCGAAAGAGTCTATGATGAATAAAACTTTGGGCTTCATCATTATAATGTACTTACCCAGTTCGCATTGATTTTCACCTTTTCTTTAAAAGGTGGCAGTACTTCATTGAAGTAACACACAAAATCATAATGCCCCTGGTGCACTTTATTTACCTCGATCAACAGTTTTTCCTCCCATCCTGCAGCAGTATTCAAAACCGTAATAGGGTATTGAAGTTGCTGCATCAATTCTGTGGTTTTAAAAACGTTTCCTTCAATAGGAATGATGGGAGTGTTTGCTACCAGCGCCAGTACGTTGCTATGAAGCCTTGTGCTGATCAGAAATTTAAATCTCCCCAACAATGCTGCATACTCCTGGTAATTCCAGTAAGCGTGAACAAATGGAATCCCAAAAGTCTGTTCCAGTTTCACCGCTACAGCATTGTCTTCAAAAGGTTCGTTGGTAACGAACACAACATTGTACTGATAAGACTTTAGCTGCTGAATCACCTCGCCCATTTTTTTAAGGTCGTACTGAACCCGGGGAGTCAGATTGATACCTACTGTTTCTTTACCGGGGCTGATGAGTTTGCTAAAAGTCTCGTTAACTACCGGTCCGGTAAGGAGTGCTGAGTCAGGTGCCAGTTGGAACAGGTGCTCAGGCACGCCATATTCCATCAGGTTTTTCTTTGAAGTCGAACCTCGCACAATAATCCTGTCAAGCTTCCCGTAAACATGCGCAGTCAGCTGCTGAAATATAGGCGTCTTCAGCACCACCGACTGGTTGACTACCGCAGTTTTTTTTCCTAACTTCTGGGCTACACGTATTTCAACGAGCTGCCGCAGAAAAACATTATTATCACCTACTTCACCAGCACCGCTGTAAATCAGAATATCTGCAGCCTGAATTTTCTTTAACCTTTCCAGGTAAATTTCATTAAATGGCTTGAGGCGACTCAGCAATCTTTTAAGAGGCCGGAGCCGTGCCTTTAAACCTTCAAATCTTAAATTCTCATGACTGTTTAGTAACTTTACATGGTCTGCTTTCGCAGTAAATTCGGAAGGCTTTCCTGCTCTTTTCCTGAATGCTGCAACAATGGCGTCAGACCATTTTTCTATCGCTGCCACAGGATCGGTATTGAGCCGCAGCCTGCGAGGGGTATAACCATCCAATCCCATGGGGCGCCCGGAAACATAAAGATTCCCCTTACCACCCTCTGCTACAAAAAGTTTAATGATCTCTTCAGACAAGGCCTGGTTACCAACGTTGGTAGTCTTGAGCTTGGTAATAAGAAAAATCTTGTTCTTTTTCATGTGTTAATACGCTTCTTTTAGCCGACACCTGCCTTTCGTCCGCTCATTGGTGCAGATCTATATCGATCCGGGTTGAATAACAAGTCCTTTTTTATTTCTTGAAAAATCAACCACAGCCCGCAAAGCTACACTACAGTACTTTCTTCCAAAAGCAAAACCCTTACTGAAGCTGAATATCATTTTAAACAACACCCTGCTCATAAGCACAACAGTTCCTAATATTGAATGGTGCTTTCCCCAAACAATAACGAGCAGATTCCTGATGCTGTAATATTCACGCCACAAAGTCTTCTCGCGGGAGTGGATGGCCATGCGTTGGATCCGGTCTTTCTTTACTTTCTTGGAAACTTCTTTTTGCTCACGGTAATAATCGGCATCAATATAAATGTTGTAACCTGCTCGCTTTATTTGCAGGCAATAATCAAGTTCCTCATAACCAAAAAAAAGAGAAGCATCAGGCAGTATTCCATTACCCACAACCTTTGAATTGATTACCATCATACTCCCCCCCGCCATGCTGTTAACAGACTTAATACCATGAAGTTCATTTTTTTCAAACATCCTAAATTTAACAGCGCGCAATGAAAATGCATTACCCATTAGGCCAAGCGCACCAATTGCAGGGTCTTGAACTTTATCAGCAATGGCTAAAATTCTTTCAAAGGCATCTGTGGTACGCGGAGGATCATTATCATCTCCCCAATAGATCCATTGATAGCCCTCAGAAGCCAAGGTAGTAAGTGCAATATTTGCTGCGCCCGCAGGGCCGGCATTGTAACCTGTACGTAAGTGTTGTACACGAGCGTCTTTCAGATTGGTAATTAATTCCTGAGTGTTGTGTGATAAGCTGTTATCCACAACAAGAATTTTTGCAGGAGGTAAGTTTTGAGCAAACAGCGTACGCACCATCTGCAACGCTTCCTTTGGCCGCTCATAAGTCATGATGAATGCTGCTAATCTTTTCATTGATTAAAGCCTGAAAACTTCTTTCTGTGTTTTCCTAGCAATTGTAACATTGCAAATAAGGAGGAACAATTATTAACTGTACCATATACCTTTGAAAACTTCCAGAGTATCAATAAAAGGTCAGGAAAAGAGATTTTCTGGGTTACAAAGTGGTCCTTGACAGTTGTCCAAAATAGCAGACGAGATGAAGGGTTCGCATGAGATATTCTGTTATTTTCATGACGCCTAACCATGGCAACAGGTCTTTGTATCTCGCCTGCATATAGTCTACCGTAAAATGCAAAGCGTAGCCATAACTCAGAGTCCTGATGCAATTTTAAGGCAGGATTAAAATAGCCCGTTCGTTCAAGCAATGATTTTTTAAAAGTGATTCCATTTGTAGAGAAGTGCCCGTAAGTCCCACGTAGTAGGTAATGAAATAATTTATCCGGTTTTATTTCCCTTAATACTGTAAACAATTTTTTTTTGCTTTCCCTTTCATTAAAAACGGCAATAGCTTCATATACTCCATCTGCGTCAGAATATTTAGCAAACATCTCTTCCGTCATACTAAATCGATCTGAAAGGAAATAATCATCCGCGTCAAGAAAAGCAATATAAGGGGCCTTTGCACACTTCAATCCAAGGTTACGGGTAGCACCTGCGCCTTTGTTTATCCCACCTGCATGTTGAAATAGTTTGACTTTACTATTTTCAGCAACGAGTCGCTTGCAGATCTCAAGACTGTTATCAGGCGATCCGTCTTCAATTAGCAGAACTTCCTCCACCTGCGATTGTTCCAACGCCGAGCTAACAGCAGCTTGTAAGTATTTTCCAGCATTGTAAACCGGAATTACAATTGATACTTGGAAATTCATTTAATTAACTCCAAAGATTCTAATGTTAATTCTGATTGAAATAAGTGTCTGTGAAATCTCATCTTTTCATCGGGCCAGTCCCACCATTTAATACTCAATAGCTTATTTATAATTTCTTCTGAAAATCTGTATTTCACAACTTTCGCAGGTGAACCAGATACGATTGCGTAAGGAGGAACTTCTGAAGTAACAACCGAATTGGCCGCTATAATAGCGCCATCCCCAATTTTTACACCAGACAAAATAACACATTGCGCCCCAATCCAAACATCATTACCTATTATAATAGGACCCTTTGATTCTATGTCCATTTCTATATCTCCATTGAAGTAATTTTTATTTATAAAATACGATGACATCCTATTGATTGGATGATTATACTCTTGGATAGTAACATAGCGGGCGATAGAGCAAAATCGGCCGATTAATACTGGATGAATAGATGCATTGATGTCTGTTCCTGGTCCATTAATAGTTGTGTATTTATTAATAACAACTTCACTATTTGCATTGATCGTAACACCATCGATTATTCGACAGTTTTCATGAATTCGTAATCGGCCTTTAAGAATAGCTTCTTTAATCTTCGCTGATGAATGGATTACACCTCCAGTTTTTATATTTATAGAGTTTGTAGAGCGAAGACCACTTTTAATTTTTTGTAAGAATAACGACCAGAGGGAATAAATCATGAAATAAATTTTTCCTTTAAAATAGTTTCAAAATTAATATTTTCTAACTGAACTTTTTTATGATCTAGTTTATCAATAACAATAGAAAGTTCAATCGGATCGCGGTCCAAAAACACAATGGCTTGGCCGTTATTAATCTCATTCTGAAAAGCAGAAACACCGATTTCATCAATAATAATATTTGGAACTCCCATAAGCGCAGCTTCAATAATTGAACCCGAGAATTTTGATATATGAATAGATGTGAACTGAAGTATTAGGGGCAATGGTAAATCACACGCTTCTTCTACGTTCACTACATGAAGGATGTCTTCTTTTGATAGAATCTCAATGAGTTTTGGCTTATCCTTCATCTGCCGAGGGTGTAATCTAAGCCACCACTCAAATTTATCCTTATTCTTTCGAATTGTTTCGATAATATAAGGATCAAACAATGGCGCGATTGGTTGAAGTGTGTAAAGTATCACTTTCTTAGAAACAAGAGGTAATTGAGTTTTCTTCGCAACTAGATGTGATATCCACGGATTTCCCCCCACAATTACTGAATGATATGTTTGATAACGTGTCCATTCTTCAATAACTTTTTCCGAGGAATGATCCCAACACCAAAAGATTTTAGGTAGAAGTTCATATCCAGAAGAAGGTACATTTTTAAAACCGTTGTAAGCTACGTGCAAAGGTCCTTGAGTGCCGTGCTGCATGTCAATTGTTGCTATACCTTTTTTATGCGCGCTGAAATTCATCCCAAACATTTGAACAGTATAATAACATAATCCAAACGCAAATGAAGGTTTATATCTATCAAAAAGTAGATCAAAAATTATGGACCAGACCAAAACAGATTGAACAGTCTGAATTAACTGTTTTAGCACTATGCCTTTACCCAAATCAGGAATGATTCTTTCGATGTTTTTTATGCACTTATTTAACTCAAGATTTCCTGTTATTTCTTTATTTACCCTTCTCTTATATTTTAGTTTTCCGAATACATTTATTAAAGGAAAAAATCTAGGCAGATCGATAATTCTTTCTCTTTTATAATAGTTTTTATCCTTCAGTACACTTTGTTCCATTAAAATTGAAGAATCATACTTTTCGAGATAGTCAAGAAGAGGATCAAAGTATCTATTTAAAAAAAAATCACCCAACGTATCTCTATGTGAAGCAGCTCCAGAAAAAATATACTTAATTTTTCTGTTGGATGAAAGGTACAGTTTTGTCCAGGCAAAAAAAGAATTTATTAATGTTGCAATAGTCGGCCTCTTATGTCTCTTACCAACAGTTTTTTTTATGTCCCTCTTTTTATTTTCTGTTATTTGATACCAATGAAAAAAAATCTGAATTTTCAGCAATGGCCAAACATGCATACCACAAATCATCCATTGAGAAGTAGGGTAGCTTTCTTCTAGGTGATTTAAAACTTCAACTATTTCTTTTCGATCCATTTAACATCTTTCTAAGCCGCGCCATAAACCAGATAATAACAGGAATAACTATAAGTGTTGTGATTATTTTTATGAGTACTGATAATGTAACAATGTAGTAAGCTAAACCAGTCAATACAATAGTTGAAGCAAGCCAAGTTAGCGGATAAAAATTTACTGTTGTTGAATTCTTGAAACCCTTCATAAAATAACCAGCATAGCCCATATACATTAGAGCTATAAAGGTGGTAAAAGCAGCTACTTCGAAACCAAAAAATGGGATTAAAACAAGATTTAGTACCACGTTAGTAACACCTGCAATAAAGCTCACCCTCCACAAAACTTTTGTTTGCTCAGAATACATAAGTTTAGCATTCGCTCCAAAGTACATTGGTCGGTAATTATATGCCATTACAATAATCACGCTGAGGTAATACATTTTATTTAACTCCTCGTTGCGAATAAAAAATTGAAATAGTTCCTTTAACCAAATTGATACTAGAAATGATAATGCGAAAAAGACAACCTGTTGAAGGTAGATAAGATTTCTGGCCTTTCTGTCATCATTTTTTTTATAACACTCGTTAAGCAATGGGCCTATTGCCAGACCGCTGGCGGTACCTAAATTGCTAAAATAGTTACCAAATGTATAAGCTGCATTATATCGACCGATATTAGCAGTTCCAACATTTAGAAACTCTAGGACTAATTTATCGGAGGTGTTTAGTAAATAACTCGAGTAGTAGTGTGGTATAGTTGGCATGGAAACCTTAAGCCTGTCCTTTATCAATCGCCATTTAAAGTTGAGAATGGGAGTAATTTTCAGCTTCATATTGAGCGGAATCCAATAGGATAAATTATTTAAAATACCTACAAAAAACGTTGACCAAAACCAACCCATATAACCCATTTTCAGAACTGCGATTGTATATAAGTTTAATAACACGGTTAAGGTGCCAAAAATGGCAGTCCGGATAGCAATTGGCATTGGTTTTTTGCTTATCTGGTAATATGTTGTGGCTATGGTGCTTGTTTGTCCGAAAAATATCAATGGGAAAATGTTGATAAATATAATTTGCCAAACGTTTGATTTGGCCTCTTCGGGTATAATTAAGTAAACCAATAGTGCCGATAGGAAGGCATACGGAATAATCCACAAACTTAGAAAGCCGTAGACCTGTCGCCATACCCACTTGAAGTGATTGGGAGATTTATAGAAAGAATTAATTAGAACTATTCGTAATCCAAGGCTAGCAAATATCGAGATAGACCCGACAGTGGCCGTCAATACCCCATACACTCCATAATCTAAAGGCGTTAAATATTGGGTAACAATCGGCAAGACAAAAAAACTCGCAACTTTCGACACTTGAGGGGCCAATCCATAAATTGCAGTGTGAGAAAAAAGCTTACGAATCATTCTCCTTGTATCTTAGAATTTGTGCTGGCACTCCACCTACTATTGCTCTTTCCGGAACGTCTCTGGTTACAACAGAATTAGCCCCTATAATTGCATTATTTCCTATTCTTACACCAGGACCAATAAATACGTTAACCCCTACCCAGACCGCATTTCCAATTTCAATATTTCCACTTTTCTTTCGAAGATTATTATAATCATTAAAGTCTTGATCCGGCAGCGCAGAAGAAGTGTATAAACGTACGTTATGACTAATCCTGCAATTTTCCCCAACGCTTACTGCAGTGTCTTTTTCAAGCTGAATTGTTGAATAACTGCCGATGTACGAATTCGCACCAGCATAAAATTCTCCAGATCCGTAAATCAAAATACTACTTCCATTAAACCTGAAAGTCTTATGAACATTGTATCTCAACCTATATTGAGAATATCTACTCTTGTAATATTCTCGTTCACTGATGTGGTAAATTTTTGCTAATAAATTTTTAATTAATTTCATCATGAAGTTTTTCTCTCATAATACTCTCGCACAGCATCCAGTCCAATGGCGTATCAATATCAACAGAGCAAACTCCTTCCATCAAATACTTTTGTCTATTGACTAGCCCCTTAAAGCCCGATCTAAGAAAAGACTCGACTCTAAAAATGTAGATTGCTCCATTCAATTCGTAAACAATGGGACAATCTTGTCTTCGAGTAAAACTACCCTCCTTGCACTTATTCAAAAATCCGTCATTGTTTTCTTCAAATAATAGGTAATACGGGTTTGATTTCGTCTCTTTCACTGACACTACCATATCCGCGGTAGAATTAAGAAAAATTCTTAAGGCTTCTCTTACATGCTTTCCTGTTCTTAATGGAGAGGTGGGTTGTAACAGTACGACTATGTCAAAATCTATTTTTCTATCTTGATAAAATTGCAATGCGTGATAAACAACTGATTCAGAAGTAGCCGAATCTGTAGCATATTCAGGTGGACGAATAAAAGGTACCCCAATACCGTATGCTTCAACAGTACTTTTAATGTCCAGTGAATCTGTCGAAACGCAAATAGCATTTTGAGGAAAATTTTCCAATGCCGCATCTATCGTATAATAAATAAGCGGTTTACCTACTAGAGGCTTAATATTTTTGCAAGGAATACCCTTGGATCCGCCTCGTGCGGGAATTAAACAAAGCACTCGACTCATCACATCTTAATATGTTTTATATCCTCTTGGGCCTTTGCGAAGTCTTCAGGATTACCTATGTCAAGCCAATAGCCCACTATAGGAAAAGAACTTACTTTTAAATTAAGTTTTAGTAGTATTTCCATAAGGTCTGTTGCATTAAAGAAGGAGCTTTTTGGTATATACTTGAGAATGCTTCTCTTTATTAAATAAATTCCTCCATTAGAATAATAAGTGTACGTAGGCTTCTCTCGGAAGCTTACTACATGATTATTTGTAGTCTCTAAAACGGCGTATGGAACTTTTATCGAGTATGGTATTGTGGCAATAGACATATCTGCACCAGATTCCATAAAGTCAAGAAGGAATTCTTCGTAATCTAAATTTGTTAAAATATCTGAGTTGAGTAGTAAAATAATATCATGTTCAAAGTTTTCAATTAGGCTTACTGCTCCAATTGTTCCTAGTGCCTCAAACTCATCTACGTATTGAATGGTTAAATTTTTACTACTGCCATCACCAAAATATTCACTTATCTGTTTACCTAGGTATCTAATAGAAACCCAAATGTTGTGTACTCCATATGCGGCTAAGCTATCGACATTGTATTCAACAATTGGTTTATCTCCAATCTTTAGCAACGGTTTTGGTATAGAGTCGGTTAAAGGTCGTAATCTTTCTCCTCTACCACCTGCCATAATCACAGCATCAAGTGGTAGATAGGATTTATTGAATCTAAAGTTCAGGATGTTTACAATACTCTTTTTCCTGTCAATCACGGGTAGAATCCTATAATTCCCCTTGCGATAACTAATCACCTGGTTTAATGTAAATTCACCTTTTACAAGATACTTAGGATTTGCTTGAACAAACTCCTCAACCTTGCTTTCGAAATTTAAGCCTCGCAAAAAACCTCTCCTTACATCCCCATCAGTAAGGGACCCGATTAATTTCTCTTCTGAGTCAACAACAAATAAAATAGCATCAGCCGCAAGTTCATTCAATTGAACTAAAGCTTGCTTTATAGTACTTCCTAACTTAATAATGTGTTTCCTCCAAGAAGTCATTTATCTATATGCTTTAGTAGTTGGAACGCTTCTGCATACACAACACCACAAGTAGCTCCCCGAAAATGTGCAAGAGCCTTGATGTTGTCAATAGATCTAGGAAACGGATGATTAGCAATTTCTGACGCATATACCGTTAATGCATCCAATTTGTTTTGCATAAAATCCGAGATATCCACGAAATAATTGGGGATAAAGGAATTTTCGGGCAATGCAGGAGCAAATTCCGTCTCAGAAATACACTCGTACATTAGAACAGTTTTAATAAATGGATATCTAAAGGATTTAGTGCATGCCATTACACTTTGAAAAACTATTCGATGATCCGAATGAATATCCGATCTATTCAAGCAATATATCACAGCAGGTTTAGCATCGTTAAAGACCTCTGATATCTTTGGCACCATATCAATGATGGAATCGAAAGTTAGAGTCATAGTGGGATAGCTGAGTTGATAAACCTTCTCAAAACCCACCATTTGCGAAACTATTTGGATTTCTTTTTGACGTGAAAGGACCCTTTCCTTAGAAAAGCCTTGATGTTCAAAAACATTTGTTATAATTAGCCAAAACAGCTGATCTCCTCTCTCCTTATGTTTGAACAATGTGCCTCCTGCTCCGATAATTTCGTCATCAGGATGGGCTGAGACTATCAAAACTTTACTCATGGTTTAATATAAATTTCTTTACCACTAACTGAATAGTTGTCAAGCTTAAATAATCTTTCAAATATTTGTTAACCAATTCTGCTGCGTTTCCCCTGCCAAAAATATATCTCCCCTTTTCCCATTCCTCCCTTAAAGAATCATACTCGGATGTCACTTTTTGTAGTAGCTCTTTAATTTCCAGTTCAACGATTTCAGAATCAAACACGTTTGCACCACGTCCCCGCTCTGTTTGCCGATCTCCTATATTTAATGCAGGCGTATTAAAGTAAGGTGTTTCTCCTATCCCTCCGCTGGAATTACCAGCAACAATAGCTTTGAAGTGCTTCATCAACCCCATTAAATTAAGTGTGCCCACATTAGGTATTACTTTAATCTTCAGATTTGATTCCGTTTGAAGCTCCTTAATTTTTTCAACAACAAGCTCTCCTCCAGGATCATTATTAGGGTAAGTAAGAATAACTTGACTGTTACTTAAAGAGCCTATTGCTCGTAAAAATATATTAAACTCCCATAGATTATCTTCTTTTGTTTTAAACTGTGAGGGATGCCATGTAGCAATGATAAGGAAATCACCCAAACCAATCTTTAAGTTATATAACTTGATTAGTTCATCACGTGATGGTATTAAATTCAAACGATCATAATCAAATGTTAAGTTGCCAACATTTTTAATTCTCCACTGTTCCTCGCCCAGCTGTACCACAACTTTTTTACTTGCCTCAGAAGCTGTAAAATGTAAATGAGATATTTTTGTTATTGCATGACGGATGCTGGTATCAAAATAAGGCACATTTGCCACATCTCCTCCATAAAAATGTGCTACGGGAATTTTAGAAAAAAAAGAAGCATTAGCGAAAGCGAAAGTTTCTATTCGATCACCAAGGCAAATCGACAAGTCATATCCATAAAATTTTTCACTTTTTGTGAAATGTTTTTTAACAGCCGGAAAAAGTTGTGTAAATGTATCTGCATAATAATCGGAAGTGGTATGCAAAGGAAATGCAATAATATTAACTGCTAACATGTATTGAGCAATTTTATCTTGAATTTCCTTTATCGTATTCCACGGGGGTATGAGATGAGCCCCGGATACAAAAAGGTCAATGTAAAATTCTCTTTGCAATTCTATTAACAATGGCAATAGTATCCCAAACTCCGCCCTGTTACCAGTAAAGACTGCAATCCTTTTTCGCTTAAGAAAACTTCCAATCGACTGCAGGTTTTGCGTTCGAATTGCATTTGGTATGCGAATTCTAGGATAGTACTTACCTTTAATTTTAGTAGGACGCTGGCCAATGTTAGAATAACCATCATTTACGATGTTGGCTATCGTTTTAACAATGAAGTCGCTGAACCATACATTAAACAAGTTAAGATTTTCTACAAAGGATACAGAGTCATCCGTAGGGTGTGAACCATGAGAAATTAATTCACCAGCGTCTATTTCTTCAATCACCCAATGGCCACATCCCCCCCAACTCCTTTCGCCACTTTTAATTTGCCATTCGATTGGACTTGCTCCACGATAGTCTGGTAATACTGCAGGATGAAAATTAATTATAGGTAATTTTTCTAATACCTTTTTACTAAAAATCTTGTTGAACGAAATCGAGACACCAATACTATCATCCAATAATCCATCAATAACCTCCTCTGGCGTTGAAAATAACGGGATATTGTTTGCCGAAGCAATCTTATAAACTAAGTTAAAATATTCGTCTTTAGAATCCTTATCTATTTGAGTAACAACAGCGCTAATCTTATAATTCTCCTTAAGGAGATTAGTAAGCACCCTAGCACCAAGACCCCAGTTAGCAAAGAGTATTATTTTCTTTTTACTTGTCTCCATGGACATTAGACCAAAAAATTTTTTTCGCTTCCTCACTTCCTACATTGAAAAGCATGTCCAAGCATGAAAGGCCACTTACAAATTCAACGCTATTACGTTGATGATACTTTGGATGTTTAAAGGTATGCATTGTAATTTCTACCTCCTCTCCCTCGAATAGAGAAAAATCCATATATTCCTTTGAACCCTGCCCACATAGGTACTTATTATATCCAGTAGCTTTGACAACAGATAAAACCAATTCACTCTTTGAGGCGCTTTTATCATAAGAAAGTTCACTCATCCTAATTGACCTATTAGGAATATCAAACCATTCAAATGCAAGCAACATGGATGCAATGACCGGCTCAACCACCAGGTCATATTGCTTGGAGTAAAATAATTCGAGTTTATCTCTTACTTCTTCGAAAAAGGGATGCTTTTTATAATTTTCGCGAAGAAAGTTCCAATGATCAATCTTCCACTTATCATTCTTTATCTTAAGTTCTGATATTTTCTTTTCTTGGTAACGCTCCTTTACTATACTTATAGTTAAATGCTTTACTATACTATTACTAGTAAGAAAAATATTTCTGTTTTGATAAGCAGCATCATTTAGCTGCACATCATCCATAATAACATAATAATTGCTTTTTGCTATTTTATCAAGCAGACCCAGCCAAGGAAAATAGCCGGGTTGATGAATGGATACTATCCCATTATTCGAAATCATCCTTTGCTAATTTATGCTCTGCAGAAAGGTCCCTGCTGACCCGTTTATTTATGATGTCGTTTAGCAACATTGGCGATAGCCCATCCCCTGGCCTTTTCATTATCAAATCAAATTCCTCAATAAGCTCACCCTTCTTCATGTCTCTAGATAAAAAAATGCTTTTTCTTCCAAAGGGTTTGTTTTTAACCTCAGATGCACTGGCCTCCTTTATCCCATTGCCGGATAAAGCAAGCTCCACGTTTCGTATACTATCAACCATTTGTTTAAGTTCTGACGGCTCAAGAGAAGCCTTGTGATCAGGTCCTGGAAGCTTACGATCTAAAGTAAAGTGCTTTTCAATTACTAAAGCCCCTAATGCAACTGCTGCAATTGGCACTTCTATACCTAATGTATGATCAGAATAGCCATACTTCAAGTCAAGAGTACGACCCATGTTAATCATTGCTTTAAGATTTACATCAGCAAAAGGTGTAGGATATTCGGTATTGCAATGAAGGACTGTTATCATCTCATCTTTCAATCCATATTTTTTTAGCACCTCAACAGCACTCTCAACTTCAAATAAATTACACATTCCGGTTGATAACACAACCGGTTTTAGTTTTAAAGCAATTCGTTTTAAATATTGATAATTATTTACTTCTCCTGAAGGAATCTTAAAGAAATCCATTCCCATTAAATTAAGAAAATCAACGCTATCAAGATCAAAACCAGTTGAGAGAAACTTTATCTTGTTTAGGTTAGCAAAATCTTGAAGTACATAATGTTGTTCTTCAGACAATTCAAGCTGTTTCAGCATGTTAAACTGCGATTCATCTTTACCTCCAATATTTTTTTGCTGGTATCGAGCCTTCTTTGCATCCTTACTTACTAATTTGTCGGCTCGAAATGTTTGAAATTTTACATAGTCCGCTCCTGCATCAGCGGCTGCTAGAATGAGCTTCTTGGCTAGATCGATATCTCCATTATGATTTACCCCGGCTTCTGCAATTATTAATACTCTACTCACAGATTATAAATTTGCGATTTATATTGACTTATATTTTCCTTTTTTGAAAACCAGTTTATTGTCTCCTTCAATCCTTCGCCAAGAGAATAGTTAGCCTTCCACCCACTCAACTCCCGTAATTTTTTACTACTACCAAACAATCGAAATACTTCACTTTTCTCCGGCCTGGTACGCTGCTCTTCATTTTCTATTATTGCATTTGGATTGATTTGCATGATGAGTTCCTCGGCAAGATCTTTAATAGAGATTTCTGATTCTGTCGCAATGTTAACATCCTGCCCTATAAAAGCCTCCGTTTGTGCTATCAACACAAATGCTTCTACTGTATCCTTTACAAAAAGAAGATCGCGCGTTGGCTTGAGGTCCCCTAATTTGATATGAGTTGATCCGTTTAACAGTTGCGTTATAATGGTCGGGATCACGGCACGCGCAGATTGTCTTGGACCAAAAGTATTGAACGGACGCACGATGGTTAAAGGTAAGTTAAAACTACGGTAGAAAGATTCCGCTATACAGTCTGCACCAATTTTCGAAGCAGAGTAAGGGGACTGCGGCTGGCGCGGATGAAATTCATCAATGGGCACATATTGCGCAGTACCGTACACCTCAGAAGTAGATGTTACTAATACACGTTTTACTTCCATATCACGTGCTGCCTGCACAATATTTAATGTTCCTTTTACATTCGTGTCAATATAACTATCAGGAGAGTGGTAACTGAACGGAATAGCAATGAGCGCTGCAAGATGGAAAACAATATCTATACCCTTCATTGCGGTGCGTACACCATTAGGATCACGAATATCACCAGCAAAAATCTCAAGCTTATGTTTTACCTCGGGGGCAAATGTATCAAGCCATCCCCATGAGTTGAACGAGTTGTAATAAACAAAGGCTCTTACATGGCATCCTTCAGCAAGCAATCGCTCAACAAGGTGACTACCGATAAAGCCGTCTGCACCCGTAACAAGAACTCTTTTACCTTTCAATACAGTAGTACTCATGACATGATAATGATATCTTTAATCTATAATGGCTCATTTTACATCCTAGGTTTCGGAATAGTAGCCGTTATTCTTATTGCGTTTTTTCCCATAGCTATAACCATAGCCATACGAGTAACCATAACCGTAGTTGTAACCATATTCATAACCGTAACCCAAACCGGTTTTACGAAGGTCATTGAAAAGAATGCTGCCTTTTTTAAATTTCTCACTGCTATATAATTCTTCCAATGCATGCAAGGCACTTTTAGGCGTGTAATCCTGCCGCACAACAAATAAGGTATGATCTGCAAAAGGAGAAAGAACAAAGGCATCCGTAACAAGCGCCAGCGGTGGCGTGTCCATAATAATGAAGTCGTATTCTTGACGCAGCAAATCAAGCAACCCTGCCAGAGCCGGCTTTAAAAGCAATTCGCTTGGGTTAGGGGGCATGGGTCCGCCAGCGATCAGGTATAAATTTTCTACCGCAGTGCTTTGTACAATCTGGTCGCGTGTAGCCATCCCCGAGAGATACTGACTCAAGCCTACATCGTTGTGCATCCCCAGGTCGTCAAACAATTTTGGCCTTCTTAAATCTGCACCAATGATGAGGGTTTTTTTACCAGCAAGGGCAAATACGGAAGCAAGGTTCAGGGTTGTAAAAGATTTTCCTTCTCCTGGTATGGAAGAGGTAACCATAAACAACTGGTGCTCCTGGTTGCCTGTAAAATAATTAAGATTCGACCGCAAAGACCGGAAAGCTTCAGCCATCGCTGACCTCGGTTTTTTAATAACGATAAGCGAGTCAGAAGCAGGGTTGTGGCCTACTCCGCCAATAACAGGAACAGTAGTAAGTTTGGTAATATCATCCTTGGATTGAATCCGGTCATTTAACGCTTCTATTATTACAAAAACCAAAATCGGCAGGAACAAGCCCAGCCCTATAGCCATCGCATAATTTTGATCAACTTTCGGGCTAATCGCCCCACGTGCTATTGGCGGATTAACCACCACAATATCAGAAGTGGTGGAAGCTTTTGAAAGCCCGGCCTCGGTGCGCTTTTGAAGAAGGATCACGTACAGATTCTCGCGAAGCGAATAATTGCGCTGAATCGTAATAAGCTCTCGCTCCGTTTTAGGCAACCGCGACAGTTCACGCTCGACTGTTTTGATCTGATCGTTAATAAATTTAATGTTGATGCCTTGTGTTTTTCCGGTATTCTCAATGGTTTTTAAAATGTCTCCTTTCAGCTGCACAATCCTTTGCTCCGCAGATTGCAAACGGGGGTTTTGTTCAAGGCGCTCAACGCCCCTCCCGGTATTACTTCTGTACGCACTTACCTGCATGCGGGCATTGATCAGTTCATTAATTAACCGTGATACAACTTCATCTGTTATGCCTACACTGGAAGGTGTAAAGATGCCGTCATACTCATTGTTCGTGAGCAAAGTACTGATGTAATCAAAGTAATTTTCAGTAAGCTTGTATTGAAACTTTTGCTGCTCAAATCCCTGCAACTGTTGGTATAGGCGATTTGTCTCTTCATCCAGGTTTGTAATAATGTTCCTGCGTTTAAAAGACTCCACCTGGTCTTCATACATATTCAGCGAGTCGCCAATCACCACAAGTTGTTCATCGAGAAAGCGCATGGCCATTGTTGCAACCTTGTTCTTCTTTTCTACATCATAGAATTGATAGCGTTCAATGAATTTGTTGAGAAAGTCAATTTCCTTCTGCGCAATTGGCCCGTTCACTTCAAGTTTCACCACCGAAGCCCCTACCTGTGCCCAGTCTGCTTTTAATTTGCCGGAATAAGCTTTTGCAAGGTTAAAAGGATCATTGAACCTGAGAATATAAGTGCGGTTTTTGTGTTCCGCAGGATCACTCCGCAGGGCCGTAACGAACTTAAATCCGCTGATCTTTACAGTATCCCCAAAAATAAAAACCTCCGCCTCCTTGGCTGCGTTGCTTTCTTCATTGGTAATATAACTGAAGGTATACGTGCGGCTATCTTTTACAGTGAGGTGGAACGATTTTCCATAAGGTCTTTTTTCACCAGGAATAATATCAAATTCTATAGGAAAATTAGTGTCGTAGTATTCTGTGGTTTTTACATCGCCTTCCCGGTAGAGCGATACATCGAACCTCAAGCTTTCCATCACCTCCTGCAACAGCGGGTAAGATTTCATGATGTATAGCTCATTATAGAAATTGCGGTAAGGATTAAGAAGTTCGTTGTTGTAAAGAAATTTTGCGCCGACATTCTCCTCATTTTCTTTGATGATAATGGATGCAGCCACAGGATAGATCCGTGTACTATAACGGTTCACAATGTATGCAGCAACGAGGGCGACCGCCAGGGATAAGATGATGACATACCAAAAGCGTATAATGCGGGCAGTAACGCGCTTAAGATTAATGTCTATACCACCTCCCTTTTTTCCAGGAGAGAAATCTGCTGAAGCATCTGGCGAAGGGAAATTATTATTATTCAATTTATCGGGATAATGTTATAATTAACAGCACGAAAGAAATTCCTGAAGTAATTACACCCAGGTTGCTGGTAAAGTATCTGCGAAAAGCGCGCTGTTTCAACGGCGGCACAATGATCACATCATTTTGCTGCACAAAATAAAAGGGAGACTCCAGGTATTTTTCTTCAAGGAGATTAACGTAGAACACTTCTGTATTATTACCAACCTGCCGCAATACCTTTACATGGGAGCGATCTGCGAGCTCACCAAGTCCACCGGCTTGTCCAATGGCCTCCATCATCGTCAACCGGGTGTTGCTGACAACAATGGTTTTTTCACCGTTTACTTCACCCAATACAGTATAACGAAAGTTCAACATTCTTACCCGCACAATTACATCTGGAACATATTGCGATGCTCTAGCGCGAATGGTATCCTGGGCCTGAAAAATAGTTAATCCGCCAACCTTTATTCTCCCCAACACGGGATACTCGATATGCCCGGAAGTATCAACCAATACGCCACTGACAGAGGCGTTAGCGGCTATGTTTCCCCCACTTCTGCGTTGCGGAGAGAGTTTGTCAAGGAAATCAAAGGCATCGCCATCCTCTGATAAAGTTTCAAAAGTAATACTGAGATTATCTAGTGATTGAACACGATATTCCTGGATTTTCAATGGGTGCGACCTTAAAATAGAGTCCTTTGGAATCTCCTTTCTCTTCTTGAGATCGTCCTTTTGCAGGTAGACCAGCTTTTTATTGGGAACACATGCTCCAAAGATCAATAAGGTTACCCCTAAAACCAGCCAGGTACGAATCATTTTATTGTAAGTCTCTTCAAGGAAACCGCAAAGATAACTTATTTTAAGAGTTTTAAAATATGCACCTCTTTAGCAAAGTAAGGTCCTATAGTGAATTTTCTAATTCAGTTGTAAAAAGTTAGATATCTTTGCGCCCTGTTTTAAACTACTGCTGGAATTGATATGCAAAAAATCGCTGTAATTGGCCTTGGATATGTAGGTCTCCCCCTTGCCGTTGAATTTGGAAAAAAGATCGATGTCATTGGTTTTGATATTGACCTTCAAAGAATAGAGGAGTTGAAAAAGGGTTTGGACCGTACCCGGGAAATCGAAACACATGAGTTTAAAGAATCAACCAAACTGATCTTTACGGCCAACCTTGAAGCGCTTAGGGAGGCTAGCATTTTCATCATCACCGTCCCAACACCTGTAGATGAGTTTAAAACCCCTGATTTAAAACCACTGCAAAGTGCAAGCAAGACTGTTGGCACCGTGCTTAAAAAAGGTGACATAGTAATTTACGAATCAACAGTATACCCGGGATGTACTGAAGAGATTTGTGTTCCGGTACTTGAGAAAGTAAGTGGCTTGAAGTTTAACAAAGATTTCTTCTGCGGCTATTCTCCGGAGAGGATTAACCCCGGTGATAAACTTCACCGCGTTACTACGATTAAAAAAGTCACCAGTGGCAGCACACCTGAGATCGCTGAAAAAGTCGACCAGCTTTACAAACTTATTGTAACAGCAGGCACACACAAAGCGTCCTCGATCAAAGTAGCCGAAGCAGCAAAAGTAATTGAGAACTCTCAACGAGATGTAAACATTGCCTTTGTGAACGAACTCGCGCTCATCTTCGATAGGATCGGTATTGATACCCATGAAGTGTTGGAAGCTGCCGGAACAAAATGGAATTTCCTTCCTTTTAAACCAGGTCTTGTGGGTGGCCATTGCATTGGCGTCGATCCCTATTACCTTACTTATAAAGCAGAAAGCCTCGGCTACCACCCTGAAGTAATTCTTGCTGGCAGAAGGATCAATGACAACATGGGTGTTTTCATTGCTAACAATGTTATTAAACTGATGGCAAAGAATAACCTCCCGATTAACAACGCCGATATCCTCGTGCTTGGTGTAACCTTTAAAGAAAACTGTCCGGATGTGCGGAATAGCCGTGTAGTCGATGTGATCCATGAACTTCAAAGCTTTGGCGCAACGGTAGACATCTACGATCCACATGCAGATTCCACCGAAGTGAAGCACGAATACAAGCTTGACCTCATTGAGAACCTGAATTCAAAATACCACGCTATAGTGCTTGCCGTAAGCCACGCTGAGTTTTTAAAATTGGACTTCAAAACCTTATCACACGACAACGCTGTGCTCTACGATGTAAAAGGAGTCTTGGATAAGTCGAAGGTCACAGCCAGATTGTAAGGTTATAGGTTTGAAGTTTCAGGTTCAAGGTCTCAATTTAAAACATCAGACTTAAAACCTTAAACCTTTAAACAAGTGGCTGCTGTTAGCACTGTGGGTGCGCCATGCGTGCGAGATGTCTGCGAGAAATTAGGGTAGTTTCTCGCAGACATCTCGCAAACACGGTGCTGGCATCGTGCTGGCATCGCAGAGTTTAAAGATTTATCAACATATCTTTAGAATAAGAAGGAATCATTTGGCCTAAAAATATTCTTAAATAATATATCCGCGTATGGACCCCGGTGTGTGCTCCTACCTTTGTTTAAAAACATTTTATGGGAAAGATCAAAGGGCATTCGCTTGTCAAAGATGTAAGCGGTAGCATCGGACAAGTCTGTACGTGCCTAACCAGGGCACAATACCGTTGTTTCCGGAAAAGGTATTGTACGGCGTCCCCGCAAGAATCAGCAGGCCAACAGACAGCGTCTTGCGCAAGCTGCCCTTCATGCCGTGGGGCATTAGTTTATACTCTCCCCTTCGAAACGAGATTCTTCGCTCTCATTTACTCTACCTCTCCCTTACCCAGATGAAAAGTGAAGTGGGATGTCCGAACGAAGGATCTGCATTCCAACGCTGAATCTTATTTCAAGTAAATGATAACACTCTCCTTCGCAACGAGATTCTTCGCTCCCACTTACCCTACCTCTTCCTTTGCTCAGAATGATCTCGGTAAAGTGGAAAGACCAGCATCTAGAAACCAGAAACGGGTAAAACGAGAAAACACCAGCAAACAGGAAACCGGAAACGAAAGCTACAATTTGAAGCCTTTAAGCATCAAAGTCAACCTGATACTCGACAAGACACTCCTACTCATGATAATTAAAAATCCTGAACCCGCCTTGTTTCAAATGTGATTCTCTCCTCATCAGATCAATATCTGAATCCACCATTTCTTTCATCAGTTCATTCACATCATACTTGGGTTTCCAGCCGAGAATAGTGTTAGCTTTTGTGGGATCCCCATGCAAAAGATCAACTTCTGTAGGTCTGAAGTAGCGGGGATCAATGGCAATAATTTCATCACCTTGTTTTAGAGGACACTCTTCAAAATCGTTTTGAAGGCTATCAATATATCCGATCTCATCTACACCTTTACCTTTAAAAGCAATGGTTACACCAGCATGTGCAAAGGCCCGGGTCATAAAATCACGCACAGAAGTAGTGGCACCTGTCGCGATAACAAAGTCATCTGCTTTAGGCTGTTGCAGGATGAGGTACATCGCTTCGATATAATCGCGAGCGTGTCCCCAATCGCGTTTAGAATCCAAATTACCCATGTACAGCTTCTGTTGCAACCCTAACACCAGGCGCGCAACAGCACGAGTGATCTTACGAGATACAAAAGTCTCGCCCCTCAGAGGAGATTCGTGGTTAAACAGGATACCATTGCAGGCGTACATACCATAAGCTTCACGATAGTTCACCGTAATCCAATAGCCATATAATTTTGCCACCGCATAAGGGGAGCGTGGATAAAATGGAGTAGTCTCCGATTGTATTGGAGCCTGAACTTTACCATAAAGCTCAGAGGTCGATGCCTGATAAATTCTTGTCTTGTCAGTAAGACCTAAAAGGCGGACTGCTTCAAGAATACGCAGCGTTCCGATAGCATCAGTATTGGCAACATATTCAGGCATATCAAAGCTCACACGAACATGACTCATAGCCCCTAGGTTATAAATCTCGTCAGGCTGGACCTCCTGGATAAGACGAATGAGGTTGGTAGAATCCGTAAGATCACCATAGTGAAGTTTCATCCGTGCACCCTTATCGTGCGGATCCTGGTAGATGTGATCTATTCTTCCGGTATTGAATAACGAAGACCTTCTTTTTAAACCATGAACTTCATATCCTTTTTCTAAAAGAAATTCAGCCAGGTAAGCGCCATCCTGTCCTGTGATACCAGTTATAAATGCCTTTTTCATCTCAATCTATTTATTACGTTTTTGCTTAGCCGAGTGCTTCAAGCTCATTTAACAATGCTGTAAACCTTTTCCTTACTCAAAAACTCTTTGTAGGTAAGTTCGATACCTTTCCTCAAAGAGATCTTATGCTTGTACCCAAGTGCATGAAGCCTGCTGCTGTCCATCAGTTTTCGTGGCGTACCATCCGGTTTTGATGAGTCGAAATTGATCTTACCTTCATAGCCAACAACTTGTTTAATAAGGTGTGCGAGTTCAAGGATGGAAACCTCCTCACCTGTTCCAACATTAATCAGTTCAGGATCTTCATATGATTCCATTAGGAAAACGCAAGCATCAGCGAGGTCATCTGAGAACATGAATTCACGAAGTGGTTTTCCTGTTCCCCAAATTACTACCTCTGGCCTGTTCTCTTCTTTTGCTTCATGGAACCTTCTCAATAATGCCGGCAGCACGTGCGAATTCTGAGGATGGTAGTTATCTCCAAACCCATACATATTGGTTGGCATAGCCGAAATAAACATTTTGCCGTGTTGTTTATGATAAGCCTGGCAAAGCTTGATACCAGCTATTTTTGCTATAGCATACGCTTCATTGGTAGGCTCAAGATATCCAGACAGCAGGCTATCCTCCCGGATGGGTTGGGCAGCAAGCTTTGGATAAATGCATGAAGAGCCAAGGAACAAGAGTTTCTTGACATCGTAGGTAAATGCCGCATAGATCACATTATTCTGGATCATGAGGTTATCATAAAGGAAGTCAGCTGGGTAAGTATTATTGGAAAGGATCCCTCCTACTTTTGCAGCTGCCAGAAACACATACGCCGGCTTTTGAATCCCGAAAAATCTGTTTACTGCCTGTGTATCCTTTAAATCAAGCTCACTGCGTGAAGTGAAAACAAGATTTGTATATCCATTTCGTTCCAGACAGCGGTGGATTGCAGATCCTACCATTCCTCTATGCCCTGCTATATAAATTTTCGAGCTTTTGTCCATTTAAACTCCCTCAGGTATCTTTTGTAAATTTAAGAGACTGCAAATATAATAATTAGACTTTAGACTGTAGATAGGAGACTTTGTATTTGAGATGTGAGTCTTAAGATTGGGATGTGAAATTTGAAACAATTAGAAACGTGAAATTTGAAATTAGACCCTTTGCTTTTAGCTTAGCACGCTAAGATGAAAAATTTCGCACTAATTGGAGCAGCGGGTTTTATTGCTCCCCGCCATTTAAAAGCTATCAAAGAGACTGGGAACAATCTGGTGGCTGCCCTGGACAAACATGATAACGTTGGCATTTTAGATTCTTACTTTCCAAATGCTGATTTCTTCACCGAGTTCGAACGATTTGACCGACACTTGGATAAACTAAAACGTAAAGGTGGGAAGGTTGATTACATTTCAATCTGCTCCCCTAACTACCTTCACGATTCACACATCCGTTATGCTTTACGGGCAGGGGCGGATGCCATTTGTGAAAAACCACTCGTGCTCAATCCCTGGAATTTGGATGCGCTGGAAGAAATTGAAACAGAAACCGGCAAGAAGATCAATACCATCCTTCAACTCAGGTTACATCCTGCTATTATTGCCTTACGGGAAAAAGTAAAGGCAGGCCCTAAGGACAAAGTTTATGATATGGAATTGCAATACATGACTTCCCGCGGCAATTGGTATCACAGCAGCTGGAAGGGCGATCATTCTAAATCAGGAGGCATTGCTACTAATATCGGTATTCACTTTTTTGATATGCTCATCTGGATCTTCGGTAGTGTGAAGACAATCTCTTTAACATCAATGACCTCTGATCATGCTTCCGGAATTCTTGAATTGGAACATGCTAAAGTCACATGGTTTCTCAGCATCAACTACGACCACATTCCTGCTGAAGTCAAGAAGGCAGGGAAGCGAACATTCAGAACACTTAAACTAGAAGGCGAAGAACTCGAATTCAGCGAAGGCTTCACTGACCTCCATACAAAAAGTTATGAAGAGATCCTCAAAGGCCATGGCTTCGGATTAAAAGAGGCAAGACCTTCCGTACAGCTCGTACACGAGATCAGGGAGATCGGCAGGAGCTAGTTCAGAGTTTTCAGTTCATGGTTCCTCAGTTCGAGTTCGTCAAACGCGGAACTAGAAACTAGAAACTGTGAACTCGGAACTGCGAAGTCTGAACTACTGCGAATTACTCCCCACTTACAGATATTGGCGCCCCTCTAATGAGATTCACCCAACCTTTAATAACCTGATTTCTTTTGGCAGGATCAGCAGTATTAAAGTTGACTTCAGCAATATAGTAATATACTCCACTGGATAGATCTGATCCGTCAGAGGCTCGTCCATCCCAGTCGATATAAATTGTTCGTTCTCCACCTGATTCATAGG
>JAESFH010000044.1_pt1 | contig 182586 bp, 175 predicted proteins | sample 9269381 | NCBI WGS metagenome assembly JAESFH01 (sample SAMN14504062, study PRJNA617094) | algae metagenome | isolation source: Aphanothece sp. CMT-3BRIN-NPC111 and co-occurring heterotrophs from well... | place: USA: Clark Mountains Wilderness, California | collected 2010-04-18
TATTCACCACGCCGAATGAGGGCGAAGAGGGTGTCGAATGGCGCTGAAGCTGGGCAAGGTCAATCGGGGTCCCCATTTATCCACGCTCGTCGCCAGCTCGATCACGAGAGAGATCGCGGAGGGCAGGTTGAAGGTGGGCGATCAGCTGCCCACCGAGCAAGCGCTGGCTCAGACGTTCGGCGTCAGCCGCAACGTGGTGCGGGAAGCGATAGCGCGTCTGCGGTCCGAAGGCCGGGTCTGGTCGCAGCAGGGGCGCGGCGCCTTCGTAGCGGACGTCAGCAACTCTACCGTCCTCACCATCGACGATGACTCGCTGCAACAGACCGACGCCTACAAAAATCTCTTCGAGATACGCGGCATTCTCGAGGTGCAGGTTGCCTCACTGGCTGCCGAACGACGGACGCCCGGCGACATAGAAGCGATGCGCACCGCACTCAGCACCATGAGCGAGGCGATTTACGGCAGCGTCACCTGGCTCAAGGCCGACCTCGAGTTCCATCGAACCGTGGCCGCGGCTACCCAGAACTCCTACATGGCGCCATTCCTGATGTTCGCCTCCGAGCGTGTGCGTGACAGCATCCTCGCCTCCGGCAGCCAACGTCGCTCAGACGATCTTGCCAGCACCACCTTGGGAGAGCACCAGGCCATCCTGGATGCAATCGAGGCCGCTGATCCAGCTGCTGCTTCCGAGGCGATGAAACGGCATCTTGCCAATGCTGCCCAGCGCGTCGGCGTGCAGATGGATCAGTCCGCCAAAAGGGAGAATTAGATTAAGCCCGCGTTCGCACTGTGCTTTGCTTTTGCGAGGACCTTGAGCTAGCAAGAGAATCGCTGCGGCTTGGTTGTAAAGGCAGGGGGATCAAGGGCGATGACGGGCAAGGAAACGGCGTTCTTCGACGTCATCCGGCAGACGCCGAACCTCCGCAGCGAGCTCGTGGACGTCCTCATCGCACAGATCGAATCCGGAGACCTTGAGCCGGGGCAGCGCCTGCCCACGGAGCAGGCCATCATGGAGGCAACCGGTGTCAGCCGGACGGTGGTGCGCGAGGCGCTGGCTGCGCTGCGCGCGAAGGGCTTGATCACCACGCGCCAAGGATTGGGCGCTTTCGTCTCCAGCGATCCTGCTGCCCGTTCGTTCTCCATCGTGCCCCATGACATGGAGACTATCGATGAGATTCTGAGCATCCTCGAATTGCGCTTGGGCATCGAAGTCGAGGCAGCAGGGCTTGCCGCACTGCGTCGCACCGATGAAGATCTGGCCCGCATGCAGCAGAAGCTGGATGCGCTGGACGCTGCGATCCTATCGGGCCAACCAGGCGGGGATCAGGATTTCGGATTCCATCGTGCCATCCTGGTCGCAACAAGGAATGGGCACTACGCCAGGTTGTTCGATACTTTTGGCGGCATAATGTTGCCACGCCAGTGGGCCCGCTTCGACCGGATGAGCAAGGTCGAACTGCACCAGCATATGGCGCGCATGAAGAGCGAGCACATGGCCATCCTCAATGCCATTCGAGACGGCGACGAGAAGGGCGCTCAGCGTGCCATTCGCAAGCATCTGTCGCGCAGCGCCGACCGGTTCCGCGACTTGCAAAAGGCGGTCGGTCGCGCTTGAGCCTTAGGAAGTTGCTTCCTTGATCCCGCCCAAGTAAAGTTCCCGCATCAAAGACATATCGCGCAGCTCGTCGATGGGCCCTGAAAGGGCGATCTTGCCATTCTGCATGAGGTAGCCGCGGGAGGCGACGGACAGGGCCAATCCCGCATTCTGCTCGACAAGCAGAACCGCAGCGTCGAACTGCTTTCCGATGTCGAGGATGATGGCCCTGATCTCCTTGACGAGCAGAGGCGAGAGGCCGAGCGAGGGCTCGTCCAGCATCAGAGTGCGCGGGCGCGCCATCAGCCCCCGGGCGATCGCCAGCATCTGCTGCTGACCGCCGCTGAGCGAACCGCCCTTGTCGTTGCGCTTCGAAGCAAGGATCGGGAAGAACGACTCCATGGTCTTGACGTCGGCATCGATAGCGGCCCCATCGTTGCGGGTGTAGGCGCCCAGCCGCAGGTTCTCCTCGACGCTCATCTCGGCAAAGATTCTGCGGCCCTCCGGCACCAGCACGACGCCGCGTCGCGCCATCCGATCAGGAGGTTCGTTCGTCACGTCCTCGCCGTTGAAGGTGATGCTTCCGGATCGAGGTCTCACCAGCCCGGCGATGGTGCGCAGCAGGGTCGACTTCCCGGCTCCGTTGGGGCCAAGGATGGTGATGATCTCATGTGTCGCAAGGGTCAGGGAAACGCCACGGTTCACCGTGGTGGCGCCGTAGCCCGTGGTCAGATCGTCGACGGCAAGCAGGCTCACAATTCACCTCCGAGGTAGACTTCGAGCACTTTGGGATCGCGCAGAACGTCCTGCGTGTCGCCGTCCGCGATCTTGGCGCCGAAATCGAGCACGACGAGCCGCTTGCACAGCATCTGCATGAGCTTCATGTCGTGGTCGATGACGCAAACAGTGATCCCGTGGCTGGGAAACTGCTGCACGAGTCCGACCAAAGTGGCGGTCTCCCGGTCGTTCAGACCTGCGGCCGGTTCGTCGAGCAGCAGCAATGAGGGCCGCGTCGCCAGCGCCAGGGCGACGCCGAGGAGCCTTACGTTGCCGAAGGGCAATACGCCGGCACGCTCGTTCGCCAGGCTGGCGATGCCGACGAAGTCGAGCAGTGCCAGCGGTGTCGGCCAAGGAAAGTCCTTGCGCAATGCGGTTGAATGCTCCGACGCTATGCGCACGTTCTCGAGGACGCTGAGTGCTGGAAAGGACATGGCCTGCTGGAAGGTGTATCCTATGCCATGCCGGGAAACCTGGTGGGGGCGGATGCCGGTGATGTCCTGGCCCTTCCACGTCACAGTCCCGGCCGTGGGCCGGTACACACCGGTCACGAGGTTGAAGAGGGTAGACTTGCCCGAACCATTCGGCCCCACCACGCCCAGGATCTCGCCTTCTTTGACGCTGAGGTCGACGCCCGAAAGGGCCGTTACGCCGCCGAATTGCTTCCGCAACCCCTTGATGTCTAGAACGGCATTCATGGCCCGGCCTCCTTGGTCATAGCTGGCGCGGACTTCTTGCGCAGGCCGACCAGCTTCATCCAGCCATCCATCGCGCCTGCAATGACGCCATTGGGCAGGAAGAGGATCACCGCGATCAGGCAGACTCCATAGACGATGCGGGTTTCGACCGGTCCCAGGTTCAACAGTTCGGGCAAGAAGGCGACGAGGATGCCGCCGGCCAACGGCCCCAGCAGCAGGCGGGCACCGCCGATCATGACCATAAGGGCGAGATAGATGCTGGGAAAGGACGAGAACTGGCTGGGCGAGATGTGGCGCAGATAATAGGCGAGCAGGACTCCCGAGACACCGGCGAACACGCCACTGACGACGAAGGCACCGATCTTGTGGCGGCCCACATCGATGCCGACTGCCGCTGCCAGTTTTTCGTTTTCGCGAATGGCGCGAAGGGTCCTGCCGTAGGAGGAGTTAATGATGGCCCAACTGGCCACGGCACTGAGACCGACGAAAGCCACTACCAAAAGGTAGAAGGGGGTAAGCTGGTCCATGGAGACGCCAAAGAACTGGACCGGCAGTTGCACGTCGAGACCGCTGGCTGCGCCGGTATAGGGTCCGCCATTGGTCATGATAATGGTCAACAACTGACCGAAGGCGAAGGTCATGATGACGAAGTGGTGGCCGCTGACCCGAAGTGAGGGGATGCCAATCAATGCCGCGACGATTGCTGCCATGATGCCGGCCAGCGGCAAGGCCGCCCAGAAACCGATGTCGAAATCGCGCGCCAGGATGGCGGCGGCATAGGCACCGACGCCGATCAGCGCCGCGTGACCCATGGACAGGATGCCAGTCTGGCCGAACAGGACGGACAGGCCATAGAGCGCGATTACGTTGATACCTGCCGAGATGGCCAGAGAGAGGAAGCGGTTGCTCGGCGAAAAGGTCGGCACGAAAGCCAAGATGGCGATGACGGCCAGCACGAGCAGAAGCGAGCGGAGCGGAAGGCTGGACTTGTTCATGGTTCTACCCTCAAGACATCTTCGGGCCGCTGGTGCCGCCGAACAGGCCATGCGGGCGGAACAGGAGAACCAGGATCATCAGGCCGAACGAATAGGCGTCGGTCCATTGGGACAGGCCATAGCCGGCACTGAAGCCTTCGACGATGCCGAGGATCAGGCCGGCCACGACAGCGCCGCTCAAATTGCCGAGGCCCCCGATGAGCGCAACGGCAAAGCCTTTCATGACCATTGTGCCGCCGGTGAACGGCGTGATGGGGAAGAGGGCGATCAGCAGTGCGCCGCCCAGACCGGCGAGAGCGCTGCCCAAAATGAAAACCCCGGTAATGTATCGACGGACGGGGATGCCCATCAGGGCGGCGGTGTCGCGGTCCTCGACACTGGCGCGCAGGGCGCGGCCATAGCGGCTGCGGGTGATCATCATGTAGCAGGCAGCAACGACCGCGACGGTGACGGCGATGACCATCAGTCGAACCGACGCGATGCGCACGCCACCGACATCCCAGACGACATCGAGCGGGCGGGGAATACTTTTCTGATTGGCATTAAACAGGAAAATCACGACGTGCTGCAGCACGACGGTGAGACCGAGCGAAACGATAAAGCCGTTGGTCGGTCGCTCCAGGGTCCAGCGGAAAATGCCGCGCTCGAGAGCCCAGCCCATCAACGCTACGGCAGTGACGGCGAGCATCAGCGCGAAAGCGAAGGGCACGCCATTGCTGACAGCCAGCCAAGTGACGATGCTGCCGACCATGAGGAATTCGCCATGGGCGAAGTTTATGATGCCGGTGAGGCCGAAGATAAGTGTGACGCCCACGGCGATCAGGGTGATGACACTGGCGATCGAGAGCCCGTTAAGGGTCTGTTGGATCAGGATGTCCACGGGCGTTATCCGAAATAGGTCCGGCCACTAGTGGCGGATGATTTGAGATGGCAGGCAAGGCTGGGAGCCAGGGGCAGTGGCGGAGGAGTGCCACCGCCCCGAGCGGGCGAGCCGGGATTATTGCGGCGCGGCAGCCGGCGGGTCCTGCATCTCGCAGGTGAAATCACCGGCCGGTGCTACGGCACACACTTCGGTCGCATGGCTGACCTGATGCGTGGCGTTGAAGGCCAGGGTGTCGGAAGCGACGCCGTTGTGCTGAAGCGACATCAAGGCCTCGACTGTCGCGTCCGGATCAAGCGAGCCGGCCTTTTCCCAAGCTTCTGCCAGGAACTTTACATAGTCGTAGTAGAGCAGCGAGACCGAAGACGTGACACCCTCCGGAGCGCCAGCGGCGAAGTAGCTCTCGAAGTAGGCCTTGGCCTTGGGGTTGGACGACTCGCCCCAGCATAGTGGTACGCAGCTCATGGCCACCGGGACGTCCGCGGTTAGGCCGCGTTCTTTCCAGATGCCCGGATCCACGCCGAAGAGGAAGTAGCTCGGCGCGACGCCCAGTTCGAGCGCCTGCGGCAATGCCGTTAGAGTTGAATCCCCGTTGTACCAGAAGTGCACGACATCGGGATTGAGGCTCTTGGCGCGGGTCAGGAACGGCGAAAAGTCCGTGGTATCGGGCGGGTAGGAAATGACTTCCGGCACGGTCTGGCCTTCGGCCAGCAGCGCTTTGACGTAGTAGGAGGTCAGGAACTGACCAGTCGCGTCATTGCCCACGATGACCACCGAGGTCTTGATTTCATTACCCACCAGCGGCTCAAGGAGGCTGATGACGCCGCGGGCAGTCGAGCCGGAGCGTTCGAATTCCTGCGGTTCGGACTGGAACAGGTAGTGGTTCTCGCCACCTGCAACCACGGTTTCGGGGGTCAGGACCTGGGCGAGCGTGCTGTTGCCGGCGAAGTGGATGACCTTGGCAGGCTGCGTGATCTTGGCCATGGCAAGGGTGAAGTCATGCGTTTCTGAGCCGAAAATGGCCAGCACGCCTTCGTCACGCACCAGTTCCTGGGTGGCAGCAATCGAGGTCGCCATGTCGGTGCGGTTGTCGCGCTTGATCAGCTCGATCTGGTAGGTCTTGTCGCCCACCTTGACCCCACCTGCCGCGTTGATTTCCTCGACGGCCAGGCTGACGCCTGCCGGCAGAGTGTGGCCGGCGGAAACGAAAGAACCCGATTCAGCGGCCACCACGCCGATCTTGATAGTCTCCTGTGCAAGTGCCGGAAAGGCACCCACGGAAAGCGAAACCGCCAGTGCGGAGCTCGCCAAAGTCATGAACTTCATAATCACATCCTCCCGATGTTGATTTTGCAGCCTTACCGGGTTGTCGTACAACCCGGTTCTCTGATAGTTGGGGAGAGTTTGGGAGTCAAGCCCGTTATGGCATCCCATCTGGAACCCAAGAGGAGATCGAAGTGCGCACAAGACAATTTGGACGAACCGGAGCTCAGGTTAGCGAAATCGGTTTTGGCGCCTGGGCCATCGGTGCATCCTGGGGCCAGGTCAATGATGGTGACGCCATCGCCGCGCTTCATGCCGCGCTCGACAGCGGCGTCAGCTTCATCGACACTGCCGACGTCTATGGTGACGGCCATTCCGAGCGGCTGATCGCGCAGGCAGTCAAGGAGCGGGGCGGCGAACGGCCGTTCATAGCAACCAAGGCCGGGCGTCGCCTGCCCGAGCAGACGGTTGCCGGATTCAGCGCGGAAAATCTCACGGCCTATGTCGAGCGCAGCCTCACCAACCTCGAGACCGAGCGTCTCGATTTGCTGCAGCTTCACTGCCCGCTGACCGATCTTTACTACCATCCCGAGGTGTTCGAGCGGCTCGACCGGCTAGTCGAGCAGGGCAAGATCGCTAATTACGGCGTCAGCGTCGAGCGTGTGGAAGAGGCTCTGAAGGCCATCGAATATCCAAACGTCGCTAGCGTTCAGATCATCTACAATGCCTTTCGCCAGCGACCGTCGGAACGCTTCTTTGCGCTCGCGCGGGAAAAGAATGTCGCCATTATCGCTCGCGTGCCGCTAGCCAGCGGTATGCTGTCGGGCAAGTTCAAGCGCGACACCAAGTTCGAACCAACTGACCATCGCTTGTTCAACCGCAATGGCGAAGCGTTCGATGTGGGCGAGACGTTCTCGGGTGTTCCTTATGAAGTGGGACTCGACGCGGTCGATCACATCCGGCCGCTGGTGTCGGGCGATACGACCATGGCCAAGTTCGCCTTGCGCTGGATCCTCATGTCCGACGCGGTGACGGTGGCCATTCCGGGAGCACGCAATCCGGCCCAGGCTCAAGCTAATGCGGAGGCGGCGGTGCTGCCGGCCCTGCCGGACGAGGTGATGACCGAAATCGCTCGCATCTACGCCGAGTACATCAAGCCACATGTGCATCAGCGCTGGTAAAATTCACAGAGGATCAAACCCATGGCAAATCCGATCATCGATGCGCACCATCACTTCTGGGACCCTAATAGTGGCGGGGATTACGGCTGGCTGAGTGGCCCGTTTGCGCCAATCAACCGCGTTTTCACGCCGGACGACCTCCGACCGTTGCTGGCCACGCGCAACGTCTCGGGTACCGTTCTGGTGCAGACCTGGAACGATCTTGGCGAAACCTGGGATTTTCTCGATACTGCAGATGCGACTGACTTCGTTGCCGGCGTCGTCGGGTGGGTGGATCTGACCGACGCCGCCTTGCCCGAGACGCTGGCCAAGCTAAAAGGCAGCCCCAAGGGCAAGTGGCTAGTCGGGGTACGCCACCTGATCCAGACCGAGGCCGATCCGCGCTGGCTGTTGCGCGAAGATGTGCAGCGCGGTCTTGCGGCAGTCAATGGAGCAGGGCTGGTCTATGACCTCGTGCCGAACCTGCCGCAACTGGCTGCCTGTATCGAAACGGTGCGGGCGCTCCCCCAACATCGATTTGTGCTCGACCATATTTCCAAACCAAATATCCGGGACCGGGAATTCGACGGATGGGCCGGGCTGATGCGCGACTTTGCGCAGGAGCGCAGCCATGTCTGGTGCAAGCTGTCCGGCATGGTGACTGAGGCCAGCTGGCAGACCTGGACTTCCGACGACCTGCGACCCTACGTGCATGAAGTGCTCGACATCTTCGGCGCTGATCGCTGCCTCTTCGGCACCGATTGGCCTGTTTGTCTAGTCGCCGCAAGTTATGAGCGGGTGTTTGACGCGCTGCAGGAATGCCTTGTGGATCTGTCCCAAACCGAGCGGGACGCGATTTTCGGCGGCAATGCCGTCGCTGCTTACCGGCTGCCAGGATTTGAGGGGAGTGCGCAATCGTGACCTCCTTGTCTTTTGCCTCGCGCCTGGGTTTCGGCGCCAGCGGCATCGGCACGCTTTATCGCGACGTGACTGCCGAGATGGCCCGCGAGGTGCTTGAGAAGGCATACGGTGCCGGCCTTCGCTACTTCGACACGGCGCCGCTCTACGGCCATGGGCTCAGCGAATTGCGACTGGGCGAGTTCCTCCGTACCGTGGGTCGAAGCAGTGTAACTGTCTCTACCAAGGTAGGGCGGTACCTCGTGCCGCCATACGGAGAGGCAGTCGACTATGGTCTTTGGGCCAACCCACTGCGGCTGAAGCCGGTGTTCGATTACAGCTACGATGGGACGATGCGATCTCTCGAGCAGTCGGCGAACCGGCTCGGATTTGCCGACTTCGACCTTGTCTACATCCACGATGTCGACCGTTTCACCCACGGCGACCGATACGAGCGTTATTTCGGTGCCGCCATGGAGGGGAGCTATCGGGCCCTCGATGAACTGCGCAAGGCGGGTCATGTCAAGGCAATCGGCGTCGGTGTCAATGAAGGCGCGGTGGCGACGCGGTTTGTCGAAGCCGGCCAATTCGACGCCGTCATGATCGCCGGCCGCTACACGCTTCTCGATCGGAGCGCCGCCGAAGATCTTCTTCCGGCAGCCGAGAAGGCCGGAACGGCGATAGTGGCCGCCGGCGTGTTCAACTCCGGCATAACCGCTGCTGGGTCGACTTCTTCGGCCGCGACCTACGACTATGGCCCGCCGCCATCGGATGTTGTCGCGCGGGCAGGGGCCATCGAGCAGCTCTGCCGGTCCCACCGTGTGGCAGTCCAGGCCGCCGCCATTCAATTCCCGTTCCGCAATAAGAACGTGGCCGCGGCAGTGCTCGGAATGAGCCGACCGGAGCGAATAGAGCAGAACACGACTTTCGCCGAACAGAAGATACCCGAGGCATTCTGGATCGATCTGGACGAGCTCTTCCAGAACGGCGGTCTGCCGAAGGTCAATTGAAGCAAGTGTCCTAGTGGTCGCGTGCCCTGCGGTGAGGTCGTTACCTGTCTCTGGAGCCCGTTCGGCTTCATCGCAGCAGTGCGCGCCCCGATGTCTAGGCAATCCGGATGGATGGCCGGCCAATCCGCGCCGCCGACAGCAGGTCGAAGCTGCTCTTGATTGGGATTGACAAGCCTGTTGTCGTACAACAAGGTTAGAAGACATACGGCCCGAGTGAGCCGCGGGGGAGATTATCATGAACATCGAAGTTCGACAGGCCAACCATCCGGAGGCTGTTCGCCTCATGGATACGGAGACGCTCCGCCGGCACTTCGTTGTCGAAGATCTTTTCGTCGGAGGTGACCTACGGCTGGTCTATTCCCATCACGACCGCATGATAATCGGGGGTGCCGTTCCGGAGGGCGAAGCGATTGCACTGCCAGCGCCCAAGCCAATTGGGCAGGACTTCTTCCTGGCGGAGCGCGAGCTCGCAGCGATCAACCTCGGCGGTCTTGGCCGCATCCAAGTCGATGGGCAGGTCTACGAGCTGGGGCGGCTGGACTGCCTCTATGTCGGCAAAGGCGCCAACGACATTTTGTTCGAGGCAGTGGATAGGACGAACCCGCCCAAGTTCTACCTCGTCTCGGCACCGGCGCACACCAGCCATCCTAAACGATTGCTGCGGCAATCCGAGGCGCGCACATTCGACACCGGGTCGCCCGACACGGCAAACAGCAGGTCGGTATTCCAGTACGTGCACCCCGAAGTCTGCCAATCGGCTCAGCTGACCTTAGGCGTCACCATGCTGAAGCCGGGAAGTGTGTGGAACACAATGCCCAGCCACACCCATGATCGCCGCATGGAAGCCTACCTCTACTTCGATGTGAAGCCTGATCACCGCGTGTTCCATTTCATGGGCGAGCCCAATCAGACCAGGCACATGCTGCTGGGCAACGAACAAGCCGTCATATCGCCACCGTGGTCCATCCACTCAGGCGCCGGCACTCACAACTACAGCTTCGTGTGGGCGATGGCTGGAGACAACAAGAGCTTCACCGACATGGATCATCTGACCATGGATCAGCTGCGCTAGGCGCCTTTGCATAAGAGCGAATATTTGCCGGCGCCAACAGGTGCGGGTCTTACCAACAATGACCGATGGAGCATCCGGGTGGATCTTTTCAACTTGAGCGGCAAGACTGCAATCGTCACTGGGGCAAATACCGGCATTGGTCAGGGAATTGCCCTGGCGCTCTCGCAGGCGGGGGCTGCAGTGGTTGCAGTCGGTCGCTCGTCCATGGACGAGACCGCAGCGCTGATCGCTCCGAACAGTGCCGGCTTCCATGCTGTTCAGGCTGATCTCTCATCGATCGAGCCTGCCGAAAGCATAATGGACGAAGCCAGAGCTACGTTCGGCGAGGTCGATATCATGGTGAACAATGCCGGTATCATCCGCAGGCGCGAGGCGGTGGATTTCACCGAGAAGGACTGGGACGACGTGCTCGACGTCAACCTAAAGTCTGTCTTCTTCCTCGCTCAGGCGGCTGCTCGACGCATGCTGCCCCGCGGAAGGGGGAAGATAATCAATATCGCTTCCATGCTGTCCTTCCAGGGCGGTGTGCGGGTCGCATCCTATACCGCCTCAAAAAGCGGAGTGGCCGGACTCACCAAACTTTTGGCTTGTGAGTGGGCGGGGTCCGGCATCAACGTCAACGCCATCGCACCCGGCTACTTCGCAACCAACAACACGGAAGCGCTCCGCGGCGACGAGAAGCGGAATACCGATATCCTCGCCCGCATTCCCGCCAACCGGTGGGGGCAGCCTTCCGATCTCGGGGGAGCAGCCGTTTTCCTTGCGTCGTCCGCTTCCGATTACGTCCATGGAACCGTTCTGCCTGTCGATGGCGGCTGGCTGGCGCGCTGACATTCCCTCGAGCTCGAAGAACTAGGATCAGCTTATGAAAGCCGCGATTTATACTGGCAACGAAACCTTCGCACTCCAAGAACGATCGCCGCCCCATATGGGGCCTGCCGATGTGCGCATCGACGTCGGCTATGTCGGCATATGCGGAACCGACATGCACGTCTACAAAGGGCACATGGACAAACGGGTCGGCTTCGACCGTGTCATTGGGCATGAAATGTCGGGAACCGTTTCTGAAGTAGGTCCCGAAGTGCAAGATATCGCCGTCGGCGATAAAGTGGTGGTCCGGCCGCTGGTGAGCTGCGGCAAGTGCCCCGCCTGCCTGGTCGGTAACGAGCACATCTGCCATAAGCTTAACTTCATCGGCCTCGACTCCGACGGTGCCTTCCGGGAGCAGATGGTTGCGCCCGGCGCTCTGTTGCACAAGGTCCCTGAGAGCATGGATCTGCTTCATGCAGCTCTGGTAGAGCCCACGGCCGTTGCGTGCCATGCGATAAAGCGCAGCCGCTTGCGGGCAGGCGAGGATGTACTGATTCTTGGTGCTGGACCAATCGGTATGCTGATTGCCATGGTCGCCCGCCATGCAGGCGGCAACGTGACGATTTCGGAGACGAATACCAATCGCCTTGAACTGGCTGGCCGCTTGGGCTTTGGCACTGTCGACCCTACCGAGAGCGACGTGGGCGAGTTCATCCACAGCAAGACGAGTGGCAAGGGTGCCGAAGTAGTGTTTGAGGTGTCCGGCAGCCAGGCTGCCGTTCGCGCCATGACAACTGCTGCGGCGAGCCGTGGCCGAGTGGTCATGATTGCGATTCATGCCCAACGCGGTGATATCGATTTATTCCAGTTCTTCTGGCGGGAACTGGAGATGATTGGCGGAAGGGTCTACCAGCCCGATGACTTCGACAAGGCGATAGCTCTTCTGGCCAGCCATGAGATTCCGGCAGCGTCGCTCATCACTGAAGTTTCCGAGCTTGAATCCATAGGGGCCACCTTCCGGTCCCTAGGCAGCAATCCAAGTTCCATGAAAAGCATCATTCGACTCGGGTAGGACGGTTGAGCGTGCGTCAGAAGTCTTGTTCGCGTCACAATCCGGCGAGTCGCGCTGTGAGGCCTTAGATCACTCCTGCCTGCTCTTGATTTGACCGTTCTTACTTCACCGGGAACCCTAGAACAAAAGCCATGTAAGCGCGTCGTGCAGAGCGCAAACAACTTGAGACGCCAGCATGGTTACAGACCATCTTCTCGGCATCCTTCAATGGCGAGATCACGCCGGCGACCTGGACGGCGCACAATCCCGCGCAAGTCTCAAGATGCTCTTGTATGGCTGTGAGCGTTGGCTGGAGATCAACCTAGATGCCACTGACACTGATGATGGCCGTCGCCTGTCTGTGATAAAAATGGAAATCGAGGATTGGCTGGAGTGCGATGAGAGGGGGCCGGCTTATGACTTAGCTCCGCCTCCAGAGTTCCTTCGTCCGAAGAATGAAGGCTTCACTGAAAGCTGAGCGCTCGTCATCGCGAGGGCAGTGTGCTGGGAGAACACATGGAGCTGATGGTTGTTGCAGCACTGCTTGTTCTGTTCGGAGCTTGGTGGCTTGTCCGAGCTGGAACCGCACGGACAAGTAGTGAGACTGCCCGTGAGCAAACGACACCGGAACGCGGCTTCACTCCGCCTACCCTGCTCAGGGAGTCAGCATCTGAAAGCCTTGCGCCACAGGACACGACAGCTCCTGCAGTGTCGCGGCAAGCCTCACCATTTGCAGAGATTGTGGATCCAAAAGGTGGAGTACGGGAGATCTCCGCAGAGGAGGTGAGTGCATGCTTCCGACCTGTACAAACAAGGCTTGCCAGTCTGCGCAAGGTCGCTGCGAACGCCACCAGGGTCGCCAACGCTTTTGAGAGAAGCGGAGGGCCCACTCCCAGCGTCGAGAAGTACCGGCGCGCTCACACCGATGCCGTTGTTCTCACAGCTTTAACCGAGGGTCTGCTGGACACCATACTCTTTGCAGCCCAAGCAGACGCGAAGAGCTATGAAGGCCTGCTCGAGCGCGTAATTGACGTGGAGATGAAGCTAGAGGAAAACCTCGCAACTATTGCCCACGTGGAATCCGAGAGAGCCTTGGGGCGCTTCCGATCAGTTTGAAAAGCAAGCGTCGGGGGCGCTAATAACCTCCGCCCATCCGCATCGGCTTGACCCTGCGAGGTTAGAAGCACCCTAACAACGGCATCTACTTCGCCGACACTTAGTGAAGCTCCGGCGCCGTGACCCGATGTACTCTGGACGACCGATGTCATTCATCTCGACTTCCCCAAGGATCCGGTGATCGGAGTGCCCGAGGTTGTCTAAGCCAATTCGCACCGGCGCTATATCCAGGAGTTGGTCCGATTCGTCGGGCGGGGGTGATTTTACTTGCACGACCGGAAAGTCTCAGAGCGGACGTGAAAATGACCTACGTGATCATCTCGAGGTGCACTGCTCAGTCTGTCGCGTGCCCGGCCTTACGGCGAGGTGGTGGAGCCGCAGTGCAGGGCGTTCACGTGGTCTTCGTTGATCAGTGGGAATCTAACAGTGGACGAACCATCGACAGGTAGCCAGTACGGTGCACGCTTGACCTTGTAGGCTCCCACAACATCGCGGAGTGTGGCGCAGAGGTCTCAAGCTGCACGTTGACCGAAACCTGCAACGATGACCCGGTTGCGTCCTTCCGCCTTGGCCTTATACATCATCTGGTCCGCAGCTCGGTAGACGTCGCCGAAAGTCACGCCTGACTCGACGAGGACGGCACCGACACTGACGCTCAGCGGCACTTGGATGTTTCCGGCGTTGAAATCGGCATCAGCGACCTTCGAACGTATGAACTCGCTTCGTCGCACTACGATGTCCTCATCGGCATCCGGCATGAAGACACTGAACTCTTCGCCGCCGATGCGGGCAACAAGATCCGTCGCTTCGACCGAGGCTTTGATGGCGTTCCCGATGACCCTCAAAGCCTGGTCTCCCTTATCGTGACCAAAGCGGTCGTTGACCGACTTGAAATAATCAACGTCAATGATGAGCAGGGCACCACGCTTCGTGTCCTTGCTGTTGAGGGCGGCAAGATAACCCTCGACCAGTGCGGTATAGGCTCGGCGGTTGAGGCACTGGGTCAGGGTGTCCTTGGACGAAACGGCAATGAGTTCCTGATGTGCCGAAGTCAGCTGCCGTTGCTTGCTCAACAGCAAATACAGCAGCGGTGCGGCCAGGATACAAGGCAGCACGACATTGTTCACAGGGGAGGTGCCCCATCGCCATGTCCCGGTACCGAGGTCAATGCTGTCGAACAAGAACGCAACCGTGATACACAGGAGCGTACCTGCAAGCGTCAGGAGAAGGACCCGGAGGTACGAGGTGTTGGAGATGTCGAACATTGCTGACCTACACGGCGCCCGTGAGGTCAAGGTCACCGGCAACGCACAAGGAATGGTGAACCTTGAACCTCGGATTTCACCCGTTTGCGGACGTTGGAGGTGCTGCCTAAACCCCTAGCCCTGAAGGTGACTGCGGGAAGGCAGGAGATCACGGCAGGCAAGTGACTAACGCGAGCCCGCACGCGGCGTTGAGTTGGTCAGTGGCTCTGGTTGGCATCCATGCCCCCGAAGCGAGATCGCCCGCCCGAGGGAACTCCGTTACTGTCGACAGGGACACGATAACGTCGGTCAAGCCTTCCACCACGCTCCTCAGTCCGATACTTGAACAACTCGAACCGAAGCGGACGCCCAGCTGCATCGCCGCTCCGTGCCGGTCGCAAGCTACCACCGGCAGGCAGAAACGCTTTCCAGCGGTGCGTCGAGGCACTAGCTAGCATTCCCGGAGCGGTATTGCCTCTATCAAGGTAGCGCACTGATAATTCGCAGCGACTGCCCGGTGTAGGCGTCGAGGGCAATCACCAGCTGGCCATCTTCCCTAAAGTCTCCTTCGATCGTGTCATTGAGCATGTCGAAGATCGGTCCCGGAGCTACTCCCTCCAGCTGCAATGTCTCTTCGATACGAGTGGAGCCGAAGTTCAGTGCCGTTACCTGTATTCCTCTGTCGTCGGGCAACTCGTGGACCATAACTAGCAGGCCCGCACTGACCACATCAGGAATGGCAATTTGCCTACTGGCAGCGATGCCGTGAGCTTCTCTGACGGAGAGCAGTTTCTTCAGACGGGAAGCGAAGGAGGCACTGTTCCGGAGCTGTTCTGGTAGTGACCCGTACAACGACCGCGCTTTGGGCAAACCGTGACCGGACATGGAGCCGGCTTCATTCCGCCCCATCAGGTCATATGCACCCCGCTCGATCCACCGGGTGTCTCCGTCGCCCATCATGTGTTCGACCTGTGCCGCCTTCAGAGGCAAAGCCCCTACCAAGTCCCAACCCGAGAGCGCGAAGATTCCAGGCTGGAACGCATTGTACATCACGAGCAACAAGTGAACCCTCGTTATCTGCTCTATTTCGGCTTCCTCAATCGCATCGAGGTCCTCAATGCCCAACGCCGCCGTGATGACGCTGGCCGTGGTACAGGAGATGCCGTTGGTGACAAACCGCAGGTTGTAATTGGCGTGAGGGCCGCTGAGCCGCTCATACATCGTCTCGCGTATGAACGTCCGGAGTGTTCGACCTTGCCAGGTCTGGCCTTGGTACGTGTAAATGTCGTTCGCGTGCAGCGTCCAGAAGTGCACCAATTCCGTCGTGAGTTCATCGTGATTCTGGAGAGCATGGATCAGGGAGGCAGGCTCGATCCCGAACTCATGCACCATGCGGAGCATCATCCGGAGAAACTCGGTGTCCCCGGTCAACAGCGCGTGGTGGTAAGCGGGCCGGGTGATGAAGTCATAGGACAGATCGGCGCCGCCTTTCGACATTGCCGCGATGTCGTCTACAGTCAGGTTCAGCTCCTGGAACGAGAACCCGCCCGCCTTCCGTATCATTCCAGCAAGAAGTTGGTTTCCCGTGACTGAAAGAGGGTGGCTTTCGGACCAGGCGGTACCCGATGCACTCTTCTCCGCTCCAAGAAAACCGTTGGCGTCCAGCCGTAATCCCCTTGCTCCGAGCGTATCGATGGAGTGTAGGGCGTCTCCCACTATCATCTGCTGGGCGCCAAACGATGGATCCAGCCAGTTCAGGCTTGGTTGCCCCTCCTTGAAATAGTGAAGGTAAACCCAGCGTCGGGTGACCCCGTCAACGCCGACGACCGGCGCGGTAGTACTCCAGTCAGTTTCCTTCACGCCTGGTTCGAAGAAGATGACTCTCTGCAAGTGGCCGATTATGTAACCTTTTTCGGCAAGCGCATCTACTGCAGTCCCGTCTAGGTTGGCTGCGTCCCTGCCTGGTTGAACCTCGGGCAGTAGAGACCAATCCTGCTCCGCGATCTCCACCATGTGGTAAAGGCCGGGGTATAGGGAGTGGCGCATTTCGGCCAGCCTGAAATCGGGTCCCTTGCCGGTGTGCGACGGTATGACGTCATCGATGGTTACGGCATTGTGGGCGGCCGCCATCCTGCTGATGCCGACATACTGCTCAAGGGTACCGAAAGCAGGATCGATATCGAAGCCGATACGATCGAAGTTCCCGTCTACGCTGGGAGTGAGCGCGCCATCCTTCCAGCCACCCGCCTGCTTCATAGGACCGGTATGTAGTGCCCGGATACCGATGTTGGCCAACGCACCCCACAGCTCGCTGTCGCCCAGAACCTCGAGCACATTCTCTCCTTCCCGTGTGACAATGGAGGGAGGGTAGGCGGTGAACCAAACCGGGGCGATGGCTGTGGCGGCACGGGCATTGGCTTCCGCATAGGGTCGCTGCCAGAAGCGTCCTATTCCGCCGTAATTCTCGGCCCGATCCCTTGCTTGTTTGAGCATCGAAGCGTTTTCGAGCTGCGTTACCAGATCTCCAGATGGTCGATCATTCATGTTTCAGGTTCCCGAAGGTGAAAGGACGGCTCACGATATATCCGAATAGCCTGGATCGACCGAGCACGTTAAGCAGCCTTGTCACCATGGCCACTTGCCATTGATGCCAGTCGGTGGGCCAAGCCGTGAAGGACCGCGATGTCTTTCCATTCCGTCGTTGGTTCACCTTGCCTAACAAAACCGGCCACGTCGCGCCAGAAGCGGCGCAGTCCCGTCTCGAACGAGCCTGTCGGGTCGAACGATCCACCGGCATTGCTTCGACGTATGAATAGAGAGCGCGCCGAGCCGTCCAGGTCGGCCCGAACCTCGAGACGTTCGGTCAATCCCGAGATATCCAGGCAATAGGAGGACGACGGGGCTTTGGCCAACCCGGACCATATGATTTCGACGCCCTCTTTGGTGCTGGCAGAACCTACATGGCCTCCTGCCAGGCTACAGAGTATTCGTGGATCGACGAGATCTCCCACTACGTTTGCTAAGCCTGCCAAATGTTCGAATATGGCCGCCTGGGTGTCTCCTTGCCATTCGAGGCGGCTATGGATGAGGATGGTCTGCTTGGGGAGCCAATCCGCCCTGATCTGGCGTAAGCTTGGCTGCAAGCCCAGGGCAGGGACGACAAGGGTCGAGGCTTCCGTAAGTTGCCGCGAGCAAACAGTACCGACGGCCGCCGGATCGGCAATCACGATCGCCTTAGGTGACAGCGCAAGTGACTCCGCAACCGAGGCCTCGTCCGGTGCGCTCAGGGCGATGTCGGGTGTTCCGGTTTCGACATGCCGCAGCGTTGCCGGAAGGCTTGCAAAGGTAGCGCGGTGGTCGGGCGAGATCTGTCCGAACTGGCGGACCTTGAGGAAGGTGGTCATGCGCGCTCCTCCAGGAGTTGGTCGATGCCTTGGGCAAGATCGAGCGCAAACGCGAGGTCGTCGACTGCGGACTCCAGGGAAATCGGGGGCAGCGCACCGTGTCGAACCGTGTCTCTAACAGCCTGCCAAAGTCGTTGGTAGCCGTTGGTCGCGAACTGGAACACGTGCCTGCCCGTTGCGCCGGAAAGCTCGATGCGCGCGGAACCCGCCATGACATAGGAGGGAGGCATCTCGGCGTAGAGACGATGCCGCCGACCGACCACTTCGAAGGTCCATTTGGGTGGCCACGAACCGGGCATCAATGCCGTCAGCTCTACGGTCGAGACAGCTGAATGGGCCACTAGGGAATAGCCAAACGGCGGATGAAAGACCGCGTGTGTCAGCGACCCCGGATCGGGATAGAAGTCGCGGACGAGGGGGATATCATGTATGGCGAGCCCCAACATCGCGCCGCGCATCGTCTCCTTCCTCAAATCGACATCGTGTGAACGTGGGTGACGTTGCGGAGCAGGCACCTGGACGATTTGCGTCGCTTGATCAGTGTAGACATCGTTCGAGGGCAGGTAGATGCCGCTGCGTACCTGAATGGCGACATCGCCGGTCTGTCTCCACGCGTCTCGAGCCGCCAGATAGGCGGGGTCATATGCATGCATGGTCCCCACGAATACAGCGGTGCCGCTGCGCTCGGCCGCCTCGCGGATGGCGGCGGCCTCGTCCTTCGAGACAGCCAATGGCTTTTCGCAGAGCACTGCCTTCTTGCCCGCCCGGCAAGAGGCGATTACCTGCTCTGCGTGGAAGGCGTTCGGACTGCAAATCGCCACCACCTCCACATTGGGGTCGTCATAGAGAGGGGATTCGTCCGTAGTGCCGATGGCGCCGCAGCGATCGGCCACTTCATTCGCCACATCCGAATTGATGTCCATCACACGCACTGTTCGAAAGAGGTCGTCGCCGAGCAATGCGAGTGCCGGAAGGTGAATGGCTTGGGTGACCGGGCCGGCGCCCAGGAAGCCGATACCGATGGCTTCTTTCATGCTTGAGCCCTCTTGTTTGCAAGTCGGCGCGACGAGCGCATGCCGCCGCATGCGATGTGCTCGGAAGTCTGCCGGACCTCGAACGCAAGATATACTCGCCGATTCCCGGAGGAATAAAGCGACGCCGACCTCGGAGCCGATTTAGGCGTGCAACCATCCCCGATGACCGGGAACGACGGCGTGTCAAAAGCCATAGGGTGCAAGTTTGTCTCTTTCATTGTAGATCTGGGCGCGGCACCGTTGGGAGTTTCGGCGCCCCGCAACGGACGAGGCCGTTGGTTCAGAAACCTAGTCGATCCGCTTGCCGGAGGCCTTGTCGAAGAGGTGCATTGCGGATGCCTTGGACCTCACGTGTAGTTTGTCATTAGGCTGCACATCCAGCCTGCTGTGGAAGAGGGCCAAGAGTTCGGTATCACCTACGCGGAGCGTCACCTGGGTCTCTGAGCCGGTCGGCTCCGTAACGACGACCTTGCCTACGATGCTACCGGGCGTACGAGCTTCTACCAGTTCAAGATGTTCCGGCCTTATACCAAGGACAAGCTCGCGACGGGGCACCACCTTGATACCGGGGATCGGAACGACCGTACCGCCGGCTGTGACGATACCGCCATCGTCGTCGGAGGTCCCCTCGATCAGGTTCATTGCGGGAGAGCCGATGAAGCCTGCGACAAAGAGGTTGGCCGGACTGTCATACAGATCCAGCGGACGGCCGATCTGCTCGACCATCCCGCCATGCATCACCACGATGCGGTCCGCCATCGTCATGGCCTCGATCTGGTCGTGAGTCACGTAGACGATCGTAGTGCCTAGGCGCTGGTGCAGTTCCTTTATCTCGGCGCGCATCTGCACGCGCAGTTTCGCGTCCAGATTGCTCAGAGGTTCGTCGAAGAGGAAGACTGCCGGATCGCGGACGATGGCACGGCCCATCGCCACTCGTTGCCTCTGGCCGCCGGAAAGCTGCTTGGGCGTGCGGTCGAGGAGGTTCCCCAAGTCGAGGATGTCGGCCGCCCTGCGTACCGCGGCGTCGATCTCGGGCTTCGGGCGCTTGGCGAGTTTAAGCGAGAAGCCCATGTTCTGAGCGACCGTCATGTGTGGATAAAGCGCATAGGACTGGAACACCATCGCTATGTCTCGCGCCTTGGGAGGTAGGTCGTTGACCACGCGGTCACCTATCGAGATGGTGCCACCCGTGATCGACTCCAGGCCGGCGATCATGCGGAGCAAGGTGGATTTGCCGCATCCCGAGGGACCGACGAGAATCAAGAATTCGCCGTCGTTGATCTCGAGGTCGACTCCGTGCAGCACCGGCACCGAGCCATAGCTCTTCTTGACGGCTTGGACCGAGAGCGAAGCCATTTGACTATCCTTTCACCCCACCGGCCATCGCGCCGTGGGTAATGAATTTCTGGACGAAAAGGAAGAGAACAAGGGTGGGCAGCATGGTCAGCGTCGCAGCCGCCATCAGGCTTCCCCAGTCGGTGGAGAACTGCTGCATGAACATCTGGATACCCACCGGCAGGGTCATGGCCTCGGTGTTCCGCAGGAACACGTTGGCCACGAAGTACTCGTTGTAGGAAAACAGGAAGGCGAATATGGAGACCGCGGCAAGGCCCGGTCCCGACAGCGGCAGGACAATGCGCACGAAGGCCCCGATATGCCCGCAGCCGTCGATCAGCGCCGCTTCCTCTAGTTCCCGCGGGATCGTATCGAAGTAGCTTCTGGCCATCCAGGTCACGAAAGGCAGGTTGACCACCGAGTAGATGATGATCACCGACAACGGTGAGTTGATGAGCCCGAGTGGACGGAACAAGAGGAAGAGCGGTATCAGCGCCAGGATAAGCGGGAACATCTGCACCGCGAAAAGCGTCGTCGAATAAGCATCCAACAGGCCATTCCGGAAGCGGGACAAGGCGTAGCCTCCGCACACGGCCGCGGCAACGCTGAAGGCCGTCGCGCCGAACGAAACCACTAGCGAATTGCGGAGGTAAGTGAAGAAAGGGGTGTTCGCGAGCCCTTCGTAGTTGGCCAGCGAAAAGGACGCCGGTATGATGTTGCGCGAGGCCAGGATCTGTTCGGTGGTCTGCAGCGAATTGAGTGTCATCAGGATGATCGGAAGGTTGACCACGAGGCAGATGACGATCATCAAAGCCGTGAGCCCCCAACGCTTGTTGAGATAATCGCTTGCCATCGGGTCAGCTCCTGCGCTGCAGACGAAGGAGGAAGAAGACGAGTGCCATCAGGACGAAGAGCGTGATGAAGGAAGTCGCTGCACCCATCCCGACATCGTTGCGGGCGAACGTATAGCGGTAGGCCAGGACCACGAGGTTTTCGGTCGCGTTGGCCGGGCCGCCCTGCGCCAGGAGCCAAGGCGTATCGAAGTCGTTGACGCTCCAGATGGTCATCAGTAGGCACAAGACGATCGAAATGTTCCTGATCTGTGGCAGCGTTACATTCCAGAACGATTGCCAGCGCGTGGCGCCGTCGATGGCGGCCGCCTCGTAGAGGCTGCGGTCGATACTCTGGAGCGCCGCCAGCAACGAAAGCATCATGAAGGGGAAGCTGCGCCAGATCTTGACGAGGATGACGACGGTGACTGCCCAGCCGCTATCGGAGAGGAAGAAAACCGGGTCACCGCCGAACAGGGTTATGACTTGGTTGAACAGCGCCCTTTCGTCGTTCACCATCCAACGCCATGAGACGATGGAGACCAGCGACGGCACGATCCAAGGCAAGAGCAGCAGCACACGGAATGCACCTCGGCCCGGCATATCCATTTGCAACAGTAGGGCCAGGACGAGGCCGAGCAGATAGCATCCGGCGATATTACATAAAGCGAAGATGGCGCTGAAGCGCAGTGAATGCCAGAACGCCGGCTGGCTGAGCAACTTGCCATAGTTATCCAAGCCGATGAAATCTCCGCCCTTCATCAGCGAACCGTCGGTTAAACTGAAATAGAAGCCTTGAAGCATCGGATAGGCGATCACGACTGCCAGCAACAGCAGCGATGGTGCCAGAAGGATGGCCGGGGTAATGAATTCCGGTGCGAGGAACTGCCTAGCGCGTAAGCGCAAGGCAGTGTTTTCCCCGTGATCGAGGACGACCGCCATCAATCGGCCAGGATTTCTTCTAGGTGCGCCTGGGCGGTAGCTGCTTGTCCATCGACAGGTTGGCCCTGCCAGATTCCCTGCATGAGGCTCATCAAGAAACCGTCGCCATCTACCTCGTTTAGTGCCGGGAACGTGCCTCCGACCGTTTCCGACATCGTCTTAGCGATCGGCAGATAGTTGTCGATGATGTACTTGGTAGTGGCGTTATCCTGGAAGTGGGGGTTCGATGCGATGGAATTGCGCGCGGGCAAACCGCCGGCATGACCCTCGGTAAACAGTGACGACGAGTTCTCGGACCACCATTTCAGAAAGGCCAGGGTTTCTTCCGGATATTCGGTCTGTTTATAGACCATGATATTGTTAACCCAACTGATCGTACCAACGTCCCCATGCGGACCTTTGATGGGCGGAACGATGCCGATCTGTTCCCTCTCCGGACCGGACTGATCCAGCAAACCCGGACCGCTGAGGAAGAAGCCTGCTTCACCCCGGAAGAAGGCGCCTCTAGCGTCGTCGTTCACGTAGCCGACGCTCGCGGGATTTACAGAACCGTCTGTCGCCAGGTCGGACAGGAACTGTAAGGCCTCCGTCGTGCGTTCACTCGTGATCGCAGCATTGCCTTCCGTGTCGAAAAGCCCGCCGCCATTGTTGACGGCGCTTGCGAGTATCCAGTGCATACCACCGGAATCCCCGGAGGATACGAGACCGTATTTCCCGTTGGTGGTCAGCACCTTTGCGGCCTCGCGCAGCTCTCCCCAATTGGTGGGGACGGCGAGGCCTGCGGCGTCCAGCAAATCCTTGCGGTAAAACAGGACGCGAATGTCTATCGCCCAAGGCAAGGCTACATAGTGGCCGTCGTATCGCATGGCCTCGAGCGCACCCGGGGCGAAGTCTTCCGGCTTGAGCTGGGCTACGAGTTCATCCACCGGCAAGATCGCGTCCTGGTCGTAGAACTGCACGGCCTGGAAGCCAGCACCGGTAGAGATGTCCGGTGCGCTCCCCGATGCTATCGCGGTGACATACGTTTCGTACCAATTGGTCCAAGGCACCGAACGATATACAACCTTGACGTCCGGATGCTCTGCATTGTACCGGTCGACAAGAGCCTGGGCGGCGACGGGGTATTCAGGGCCTCCCCAGATCATATCCCAGAAGTCGATACTGACAGATTGGGCGAGAACCTGTCCCATGGAAAGGACCAAGGCTGTCCCTGCCAAGGTCAACTTCAACATGTTCCGGCGTGTAGACGTGCTTCTACTCACTATGTCCTCCCTTGGGATTGAGCATGGTATGCGGGCTGCTCCCGACGTGCGGGCGCAACCTCGGTGATAATCCAGAGTAAACGTCGCTCTCTTCCGAGCGCAGGGCTGTCCATCCTCCTTCCTGCGCCGGCCTTTCAGAACCGACCGTAGGTGCCTTGCCACAAGCTATTCTGTTCGAGCCTATTATGGTGACGTCAGCATGGTGACGTCACCATATTGCCTTGCGTTTGGCAAGAGGGCATTTTCCGATAATGGAACTCGAAAACAAATCAGTCACCCCGCGAGTAGGCAAGGCCACTATGTCGGACGTCGCGCGACGTGCAGGCGTCTCCGCTGCAACGGTCGCCCGCGTGCTCTACAACAATGGATATGTGAAGCAGGAGACCCGATCTGCCGTCGAAGCTGCGGTACGGGAAACAGGCTATAGGCCCAATATGATGGCACGCGGCCTGCGTACCAGCCGGAGCTATACGCTCGGCCTTGTCGTCAGCGAGTCGCGCCTCAACGCATTTCATCCGGCAGTGGCCCATGCCGTGCAGATCGAAGCGCTGCAGCGGGGATACACGGTTCTGACTTTGAACAACAACTCGGATCCCGAAATGGAGGCTGCGGGGGTACAACGCTTTCTCGATCACCACGTCGATGCCGTGATATTCTGTTCGGCGATAGACCCTGCGAATGTACGCCTCATTGCAGAGAAGGGCATTCCCACGGTTCAGGTCGAACGCCGCGTTGCCGAGGTCGGCAGCATAGTCACCGTGGATGCGCACGACGGCATGCGCGAGGCGATTGACCATCTTCACGCCCTGGGTCACCGCCGTTTTGCCTACCTGGGAGGACTGGCGGAATCAAATCGAACGGAGGGCCGGGCAGAAGATGCAGTCGAAGCCGTTCGCGAAAGACTTTTTCTGGAGAACCTGTCGCGGCACGGCATCTCGGTCCGCTCCGATTGCGTGCGCTCCGCGCCCTACTACGATGGAAGCAAGCCGCCTAGGCAGCCTGGCTACCGGCTGATGAACGATATGCTGGATCTGCAGGAGCGGCCCACCGCCGTTGTATGTGGTTCGGACCTCCTCGCTGCAGCAGCTCTCCAGGCCATCAGCGAAGCCGGCTTGCGCGTGCCTCAGGACATCTCCGTTATTGGCTATGACGACTCCATGGCCGAGATTCTCACGCCTGCCCTCACCAGTATCGCGCAACCGATCGACGAGCTGGGGAAACGGGCCGTCAGGATGGCTCTGGAACATATCCAGGCCCCGGTCTCGAAGGTACGGGTGGTCGCGACCAAGACGAAACTGGTGCTCCGCGAGTCTACCGGACCTGTAGTTGGCCGCTGACCATGATTGTTGCGGATCAGCCTGGAGCCACGAGCGCGAAGGTTGTTGCTTCCCCGCGGGGGCGCTCACGCCGAAAGGTTCCGGCACTCCGCACCAGCGTCAGTTTGGCGAAAAAGTGCGACTTGCAAGCGCATTGTCGCGGCAGGAGGGACAACACGGGGACGGTACCATCCGGCTCGCGGACGGCAAGCCGGAGGAAGCCGCAGAAGCTGGTGCCCTTGTACTGTCCGGTCCAGGAAGAGCGGCAGCGGCTATCGTGTATATTCCAGACCATTCATGATCGACGCAGCTGCCGCGAGATCACCTTTCCCGACAGAGGACAGGACCTCCGTCTCCATGGCTACCAGCTTATCGTTCGCCTGTTTGGTTTCGACGCGCTGATCGTGCGGCGTCCCCACACGGGGGATCGCCGGATCTCCCTCGTGTCCTCGACCGCCTCCGCACCCGGGGAAAAATCGAGCAAGTAGAGGCGGTCGAGCGTCGGGTCAACTCGCTCGCCTTGGTGGACTTGGTATGCAGGTACGAGCGGGATACCTCCGGCTGCTCCTCAAGATTACCGGGTTGCTCTCGATCGTGACTATGAAGTGGGCGGCAGCACGGCGTGGGCAGGGTGCCCCGCGGGGTAGCCGAATCGCACTGCCGGGCGTCCGAACAGCAGCAGGATGGGGACCCGACATCTGCCAGGATCTGCCTCCTGCGACGGAGAGTCGGCGACCTGACGCAGTGCAGGTCGCGGCGTGGCTCTGGATGTGTATGCTTTCCACTCCGGACGGAAATCCCGACAATAGGGCGCGTGAACATAGAGGCCCGTCATGCACCCCAAGCTATCGGACAGTTACCTTTCGAACAGTTCGGGATTCATCGACTCGACGCGTGGCAGTGAACTCAGGATTCCATGAAGGTGACGCGACACCGCGCGTTCTGCGGCGTCGCGATCATGGGCGTCGATCGCGGCTAAGATCTCCTCGTGTTCAGCGATAAGCGGGACCATTGACTCCGGTGTCCTGAGCGTGAGGGAACAAACCCTGTCCATGTGGACCTTGACGTTCTTGATCGCTTCCCAACTCGTATCGGAGCCGATGCCGGTGCATAGGGTGCGGTGGAAGGCCTCGTCGTAACGGAAGAACGCATCCCTGTCGAATATGCGAACTGCAAGTTGCTGCTGCTCAATGATGTTGGCCATCTGCTGCCGGGCTTCGGTATCGAAGTCCAGAGCGGCCTGGCGCACCACGGCGATCTCGACCGCTTCCCGGACGAAACGAGCGTCGAGCATCTGCCTCATGGATATGGGTACCACCGTTGTTCCCCGCTGCGGCAAGGTCTTGATCAATCCGGTTTGGGCAAGGGCTATGACTGCCTCCCTGACGGGCTGGCGAGATACCCCGTAACGCTTGGCTACGTCGTTCTCGGAAATGCGTGAGCGGGGTTTCAGCTCGAGGGATATTATGGCCCGTAGCAGTTCGGCCCGAAGCTGTACCGCGACCGGGGAAAGACCTTCAATGAACTTGAAGGGCACGGCGGCCGTCTGCTGACCCAAGGCAACTCCCAATCCAGGCGCTGCAACCTGCACCCGATCTATACAGCGAACGATCGCCCGGTACGGATACTACCATACACCTGGGCTGACAAGACAGTTTTTTTGCAAAGTCCAGTGCTAACCAGATTGACCTCCGTCGGCATATGTCGACTACCATACAGCCATGTTGTGATGAGACGGGGACGGCAATTGAAGCTGACCAAGGTGAACTTCTGGCTTTTGCGTTACCCGCTGGAGCGCCGGTACGGCGACGCGCAGGGGATCAAGACCCACCGCGTCCTTACCGTAGTCCGCATCGAGACCAGCGAAGGAATGGTAGGTTGGGGCGACTGCTTCGGATACCGCGCCCGACCATCGGACTGGGAAGAGGCTGCAACCATCCTCGTCGGACGGGAGCTGTCGGATGCGCCGTTGTTGGTCAGTCAGATCGCCCGGCTGGATCTGTCGCTGTCGGGCGGTGTCGACATCGCACTCTGGGATCTCCGCGGCAAGGCCGCGGGCATGAGCCTTGTCGACCTGCTGGGAGGTGCTTGCCGAAGGGCACAGCCTGCCTACGCCTCGTTGCAGAACGTCACGGAAGCGGAAGACATCGTCGCCGACGCCATGCGGGAAGCACAGGCAGCAATGGAGCTGGGATACACTTCCCTCAAGATGAAAGTCGGCTGGCATGATGTGGAAGAAGACATCGTCTGGATCAACAGGGTGGTGGCAGCCCTTCCGGAAGGCGTGCCTCTTGCCATCGACGCGAACCGCGCCATGGACCTACCGACGGCGAGGCGCTTGGTCCGAGGCTTGAGCAATCCGGAGCGCATAGCGTGGTTCGAAGAACCGTTGGCCAATACCCATATCTGGGCGTACCGCGAGCTTAGGGACTCGATCGATATCGCCGTAGCAGGTGCGGAAAGCATGCCGATGGTGATGATAGACGAGGCAGTCCGTACCAGATCGATGGACATCGTCAACCCCGACCTGGTGGGCCATGGCGGCCTCGATAGGTTGACCCGTTTCTGGCACGTCGCCAGCGCACACGGGGTCCGGCTCATACCCCACATCTTCGACGGCCAGCTCACGCGTATGGCAACGTTGCACTTTCTCGCCAACCGTCCGCAATGGATGGAAACCAAGTCCCACTTCACCGTGTCTCCACTGGAATGCGATATCTCGGCAAATCCCTTGCGCGACGAAATCCTTTTTGGCCGCCTGATCCCTGACGGCGACGGGTGCATCCCAGTGCCGTCGCAGCCCGGGCTAGGCGTGGAGGTCAACGAGGATCTCATAGAGCACTACACAGTCGACCGCTACTGAAGACGCTACGTCATAGGAGGAGAACCAAAATGATGCGCATGCTCGTCGCTTCTGCCGCAACCCTGTTGTTGGCCTCGCAAAGCCTCGCACAGCCGACAACGACGATCAGCATCTGGACACGTCTGGCGGAGGAGGCCGCTAAACCGATGTTCGATGCTTTCGAAGAGGCACACCCCGGCATAGACCTCGAGGTGGAATACATCCCTGGTGGCAAGAACCACATCAACAAGCTCATAGCGGCGGTTGCCGCGGGCAATGCGCCTGACATGGTCACCCTGGACGTCGTTGCCACCGAGGCCTTCGCCCGACTCGATGCATTGAAGCCCCTCGACGATATCCTGTCCCAAAATCCCGTGGTTGCGCCACACACCTTCCCTTCGGGTCCTTTGGCGACCGGCAGGTTCGACGGCGTCCAGTACGCGATACCTTTCGGCGGTGACGCGTCGGCGATCGCCTACAACCGTGACTTGTTCGAGGAAGCGGGGCTCGATCCCGACAACCCGCCCCAGACTTGGGCCGAGTTTAACGAGGCCGCCAGGAAGCTGACCTTCGACCGTGACAAGGACGGGCAAACGGACGTCTACGCGATCCAGTTCGTTCCCTCTCAACCTTGGCTGACGACTTTCTACTGGCTCCCGTACTTCTGGATGGCAGGAGGCGAGGTTAACGACCGCGACGCGATGCAGTTCACGTTCAACAGCGAGGCTGGGGTGAGAGCTCTGTCCCACCTTATGGACCTCCATTTAGTGCATGGAGTGGTACCGCCGTCGGCGATCGGCGCCCAGGCATCCGCCGATAACCAGTTGGAATTCCTCCAGGGCCGAGTGGCCATGATCTTCGACGGTCAAGGAATCATACAAAGGGTGAACCGGGATTTCCCGGACTTCAACCTCGGGATCATGCCGCACCCGCGCCCTGCCGCAGGCGACCCGATGATGAGCTTCGCCGGTGGTGACAACTTGGCGATAATGGCCGGGATCCCCGACGAAGAGCTGCAGGCCGCGATCGAAGTCCTGACGGGGCTGACTTCGGTGGATAACCAGCGGGTATGGTTCGAGAGCTCCGCATGGATTCCTGTCCGCAAGGAGCTGCTCGAGGATCCGTTCTACGACGACCACCCCCTGCAGAGGGTCTATCTCCAGTCGTACCTTGCGGCCCACGCTCCCCCGCAGACATCGCACTACGTCGAAGTGCAGCAGTATCTGCGCGATGCGTTCGAGAAGGTCGCGTACGGGATGATGGATGCCAAGCAGGCCCTGGACGAAGCGAAGTCGCGCGCCGACCAACTCGTCGCCCGCACGAATTTGCCTTGACCGAGGGGCGCGGGTAGTTGCCCGCGCCTCCACTCCAAGGGCGGAACCTTCATGTCTGAACCAACGACAGCTTCTGCGCCATTCCCGACCAGGCAGTCATCTGCAGGGAACAGACTTGAAAGCGCACTGGACAGATGGGCGGGCTTGCTACTCACCACGCCGGCGTTGGTCATCATGATCGCGCTCATGCTGTACCCTCTACTCTACGCGATCTGGCTGAGTTTCGTGCAGTGGAAGCCGGCATCAAGTACATTCGTGGGGCTGGACAACTACGTCCGCCTCTTCGGGGACGGCCTCTTCTGGGTCGGTCTCTCAAATACCGTGTTCTACACGGCATGGAACCTGGTGGCGGGAACGGCCATGTCCTTGGGACTGGCGCTCCTGATGAACCGTCCCGGGTTGTTGGCACGGGTGTTGCGGCTGGCCGTGTTCTTTCCGGTGATCATCTCCAGCGCCGTCGCCGCACTGGCCTGGATCTGGATGTTCAATTCGGATTTTGGTCTCGTCAATGTACTTCTGGTCGGGTCCGGTCTCGTCGACAAGGGGCTGCCGTGGCTCAACTCGCCGCACCTCGCGAAGTGGTCCATCGTGATCGTGAACCTTTGGCTGGGTGCAGGTATATCCTCGATGCTCTTCCTGGCCGCAATGCAGAACGTTCCCGCGGACCAACACGAAGCGGCCGTGCTGGACGGGGCGAACCGCTGGCACCGGTTCTGGTACATCACGCTCCCGTATATCCGGCCTACACTACTCGTGGTCATGACGCTCAAGCTGATCGGGTCGTTCAAGACCTTCGACCAGATTTTCATAATGACTGGAGGCGGTCCTCTTTACACGACGGAAACCGTACTCATGTACCTCTATCGACATGGCTTCGAGTATTTCGACTTCGGCTATGCGGGGGCGATCGGAGTCGTCTTCTTCCTGCTTGTCAGCGGCCTCGGGGTCGCCCAGGCCCTTGTCCTCCGAGGAGGCAGCAAATGAACAAGAAGGTCGCCCCGTATGATCGGCTGGGCCCGTTTGCGGGCGTCGCGATTGGGATCGTCTCGATCCTGGTCATAGCCGTGTGGCTCGCTCCTTTCTACTGGATGGTCGTGACGGCCCTCAAGACCAAACCGGAGATCTTCGCGAATCCACCTGCCTGGTTGCCGTCCACCCTGAACTTCGAGAATTTCGTGATTGCCTGGAACGCCGCCCCGTTCGCCAGCTACTACTTCAACAGCCTGGTCGTCGCCAGCTTGACGACAATCCTGACCCTGCTTGTATCCTCGATGGCTGGATATGCCTTGTCCCGTCTATCATTCGCCGGACGTAACCTTATTATCGGAGGGATGCTGAGCACCACGACCATTCCGTTCCAGGTCTTGTTGATCCCGTTCTTCATCCTCATGACGACGCTGCGCCTGGTGAACACCCCTTGGGGACTGGTGCTGGCCTACTTGGCCGTCTTCCTGCCATTCGCCATCTTCATGTTCCGCTCGTTCTTCATGGACATCCCCCGCGAGATCGAGGAAAGCGCCCGCATCGACGGCTGTTCCTGGCTCGGGGTCTATTGGCGTATCGCTCTCCCCAACGCGAGGCCCGCGATCGCGGCTGTGGGCATCTATACGTTCATAGAAGCCTGGAACGAGTTCTTCGTGGCCCTGATAATGATCAGCAGCGACAAGATGCGGACCTTGCCCGTTGGCCTGGCGGTCTTCAACGACAGCTCGATGGGCATCAGTTGGGGTGAGCTCATGGCCTCTTCCATGACCGCGACGGTCCCGGCAGTCATCGTATTCCTATTCATGCAACGCCACATCGTGGCGGGGCTCACCGGCGGCGCCGTCAAGGGCTAAAAGGCTCCAACAACGAGGTATTCACGTGGCATCCGTTTCCATCTCGAGCGTCCGGAAATCGTACGGCACGGTTCCCGTCCTACATGGTGTCTCGGTGGACATCCTGGACGGCGAGTTCGTGGCCCTGGTAGGACCCTCGGGATGTGGCAAGTCGACGTTGTTGCGGATGATAGCAGGTCTGGAGACAATCGACGGCGGAGAAGTTCGCATCGCTGACAAGGTCGTCAACGACGTGCCTCCCAAGGCACGTAACATAGCAATGGTATTCCAGAGCTATGCGCTTTATCCGCACATGACGGTAGCGGACAACATGGGCTTTTCGCTCAAGCTCGCCGGCCTGGGCAGGAGAGAGATCCGCCGGCGGGTGGAAGATGCCGCCGCCATCCTGGATCTGAAACCCTTGTTGGAACGGATGCCGAAACAGCTGTCGGGCGGCCAGCGCCAGCGCGTGGCCATGGGACGCGCCATCGTACGGAGCCCGGACGTCTTCTTGTTCGACGAGCCGCTTTCGAACCTGGATGCGAAATTGCGGGTACAGATGAGGTCCGAGATCAAGTCATTGCACCAACGCTTGGGAACCACCACGATCTATGTCACGCATGACCAGGTGGAAGCCATGACGATGGCGGACCGGGTGGTCGTGATGCAGGGTGGACGTATCGAACAGGTGGGTCGTCCCTTGGATCTGTACGACCATCCCCGCAACGTGTTCGTCGCCGGTTTCATCGGTTCGCCTGCAATGAACCTGCTCTCGGGTGATCTGGACCTACAAGGCAAGTTCCTCACTACCGGCGGTTCCATCATCCCGCTCCAGGACAAGGTGGATCGACCCGTTCGGCAGGCCGTGCTCGGTATCCGTCCCGAACACCTCGAGATTGCCGAGGCGGCAGATCAAGTCGCCTTTCCGGCAACGGTGCTGGTGACGGAGCCGACAGGCTCCGAGACGCTGGTGGTGTTACGACTTGGTAGCGACACCCTGCAGGCCCTGTTTAGGACCCGGATCGACGTAAAGCCGGGCCAAGTCATCCACGTCCGGCTTAGCTCGGGAGCACATCACATCTTCGGGGAGGACGGAACGAGTAGTCTTCCCTGAGACACCGGCCGGCCATCGGGAAAGAAGTCCGGGGTGTCGCTTCCGAAGTCTAGCTTCTTGATCCAGGGGAAAGGTGCGGCCCCTGCATTGCAATAGCACACCGCTTAGAGAATAGCGACGCAATCGGGGGCGTCCGTGCCTTGTCGCCGGGTATGCCGCAGCCCGCAACCTCGCACCCCAGCCTCCGGTCAGTTTGTCGGCAAGCACCGCCCACGAGCCGCGGCGGCGAACACTCAGGTTATCGAAAGGGGACCGTCAATGCTAAGGAGCCGGGCCAAGCCTGCGTTGCTCCGGGTATACGACGCCATCGCGGCGTCCAGCCTCAGAGAGCCCCCCCTGGGGAGGTTGCCGGGATGGTTACCCATCAGCCTATAGACGTCCTCCCGGGTAATATAGATGCAGTCGTTGTCGGCACAGTTCGACCTATCGATCTCGGTTCCCTCGTACGGAATCACCAAAGCCCCCTGCGCCGCCGCCAAGGGCTGCGAGAGGAAGAACGCCTTGATACGCCTCACCTCATTGGAGCCGAAAACCTTTATCCGGCGGTTGGTCTTTTGGATCGTCGCTTGGGCGAAGATCAGCACGCTGTCGTTGCTCGCCTGGTCATCGTGTAGCGAAAGTCCAATTCCGTCCACACCTGCATCGTTCACTTGACGCTGGTTAGGCGCCAATTGATCCAGGGTCTTGACCTTGCCGCTCCTTGCCCGCCGAGCGACCCGCTCCAGGACGCCCAGGAACTTCGATGTGCTCCTTTGCTTGCCGGCCAACCATGTATACTGCTCCTGTCGCCCGGCGATCGCGTAGCATGAGATCACCTCGAACACATCGTCGAAGGCCTGGCGGAATGCCGTGATCTGGTTGGGGTCCGCCTGCAGGTAGCTACTTTCGCTCTCAGAGAGGTGGAAAAGGCAGAGCCATAGATAGCCGGCACCGACCCCGTCTATCGCGTCGAGCTCCTTGAGCTCGAGCAACTTGGCGGAGCGCATGTCCCAGAGAAAGGGCGAGTGCTCCCCGAGGGAGGCGAGACGTGTTCTCATGAGGGAACGTACGTCGGACAACACACTGTCCTTCGCCAATTGGGTTCCGCCTTGCGGTTCTTCTACCGCGTAGTCCGCCGCGACATCGTCACCCTCCGCCCTCATCGCCTCGACATAGCTGGCGAGCAGGGCGTCATCGTCCCAGTCGAAGTCACCTTCGCTGAATTCACCTGTGAAAAGGCATGTCAACTGGGCGACCAGGGCAGCCTCTTCCGAGTGCGCGACACTCGAGATCGGCTCGAAACGCATCTCGAACATCTAGAAAACCTTCAGGATCCGTTCCACCGTGGCCCGAGTCTTCCGCAGACGGTCCGATGCCTTCTCCCGTTCCTCGTCCGTGAGAGGAGTCGTCATCTCGGTCAGGCTCGAAAACACCGTGGACGAGAGGGACTGGAGCTTGACTACGTTGCTGAGCCAATTGTCCTTGGCGAAGCCGGCCTCTTGTACCGCCTGCTCGAAGTCGCCGGTGGTCTCCAGCGTCTGCGTGGCAGCCTCCGATGCAAGCACCTTCTGAAGGGCAGGGCGGTCGGTTCCCTGGCGCTGGATTACGGGCTCGCTGGTCGCGGTGCCAAAAAGCCAACCCATGAACTGCTTCAGCTTGTCGTGGTGCGTTTCCGGGATCGGGTTCTCGACGATCTGGTCCGGCTGGAGAGGCCTTTCCCCGAGCCCCAAATACTTGCGCGTGGATGGATTGGGCAACATCGTATAAAGGTGGGAGAAATCGACCTGCACCTCCGAAGACGCAGGGTCGGGCACCATCTCGAGTCTGATCGCTTGCTCGAAGATCTTGTAGGCAACAAGGGTCCTGAGTACCTGGCTGGGGGAGTCGCCCAGCTTCTTGGAGAGGTTGTACAAGACCTCCTGGTCAGCGAGCCCTCCGCGTTGCTGCTCGAACAGGAGAACGCCGAACTTGGCCTTGGCAAGAGAGCCCCAACTCGATGGGCCGTTGATGTGCTTGAACCCGATATAGTCATAGGCGTCCTCGCGCCTCGGAACGATATAGACGGGAAGGGCCTCCAGGCTTTCGCGGAACCTGTCCGGCAGTTGCGGTACGTTTTTCTTGCTCAGGGCACTGATCTGGGATGGGTCGAGCATGGACTTGGCAGCGGCCAACCGCCTGTTCCCCTCGATGATGATATACTCGGGAGTGGCCGGATCCTGCCATTTCTCCGGAGGCGCCTCCACGCCTATGAGGGGCTCGAACGGCTCGAAACCCTTCAGTGCGAAAGAGTCCCACAACTCCTTCAGGTCGGAACGTTGCAGGAGCAGAGACAGCGCTTCGTCCGGGTCCCCGGCTTCGCTGAGTCCGAACCTCGGGTTCTCCAGATCCAATTGCAGCTGCGAGATCGGGATGTTCTTGGGGGACAGTGCCAACACTTACTCCTGCCGGGGCGAAACCACACGAAGCTATCAGGCAAAGCTGAAGCCAATGCAAACAGGTATCCAGTCTGGCTCCGGATCCTGTCCGGTTTCCTCGCGAGCCCTGGTAGTCGCCATGTCGCGGCATTTTGGATGGATGCAAAGCCTTCCCAGACGTTTAGGGGACGTCGGGCGGATTACCCACCGGGAGTCGACTGGGTTCGTGCCGCTACGCCCGTTCGGCTTTACCTTCCTTGGCATGTTTGGTTTGCCTACCAATGGCCAAGCTGCGTAAACCTCCCGTTGCGGTACCATCGTTGCGGGAACCTCCTTGCGCGAGCCCGTATGCACGGTCTTAAGGTTCTGCTGGCATTTTGCTCCGGACACGGGGAGACGGTATGACCAACCGCAACAACAACGCCAAGCCTGACAACGCTACCCTGCGGGACCTTCTGATGCTGCATAGATATGCCCGGTCGAGGCTCCCGGGGCAGCGGCTCTCCGCGAACGCGTTCGTACGCCAGGAACAGGGGCGGCTCGAAGGGGAAGGATGCCCGACAAGGGATGTGTTCAAGTCTTCCATCGCCAGGCTGGAAAGGGAGTTCCACGTCAACGTACTCCTCAAGCGACCTATTCTTGGGAACGGTGAGGTGGACAAGGACCTGCTCTATCCCGAGGACTTCCCGGACTTCGAAGCGGCTGTCCGCCCTCTGCCGAAAGGCGAGCAGGACGATCTGCCCCGAGAACCGATTTCCTGGACGAACAAAGAGGCGCTGACGCTGGATGGCGAGATCTTCGGGGAGGTCGCATCCATCCTGGCAGGATACCTCTCCCTAGCGAGGCAGGCCACCCGACCTGTAAGAGACCCGGTTCCGGACGAAAGGGCAGAGGCTACGTATTACCAACGGCGGGTCGGTCCAGGAGTCATGGACAGGCAGGGCCGTAGCTTGGCTGCCGACCGCAAGTTGGTTCTAGCCTATCTTAGGGACGAACGCCGGCGTCTGCACGATACCGTCTCGATGACCTTGGGGGAGGGCGGCTCCGTATTCGAGTTGCACAGGCTGTTGCCGGAGGACAGCCCGGAGATTTCCCCCTCCGACACCATCCAGATGGATGCACCGCGGTCCGCAAGGGAGCGCCGCAACACGGAAGTCTCGTGACGCGGGTGCCCGCCGGAGATTGTTGACCTTATGCAGCGCTGATTGTCTACCGCGAGGCGCTATGCGTCGGAGAGCTCGGCCGTGCCGACGCATCGGGGTATAACGAAGAGGGCCACCGTCGTATGCTCCTATGCAGAAAATGCCGTCAAGGTAGCCACCGAGCCGGTCAAGAAGGGAGCCAGAAGCGCGATCAGCGCCTGCACAACCTCCTTGAACGAGATGCCTAGCTTGTCACGTTCTTTCACGGTTCGGATAAGAGTGCTGTAGGGAAGCGAGACCGGCGACTTACCCAATCTATTCTCTTCCCTGGCTATCGCGCCCGCGATCCGATCTGCGCGCCGAGAAAGTATCAAAGCCACAGGGATGGTGCAGGACGCGAGAACGATAGAATACTCGACGCCTGTGTAGGTAGCATAAGCATTTACTACACCCACGAAGGTAGACCTGGCGCCTTCTCCCAGCACGAACGCCGGGTACCCTGCCCATGCCTTCAGGAACACGACACCCACAACGAGCACACCGGCAGCGCTGTACAGGTAAGTCCGCAGTCGTTCAGACTGGAAGATCCAGTTTTCTTTCTCCGTCAGTTCATCGAACCGTGCGAGGCAGGAAATAGTCCCTGCAGCAAAAGCAGGAACAACCAATCCTGTCACGATATTGGTCAAAGCCCTCATGACCTCGAATACCCGGGGCCCCCAAATGTAGTCATTCCCACCGGTGGTCGAATGCTCAAGGGCTTTTGAGAACAAGTCCGCACCGACCAGATCCATCGTGGTCGGCCACCATTCGAGCATGACCGGCGTCAGGACAGCTACCCCGGTCGCCACACCGATCAGGAACACCATCAACACCCGAAGGCGGGATACCCCTCCGAAGTGAACGACGAGATCGTAAAGGAACTTCAAGAAGATGAAACTCGCGCCCGTGAAGTATAGCACTCCGAGTGCAAGTACCTCCAACCGCGGCGCGGCGTCCCCCCACGGGCCAACTTGCGGATTGATCTCGCCCAAGATGGAAGACGGGCGTTTCGCCAGAAGCGACAGAACAACTTCCACGGAAATCACCGCCAGCACAGGAATAGCGGCGAGCCGGACCGCATTGCGGGGGAACTGCGCTTTTGACATGATCGTCCCTTCCTATCTTGGCAAACGTCGACTTGCGCGAGTATCTGCTTGGAAATGGCCCCCTTGAGCAAGACATGTCTATGGCTTTGTCGTGCGGCCATTCAATACACGTCGTGGGCGGACGATGCGTCCGGCCCGCGACCCGGTCAAGTCAGCAGTCGCTCGCGGATGAATTCTCCCCACCCGGAGGGGCGGGGCTTCAGTCGCCCGCGCCTGCCACGGCAGGTACGGCAGGGGAAGGTATTCGTCACTAGGCTACGAGTAGCCGCTGCTCCCGTCTTGGCCTTGAGGAAGAACCGCCGTCCGATAGTCTCGGCGTGATGCAGGTCTGCGTCCCATTTCCTTCCATCGGACCTGGCCTTGAACAACGACCCACTCCGCTTCCTGGTGTCGACGGTGCCGTCCGCTCGATGACCGAAGTCTCCGCCGGAAGGCGGATGACGCAGCTTCCGTAGAACTAGACGACTACCGAGGCCGCCTTGAGGTGCCCGTCCCGGACGACACCCCAGAGACGACCGATAGAGCCTCTCGTAAGTGAAGCTCCGTCCGGTTGCGCAGGCGAGCGTTGGCATTACCAGATGGTGTAGCCGCAATCAACCGTGAGGATTGATCCCGTGATCGCACTGGATGCATCCGAAGCCAGGAAGTGGATGGCTGAAGCGACTTCTTCGGCAGTGGCGACCCGCCTCATGGGTGTGCTATCCATCCACACGGGGAACATCACCGGATCCGTGAAGGCGCCCCGCGACATCGCGGTGTCGACATAGGTCGGCGCAACACTGTTGACGCGGATGCCGCGCTGGGCCCACTCGCCGGCTAGTGAGCGCGTCATGTGGTGCACGCCTGCCTTTGCGGCGTTGTAGTGCACCTGGCGCTGCGGCTTGTTCGATATAAGTCCGGACATCGACCCCACCGTCACGATAGATCCGCGACCGCGCGAGAGCATCGGTTTGGAGAATGCCCGGCATGTCCAGAACGAACCGTTCAGGTTGACGTCCAGCAGCTTGAGCCATAGTTCGTCGCTGACATCCTCGGCGCCGGTGTCCGGGTGGGCCAAGCCTGCGTTTGCCACGACGATGCTGACCTTCCCGATTTCTTTTTCTACCTTTTCGGCCGCTGCGTTCAGCGCCGCCGGATCCGTCACGTCGACCTCGATGCCCGCGGGATGGTGACCCGAGTTGCGCAGTTCGGCCATGCCTTGGGCGAGTACCGCCGGATCCAAGTCTGCAAGGACAACCTCGGCGCCGGCTTCGAGGAATGCTTGTGCGGTCGCAAGGCCTATGCCCCTTCCACCACCGGTGATGAAGGCCAATTGCCCGTCTAGACGAAGCTTTTCTAGATACATCTTCTGTTTCCTTGAACGCGGTATGCGGCCGGGGTCTTGAAAGCCGGAGCATGGATGGAGTGCTCCTCCCCGTCGACACAGTAACAGCCTTTCTTGTTTCCTGAAGGGGTCCGATGATCCCGCTGGCGTCGACCACTGCATTTTTCGGGGTATCACGAGTGGAGTGGATAAGACCTTGTGGTGGATGCATCCTGCCTGAATATATCGGAACGGCTGGACCCCATTCGACTCATTGGAAGTGGGACCTTGCCGGCAGCAACCGCGCCGCAACAAACAGCCGCCGAGGCCAGCGCAGTACCGGTCTGCCGTCTTCCAGGACCGCAAGCAGACGCGACGGGCGGTGACCTTCTCGCGGCGAGCAGCCGCTTACCGCCGGCGCGTTGCGACCTCTCCCTGGATTGAATAGACAAGGCTGCCGATTCAAGGCATCCCCTTGCATGGGACTCACAAAGGGATCGGGAACGGGGATCAGCCGCAACCTAATCCCTTGTGAAGCTTTCCATAGTATGAGACACCCGATGGGTAACGGAGAAGACCATGGTATCCCAACGCACGTCCGAGGCAATGCGCTTGCTTCTCGATACGCTGAACAGGGGTGGAGGGGTGGTCGCGCCCCGCGACTTGCAGGCGATCATGTCCGAAGCCGGGTACTCGCGCATGGACGTGCAGGAAGCGATCCAGCTTGCCCTCAGCCGCAATCTGATACGCATAGATACCGATCTGCGGTTCGAGTCCGCGGTTGCGGCGTAGGGGCCGTACTTGTCCGGTCGAGGCGAGCGAATACACCGGACTTCCAGTTCCGAAGACCAGCGAAACCCCTTTCAGGTCGACCGTGACCGCATCCAGTACTCCTCGGCTTTCCATAGGTTGGCGGGTATAACGCAGATCGTGCGAGCAGGTGAGGCCGGCGTGTTCCACACGCGCCAACAGCACACCTACAAGGTAGCACAGGTAGGACGTAGACTCGCGGAGTATTGCCAACAGAACGACGCGCCCCTTGCCTCCAAGTTGCAGATAGACGCCGAAGTGGTCGAGGCCGCCAGCTTGGCTCACGACCTCGGCCACCCTCCATTTGGCCATGCGGGGGAACACGAGCTGAACAAACTCGTGGAACTCAGGGGCGACTCGGACGGGTTCGAGGGCAATGCGCAGACTTTCCGTATCCTCACCAAGCTCGCCGTTCGCTACCCGGACGTCGACGGGCTAAACCTGACGAGGGCTACCTTGTCGGCGTCTTTGAAGTACCCGTGGCCGCGGGACAAGACAAACCCTGGACGCAGGGACAAGTGGGGCGCCTACAAGGTCGATGAAGAAGACTTTCTGTTCGCTCGCGACGCCTATCCAAATTCCTCCAGCCAGACGCATGAAGCCGCATTGATGGACTGGGCTGACGATATTTCGTATTCGGTCCACGACCTGGAGGACTTCCATCGCGTGGGAGCAATCCCCTGGGCCGTCGTACTGGACTCCAAGGAAGCCCTGGTGGAAAACACCTTCGCCAAATGGTTCGGAGCGAGCCCCGCACGGTTCGACGACCTGTCCAAGGCCTTCGACCAGATATCCGGATTGCTGGACGTGGCCTTCGGTCCTACCTTGCGCGCACCATACGAGGGTGACAGGAAGCAACGCGTTGCCTTGCGTAACCTGACGTCTTTCCTGATCGGGCGGTTCATCCAGGGCACCCATCTGGTGGACGCGGAGCAGGCGATACGCGTTGACGCCAACATCGAGGCCGAAGTCAAGCTGCTCAAGCAGATCGCCAAGGACTACATCACCTCACGTCCGTCGCTCGTGGCACAGCAGCGTGGCCAACGGAAGTTGATCGGCGATATTTTCCACTTGTTGTGCGACGAGAGCACTTCGGGTCCCCCCAAGTTCCTGCCGGCCAAGCTGAACTACCTCTATGAACTATCCTGCACCAGTATCCCCCGGTTTGCAGCGGATTGCATCTCGAGTATGACGGAGCACGAGGTAGCCGGCATGCATGCGCGCCTTTTCGGCTCCCTTGCCGGTTCGGTCCTCGACCCTATAGTCAGGTAGCGCCAAACCCATGGGTGGGCATCCCCCCACCTGCTTTTTTGGCCATCTTTCCCCATCTGCGGATATGGAGAGCTGACACTTACCTGCGCCTTGTCGCACCAAGGAGGTCGCCGGGTCAGGTCGGGCAGGGGGAGCACCCGAATGCTTCGACCAACGATGTCAGGGTAAGCTCGTCCGTTATCAGGATCGCGGGGCCAGATCACCGACGGCGGAATCGATGGCCATGTCCTTGTCACGCCCCGGATGAGGATCTTCTGCCGCCAGCGGCGCAGGAGGGCCAGACTTGCGGAAGTCACCCGGCGGCTATTTCCGTTCCAGCATGATGCTTCAGGATTTGGTCGAGGCGGCGCCACCGACTGCGAACGCCCGCCTTGCGCTGCCGGAGCAAAGCGGCTCGGTCGTTCAACCGGGGCTATACCTAAATGTTCTTCTGTGTAGCCGTCCTGTCGGCCGTAGTGAAACGACAGATCCAAGCGATCCGGCTTCAAGGGATATCGGGTGATATCTCCTTCTGACAGAAACACCGGGAAAACAGTTTGGAGGATCACCGTACCTCGTCCTGTTTTCTTCATAATGGCCGTGAACCACATACCAGACTGGGGTGCCTTGAGGGCATCCGTGAACTTCTATGCCAGTCAGCAGCGGACGTCCGAGGCCGGTAAGGGGCAGCCAAGAGGGCAGATGCGTCGATCTGAGGTGAGCTAGTCTGCCTGGATTTCCGAAGTGCACTGCTAACCGGGAACAATCCCGAGCGCCTTTTCTCCGGCTGCGTATCATGTGGTTAGGAGTGTTCGGGTCCGGATGGCCCGCCCTGCGTCATGCATGGCACGGGACGAAGAAGGCTTCGGAATGGGTTACCGTATAGCAACCGAGACAAACCACCGCGCCGTTCACTCTTCCTTATCCGCCACGGTATTGAATAGGGTTTCGGATAACGGAAAGGGCCCTTGTCGCTGCTTGCGTCGGTGGGAACTACGAACACGTTGAGCGAGTCGCAGTGGATTGAAGTCGAAGCGATATCGTCGGCCGCCAACCGGTGAAGGCCTCAAGGATGTCCAACGTCCTGTCGTTCGAGGAGAGTGGCCGGCGCGTTCGCATCCTGAGAGAAACTCGGGAGATCGAGATACAGGCACGCGAACTCCTGACCGAACTGTCCAGGCTTCGAAGTATCGCCGAGACGGTTGTTCAAGCATCGCCTGCCACGCAATCGTCAGCCGAGCGGGAAGCGTGGAGCTCGTTGGAAGCACGCCTAAGGCAGGACCTTAGCACGCTTAAGAACTTGAACCGTTCCTGAGATCGACAGCTGGTTCACCGCTCCAATCGCCACCTGTACCGGCTAGTTCGCACATGGCCATTTGCCTGAAAAGGCCAGTGCGCCGAAGGTGGAGATGACGACCGCCGACAAGCGGGCCTGTAGCCAACATCGGATCTGGCCCTCGTGGCCCCGCGCCGCCAGTGTCGACGGCCAACGGAGAGCGTGTGTTCAGCCCGACTAAGCCGCGCGTGCACCGGTGATGTGTCCAATGATCTCGTCGGGACCCGATTGCTTGGTGTTCAGGTTGCAGACGATCTTGCCGCGGCGGAAAACATAGACGCGGTCCGTCAGCTGCAGGACCTGTTGCATGTTGTGGCTGACCAGCAGGACGGCAACACCCCGGCCCTTTAGCCCCAGTATGATCTCGTGAACGTGTTGCGTCTCCTGCAGTCCCAAGGCGGCCGTCGGTTCGTCCATGATGATGATCTGCGAGCCCCATCCCGCGGCACGGGCGATAGCGACCCCTTGGCGTTGTCCGCCCGAAAGTCCGCCGACGATATCGTTGACGCCGGGAACGTTCACGCCTATCTCGCTCAGCAGCTCTTTCGCGCGCGCCGCCATCTTGCGACGATTGAGGATGCTCAGACCGCCTAACTTGAACAACACCTCCTCGCGTCCCAGGAAAAGGTTTGAGAGAACGTCAAGGTGCTCCGCCAACGAGAGGTCTTGGTAAACGGTCTCGATGCCCGCCCGGCGGGCGTCGGTCGGATTCTTGAAGTGGCGGATCTCGCCTCGGATACGCAGTTCGCCGCTACTTGCCGCCTGGGCCCCGGACAGGATCTTCACGAAAGTGGATTTTCCTGCCCCGTTGTCGCCCATGATACCCACGACTTCGCCGGGATTGATATAGAGGTTTGCACCAGCCAGCGCCTCGATGCCACCATAGTGCTTGCTGATGCTCGACGCTTCGAGGATCGGCGCCAAGGCGCCACTGCCCGGATGAATCTGAAATGGTTGTACGTTCGCCATCTTGAGTACCTGGAACCTGACCGTGCCGTAACCGGTGGCACCAGGCCACCGGTTTAATCCATGCTTAGTACGCAGCCGGATGTTCTTCGACGTTTTCGGCGGTGATCGCCGGGTTATCGATCATGATAGTCTTTTCGACGGTTCCCCCGTCGAGCACGGTCTTGACTGTCTCCAGAGCCACGGTGGCCATCTTCGCCGGGCTTTGGTTGATGGTGGCGTAAAGGGTCCCGCTCTGGATCGCCGCCCGGGCCTCTTCCGGGTAGTCGACCGCGAAGAACTTCACCTCGTCGCGCCCCTGGGACTTGGCGTACTCCGCAGCGGCGACCAGCTCCGGTCCGTGCGCGAGGACTGCATCGAGCTCGCCTTCTGGGTATTTGCTGAGCCAGTTCTGGATAAGGCTGACCGTCTTGTCGCCTTGCCAGTCGTTCGCCTGCTCCTCCACCACCTTGATACCGGGCGCCGCATCGAACACCTCGTGTTCACCCTGCGAGCGGCCCAGCTGGGGGCTGGTGCCTAGAATGCCCGTCATGATCGCGACGTTACCTTCGCCGCCTAACGCATCTACGGCCATTTGCGCCTGGCGCCGGCCGATGTCCACTTCGTCGGAGCCCACGTAAGCAGTGATGTCTACGTCGGGAGAAAGGCTATGGCTGAACGCCACGACAGGGATCCCGGCGTCCAGCGCGCGCTGGACGGTGCCTACGATGCTATCCGGATCGGCAGGTTGTACGATGATGGCGTCCACCCCTTGCACGATGAACTGCTCCATGGCCGCGTTCATCTGCGCAACGTCGTTGCGCCCGTCGGCCACGGTGACGTCGAAGCCCATCTCCTTGCCCTTGGTCTCGAACGTGGAGGTGGCGACATTGATCCAAGGATCACCGCCGACGTTGTAGATCAGCACCCCCAGCTTCGGTGCTTCCTGGGCCCAGGCCGTGGAGCCGTAGGCCGTCGACATCAGGGCTGCTGCCGAGATCAGTCCGATGGCGTTGATAATTCCCCTGCGTTTCATTCCCTAGTCCCTCCTTGGACTTCTTAGGCGCAAGATGCGCCGTTATCCGCCCGGCCCCCTTAGCCGGACAGGATCCCTCAGCCGCGCCGCTTCTGGCGGCTGGCCTCGTAGCCTACCGCCAACAGCACGCCGAGACCCATGAAGGCAGGCTGCCAGAAGGCGGAAATCGAGTAGAGTGTCATCGCATTGTTGAGGATGGTGAGAGCGAAGATGCCGATGACGGCAGAGCTGATGCCCCCGACGCCGCCAGACAACGGGGTGCCTCCGATGACGACCGCAGCAATGGAGAGCAGTGCCCAAGTGGTGCCTGCCTGCGGGCTGCCCACCCCGGTGATCGATGTCAGAAGAACCCCGGCTATCGCCGCTGTCAGTCCGCCGATCGCATAGGTGGCAATGATGACTACGTCCACTTTCACGCCCGCGCGGCTCGTGCCGACCTTGTTGCTGCCCACGGCATAGACATGTTGGCCGAAGCGCGTATAGCGCAGCACGAAATAGAGCACGGCCACTACCGCGATGAACACCATGCTTGAAAAGGTCAGTCCGCCAAGGTTGAAGAAGCCGAGCGCGCGCCATTCCGGCGAGAGCGGCGCTATGGGGCGGGCACCCGACAGCGCGTATAGGACACCTGTGATGACGGCCTGGGATCCGAACGTCGCAACGAAAGGGTTCATGCCGATCTTGGAGATCAGGGTGCCGTTGGCCAGGCCTATGAGGACGCCGAGGGCAAGTGCCGCCGAAATTCCAGGAATCAGACCCGCGTCCAGCGAAACGAACGCCGCAAGGCAGCCTGCCGCGGCCGCCGTTGCTCCGACGCTCAGGTCGAAGCCGCCGGAGATGATCATCAACTGCATGCCACAGGCGATCACACCCACCATCGAGGCCTGTTGGATAATGTTCAAGAGGTTTGCCGGTTGCCTGAAGCTCGGGTTGGCGATCGCCAAGGCTACCACGGCGACTATCAGGATCGCCAGCATGACCCGTTGCACCACTGCAGCGGGCGAGTTGGGCTTGAGCGCCCGAATGATTGGGTTGACTTCGCCGTTCCGGCGCATGGATGCACCTCCGACAGTCGCTGCAGTCCTGGTCACCACCTGAACCTCTTGCAAGTGAATGCGTCTCCCGGGCACGCCGGTGTCTTCCGCTTGCAATCAGCTTATCGACGGCGCCTAATCGGGCAACTTCGCAGCGTGCGCATTTCTGAAGCAAATAGACGCACTTTCCCGCAAGGCTACTATGCAGCAGAAGCAAGGCCAAAGGCAAAACGCCCGCAGACAGATGTCGCGGGCGCAGGCCGAGCAGTTTGGAACGTTAGTCAGTTACCTTTCGGGTGCAATTCGACCGCCATCCATACGGCATCGGTGTCGGTCCAGCCACGGTGCCAAGGATATGACCAATCGCGACGTCCGGAGACCCGGACTATCGGATCGTGCGTGTCGCCAGGTGCCGTAGTGATTTCCCTGTACAAGGTAGAGGCATCGTCCTCATGATATATCTGGATCCTTCCCAAACCATAGATTTGGGTGTGTATCTCGAGGAAGTCGTGGCGGTTGTGTATAACGCAATCCGTCTTCGCCGGCGCCCACCAGAGGTTGAGCTGGATGTCATACCGGTCACGTGCGTTTTGTCCCGCGGCGGCATTCGAGAACTCGAAGGGATCCAGCTCCACTTCCCCCACCACATCGTAGGGTGAGATGTACAGGGGTGAGCTGCGCGGGAACTCAGCCAGCCGGTTCCCCAGCCAATCCCAGTCCCCGAGGATGACACCGCCCAGGTTTGTCGGGTCGGGTATGTCGATCACCGAAACACGTTCTGCCGACGTGATGACCCCCTGGCGTAGGATCGTGGACTTCCACGCCGGGATGATAGTCGGCACGTTGCCGGCGACGACCATGGGTGTGTTCGAGAGGTTGGTGACCACGCCGGAAACGGCGAGGTCAGCCACTTCCGTTACCAATTTGGCTTCTATGGTGTCGCGGGCGAAAGCCAGCTCGCGCGAGGTGTTTGCGGCGGTCACTTCTTCCTCCTGATGGCACCGGAACGCGCGGTCTGCCGAGCTATGTTCTGCATGAGGATATCAGAAACCGCGGTTCTTCACATACTCGGCTCTCAATTCCCCTAGATAGGCCGGGACGGTGATGTCCCACCAGCTTGTCGGATGCATCTTGGAGTAGGGCCGGTCGATCGCGGTGATGGCTTCTACGACGTAAGGCTTGCCCGAGCGGATCGCCCTCTGGACTGCCGGGCCGATCTCGCGGTAATCGGTGACCCGTTCGCCCTCGCAACCCAAGGACTTTGCCATCTCGGCGACATTGGCGACGTAGTGCTTGCCGTCCGGTGTTCTGAACTGGGTGTTGATTTCGCGGTCCTCGCCAAACATGTTCAACTGCAGGTTGCGGATGGCTCCCCATCCCCCGTTGTTGATCACTAGGAAGACTGTCGGCGTGCCGAGTATGGCGGCGGTCGCCAATTCGGTACCTGTCTGAAGGAAGCTCCCGTCGCCCAAGACCGCGACGACCGGCGTGTCGGGGGCGCCGATCTTGGCACCGATGGCTGCGGGCAGGGCGAAACCGATGCCCGAGAACCCGCCGGCGGTGATGTGCTGCTTGGGTCCGTAAACGGGGAACTCGTTGAACACCTGGTTCTGGGGGTTGCTGGAGTCGGTGACTACGATGGTGTTCCGAGGCAGGACCTTGCGGGCCTCCCACAGGACCTGGGAGGCAGTCATGGGGCTTACGTTGGCCTCGCGCATCGGGCGGAGGTATTCGTCCCATTCCCCTTTCAGTGTTTGAAGGCGCTTGAACTGCTCGGCATTCCGGTAGTCCCTCGGTTGCTTGCGGAAATCCTTGAGATCAGCGAGCAGGGCCGTCAACACTGCCTTGGCATCGCCGAGTATGCCGACCTCGGCGGGATAGTTCTTGCCGATCTCGAAACCGTCGATATCGACTTGGATCAGCTTGGTCTTGGGGATGTCGAAGGTGAGTCCGGGGCGGTAGGAGGAAGTGATACGATCGCTGAAGCGACAACCGACCGCCAGGATGACATCGGCTTCACGGGTCATGGCGTTGCCGGGTATGGAACCGAGGTCTCCACACGCCCAGGCGAAGAGGGGATGATCTTCCGCGATGGATCCCTTGCCCATGAACGACGTGGTGACGGCTGCACCCAGGAATTCGGCGATCTCCACCAGCTCGGCCGAGGCGTCTGAGGCGATAACGCCGCCGCCTGCAAGTATTACCGGGCGTTCCGCGGACAACAACAACTTGGCGGCCTTGCCGATATATTCTGGGTCGCCGAACAGCCGAGCCCCGGTACGGCGCTGCCGGGACGGGGCAGGAACGCCGATGTTGCCCGTCTCCGCCTGGATGTCCTGGGGCACGTTGATCAGCACCGGGCCCTTGCGTCCGTCGAACATCGTGTTGAACGCCTGGTCCATGATCATGGGCAGCTGCTCGACGTGGCTTGGATTCCACCAACGTTTCACGACGGGTTCCGCCATGCGCGGGAAGTTGTCCCCGTGTGGCCGGTCGAGTTCCTGAAGGACACCGCGCCCCATCATGTATGTGTGAACGCCGCCGGTAATCAGCAGGTGTGGCATGGAATCGGCGAAGGCAGTAGCGACGCCGGTCAGGGTATTCGTGGCGCCGGGGCCGATGGAGGTGACGACGGCCGCGAGCTTACCGGAGGACCGGTAGTAACCGTCCGCCATGTGCGATGCGTTTTGTTCGTGCATCGACGGCAGCATCTCCATTTCCGACTTGCGGTCGACGAAAGCGTCCATCAGAGCGGTGTTGCCGTGTCCCGGGATGCCAAAGGTCTTCTCCACGCCTTCGCGTATCAGGTGATCGACTATCACCTGCCCACCCGTTTGCTGGTTCGTGCTCATTCTCAGTTCCCCTTCTTCTTTTGTTGTGTACCGAGGTGACTTCATTCCGCCGCGGTGGCGTACGGGACATTCATTCCGCCGAACCGGCGGAGCCTGACATTCGCTTGTTCGGCATGGCCGGCGAATCCCTCCATCATACATAGACGCGAGCAGTACTCGCCGATCCGCACGGAGGCCTCGTCGGTCAGGATGCGCTGATAGGTGCATGTCTTGAGGAACTTGCCTACCCAGAGACCGCCAGTATACCGTGACGCGCCCATGGTGGGCAGCGTGTGGTTGGTGCCGATCACCTTGTCCCCGTAGGCGACCGTAGTCCGGGGACCTAGGAACAGCGCACCGTAATTGCGCAAATTCCGCAGGAAGTAATCGTCGTCCGACGTCATGATCTGCACGTGTTCCGAAGCGATGCGGTCTGCTTCGCTCAGCATCTCCTCGCGGGTATCGCAAAGGATCACCTCACCGAAGTCCTGCCAGGCCTTGCCCGCGATCGCAGCCGTAGGCAGCACGGCGAGAAGACGTTCGACCTCGCGCAAGGTGTCGCGTGCGAGTTTCTCCGAGTTTGTGACGAGGATTGCCGGGGTGTTCGCCCCGTGCTCGGCTTGGCCTAGCAGGTCGGTTGCGCAGAGCTCGCCGTCGACCGTGTCGTCAGCCACCAGGAGTACTTCCGTAGGCCCCGCGAAGAGATCTATCCCCACGCGTCCAAACATGAGACGCTTGGCTTCCGCGACATAGGCGTTGCCAGGACCAGCCAACATGTCGACAGGGTCTATGGTTTCAGTACCGAAGGCCATCGCCCCGATCGCTTGCACCCCGCCGAGCACATAGATCTCGTCGGCACCGGCCAGGTGCTGTGCAGCCACGATCAGCGGAGCGGGCGCGCCATTGAACGGGGGAGCGCAGGTAATGACACGCTCGCACCCGGCGACCTTCGCCGTCAATACAGACATGTGGGCCGAAGCCAGGAGGGGATACTTTCCCCCCGGGACGTAGCACCCCACGTTCTCTATGGGTAGGTTCTTGTGCCCCAGCACGACCCCCGGGACGGTCTCCACCTCGATGTCGATGATGGCTGCCCTCTGCGCAACAGCGAAATTGCGGACCTGCTCCTGCGCGAATTCGATGTCTTCCCGCTGACGCTTCGTCAGTCCGTCGACGCAAGCCTCGACTTCGGATCGAGACAGGCGATAGGAGTCTCGATCCAGGCCGTCGAAGCGAACGGCCAACTCCCTGACGGCCGCGTCTCCGCCCGTTTCCACCCGGTCGAGTAAGGACCGGACTGCCTCGGTCACGGCCCCGGCAGGAACCTGCATACCCGGACCGGAAGCTCGCTTGATTTTTGTGATCATCTCTACTCCCCGGGGTGGCCGTGTCTTGCTCCTGCAGGCGCCACCCTTGTTCCGACGATGACGCCTAGCGGCAGCCTCGACCCGGGGAATTTCACCTATCGACAGAGGCGGGCCAATTTCGCAGCCCATTGATATTTGGCGCAGGATGACGCATGGTGGATACTCAAGTGCGAAGGATTGCGATCGATGTCCACCGGTGGCGAGCAACTCGCCAATTTCAGCGCCAACCTCAAGCTGCTGTGCGAGAACAATGGTGCCATCTCGACGATCTGCCGGAGCATCAACATCAACCGGCAGCAGTTCAACAAATACCTTTCCGGGCTTCATCTTCCATCACCCCAGAACCAACGCATGATCGCCAACTATTTCGGCATGTCGACGGCAATGATGTTCTCGGATCCATCAGATTTCCGCACGTTCGTGGAAGGCAATTACTTCCACGCAATCGAAGCACTCCGGAACTCGACGCGCATGGGCGACTTCCTGGAAACCGCGCTCCTGGAGGCAAAGGCCTCGGACGACGCACTGGTGGGGGCATATGACCGTTACCACTTCTCCTCGATATACAGTGGTCAGGTCCTCAGGTCGGCATTCCACATCTATCGTCAGGGGAACTTCCTGCAACACTTCTACGTCGAGCGTTTCCCGAGCTACGACAGACCGGGCAAGACGGAGTACGTATTCAAGTACCACGGTTTCACATTGCCCATTTCGGGCCGTGTGTTCACGGTCGACTTCGAACGGCTGCAACGCAACGAGTTGACATACGGCATCTTCGCTCCAGTGCAGCGCTCGTCGAAAAGTTTCATGTTCGGCATCACCAGCGGAATTGCCGCCACCATGTTCCGGCAGCCGTTCTCTGCCCGTGTGGCCCTGCACTACCGAGGAACCGACCTGAAGCTTCGGGACCACCTGCGACAGGTCGGCGTCTTGGAGAAGACCGACCCTTCCATCCCGAAGGAAGTACTACACTTCCTCGAGAAAGAAGGCGATTTGGTGAGGAGCACCTGAACTCTCAGGCGTCCGGGAACGGTACCCACGCCCTGATCCGGTTCGACTCGAGGCTGGCCGTGCTCAGGGCAACGCCCCTGAGACCCTCCTCGATGCCGGCGATCGGACGTCCGGATGTCCTCCAGTCGTCTCCCAGTTCCAAGGCGTCCGCATAGTCGGCGTAGAGGGCGCCCAAAGCCTCGAGATAGGCTTCCGGGTTCCCTGCAGGGAGGTTGACGGCGACGCGGCCCTCCTCGGTCATGTCGTCGTGGCCCCTGCGGTAGGTCAGATCTGCCTGACCCAATCGGGAGACCTTCAGCGTTTCTGGGGCCTCCTGGCTCCATTCGGCGGTGGCCTTGGTTCCCACAATCTTGAAGCGAAGCCCGTTCCTGTGGCCCGGCGCTGCCAGGCTGGACCACAACAAGCCGTCGACGCCGCCTTCGAACTCTAGCTGGAGCACGTCAGTATCGTCGAGGGGCCAGCCTTCGGCCTTGGACGTCAGTTTCGCGTTCAACGAAGTACATCGTTTGCCGGAGAGGAACTCGAGCAGGTTGAACGCGTGGGTGCCTACGTCGCCCAAGGCTCCTGTCGGTCCCGCCTTGGCCGGATCGGATCGCCAGCTGCCGCCCTTGCCGATCGCCGATGGCCCCTTGGCCACCCATTCCAGCAGGTATTCGACGTACATGAAGCGGATGTCGCCGAGTTCGCCCGCCCGGATCCTCGCTCGGGCATCGCGAACCATAGGGTAACCGAGGTACGTGTAGGTCACGGCCAGGAATACACCCGACCGATCGGCGATCCTGGCCAGTTCGCGGGCTTCTTCCAGGTCGTTCACCAAAGGTTTGTCGCAGATCACGGCAATGCCGGCCTCGAGCAGAAGCTTGACCGGTTCGTAGTGGAGGTGGTTCGGCGTCACGACGACGGCCACCTCGATGCGATCGCTACGGAGTCGCTCGCGCTCGATCATCTCGCAATAATCCGGGTACACCCGGTCGGGCGCGATCTCTAGTGCCTGTCCCGCCTCTGTCGCCGTCCGGAGATCGGACGAGAACGCCCCCGCTACCAACTGGAACCGGTTGGACAACCGCATCGCCGCGCGGTGGTAGCCGGCGAAGAACGCTCCCCGCCCACCTCCGATCATACCCGTCCTGAAACGGCGTTTCGCCGGGATATCGCCTGTAAGCCTGAACATCGATCCGCTTCCCCTGTTGTGTTATCTCGAAGCCGCAAGGATCAATCCCGCCGCCTTTTCGGCGATCATGATCGTCGGCGAGTTGGTGTTCCCCGAGGTGATGGTAGGCATGACCGAAGCGTCCACGACACGAAGTCGGTCTATTCCGTGTACACGCAACTGCCCGTCGACGACGGCCATCGGGTCCGAAGCTACCCCCATCTTCGCGGTACCCGCCGGATGGAAGATCGTTGTTCCGATCTCGCCCGCCGCGGTAACCAGTTGGTCGTCCGAAGTCAGGTGCGTACCGGGACGGAACTCCTCCGGACGATATTTACGCATAGCGGCTTGCCCCATGATGCTGCGGACTACGCGGATCGACTCCGCCGCGACCTTCCGATCTTCGTCGGTAGACAGGTAATTGGGGGCGATAACCGGGTGGTCACCGATACGGCTCGAACGCGCATGGATGGATCCTCGGCTGGAGGGGCGAAGGTTACAGATGCTGGTTGTGATCGCGGGAAAATCGTGCATGCCGTCGCCGAATTTATCCAGTGACAGGGGTTGGATGTGCATCTGGAGGTTCGGTGAACGGTAGTCCTCGGACGACTTCGTGAAAGCGCCCAGTTGAGAGGGCGCCATGGTCATCGCTCCGCGCCGTAGCAGCGCATACTCGACCCCCATCAAGCCGCGTCGCATCAGGTTACGGTAGATCATGTTCAGTGTCGGGACGCCATGTACCTTGTAGATCGGACGGATCTGCAAGTGGTCCTGGAGGTTCTCCCCTACACCGGGCAGTCCGTGCACCAGATCTATCCCGAGTTGGCCCAGGTGTGCGGGATCGCCGATGCCCGAGCGCTCGAGGATGACGGGAGACGCTACGGCTCCCGCGGACAGGAGTACTTCCCCGACGGCCTTGATCGAGGCGCTGCTTCCGTCCTTCCGGCGCAACGTCACGCCGCTTGCACGTCGGCCCTCGAGCAACACCCGTTCGACGACGCTTCCGGTCATCACCGTCAGGTTGGGACGCTTCAGGGCAGGTGCCAGGAAGCCGCGGGCCGCGCTCCAGCGACGCCCGCGCTTCTGGTTGACGTCGAAGTAACCACACCCCGAGTTGTCCCCTGTATTGAAATCGTTGGTGCGCGGGATGCCGGCTTCCTCGGCCGCTTCGATGAAGGTGTCCAAGACCTGCCAGGTCAGGCGCGGCCTGTCGACCCGCCATTCTCCCCCGGCGCCGTGGTATTCGCCCGCACCCCGCCAGTTGTCCTCGTGCTTCTTGAAGATGGGCAGGACGTCGTCCCACCCCCAGCCCGGCAAGCCGAGATCCCGCCACCCGTCGTAGTCTTCCCGTTGCCCCCGCATGTAGATCATGGCGTTGATCGCCGAGGATCCGCCGAGCACCTTGCCCCTTGGGTAGGCAAGCTGGCGTCCGTTCAGCCCGGGGACGGCCTCGGTCTTGAACAACCAGTCGGCACGGGGATTGCCGATCGCGAAGAGGTACCCGACAGGGATGTGGAACCACAACCAGTTGTCGCGGTCGCCGCCCTCGACGAGTGCGACCCGGTTCCGTGGATCCGCTGATAGCCTATTGGCTAATACGCACCCGGCGGAACCGCCACCGACGATGACGTAATCGAATTCCGACATGAGCAATCCCTCCCATGGAGGATCTAATCTGCGGATTTGTTGAACGCCACGCGAAAGTTCGCTACACCGCTGTGAGATTTTTCACAGGAGAAAGATGCGACACTATTGGGATGACCTCAGGTTCTTTCTTGCTACGGCACGAGGCGGCACCTTGAGCGCTGCAGCCAGGACGCTGGGCTGCGACCATGTAACCGTCAGCCGACGGATTGCCGCGCTCGAGGCAATGGTGGGCACGCCGCTGTTCCAGAGGAGTGCAGGCGGATACCTGGCCACACCCTCGGGGGTTGAGTTGCTGGGATATGCCGAGGAAGTAGAGGCGGTGATGGACACCGCGCTCAAGGCCTTGGGCAGACCGGGGGTGGGGTTCTTCGGCAAGATCCGGGTCTCGGCGCCCGATGGTTTCGGCAACCACTTCCTTGCTTCCAGGCTGCAAACCTTCGTTTCCAGGTATCCCTCGGCAACGGTAGAGCTTATTGCAGTTCCGCAGATCCTCTCTTTGTCACAGCGGGAAGGGGACATAGCAGTGACGCTCTCTGAGCCCACGCGTGGGCGCTTCCGTTCTAGAAAGCTGGCCGATTACCGGCTCGGCATCTATGCAGGCGACGCTTACCTTGACCAGGGAACCGTGGAGTCAGCCGCTCTTCGGCAGCATAGATTCGTAGGCTATGTCGACGAGTTGATCTTCAGCAGGGAGCTGGATTACTTATCGGAGATTTCGCCTGGCATCAGGGCACACATCCAATGTACCAGCTTGCAGGCTCAAGTATCAGCAACGTTGGCAGGCGGGGGCCTGTGCGTGCTTCCCGTCTACATCGCCGGGCAGGTCCCGGGCTTACGGCGCGTCGCGGACGAGACGCAGCTGCGTCGAAGCTACTGGCTGAGCGTCCATGAGGACCTTGCCGACAGCCCGAAGGTTCGTGCGATGGCGGAATTCATAGAGCAGGCCAGCTCTAACTTCCCGGACTTCTGACCGCTGTTTGGTTGCGTTCCGTGAAATACCGAAACAGGTGCTGAAGCAGCTTGGCGCAGGGTGATGCGAACCTCGGCGTCACAAAACTGGAGAATTGCGAAGTTGTTTGGTTCTGTTACCGATTGCTAGTGTACCCTATTGGAGAACGCCCGCAGCTCGTCGGTGCGGAAGCAGTCGCGAGAGTCAAATGGAAAAGTTTGCAGCTGACGCCATCATCATCGGCAGCGGCGTAGGAGGCGGGGCGGTAGCAAGGCGTCTGGCCGAAAGTGGAGTCAAGGTCATGCTGTTGGAGCGCGGCGATTGGGTGCCGCGCGAGAACGACAATTGGGACGTCAAGTCCGTCTTCTTCGACAAGAAGTACACCTCTTACGACGAGTGGACCGATACCAAGGGCGAGATGTTCAACCCGAACATCTACTACAACGTCGGCGGCTGCACCAAGTTCTACGGCGGGTCGATGATCCGTCTGCGCGAGAGGGACTTCGAAGGACTTGCCCACTTCGAGGGGGCGTCGGCGCGCTGGCCGATCCGGTATTCGGAACTCGAATCCTACTACCAGCGGGCCGAAGAGATATTTACCGTACATGGCAGCGACGCCGGCGACACGTCAGCTCCCCCGCGTAGCAAGCCTTATCCCGCTCCGGCGATGTTGCACGAGCCTATTGTCCAAAAACTCGTCGATGGCCTGGCGCGCTCAGGCATAACAAGTTCCCACATGCCCGTATCACTCGATTACGGCCCGTCGGGCGACTGCATCCGCTGCAGGACCTGTGACGGCTTCCCTTGCAAGCTGGGCGCCAAGGGCGATGCGGAAACCCGACTTGTCACGCCGGCTTTGAAGACAGGCAACGTCGAACTTGTCACCGGCTGCCTGGTGCTGCGGCTGATCCTTTCGCCCGACGGCGGGTCCGTAGATGGCGTGGAGGTAAAGCACCGCGGGGAAGTCAAAGTACTTAGGGCTAAGACGGTCATCCTTTCGGCAGGAGCGATCAACAGTACGGCACTGCTGCTGCGCTCCGCCACCGACGCGGCACCAAACGGTGCGGCGAACAGCTCCGATGCCGTGGGACGACACTACATGGCCCACAACCAGACTGCACTCATGGGCCTCTCCCGACACCAGAATACGACCGAGTTCCAGAAGACGCTCTCGATCAACCACTTCTATTTCGGCGAGCCGGGGTTCGATTACCCGATGGGTCATGTGCAGATGCTGGGCAAGCTCCAGGGAGGCATGCTTTCCGCGAACGTGCCCTTCCTGCCCAAGGCTGTCGGACGCACGATGGCAAAGCACAGCATCGACCTGATTGCATTTTCAGAAGATCTGCCGGATCCGAAAAACCGGGTTACTCTCAGGGACGGGAAGATCAACCTCTCCGTAAGGCGTAACAACCTCAAGGTACACCATCGACTGATTTCTCGAATGAAATCAGCCCTGCAGGCTTCCGGCTACCCGGTGGTCCTCGTCAAACCGTTGATAAAGCATTCCACCTCCCACCAGTGCGGCACCGCACGTTTCGGCGACGATCCGAAAACGGCAGCCTTGGACCCTTTCTGCAGAAGCTTCGATCACAAGAACCTGTACGTGGTGGATGCCTCCTTCATGCCGTCGTCGGCAGCCGTTAACCCTGCGCTCACTATCGCGGCACAGGCCCTTCGCAGCGCAGACCACATGCTAGCGAGCGACTTCGCGGTGCACTGAGGGTCTCGCTGAAACGTACCACCCATCCGAGCAGGGATGTTCGTACCCCTGCTACGGCAAAAGAGATGTGATTAGCGGCAACGGAGGCACGGCAGCCAGTCCATATGGATGCGATCGTTACTCAGCTACATGCCGGCGAGTCGCTGGAGCACTGGAACTCCGTGACCCCGGGGTTTGCCCCTCCAACGTGATACATCGCGCCCGTCTTGACGCCTGGCGAGCGGTAAGCTCGTGCTGCGACCGCGGCGTCGCTCCTAGTCGCTGCTTTCCGCAGCCACATCCGGGAAGACGGAATTGACGCGGAGGCGCGAGGGCCTGGTCATAGCCTGGATGTCCAATGCCTTGTCCACCAAGTCCGGCGACAGCCGCTCGCCTTCCGCCAATATAGCCCGCATGGGCTTCCCCGTGGCGAGTATTTCCTTGGCAAGCGCCGCGGCCATGTCGTATCCGACGATCGGGGTAAGGGCGGTTGCTAGCGCCGTGCTACGGTCGAGGTGTTCGGCACATTTCAATGGATTGGCAGTTATTCCGGCGATGCACTTCTCGTTCAAGGTGTTCACCGCGTTGCAGAGCAGCTTGATCGAGGTCAGCAAGTTGAAGACGATGAGCGGTTCCATGGCGTTCAGTTGCAACTGGCCTGCTTCGCTGGCGAGAGTGATCGAGAGATCGGCCCCTACAACTTGGAAAGCGACTTGGCTCGTGACCTCCGGGATGACCGGATTTACCTTCCCGGGCATGATGGATGATCCTGGCTGCATCGGCGGAAGGTTGATTTCGCCGAAGCCGCCGCGGGGTCCGCTGGACAGCAGGCGCAGATCGTTGGAGATCTTGGACAGCTTGACTGCGGTGCGCTTCAACATGCCCGAAAACAGCACGAAGGAACCTGTGTCCCAGCATGCTTCCACCAGGTTCGGCGCCGTTGCCAAAGGAAGCTTCGTCACCTCTGCCAACTCGGCGACAACAAGCCTCGAATACGCCGGGTCCGCGTTGATCCCTGTACCGATTGCAGTTCCGCCCAAATTGATCTCGAGAAGCAACCGGGAGATTTCCGCGATCCGTGATACGTCCTCGCGGATCGTGATCGCGAACGCCCCGAATTCTTGTCCCAAGGTCATGGGAACCGCATCCTGCAGCTGTGTCCTCCCTAGTTTCAGGATGTCGTCGAATTCGGCGGATTTCGCTTCGAATGCTTCGGCCAGTCTAACCAGAGACTCCGAAAGGCCTGCAGCGGAGGAGTAGACGGCGAGCCGCATCGCCGTGGGGTAGACGTCGTTCGTCGATTGGGAAAGGTTGACATCGTTATTCGGGTGAAGCTGGTCATATTCGCCCCGCATCCGTCCCAATAGTTCGAGGGCACGGTTGGCGATGACTTCGTTGGCGTTCATGTTCGTGGACGTGCCCGCTCCACCCTGGAAGACATCGACCACGAATTGGTCATGCAACTGCCCGGCGGATATTTCCAGACATGCAAGCTCGATAGCGTCTGCCTTGTGGGCGGGTAGATCCCCTAGCTTGCGGTTGGTCCGGGCGGCCGCGAGCTTCACCAAGGCCAGCGCCACTACGAGATCGGGGAGGGTAGAAATGCTGGTGCCCGAGATAGCGAAGTTCGCTACGGCGCGTGCCGTCTGCGGTCCGTAGTATGCGTCTTCCGGAACGTCGATCCATCCAAGTGCATCCTGTTCGCGCCTGGAACTATCCGGTCTGGACATGTCGACCTCTGGAAACGGCCGCCCGCGAGCTACGCGGGCGGCCAACGCCGCTGCCCGGGAGGACAAGGCGGCGGGGAGACAAGAAGCGGGCCCTGGCTATGGTGTCGAGAAGCCGAGACCCAAGAAGCGTGCGCACCATCGTTCGATGATCGCAATCGTTTGTTGGTCCATCCGGAAGTCAGGAACCACCCCACGCTGCGCTAAGACGATCGTTGCAGCCAACTGGGTACGCATGACGCTTAGACCTCCATGACATTCTTATGGGATCTTGAACCAAGCACTCATCGTTGCAATTGCGCACGGAGCAGTATTATGACGCATATTGAAGCAACTCTGTTAAGGCTGCCTTTAATCAAGAAATCTGTCGCGCATCCAAATGGGCGAGTCAATTAGACCGCGGATAGCATTCACCCCCGCACCGCAGCGTCGCCATGCGCCTTGCAGGGTGGGCACCCCTCCCTTAACCGGGGCGCCCATGTCCACGGTTCGACTTGGCAATGCTTGAATGGGGAAGATCCACGGTTAAGGAGACGCTTTAGCCATGTCGATCCACATGCATTTACCGATCTCTTTCCTGAATGAAGTCGCGGAATGACTCCAATTGCCTTCGTTTGCCGGTGACTTGTTCAGCTCCAGGCATGCTCATGCCTGGAGATTGGCGCTTCAATCGGGTCAGTTTGCGTCCGCCCGAGGTTCGGTGCGAAATTGCGGCAGGAGTGATTTGGTTGCAACCTTGCCACCCGAGCGTGGGAGTTGGCTGTGCGTATGGCGAGCGTGCTGATTTGCGATCTTGTGGGACTTCGCCGCGCAGCCAACGGCCAAGCGGACTACAGCGAGGTCGCGGAGGCACGCTCCATACGGTTGGTATTCCAGAAGTAGGGCCGCTACCAACGGTTTGAACTATTTCTATCTTCCCCATCTATCCACGAGCGACCTTTCTGCTATTGCCGCGGGAGGCGACTACGACGCGGTCATCGCTGCCGCCAAGATCATCCCTGAAGATACACGATTCCCACTCGGCGGGGTTTGGATATGCTCGGGCACCGCCAACATGAGATCCGCCTCTTGGGGTGGTCCGAACGGGACGGGTGGTTTCGCGCCATTGATGAACACACCGGGCGTGAATGCGCGTGCTACCGCGCAGATGGTGTTTAGGGCCATAACGAGAGACCATCCTGACCTACCCTTCGGTGCGCTTCACGGCAGGATCGTCAGGAGCGATTTCGACACCTCCAAGCACCTCCGGGACTGTCCAACGATCAAGCTCGAGGGCAGGAGCATCGCGATCATGGGGTTCGGAGCCATCGCGCAGGAGGTTGTCCGGCTGGCGGAGACCTTCGGCATGGAGGTGAATGTCTATGCCCGGGAGCGTCATCGCCGGTGGATCGAGAGCCTAGGCTACCGCTATGCCGCCAAACCTGAATGCGCGGCATCCGGGGCCGAATTCCTCACTCTTCATATCGGGCTGGGATTAATCGACACTTCGGATAATCGCCATGCCAATCAGGGCTTCCTCGATCGTAAGCTGCTGTCAAGCTTGGCCGGAAATGCGATGGTGATCAACTTCGACCGGGGCGAGCTCGCGGAACCCGATGACCTTTCGGATTGGTTGGGGTCCGATCCACGCTAGATTGGTGGTGGACGCGGATATCTTCCTTGATGAAGACGGGTGCACCTATGGTCCTCTGGCGGCGTATGTACCGTTGGCGGAGAAATTCCCGGACCAAGTACTCCTTCTTCCCCACGCAGCGGCGGACACGGATCATCCCACCCGCGGCGACGGGGCGACACAGGCGATCGACCAGATACGTGACGCTATCGACCGTAAGGAGATCCGCAATCTCAGGGGCGACCTTCCGGATGGGTATACCTTGGGTTCAAAGTCGGCACCTATAGGCGTGGGTGGGGTCAAGTTTGACATGCTCCGGGAACTTGTCGCCGATCCCTTCCTGAGCGCCGAGATGGCGGGTCTGGCCGAGCGCGTCGCAGGCTTCTGGTCGGATGCTTATAATTCTACACCGGCAGGCAAGGAACCTGTCATCGACCGGAAGGCCTCGGCAGAGATGCTGGAAGCGCTCAACCGCTTACAATCGCTTGGGGGTGCCTTCGGGTTGCGCGGTCCACTGGTCGATTGAAGACTTAGGGGGGTGCCCAGAGTGCCCTACACGCCCACAGGGCCGGTGTTGCAAGGCTCTTGTCAGCTGGAGGTTCGGTCCAACGGTATACCTAGTTCGCCCGTAAGGAACTGGGGCCGCCCATGTGCGAAGGACCAGTCGCTGTCGGAATTCGTGACACATGTTATCATCAGGTCCTCCGTAGCAATACGCAAACGCTCGGAAAGGATCGAGGAACTAAGCGCGTAGAATTTGCGCTTCTGTTCAGTCGACCTGGGACGTGTAAATACCTGGACGAGGATCCGGCGGTGGGATCGTTCGAAACCCAGTCCGGTATCTTCAAGTACCAACTCGTTGGCTCCCTTGCGCGTAAGCACCTGATACCGGTCGCGAACGGGTACATCGAATGCCTTCACCATCGCCTCGTGCAAGGCATCGAGGAGAAGCATGAGTTCGGAATCGGTCCAACCTTCCACCACATCGATCCTGACGAGCGGCATAAAAATAACTCCTTGATGGCCCTGGGCGGACTACTGACGGCCTGTGCAGTCCAATCGCCTACTTCATGGTAGGCATTTGGAACTCGGCGCCGTCCTTTATCCCGCTCGGCCAACGTGCAGTCACTGTCTTGGTCTTGGTCCAGAAGCGAATGGAGTCCGTACCGTGTTGGTTAAGGTCACCGAAAGCGCTTGCCTTCCAACCCCCGAAGCTGTGGTAGGCAAGCGGGACCGGCACGGGGACGTTGATGCCGACCATCCCGACGTTCACCCGCGCCGCGAAGTCGCGCGCCGTGTCGCCGTCGCGGGTGAATATCGCGGTCCCGTTTCCGTAGGGATTGTTCATTACCAACTGCAACGCCGATTCGTAGCTCGGTTCCCGGACTATCGACAACACGGGTCCGAATATCTCTTCCCGGTAGATATCCATGTCCGCGGTGACATGGTCGAACAAGCTCGGACCGACGAAGTAGCCGTTCTCGTAGCCCTGGAGCGCGAAGCCGCGCCCGTCAACAGCCAAGACGGCCCCTTGTTCGACGCCCCGTTCGATGAGTCCGAGGATGCGTTGCTGCGCAGCCCTGGTGATAACGGGTCCCATGTCGGATGCCTTATCGGTCGCGGGGCCTAGCTTTAGCTTCTCGATCCGCGGGCGCAGCGCCGCCACGATGCGGTCAGCCGTGTCGCTGCCGACGGGAACCGCCACGGACACCGCCATGCAGCGTTCGCCTGCGGAGCCGTAACCGGCACCCATCAATGCGTCGGCGGCCTTGTCCATGTCGGCATCCGGCATGATGACCATATGATTCTTGGCACCGCCGAACGCTTGTACGCGCTTCCCCTGTGCTGCGGCGCTCGCATAGACGTAACGGGCGATCGGGGTGGAGCCGACAAAGCTCACCGCACTGATCATCTCGCTCGCGAGGATGCCGTCCACGACCGGTTTGCCGCCGTGCACCACGTTGAGGATTCCTTTGGGCAAGCCTGCCTCTATCGCGAGTCGAGCCAGCCGGACCGGCACCGACGGATCGCGCTCCGAGGGCTTAAGGATGAAGGCATTGCCTGCGGCGATCGCCGGCGAGAGCATCCAGAGCGGGATCATTGCAGGAAAATTGAACGGAGTGATACCCGCGCCGACACCAACGGGTTGGCGCATCGAATACATGTCGATACCCGGTCCTGCACCGTCGGTGAATTCACCCTTGAGCAGGTGCGGGGCGCCAGCGACGAATTCGGCGACCTCCAGTCCCCTGAGGATGTCGCCCTTGGAGTCCGCGACGGTCTTGCCATGCTCCTCACTGAGCAACTCCGCGAGTTCTTCCATATCGCGATTGATCAATGCCACGAAGTTGAAGAAGACGCGCGCGCGGCGTTGCGGATTGGTGGCTGCCCACCCCGGCTGGGCCGCCACCGCGGATGTGATAGCCGCCTCGAGGTCTGCTTGCGTGGCCATTGCGACACGCGCCCGGACCTCTCCGGTAGCGGGGTTGAAGACATCCTGAAATTCGGTTGCGGTCCCAGTGGTCTCGCTACCGTCGATGAAGTGTCCGATTTCCTGCATTGGCTGTCTCCCTTGTTGGACCAAGCTTATCGTTCTACGCTAACTCATTAGCAACATGAGGAAAGAAGCATCCGATGTGCGCGAAGTATAGTTCGGTGGACTGGGATGACGTCCGCGTCTTTCTGGCGGTCGCACGTCAGGGGCAGATTCTCGGAGCCGCACGGAGCCTGGATCTGAACCACGCGACTGTGGCTCGACGCGTCTCGGCCCTGGAAAGCGCGCTGGGCGTCAACTTGTTGGCGCGCAGGACCAATGGTTCGGAACTCACGGGCGAAGGCGAGCGGTTCCTGGTGTACGCAGAGCAGATGGAGAGCATGTTGCTTGCCGCGCGGGAAGAGACCGGTGCACCCGACGAGGTTGTGGGGACTGTCCGCATCGGGGCACCAGACGGCTTTGGAGTGGCATTTCTTGCGCCGCGCCTAGGTCTGTTGGCGGACCGGTTCCCCCGGCTCAAGATAGAGCTGGTTCCTGTCCCCCGCGCATTTTCCCTGTCGAGACGCGAGGCAGACGTGGCCGTGACCTTGGAACGGCCGACGGAGGGGCGACTCGTAGCAAGGAAACTCACCGACTATCGACTGGGCCTTTATGCGTCCAATGCCTATCTCGAACGGCACGGAACACCCGCATCCTTGGAAGAGCTGAGCGGCCACCGCCTCGTCGGGTACGTTGATGATCTGCTGTACGCCTCGTCCCTGAGGTATACTGAGGATTTCCTCAAAGGCTGGACATCGGCGATCTCGGTCTCTTCGGCGATCGGCCAGACCGAGGCCGTGAGTTCCGGAGCGGGGATCGGCATACTCCACGGCTTCATGGTGACAGGGCGCGCCGACCTGGTGCCGGTCCTGCCCGGGCACAGCTTGATCAGGAGCTACTGGATAGTTATCCACGAGGCCCTGCGGAACGTGCGGAGGGTGACGGTTGTTTCCGATTTCATATCCGGTCTGGTGGCGGAAAATCGTCCTTTCTTTACTTGAGCTGCAAGTCACTAAGCTCGCCCTGGTTTCCGCACGTCTAAGCTCGAAAGCTTCTCGCCACCTGCCCGATCATAAGTGATTTTCCATTAGCTCAATACGCTTCCTTACCCGATTCAGGAACGGCAACACAGCTTGCAACGACGATTGGTTGTGGCAAAAACCATGGTGGCTCAATCGCACTGGATGCCAACATCCTGGAAGTTGACTGTCCGTCCACGAGGAGCCGATCGACGTCTTCGTCATTCCTTGCCGTGAATATGTCCGAGCATCGGTCCCCCTACTGCGCTACTCGGGGTGTGTACATAAACCGTTTAGAACCTGGGAATGTTCGACTAATGAACGAAGCTATGGCTAAGCAGTCGTATCTCATTGCTGGACGATCGCACGCGCAGATCTCGTCATTGTCACGGATGCCCTATGACCCCCCTGACATACTGGAAGGCTGGTCCAAAGTAGCGATGATACGGCCGACAATAATCCAATAGCCGTTTAGATTGACGTCCGCTTCTGGGAATTATCGGCGGACGTCTGAACGACCAGAATGGGGCGCGCTGCCGACCGGCGGCGACCGACCCCATTCCGGCCATTTCGCTTCGGTTTTGCGATCGCCGCTTCTGAACCGTAGCGGGCATCTTCGTGGCCAGGGCGTCGCGGCCGGGTTACTTCGGCTCGCTCTCGAGGAAATCACTTATGTACGGGATGATCTCCGGGACCAAGTCGTGTCCGACGCCGGCGATAACATCGCTTTCGCCTTCCGCCAGTTGCTTTGCGATCGTGGCTGCCGTTTCCGCCATCCAGGGCGGACTTTTCTCGCCGGCCAGCAGAAGGGTTGGCTGTGTGACTTTGGGCAGGAGGTCGCCGGGCAGCCTGAGGTCCCTCATGATCTCTGCGTCATAAGCCGTGCTCATCGCCATCCTCTCTAGGAACGGACGAAATGGCGCATTGCGCATTTGCACGATGAGGTTTTCCGGCATGCCAACATAGTCGCGCTGAAACAGTTCGACCGCCTCGCCTGGTTTGCCGGACTCAACAAGATCGCGAAGGCGTGCCGCAACCTCAACCCCAGGCCGAGCGCGCGCCTCCGAGAGCATCCAGGGCGCCTCTATGAGGACGAGCTTGGAAATCGGCAAACCGGCAGCGGCAGCCATGAGGATCAACGACGCGCCCGATGAGAACCCGATCGCGATAGCGGTGCCACCATGGGCCTTGATCAAGGCGGCGAGATCCTCGATCTCGCGGACAGGCGCATATGGCGCCACATCACCGCTCGCGCCGCGGCCTCGGCGATCATATGTGACCACTGTATAGCCGGCGGCGAGTTCGGCCGCGAACTCTACGCCGGTGTTGTGGTCGTTGAAAGCGCCGGTGACCAGTACGATCACCGGTCCCTTGCCGATGGACCAGTAGGCTATTGATGTGCCGTCTGCGGATTTTGCAATCTCAGGATCGGGTTGCTGCATTGCTGAACTCTCGTTTATTTGTTGGGCGGTGGTTTGGCCGGGCGCAAGGCGAAGCAAGGCGTGGCTTCGACTAGGAAGCTGCGTCCGAACATCGATTACTTTCAGTGCTACGGATCGATGCGCGCGAGGTGGGCTATGAGAGTTTGGAGCCTGTCCAAACCCTGCTCGAGCCCGTTCTTCATTCCAAGGCGGAGCACCCGATCACGGTCCGCCTTTGACGCGAAAAGGATTTCGATTGTGACCATGGTGCGGTCGCCATTCCCATCGAAGGATATGGTATGACGGCTGGGCGATGGCACGTCGCCGTTCCATTCAAGTATGGCCGGGTTAGGCTCATCGAAATAGACAATGCGCTCGTTTGGCACGACCTCGAGATACGTGCCGCTATTTGGATACACCCGCCCACCCGCGGTTCTCATCTCAATATGCCACCTCCCGCCGACACGGACGTCCAGGTTGCAGGCGTCAATTGTGGAGCCCTTGACGCCCCACCATTGGGATACGAGCGCGGGATCGGTCCAGAGCCGGAATACAGCTTCGGGCGGCGCGTCGAACGTCCGACGCAGCATGATAGACCGGGCCTCACTCATGCTTGCCCCCGTTGGCTTTCAGTAGTTGCTCCATCCGATCGAACCGACCCTCCCACATCGAGCGGTACTGATCGAGCCAACCATCGAGTTCTTGGAGGGGAGCCAGCTCGAGGCGACTGGGTCGGCGTTGAGCGTCTTTCGAGCGGGAGACTAGACCGGCTTTTTCGAGCACGCTCACATGCAGCGACACCGCCCTTGCACTCATGTCGAATGGCTCGGCAAGTTCTGCCACCGAAGCATCACCGAGTGCGAGGCGAGCGAGGATCGCGCGGCGGGTGGGATCGGCCAGCGCCGCAAAGGTACGGTCAAGGTTGATCATTTATAGTAGAAACCCCTTCCGGAAGGAAGGTCTACCATAATCCTTAAGATGTCAACCGACGTCTTTGGCCTCCGCCGCGGTCGCAATTCTGGCAACCGCTACTCGAAGCAACGGGTAGGAGCTCGCAGGTAGAAACCCACCTGCTTACCACCGCATCGCGGCAGGGTTCGGGTTCTTCTTGTGGCGTCTGAAAGTCACCGGTTTGCCGTGGCCTGTCGTCTAGTCTAGCTACCGTTGGCATCTGGTTACCGGAATGGCAGCTATCCACCCGAGGCTGTCGTCTAATCGCTCCGCATAATGCAAGTCCTTTCTTGCAGGCCGATCTGTCGTTTGCCGGGAGCACGGTCGTCTTCGCGGTCGACATAAGCCGCCGCATGATGGGGCTTCGCAGGATGAACCTTCCAATGTTTGAGGCGCACTCAACTGGCCTTATGGTGGCTTGAGGGTGCAACAGCCTCAGCGGAATGGTTCGCCCACGTCCCGGCAGGGACACCTCGACGCGCTTGGAGGCGCGGCAAGCTCGAATGTTTGAGGTCAGGCCATGGCGGCCGTCGCATGATAGGGTTCGCCGGACTTCAGCATGGCGTGCATAACGACGGCCAGCTTGCGCGCCACGGCCACGGCGGCACGTTTGAAGCCGAGCCGCTCCCGCAGCTTCAGTCCCCATGTGCGCAGATGCCAATCTCCTCGAGTTCGCCAAGACGCCCACGTAGCAAGGCCAGTCGCTCGGTCAGGTGCTCGATGCGCGGCGCAGCCAGTCCTGTCTCGGCACTGTCGGCCTCCTCAAGCTCGGCCAGATAGCGCGCGATGCTTTCCTCGACATGGGCCTTGCGTCGCGCCAGCTTGCCCTTGTAGTTCTTCTCGTGCGTGTTCACCGCCCGAAGACGCGAGCCATCAATTGCGACTGTGCCGCCACTGACCAGGCCAAGGGCACGGCAGATGGCAACGAAGCGCTGACGCGATCTGGATTGCGATGGCATTGTCATGGCGGAAGTCTGCAATGGTCTTGAAGTCGGGCACCAACTTGCCCGTCAGCCACATCAGCTCAATGTTACGCCCAGCCTCGCGCTCCAGCTTCCGGCTCGAGGTCAACTGATGCAGGTAGCCATAGACGTAAAGCTTGAGCATCGTGCCCGGCGCATAACCGGGCCTGCCAGTCGATGCCGGCTGTACACGGGCGAAGCCGAGCTCGGCCAAATCGAGTTCATCCACAAAGGCATCGATGATGCGGACTGGGTTATCCGCATCCACATAGTCTTCCAGACAAGCAGGCAAAAAGCTCGATTGGTCACGGTCAGCAGCTTCAACGAAACGTCCCATACGGCACCTCCGAAGCAGTGCCGGATCATAGCATAATCATGGGTTTTCACACAGCCTCCACCCCGTGATGGACTTTGCTGCGACCTAATCGGAAACGGCAGCTATCGGGCAATCGCCAAAGGCGTTTGAACGGCCGAAATGGCCGCATACCCGATCGGCGCCTTCCTATCCCATTTCGGTTGTACAACTACGAGAGGACTGATCCCGAAAGCGACCAAGCTGTTATAGGAAGTACATCGATCCAGTGTGCCCGTAACGCCACAAGTTCGGTGGGCCACCACCCCTGCCACGCTGTCACGGCACAGTGTAGTTTATAAAAATCGGGAAATGGTCTGAGCCGAAGGTGTCGTTCGCCTTGCCCACGCCAGTGAATGCCTGGGCGTTTGACTGCGGCACTGCCAGGTGGTCGATGGCTCTGTCAGCAAAGGCGTCGTCATCGTAAGTACGTCCAAGGTCTTCGGTAAGCACCGTCCAAGCGGTAGTGCCGACAAGCGGACCCGTGAGAATGGCAAACGTATCGTCGAAGCCGTCACCTTGGCACATGCTCGCGGGAAACGGCGCCGGCGAACAGCTGTAGGGCTGGAGCGGGCAGTCACCAAACCCACTGCCAACTTTTCCCGCCTCGAACGACGTGTTGTAGTCGCCAGCCAGCACAACGATCCTGGTCAAGGCTGCCTCATCTGCGACCTGCTTGATGGCCGCGATGACACGCTCGCGCTTTTTGGCATTGAGACCGTCTTCGGCGGCGGTGTCGGCATTGCCGCCGGAGAGGATCGCGGCAAGCTCCGGCAACGGCGCCAAACCGAGATCGTCTAACAGACCTGCTGCATCTCGAGCGTCGAAACAGACACCGTTGATGTTTGACTTCAGGTGGACCGGGAAGATCGAGAGACCTCCCTCGAGGTCAACTCGCATCGTGCCACGATCGGTTCCGGCGGTGGGATCGACGCCCGCAATGCCGCGCGAGGAGAGCTCGACCTCGGTGACCGCCACTGCTGGATCGCCATCTGGCATGGCGCTCGTAATCACCGGATGCCACCGCTGCTCCGGTCTGGTGTCGTACTCTATGACCTGCTCGATCGGGAGGCGCGAAATCACCGCCGTTTCGATGGCGGTTGAGGTCTGTGTCGTAAGCTTCATGCCATCGCTGACTGCTGCGTACCACTCCGGCCATCCAAGCGATTCGGCGAGTAAGCGAACCTCGTTGATACCCGCAACCTCAATGAGCACGATAACGTTCGGCTCAAGGGTCTGGTCCAGCGACACGAGGTCGTCGGTCCGATCCTCGATCGCCTCGTAAAGGCCGGGCGCCATGTTCCACGAGACTATCCTAATGTCCGCGGCAGCGGCTGGGCCAATGGCTGTCACGACCAATCCGAATAGGGTAGCGGCTAGCATATTGGTGGACACGTCTTACCTCCCGCGCAGGCACATGCCGAGATCATGTGCACGAAAGTTTGTCACAGTCGATGCCCGCTTACTCTTAAGGTCAAGCGGCTTTCACAAAGACCTACGAAGTCGACTAGACGTAAAGTGCCCCCGAAGCCGATCGTGGCGCATTAGAGGACGGCAGCTTAGAGATAATCGCGAAAGGGTGCCGGAGGACCGAAATGGGGCGCATTGCGGCTCGACGGCTACCTTGGGCGTTCGCCAATCCTGCGGACGTCGGGTAGCTCGGGATGCGGTGGGCGTTGGTGCAAATGCTTGCCCTCCATTCCTTATCGCACTACGGCTTTGGTCCTGCGATCGGAAGGACAGGTGTTCGCCTTGGCAAAGCAGTTCTCTCATCTCGAGGTCCATCATCATCGTTTCATCGCAGAGCAGCACATGTTTTTCACAGCCTCTGCCGCGGCTACAGGTCATGTTAACGTGTCGCCGCGCAGCACCGACATGTTTCGCGTGCTGGGCGACAATGCCGTCATGTACCTCGACCGAACCGGCAGCGGGAACGAGACGGCAGCTCATCTTGGGATAAGTTCTCGATTGACGATCATGTTCTGCGCCGTTGCCGGGCCGCCGCTCATTATGCGCCTTTTTGGGCAAGGACGGGTCATTCATCGCAACAGTGCAGAGTTCGCTTCCTTGCTGGCCGAGCACTATGAGGGTCATGCTCCTCTGGGCGCTCGCCAGATGATCATGCTCGACTTCGATCTAGTACAAACATCGTGCGGATATGGGGTGCCCCTTTTCGAGTACCAAAATGAGCGCTCGCAGATGGATGCTTGGGCTGAGGCCAAGGGCGTCGACGGCATTGAGGACTACTGGCGTCTCAAGAACCAGACGAGCTTGGATGGCTTTCCCACGGGCTTGTTCAGTGAATAGCGCCAGCTTCCTGAGCGCCTGAGGAGTTGGCCATGGATCGCTCAACAAGCGGCTGGATCAATGGCCTCATTGGGGTTGTGATTTTTAGCGGCTCGCTGCCGGCCACGCGCATTGCAGTCCAGGCGTTTGATCCGGTGTTTTTAACGGTTGTTCGAGCGTTTATCGCGGGCGTGCTGGGCCTGAGTGTCCTTCTGGCTTTCAGAGAGCCACGACCCAAGCGGCAGGACCTACTATCGCTGATCATTGTGGCCATAGGCGTCGTGGTTGGATTTCCATTATTGACCGCGCTGGCGCTGCAACACATCACCTCTGCTCACTCCATTGTCTTTATCGGTTTGCTGCCGTTGTCGACCGCAATCTTTGGGGTGTTGCGCGGCGGTGAACGACCAAAGCCTGCCTTCTGGATTTTTTCGATAGCGGGAAGCTTGCTGGTTGCAGGATTTGCCGCTGTACAAGGCATGAGTGCGTCACCTTTAGGAGATGCATTCATGCTGGCTGCGATTATCGTCTGTGGCCTGGGCTATGCCGAAGGCGCCAAGCTATCCCGAACCTTGGGCGGCTGGCAGGTGATCTCATGGGCCCTGGTAATCGCTCTACCGCTCATGGCCCTACTGACCGTCCTCAACTGGCCGCCAACGCTCTCGGGCGTCACAGCTCCAGCTTGGCTGAGCCTAGCCTATGTGTCGTTGTTCAGCATGCTGATTGGCTTTGTGTTCTGGTATCGCGGACTGGCACAAGGCGGCATCGCCGCAGTTGGCCAGCTTCAACTCCTCCAACCGTTCTTCGGATTGGCCCTCGCATGGACATTGCTCAGAGAGCCAGTCACTCCTGCCATGTTGCTCGTCACTGTTGCGGTCATTGCCTGTGTGGCGGGCGCTCGCAGGTTCGGACGATAGGAGGACTAAAGCCTCCTCGGCGGTAGGACCACTCATACGGTGTCCGCTCCTGGGACGAAATCAGCTTCGCCTTAGTGGCCGAGAAGGGGCGCAAAGCTGGCGAGGGTGCTCAAGTCGCACAATCTGCTATCCGTTAAGGGCCCGACAGCCAAGCCCGACGATACTCCCTAGCGTTGAACGAATCTTGTCGTCCGCTATCTGGCCCGCCCGACTTATTCGCCATCTGTTAAGACGCTCGACCCAAAATGGCCACCGAGACGAATCATGCACCAATGGCGAAAAAGAAGCAGGGCTCGCACTTGGCGGGTTGGGTCATCGCCGGACTTCTGGGCGTCGTCGCCCATCAATCCGGGATCATGGATGGAATTGGCCGAATAGCGCCCTCGGCGCAGCAAACCGCTGCCCCGTCCAGAGTGACACAGTCAGAATTTGCCTCAGAGCCGCTCAACAAGCAGCGCTACGTCAATGTTCCATCACTCAACGTCCGGCACAAGCCGAGCGCGTCGGGACCGCTGATCATTGCGCTGCCCCGAGGCGCGCCTATAAAGGTTCTGGACCGAAAAGATGGCTGGCTTCTCATCGACCTCAGCCCGACGCTCGAGGGCTGGGTCACGGAGTGGTTCACGACGCTCCAGGCTCCTAAGCAAAACTAAGTGCCACCTGCGCCACTGGTGAGCTCTCGTTAGCGTACAGGTCCTCCCCGCCGCAGGGAACCGAAGGAGTTTCATATCAGGACGAGTGCGACCACCGTGGCTGCAATAAATAGACGCACAGCCCTTACGCCACAAAGCGTTGGTATCCTCAAGAGTCAGGTTTGATCCGCCGTGGCGAATGGGGGCGCCAGAACGCACAGATGGACCTTCGTCAATGCGAGTACGTTGCTGGCGCACGTCCGCTTTTGGAAAATAGCCTAGCGACGCTGAACCACTTTAATGGGGCGCTTAGCCGCTCTAGCGATTGCGCCTCAAGCAGCGACTTTTCCGAACGGCTGTGGATCCGCTGACAGTATGAAGCTATCAACGACAAGGTCGAGTTGAGACGCTTGGGATTCGGTTTGTTCGATAGCCGCGTTGGTCTGTTCCACTAAAGCAGCGTTTTGCTGGACAGCTTCATCCATGGTCGATACGGCGCGTGTGACCGCAACAATGGCAGCCGATTGCTCACCGCTGCGAGCTGCTATCATTTCCATGAGTCGTTCGTTCTCCTGAACCGCTGCCAGCAACTCGGCCAGCTTTCTGGCCGCTGTATCGATAAGCTGCGAGCCTGATCCTACGTCGCTGCCACTCTGTTCAATGTGCCCCTTGATGTCTGCAGAGGCAGTTGCGGCAGACTGGGCCAACCGGCGGACTTCAACTGCAACGACAGCAAAGCCCTTTCCGGCGTCCCCCGCGCGAGCCGCTTCGACTGAAGCGTTCAGCGCGAGCAAATTGGTCTGGAAGGCGATGTCATCGATAAGTCCGATGATCGAAGCGATCCGCGAAGAACTCGACGCGATGCGATCCATCGCTGCACTGGCATTTTGCATTGCGTTATGCCCGTGCTCGCCAATGTTCCGTGCATCGCGGGTTTGCTTGAGCACATCCGTGATCTGCCCGGCATTCTGCGTCACGGCGCCTGAAAGTTGTTCAAGTGCGGCCGAGGTCTCTTCGACCATCGCCGCCTGCTTGCTGGTGCGCGCGGCTAGATCGATGGCCCCGGCCAAGATCTCACTGGTTGCCGACTTCAGTAAGGCCGATGTTTGCTTGAGACCGGCAATCACCTCGGCCAGGCTGCTGACTGTGGCATTGAAGTTGAGACGAACCTCGTCCAATTCGCCCGGGGACTTGCGGCTGATAACGCAGTCCAGCTCCCCGCGAGCCAAAGAACGCAGAGCAATGGACAGCTCTGCGACGAGCTCTGCTTGTACAATGGCAGCCTGAGCGGAAGCGGCCGCATCCGCTTCGCGACGGCGGCTGTTTTCGTTTGCAGCGAACCTGGCTTCTTCTTCCTGGTTAAGCCGCAACTGCTCGGCATTGACCAGACGCTCAACAGTCCGGTCGCGTAGATAGGCAGCAGCCCGGGCAATACTGCCGATCTCATCCCTGCTCTCGGCATCTCGAATGGAGGCGTTCACAGTCTGGTCGGCAACAGAGGTAATGTCCTCTATCAGGCGCCGAATTGAGCGGAGGATAGAGGCTGCAGCAAATGCCGACGCAATAAGCACCAAGACAACCAGCACTGCCGACAGCCCAAGCATGCTCAGCAAGCGGGCATTGAAGCCAGCAATCCGCGCCTCAAGCAACCGCGCTAGGTCAGCGTTCACTGCCGCAAGCAAGACATCGCTCACTGTCACAAGGGTAGCCTGTGCGCTTTGCACAGGAACAACACTGATCTTCGATGTGACGCCGTATTCCTTGATTACCGTTTCGATAGCCGACAGATAGAGATCGGCCGCGGCGTTGAAAGCGTCGAACTTCGTCTGAAGGGAAGCGGCAATCTTGCCGTCAGCATTGCTTCCTGTCGCGGAAGTATAAGAAGTGCGAATCCCATCGAGTGCAGCGGCGAGGATGCCAGCTTCGGCAACAATCGCGACGCGGTCTGCGTCGAGAGGCGCTGAGCCTGCAGCCTCTACTAGGTCGAGCAGATGAGCTGTGGCAAGCATGAAGGCCGGCAGTTTGATCACTTGCAGGTCCATCATATAGTAGCTGTCGAGGTCTGGATCGAGAATAAGGTTTGATCCGTCGCCGACCTTGCTCACCAGTGCCAATAAGGTCTGGGCAACATCAGACGCTTCAGCCTGATCCTGGAGCATCGACACGTAACGGCTGGACGCCTCCCCGGTATTGAGTTCGACGTCTAGTGCAGCTCTGATCGCTTCAAGAGAGGCCGAGGGTGTTTCGCCAGCCGATAACGAGACGAGGCCCGGCTGCAGAGCGGCGAGATACCTTGTTCCAGCGAGTTCCTTGGCCGCGAACGAGATGTCCTTTTGGCTCTGTGTGACAAAGAGCCAGCCCAACAAGACGACAGGTAAGAGCGACAGCAGAACTACAAACGCCAGCCGGACACGAATAGACATCGTAATGGAGTTTTCCCAAGCACCAAGTGGATTGTGCAACAATAGGGTTAACGATCCCGCAAAATGTCCTCGCTACTGGCGAGCGGCGTGTAAGCTGCACGGCAGCTTACGCGAAGGCGCAAATGATCTCCAAATGGCTAGAATGGGACGCTTTGCTGATCAGATGCTCACGACCCCCTACCGGTCTTTAGGGCCGCCCAGTGGCAGCGTGGGTCATGTGCTGGTCTTGGTGTTCCAATTGAGCCTCGTGGCATCAATGATCCGAAGACAACGTCCCGGTTGTGGAAAATGAGAGTCGCCCTTCATAAGACTGCTGTAGTCATTGTTTCGCCGGGGGGGAGTACAGATGGCAAGGGCAGCCGGAACCAAAGAAGAGCCGAGAAGGCTCACGCCGAGGGCGAACACTCTTCGCGAACTGTACCTTCTATCAGGCAATCGGTGTGCAATGTCCGGGTGCTTAAACGTCATCGTCGACGAAAAGGGGGCGATCATAGGGCAGGTCTGCCACATTGAGGCAGCAATGCCGGACGGCGCCCGCTTCAACGATCTTCAAACCAACGAAGAGCGCCGACACCTGTCGAACCTGGTGCTAATCTGCGCCAATCATCACCTGCAGATAGACAGTAAGCAGCACGAAGATGAGTGGACGCTTGAAAAGGTCCGGAAGCTCAAAGCGGACCATGAGGCTAAGTTCAAGGCGATCCCTGGCTCCCTGGAGCAGCGGTTCAAGAGCCAGTTTGCAGACGCGACGGATGAACTGAACCCGATCAAGCCGCGGACGTACAAGGCGTACGAAGCTGCTTTCCCGCACATGGCCGGCATGACACACAAAGAGCGGGAGAAGCGCGATAAGCAGGTCAGCGCATACGTTGGCAAGATGGCGAAGGTGCCCCATGACGTGCGAGACTTCATGCTGATTGTCATCAAGCGCAGCATCAAGCTTGGTAGGCACGACTCCGGGGCCTCAGTGCACGTAGATGACGTGAACGGTGGTCTGGGGGTTCCGCACTCCAAGATCAAACAATTCGGGGACTCGCTGAAGCGACATGATGTTGGCGACGTTGATCTGGTCGGTATGGGTTACGAGGATGAGATGCACGTGAGTATCTACAACCCCTCGTCGCATGTGGACTGGATTGAGCTCAATGAGTTTGCGAGCAAGAAAGGATACTCGCTCGACGACTTCGTCATACATCTTCAGTTCGGATTGCTCGACGACTAGGCAGCAATTAAGCCTGATCAGGCCTAAGCCACGCCAGTTCGGAGTACAATGTGCGCCGCGACTGACCGCCGCGGGTTGACGCGGTGCGGCGCGATGGCGCGAACGCCGCCTCATGGGGTGGTGTTGCGCGTAGCGGCGGCATGTTCTTACACGCGCATGACCGCGATCAGCCTGGATGGGAATGCCGGCAATCCAGAAGCGCCCTCTAGCTTGTCAGCTTTCACCACTCGCACTCTTCAAGGCCCAAACCAAACGTGCTGACATACGGCTATGGCGCATGCATCTGGCCCCGTATCTCGATCAACCATGCAGCGCTGATAGTTTGAAGGGGAGCTGGATCGTAGGTTTCGATGCGCCTTGCTGCTGGGCAGGTTGCATGCACCGAACCGACAAGGCACACGGAAAGTGGCAGCAAGCGGTGTACTCCGGGTCAACTGCGATATCGCGACTTGGAAGAATGAACTTCCTTCCCGATCACACCGTCCATGCCTACCACTCGCTCTTCCATGGGAACCGCGACGCCCGAAGGTTATCCGATCGAGGATAGACCGCATAGCCGTGGTGGCGTGTCTGAAGGTTTGGCGGGATGCGCCGGCTAGGCCCCCGCCATGACATCGCGATAACGTCGGGAGCCCCGCACTTCGGTGCCATCAACCAGCCGCACGATGAAATCGCCGTCTCGGGTCGGCAGCAGCTCACGGACTCGGGTGCGATTTACGAGCCGCGACCGGTGCACGCGAATTGCGGGGATACCGGCTTCCGTCAGCATATTTCCGAGGGCGGACAACGGCATACGGATCAGGTGCATCGTGCCGTCAGCACTGACTTCAACATAATTACCAGCAGCGCTGGCCCAATCGAAGCTCGCCGCATCGAGCCAGATCGTCCGGCTGCCTGACTTCAGGGTGAGGCGGCCGGAAGAAAGCGTTTCGGCGCGGGCCGACATCACATTCTGCCGGTTCTCCTCGAGCCGTCGCACCGTGTGGCAGACCACTACGAGGATCGCAAACGGCATCAGATCCTTGCGATATTCGTAGATAAGGTCGGTAAGCGGCGCGTCAAAGAATGTATAAGTTTGCCCCCAGAGCGCCCAGAAGGCCAGCTTGCGCAGGACGACCATGCCGAGCACATGCAGTCCAGAGAATACCGCGCTCATGGCAACGTAGATTGGCACCGCCAATGCCCAGTTGCGGGCCGGCAAGGGTGCGGCACGCACGAAGCGCACCATGAGTGGTACTAGGGGCAACAGCGCCAGCACGCTGGTGAATTCGAGCACCCATGGCGTCGTGCTGTCGACCGGAACCCCACTCCGTTGCGCATCGGTCAAAAGCGTCATCGAGTTGACCAGGGCAACCCCGAGCATGATCGCCAGCGCCGGCCAGAATACGCGCTTCATGATGCGGCGCTCGAGTTCAAGCCCGGCATCGCCCCCACTGTTATAGTTGTGTGTCACTGCCATTGTGCTGCCGCCCGTACCGCCCTGCCGCCACTCGTCCCTCGCCTGATGTTTCACCACAAATGCAATCGTAAGGCAGCAGGAAGGCAGAACGTAACACGGGAACCCATTATGTCTTCACTTGCCACAGGCGGCCAGCCACGCCGCGAACTTTCAATCGACCAATTGCGCGCTCTCGTCGTGCTGGGCCTGATATTTTTTCATACCGCTAGGTTGTTCGACTCGGAGGCATGGCACATCAAGCATCCACAAACGTTCCTCTTGGCGGACGTCCTCATAGCGGTTTTCAATATCGTCGGCATGCCCCTGCTGTTTTTGCTCGCGGGCATGAGTGCATATGCCAGTCTGGGCTCGCGCGGCCCTGGCGCGTTCATCGGCGAACGCGTCGGTCGGCTTTTCGTGCCTCTTGTGACCGGTATGCTGATCGTTGTGCCGCTACAGGTCTATCTTGAGCGGGTGGCTCACGGTGTGGCGCTGCGCGCAAGCTCTCTCGACTTTACCGGCAGCTTCCTCGAGTTCTATCCCACCTATTTTGCGTGCTGCTACCCTGACGGGAACTTAAGCTGGCATCACTTGTGGTTTCTCGCCTCCCTTTTCGTTTTCTCTCTCTTGCTCCTGCCAGTTTTGCTCCTCTTGCGGCGGTGCCTGGCGGGCCGCGACCCCGTTGCGTCGGGCGGGATTGCCGCGATGGCGCTTGTTTGTCTCGGCCTACCTCTCCTGCCGATAGAGATTGGCCTGCGGCCGTCGTTTCCGAGCAGCCATGCGTTGATCGACGACTTTGCCAATGATGCTCATTACCTATGGCTCATGTTGGCGGGAGCGCTGCTCATGGCGAGCGCAAAGCTGCGCCAGGCAACGCGGCATGGACGACGCTGGTGGTTGCTAGCGACCATTGCGCTGTGCGCTGCCTGGCTGTCGGTTCGCTTCGGCCTCGTACCAGCGCCGCTCAACCTGCGGCTGGGGCTGCGGGCAACAGCAGAATGGTCCGCGCTCGCAGCACTACTGGGCTACGGAGCGGTGTACTTGGTTCAACCTATACCTCTTCTGACACGCTTCGGCGCAATCGCCATGCCGTTCTATGTCGTTCACCAAACGGTAATCGTGCTTCTGGGATTCTGGACGATCAACTGGGTAGAGGCCCCGCTGGCGAAGTATGCCGTGGTAGCCGCAGTCTCCATGATGATCAGCGTTGCTGCGGCCCAACTGGCACACCGCTTTGCACTAACGCGGATAGTGTTCGGCCTGAAGCCAATGGCCGGCACATAGTTGGCGCTAGCTCGATCTGCGTGCAAGAATAAAGCCAGTTTGGTCGCTGATATAGCCAAACATCGTTCAAAGCCTCGTCAGCGAGTCCATGCTTGCTGATCCTTTGGGGAAAGTGTGTAGGTCTCCCGGAAAATCCCTCACCACCTTCGGGAGCAGTCGATGCACAATTCTTACTCATTTGTGCGCGCTTATAAGTGCTCCTATCCGCTTTCTCCATTTGCTATGAATAAGCTCTCATCGGGTGCCTTTGGGAGGATGACCAGCATTCAACCTGTTACTTCACTGACATAGCAGCGGCTTCCGGTTTGCGTGATCGAGGTTCGACGTCCCAGGCGCCGCAGCTTGCAACGTGCCGGCCGGGGCATCCGCCCATTTGTAAGGGGACGGCTTTCGTCAACCGAAGCCATTCTTCGCCACAGCCGCTGCTTTGAAAAAAACTTCGGTTGGAAACCGGCATGGCAGATGGCGTGGTGCAGTCGAGAAGGTCAACAATAGCTGACTGAACGATGCTTTCCTAAGTGACCTTTAGCCGGCAGATCAGCCACAAGTCTCCGGAAGCCTGCGAGGGCGAGAGGCTTCACGACGATTGTTGGCACGTGCGAAAGGACCGGAACAGGAGCCTCTTGCTACCAACTCAACGTAACAGCACACCATCAATATACAGATTTCGCGAGATTCTAGTCCAGCCGGGGTTCATGCGGACGCTGGACTTCGGGTTCGCTCTCAAGAAATCAGCTACCTCGTCCAATGAGCTTAGGCGAACGGGATCAATATTCGACCCGAACTTATGACAGGTGTAGCGTCCATCGGCCCCCTTAGCAGCAGCTGCGAGAACTGACCCACTCACAATTCGCTCGATGCGGGCAACAGGCAAAGGTGACCTCCTGGATGGCGAGTGGACGCCTTTTGGCGCTTCATCCAATGGGACAACGACTAGCCAGGCGAACGGCTCCTCACTGTCGAAATGCAGCTTTCGTGAAGTCGCCTAAGCGAACGAGCTGTTGCATTCGAGGCAGCGCGATAGCCGCTCGTGATCCTGATCCTGATCCTGATCCTGATCTCGTGGGCGAAGTGCTTGGTGGCGGCCGATTGCTGTCGGGCACTGCAAATAGCTGGTGGAACTCGATCGGGAGAGGGTAGTCATCGGAGTTACCTATTGCGTTCATGAATCAAGTCGATCAGGCGCTACCTCGAACAAACCCCCAGGCGGCCAACCGCTTCTTAGCCCTTCGTACTTGCCTAGGGCTGTTGCGAAACTTCTCCCTTCGTGGAGGACATAGATGTCAGCACCATCGCCGCACTTGTGGTCAATGGCGGCGCAACGTGGAGCCGACAGGATGCGCCAGATGTCCGCGAAGTTCTGATCAAAGCGCGAGATGCGGGCAAGACCGTTGCTGGCATTTGCGACGGTACTCTGGCTCTCGCCAGGGCAGGGCTGTTGGATAGAGTGAAACACACGTCCAATTCTACCGACAATCTGCTGCCCACGGGCTACAAGGGAGCGACGCATTACCAGGACCAGCCTCAAGCAGTAGTGGATGGCAGGATCGTTACAGCGCCTGGCACAGCACCGGTGAGTTTCATGGCCGGCGTGATGCAGACCCTAGGCCTGCGCGACGATAACCTCGACTTCTACATCGGTATGTACGGCGCCGAGCACAAAAGGTCTAAAACCTAGCCCATGAGAACGCGGAGCTTGAACGCTGCCTATTTGCGCAGTGTTCAAGCTGCTTTTCTCCAGGTACCCATTGCCAAGGCGGTGGTTAGGAAGTCGGAAAACTCACGCGGCTGACGACCAAGAGCGCGCTGCACGCCATCGCCCACCCAAGCGTTACGTCCGTCCAGGGTCTCGTCGGCAATGATCCGCAGCAGATCGGCCCATTCTTGACCAAGGGATTGCAGCAGTCCAGCGTGGAACTCTTCGAGTGTCACGGGGTGGTACTGGTAGGGGCGGTTAGCCACAGCGGCAATTCGGGCAGCCACCTCGCCAAAGCTCAACAGGTCCGGACCGGTGACCTCATAGATTTGGCCTTGGTGATGATCGCTGAGAAGGGCCGCCGTCGCAACGTCAGCGATATCCTCGGCGTCTACAAAGGCTTCCTTGCGGTCGCCAGCGGGCATGTAGAGGGTGCCTTCGAGAACCGAGTCGAGCAGATGCCCCTCGCTGAAGTTCTGGTTGAACCAGGCAGCGCGCACGATGGTCCAGGCAAGGCCGGAGTCGCGGACGACATTCTCTGCAGCGACCGCACCGATTTCTCCTCGGCCGGCCAGCAGAACCAGCTTGCGAAGACCCGCCTCGCGCGCTGCAGCGACGAACTTTTCCATGATTGCCAATGCACCGGGGGCCGCAAGATCAGGAACAAAGGACACAAAGGCGGCAGTTGTGTCTTTAAGAGCTGCAGGCCAGGTCGCCGGGTTTTGCCAGTCGAATGGAGTTGCGGTACTCCGGGAAACACCGCGGAAGGAAATGGCTTGGGCGTCGAGCCGCTGGGCCACACGCTTGCCTATCTTGCCGGTACTGTTGATGATCAGAAGAGTCATTTGCTTGTTCCTTGTTGAATGGATCGAAGATGGTCCAACAAACTAGGATGAACAATGATGCAGAAGCTCAAAACATATGCAGATCGTCCAAACTGGTGGACGACGATAGCGCTTAGTTGTTTAATAACAGCATGAGCGATCCCCATTTCCAACCTGCACCTCTGTCCGATCCACTTGGCGAGGCCCTACACATGCTGCGCTTGACCGGAACGCTCTATTGCCGTGCGGAAATGAGTGCGCCGTGGGGGCTCATCTTCCCACAACTGGTCGAGTCGATGATGTTCGTCATTGTCACTTCAGGGCAGGCTTGGCTGCGTATGGGCGAGGATCCGCCGATCCTGGTGCAGCAGGGCAGCATGGTGCTGCTGCCGCATGGGACGCCGTATCACTTGCTCAGCGATCCCGAGGCTGCGGCTGAACCCTTGTTCGATATTCCGGTCGAGAAGGTGAGCGATCGCTACGAGATCATGCGGCATGGTGGTGGTGGAGCTATAACGCGTGCCACGGCGGGCGTTGTGCAGTTTGACGGTGTGACAGCCCAGCGGCTAATAGCGCTATTGCCACCTGTACTGCGGATTGATGCCTGGGCTACGGAAGATAGCACGTGGCTGCAAAGTACTTTGCACCTCATTGCGCGCGAGGCTACCGCCCTGCGGCCAGGCGGCGAAACCGTAATGACGCGCCTGGCCGACATTCTGGTTATCCAAGCCATACGTGCCTGGCTCGACACGGCGCCCGAAGCCAATCTAGGCTGGCTTGCCGCGTTGCGTGACAAGCAGGTGGGGCGAAGTTTGGCCCACATTCACCGGCGACCGGAACAGGATTGGAGTGTGGCGGAGCTGGCACGAGAGGCCGGAATGTCGCGCTCAGCCTTCTCAGCGCGGTTCACCCAAATGGTTGGACAACCGCCGATGCAGTATCTGGCGCAGTGGCGGCTCCACCTGGCACGGGCGCAGCTTCTGGAAACGCGAGAGCCGGTCGGCACGGTGGCTCTTAAGGCAGGCTACCAGTCCGAGGCAGCATTCGGCCGGGCGTTCAAGCAGTTGTTCGGCTTACCGCCTGGAAGTGTCCGTAAACCGGCAGCATAGTCGGTTGGTTTCCTCCGCCCGGGAGGGGGCCGCAAGCTTACTGACTTGGGGAGGAGAGGTGAAGCAAACTGGACGCAATTGGGCCGATTCCGAGGTTCAGCTGCCTGTCCTGTTCGCCTCAGAATGCCGCGGCGGTTAAGTCAACAAAGGTCGTGCTCGACTTTCAACCCAGCGGCAATCATTCCTCGGCCTTGGGCGGCTGGCTCTTCATCGTCGCTTGCACGCGCGGATCGACCACGGCAGGCCCAACTGCACCGTTACGGTTTCACTGAGCGAACCAGCTATCGAGATCACGACTGTCTCGCCGTCATCTGCGTCAGCAATCGTTCTCATTTCTGGTAGTTCGCGACGCACAGACTTTTCAGGGTCTCGGAACCGCCGTGACGCAAGGTCGTGTGTTTCTCATTTCAGAGGAACTTGCAGATCGCGCCTGTTCGTATCAGGCACACCGAAAGCGTCTGCCGATCCTCCAATAGTATGTCGCTAACGCCGGGTACACCAAGCAAACACGCGGAAGCTGATCCAACGGACCGTCTGCGAACCAGGCCATGGGAGGTAAGTTTCTTGTCAAATGTTCGCCCGACGATGAGACATGATCACGACCTTCTTTGTTCACCTGACATCAGGTTCTCGCGGGGGATCGCTGGGGAGGAAAATGATCGGTCAGTTCACCGCCTGGAAGGCGAAGTAGGGCAGGGGACCTACCAACCCTAATTCAGCGGCTTCGGTCAGGAATAATAGCCCAAAGCTGCGCCTTATGAATGTCCAACTTCCTTTGTCGGGAGCATATGACCATACGGAGGAAAGCTTATGCATAACAACTGCAAAGCCACTTACCCCTGGCTGCGGTTAAAGTGGAACTACCCTGAACAGCCTACTGCAGCTATGCAGGATTTCCTAGGGCTTCCAACTTCGGCATGCTCATCGCACCTCATCCATCTTCGAGTACAACCGCAGTACCAATAGCTGACCGTGAGCAGTCCGGTTTCATCCGGCGTGTAAACGTTGACCAGCACTGGCCACCTCCACCATTTGCAGTGTCGCGCCCTGCGGGGATAAGCAGTCTGAGCTGTCTCGGAAGTTACGATCCAAAAGATGTCAGCGCTGCACCTGAACCTCAAAGGTTAGCGATCCGTGCCTTTACTTGGGTCGCCGAGTTGCGGGCGGTCCGGCTGCCGCTCGGGGCAAACCCGGTCGCGGCATGCCACCAACCACTGCCCAACCGAGAGACAATTGCGAACCCGCTTCGGCGAGAGGGCATGTACCAGGCGAAAAACAGCACGCGTATCAGCCACGCCAAACGGCCGGTGAACTGCATGCGATAAAGTTCAGTGATGCCACTCTGCCCGGCCAGCCCGGCCGCCTGGCCCATTCCACGAAAACTGAATCGGTTTACTGCTTTACCCTTGATGGAATGAGCGATGTTGCGCCCTACGCAGTCGCCCTGCTTCATTGCCCACAGGGCATTGGCTGGACAGGCTTCGCCGGTGACAGGGTGCGGCACCGCCGCGATGTCACCCGCAACCCAGACGTTGAAACTGCCCCGTACTCGAAGGTCATCCTGTGCAATGATCTGGCCTGCTGCATTGCGTGGCAGCATCTCTGTTCCCGGCAATGTGCGGAAGCTCATGCCGGCGGCAACGATCGTCAGATCGGACGAGAGCGCCTTACCGTCCGCGAGTTCCACGTGATCCTCGAAGATTGCCGCGACGCGCCTTCCCTGATGCAACTGAATATGCTGGTCCAGCAGGGTTCTCGTGGCCGTGTCGGCGATGTGGTTGAAGTCGGGCCTGAGGGTCGGGAGAAGGTTTTCGCTCGACGCGACAAGATGAATATTCACCTTCCCTCCGCGGTTTTTCGCGAAGCGTGCAGCCAAGGCGGACGCAGTCTCGACCCCGGCAAGTCCACCACCGACGACAACGACGTTGCGCGGTTCCGGCGAAGGCTGATCCCAGGTGTCCAGATGCCGCACGAGCTTTTGCATGTCCAAAGAGTCCTTGACGCACCAGCCATGTTCGCCCAGACCGGGGATACGATCGAACGGATCCACCGACCCGGCCGCAATAACCAGTTGGTCGAAGCGGAGTTGCTGGTCCCCGCCTTCTGTCTTGACCATCAGTGTCCTGGCATCCAGGTCCGCCGACAGAACTTCGCCCTTCATGAAGCTGCTGCCCAAAATGGGTTCAAGCGGCGTCAGTGTGCTTTGGACCGGGAGGTCCCCTGTCAGCACCTCTCCGGTCCAACCGTGGTAGGTGTGGTGCCCATCGCGTGAAACCAAGGTCAGTTCGACATCTTCACGGTCGATCATCGAGCCGAGCCGTGATCGCAACTGTGCAAACGCGTGAAGGCCGGCGTAGCCCCCACCAATGATAACTATGCGGCGCATGGGACGAGCTCCCCGACAGGTGGAGCAATGGTGCGAGACGGTTCATTGATCATTCGGCCGAAGGAGCGGAAGGGCGCCAGATGGAAGCCGAGATGACGATTTTCGTTCGCCAGCTTGAGGATGTGCTCTGCCTGGTCAACATGAGCATCGCCCATGCAAAAATGACCTTTATGCCCCGACAGTGCGAGCAGCATGGTTTCTGCAAGACAAGCATAGGCCAGCTTTGGTGCGAGCGCGATCGAGCCTCTAAGGTGGAACCCGGGGATCTCCACGAGCCCACCGTCGACGATCAGAACGTCGGGCCGCTCGGTTAGAAGTTTTTCGTCTGTGTTGCGGGGAACGGTGTCGTCCAGAACAACGGCGTTGCGCTTGAGGTGCTCGCTGCGGAGCAAGGCATCTGGCGAAGAGGTAAGCAGCACAACAAGGTCGGCCTTACTGACATCAGCCATGTCGACGCTGATGGTGGCTTCGACCCCAGTGCGACGCACGTCAGCAGCGAGCTTGCTGAGGCGACCCTCATTGCGCGCAACCAGCAGCAGCCGGCCTTGATGCTTGCGAGCATAGAGCCTGGTCAGGCAGGAACCAACGCTTCCAGTTGCGCCGACGATGGCGATCAACGGATCACGACCCAGCTTGGCAGTGAGTTTCTCCATCGCCTGCAGCGTCATGGCAGCGGTGAACGCGTTTCCATTGGTGACCCCGATGTCGTTGCGTTTGGCGAATGCCTTGCCACCAACTGAAGCCGGCGCCGTTAAGGCGCCTAGGCCAACTACGGATGCACCGAGATCGCGTGCCAGATCGATAGCTGCGGAAATCCGCGCCTGAACCTGGGATCTGGGCAAGGTAAGCAACTGGGTAGGTGTCAGCGGAACAGTGATAATCCGGCCAGAGATCTCCCCCGGTAGATCAACACGCGACATTTTCCCCGTGACCATGGGCGGCACAGGCAAGTGCTTCAGCGCTGAGCGCCAAATAACTTCTGGGACTAAAGAAAAAGGGCGTCCGAAAAGGATGCCCATGTCTTCACGCAACGCATTTCGTGGATGAACCAGGAACGCAAACTTAGACCCCATAAACCAACCCCGCATTGGCCGAGCCGCGACACGCGGCACCGCGGTAACTATTTAACACAATTCGACGCAATTCTTAATACAAAGTTAATAGAGTTTAACATTGGTTAATGCATATTTGCCTTATCAGTCCCGATGTACCGAACGGGCGTCGCATTTGTTGCTTCGTCTCAACGATCTGTTAAGAGAACCTACGTATGCTAAAGGAGGTTTGGATTCGTCCGTAGCGACCCTCACCAGGTTAGTGGCGACTAAAAGGCTCACTGGGCTGCGGGCGCTGATCAATGCCAAGCACAGCTGCGGTCAATAGGCAGAGCTGGTCATGAGCGTAGTTAAGCCTGACATTTTCGATATCAAAGGCCTGACCGCTGCGCTCGATGAGAGAGCCGAAAACTCTCTGAAGCGGACGCTTGAGGCGATGCGCGTACACTTGGGAATGCAGGTGGCCTACGTTTCTGAGTTTGTCGGAGACCGAACCTTTTTCCGGGAAGTGGACGCACCCGGTCTGGAACATGTCGTCAAGCCTGGCGACTCCATGCCGCTCGACTATGTTTACTGCAAGCACATCCTTGACGGTCGTCTACCAGAACTGATGCCTGACGTGCTGGATGAACCGTTGGCCGCCTCCATGCCGTTCACTACTGACATGGGCATCCGGGCGCACATAAGCGTTCCCATCAAGCTCACTGATGGCCGGCCGTATGGTATGTTCTGCTGTATCAGTACCGAGCCACAGCTGTCGCTGAACCAGCGTGATCTGAAGATGATGCGGGCCTTTGCCGAGCTTACGGCAATCATGATCAGCCGTGAGATCGAGGAAACTACAGAGTACAGGGAAAATCTGGAGCGTGTCCGACGCGTCTTGGACCATCATGAGCTCTCGATGGTTGTGCAGCCTATCTACCAGATCGCTGGTCACAAGTTGGTAGGCTTCGAGTGCCTTGCACGGTTCGCGGGACCGGAAGGCTGGACACCCGACGTATGGTTCAAAATGGCCGACGCTGTGGGGCTTGGCACCGAGCTCGAGATGATGGCTATACGCAGTGGCATGGCGTTGCTCGACCTGTTCCCGAAAGATCTATACCTCACCTTCAACGTATCGCCGGACACCATTACCTCCGGCAAACTTGCGACCTTGCTTCCCAAGAAGGTCAGGAAGCGGGTAGTGCTCGAAATAACGGAACACTCAAGTGTGGAAGACTATCGCGACCTTGGAGCGGCCCTCAAGGACCTAAGGGCCCATGGCGTGAAGCTCGCCGTGGATGATGCTGGAGCTGGTTACGCAAGCCTTCGACATATCCTAGCTCTTCAACCCGACATTATTAAGTTGGACATCAGCCTTACTCGCAACATCCATGATGACCCTGCGCGGCACGCACTTGCCGCGGCACTCGTGCATTTCGGGCATGAGACGAAGAGCCAGATCTTGGCGGAAGGGGTAGAGACCGCAGCCGAGCTAGAGTCACTGCAAGAATTGGGCGTCCAGACTGCTCAAGGCTATTTCCTGGGTAGACCCATGCCTTACCTGGAGGCCTGGAAAGTAGTACAACGGGCACACCTTCCTACGCACCAGTTCCTTGCAACGGCGTCACTTACCGCTTGAAGGCCGACGCCTGTCTGCGGCGAGCCATGCAATGGGTCTGCGGTCCTCATCAAGTCGCGATCTTGAACGGCGCCTATGATCTATCGGTAACCTGGAGATGGCTTTCCTGGTCGTCGTGATTGTAACTGCTGCTTGTATCGCTTGGACGGCAGGCTACATCAACTGACCGGGTATCGGAGGAACCTCTGAGCGGCAGCTAGTGCTCGGTACATGTTTGTAGAACTTGACCCTCCGCCACGCGATTGTTGCCGGACACGATCACCATATTCTCGTCGTTCTGGTTTGTTGACGCGGCGCTGAAATTGGCAGAGCCAGCCACGACAACAGGATTCTCCGACATCGGACCGATGATCATGAACTTGTTATGCACGTATGCGACGTTGCTGTTGAGGCCGCTCAGGGTCTCCTTCATCCATCCGTCGATCTTGTTGGTAGCGACGAGCGAGCCTACCGCAAAGGTATTTTCCGGCATTCCGCGGAGAGCCTTGATCTTTTGCTCCTCCGCAAGGCGCTGCGAACTGCCCTTCTTCATCGGAGGTGTAGCTTTCTCGAAAAGAGCCAGACGAAACGGCGCCTGGCTGGTTCGGAAGACCTCCTTGAACAAGTCGTGCATGCGGGAAGCGAACGTCATCAAGAGTCGCTGCCTGGCTGTCATCGCCAGCTCGGCGTACCAATGCAGGGATTCCAAACTGGAGCGTGGGCTATAGATGGCACTGCTTCCCTTCTGGGGCGGCATCTGTGGAAGCGGCGCAAGTTCCTCTATCAGAGTTAGCAGGCAGGCATTCTCGGGATCGCCGTGCAGTGCGGTCAAATAGTCCAAGTACTTCCCCGCAACTTGACTGTCCTTGATGACATGGGCGCAGTTGGATTGACCGAAGATCCCTCCTTGCGAGAAGTTGGTGCCGCCGGTCAAGACGGACATCGGATGTCCGTCCTCCAGCTTCACGATGAACTTGTTGTGGGAGATGTACGGGGGATTGCTCTTGCGCTGCCTGCAATGTTTGCGGAGGGAGCTGCCTCCCTCGGCATCAGCCTGCTGTACCGCCGCCCGGTTTGCATCGCCGGCCTTGCTCCGCGTCCGTCATATACCACCTCGACGTTGACGCCACGCTCTATCGCCCCCTTCACCACCTTGAGGAACGGCACGTAATGGAATTCATAGGCAGCGATGCGCAAGGAATGCCGTCCTGGCTGCGATTCCATGACGAACGCCACCATGGCCTCGTAAAGGCCCCGCGAGAGCCAGTCCCATGCCTGGTTGTTTGGTACCTTGTTCCGCGTGCGATCGCCGAAGCGGGTCACGTATGCCTGTGACGCCGCGACGCCACGATTGAAATAGACATCATGGTCGCCGCCCTCCGGACTTTCAGTTTCGACCTCGACAACGGCGTCGATGTACGCCGCAAGGGCGTCGGGACGGCCCTTGAGCGCGGTGATCGTATAGGTGTATCGATGTCCCGGTTTGGCCGAGTGATCCGCCCATTGAAAGCTTTGTATCGGGTGGAGGTTAGTCAGGTACTGCGCTCCGGTAGGAAAACCGGGGTCCGTTTCAGCGAAGGACTTCATACCATTCAGATAGTAAGCCTCTCCCTCATCATGGTCCCGCCGATGGACGCGAAACCCATGAGGTCGTCGCATTGCTCCTGCGGGAGATCGAGACTGAACCCACGACATATATCCCGGCAATTGCATTCACCCGCAGCCCGCCGTTTGATCCTGTCGTCCGCATGCTACCCCCTACTGCTGGCCTCGGAGCTGATCCTAGCCGCCTCTCAAGTCACATAGAAGTAGTCACGGCTTCTGGGTCTCAAGCCAACTTGGGTCTTAATCGCGCCCCCGGGTATCATGCTCGCCACGGCCTCTAGTTCCCTCAGCGACAGTTCAAAGGTGATCGAGCCAGCACGCCGCGGCGCGTAGCCACAGTTTTTCTTGAGCCTGTTACGGGGCTCGGCGTGAGCTATCAAGATGCGCCCGGCATCCGGACAGCAATCAACCGGCTCGAATGATCCAAGAAGGCTTGCGACGCTTACCGATGTAGATATCCGACTTGGCTACGCTCCGGAGCAAGCCCCTGCCGAGCCAAGAGCTCGCCCAAGTTGTTCGCCAAAGAATCGATGGGTTCGCCGAGTTCTGCAGGCGTTCTGGCATAAAGAAGCCGTTCGATGTCTTCCTGCATATGGGGAGGATGTCGAGGCAAGGCACCTGCCGTGGGCAGGAGCCGCTTTTCGCCTGGGTGCGGTTCACGGCTGGCGGCGAAAATGATATCGAAATAGCTGGCAAGGAACGCTGCAATCCTGTGGTTTACGGAAACGACATCGTTCCGCTGCGCCGCCTTAAGTATTTGTCCTCCGAAGGCGCCGAAGTTGTCCCGCAAAAGCGGATGATTCTTCGCGACAATGGCCTTGGCTAGTTCATCCGGATACGGGCGATCAGCGAATCGCTTCAGTTCATCGAGTCGCCCCGATCGGTCGAACAATGTTCGGCAAGTCAGCACATTGTGCCAGACGCACGTGGTGTAGCCGATGGATGCTTCATACCCCACTAGTACCCTATCCAACCTTGATTGGATGTCGGAAAGGTCGCGGTACATGATGTCGATATGGATGCCCGTCTCTCTCTCGTCCCACTCGTCACCCGACTCGAAGAAATGGTTGCCGACTTCAATGCGCTCGGCCCGCGGTTTGGACAGTGCGGAGCGAGCGGACAAGGGCACCGGGTCGGACGAGTAGATATAGAGATCTATGTCGGAACTAGTGTCTGCCTGTCCGGTTGCCGTAGATCCGCCGAGCGCGACGCCTTCAACTTCGGGGATCGCCGCGAACAGCCGTGCAAGCTCGCGCAACAAGTTATGCTGCCCCTTTACTCTGTCGGTGACGATGCCTGAGTCCTGGTGATCCATGTTCTAAATCCTGCATCCGTGCTGCGGGCGCCACTTGCTGTTAAAGCTAAGCTTGAGGAGATCTGTTCCAATCTCCAATCATCTTCTCCGCCGAGGCAGAGCGACCGGCTCCAAGTTCATCAAGCTGCTAAACCATCGATCGCTTGTAAGTATCGGTGTGCCACGATGAGGCTGTTCCCGGCTCGGCGAGCGGCGCCGATGATGGCGTCGTAGTCTTCGAAGACCCGGTTGGAGAGCCGGTTCTGTCTGAGATATAGCGAGTCGTTCCTGACGGGGTCAGTTACCGAGAGTGCGACGGCAGGAGAGGGTGCCGAGATGAGTTCTCAGCGGCCGCAGGATCTTTTACAGGTAGGGATCATCGGTACGTCCTGGCCGAGATGAAGCGACCGGGCGCTCATGTGCGAGAGGTTCGGCTTTTTGAGAAGCGTGCCGATATGGCGTTCGTGGTATTCCTCGCCAACCCGTCGTTGATCACCCGCTCAAGATTGACTGGTGCTTCCGACCGACACCATCAACCCAGGTTTGGATCGGTCTCAACAGTGGTGACCGGTTCGACGTTCTGCTCTTGCGAAAGTCGCGACGGCAGGCGGGCTACCCAGTAGTAAGCCAGACCTTAGGGACCAGCCTCGTTGAACCAAAGACAAAACCATTCCACTATCCACCGCAAACTCGTCCCCCCAGGGTTTGACGCATCTATCCGGGAGTACCTTTCGGACGAAAAGCTTTCGTGTTTTTGATACGCGGTAGTTCACATGGGCTTTTGAAGGTTTAGCGCGGGTTGGAAGGAGTACTGCTTCATGCAGTGTGCTCTTGAGAGGGGACGCGGTTCTTGGTGAAACCTGTTGAGGTAGTCGTCCGATCTCCGCGGCTTGGTAATCCGCAGAAATGGCACTGGAAGGGATGCGCTTGTCTGCGGACGCGGGGGGCATCTACGGTCGCTGCCTGATTGGGGCTAAACGCGCACGTCGCTGCGGTTTGATGCAAGTTTGTAAAGTCTGTCCCGTTAAAATAGACGAAACCACTCCTGTGTCCTTTGCTATTGTTCGGTTCGGAGACTTCGCAGGGAGAGGACATTTTGAAAATGCGTAAACAATCAATACTTCGTCGCAGCGTAGCGTGCCTGGTTCTAACGGCCATGATTGGGCCGTCCTATGCCGAAACGGCTTTAGCAGACGTCATTTCACAGGGATACATTCGGGCAGCGACTGCCAACGAGGTGCCGTACGGTTACATGGACACCGACGGTACGGCCAAGGGCATCGCGCCAGAGGTAGCCCAAGCCGTGCTATCAAGGATGGGTATTGCGGAGGTCCAGTGGGTTGTCACCCCGTTCGGCTCATTAATACCCGGCTTGAAGGCCGATCGCTTCGATATGGTTGCGGCCGAGCAGGACATCCTGCCGGAGAGATGCCAGCAGATATTGTTCTCCGAGCCGAACTCCAGCTATGGTGACGCACTCCTCGTCGCTGCCGGCAATCCCAAGGACCTGCACTCTTACGAGGACATCAAGGCGGATCCCGCGCTTCGACTTGCAGTGGTGAATGGCACAAGTCACCAGACTTTTGCCGAGGGCGTCGGCATCCCCGAGGATCAACTCGTCATCATCGCTGGCAACGCCGACGCACCGGCGACGGTGCAGAGCGGTCGTGCCGACGCATACGCTGCTGTAGAGGCTACCGTTGGTGCATTAGCCGCCAACGACGCTTCGCTCGAAGTGGCGGAGCCGTTCTCTGATCCTGTGATCGATGGAAAGCCTGTGCGTAGCTATGGCGGGTTCGCCTTTCAACAAGGATCCGATGATCTCGTGAATGAGTTCAATGCAAAGCTCGCAGAGTTCAAGAAGACCGAGGAATACAAGTCTATCCTCACAAAATACGGGGTAAGCGAGCAGAGCATCGAGGCGTCCTCTCGGGTGACCACCGCCGACCTTTGCGCCCGGTAATCAAACAAGGGAGGGAAATCAACCCTCCCCACCCTACCGAGTTCTGCGCATGAACCTGTCCGAGTACTTCGGCGTCCTGGCACAGGGCGCCGTCACCACCGCAACGCTATCCCTCTCTTCTATCTGCCTTGCAGCGGTGCTGGCGATTTCCTCAGGCTTGACCCTGTTTGCCAGCAGAGGCCCGCTGCGAGTTCTGGCCCTAGCATACGTGGAGATCTTCCGCGGAACGTCCTTGCTGGTGCAGCTGTTCTGGCTTTACTATGCCTTGCCGCTGCTGGGTTTCAGCATGCCGCCCTTCCTGACTGGGGTGGTGGCGCTCGCACTCAATACGGGCGCGTACGGCGCCGAGGTCGTTCGCGGCGCGCTGCAGTCAGTTCCGAACGAACAGCACGAGGCTGCACGGGCGCTCAACTTTTCACGGACGTACACCCTACGCAAGATCGTACTGCCGCAGGCATTGAGGGAGATGCTTCCCCCCTTCTCGAGCCTGGCAGTGCAGAACCTGAAAGATACCGCACTGGTCTCCATGATCACGATCGCGGATCTCGCCTTCAAGGCGCAGGAGCTCAGGAACCTGACGCAGGACTCCGTCACGATCTACTCACTCGCACTGGGGATGTATTTCGCAATGGCTCTCGTCATCGTGGTTGGGTTACGTGTCTTGGAGGGCAAACTCGATCCGCTCAATCGCGCCAGGACGAAGCTATGATCTACGGGTACCAATGGGACAGTAGCTCCCCCGCTGCCTTTGCCCTGTCGATCCTGCCGATCCTCCTCCTCGGATTGAGGGTCACGCTGCTCGCAACCCTGGGCGGCTTCTTGATCGCCCTGGTATTGGGGTTGGCGCTTGCCTTGCTGAGGCGTGTTCCCCTGCGGATCGTCTCTTGGCCGACGGTGATCTTCATCGAATTCGTACGCGATACGCCGCTGCTTATGCAGCTGTTCTTCCTTTACTTCGTCCTGCCCCAATACGGCGTCGTGCTCCCTGCGTTCTGGACAGGCGTTATCGCGTTGGGTGTCCAATACGCCGGCTACATGAGCGAAGTGTATCGGGCCGGATTGGACGCAATTCCCCGAACCCAGTGGGAAGCCGCCAAGGCATTGAACTTGTCAACCGCGAGAACGTACCGCTCGATAATCATTCCGCAGGTCGTACCGCGCGTCATACCTGCCTTGGGCAACTATCTCGTATCAATGATGAAGGACACTCCGGTCCTGTCGACGATTACCGTGGTAGAGATGTTGAACCTCGCCAATCGCATCGGCGACCGAACCTTCGAGTACCTAGTTCCGCTGTCCATGGTCGGTGGCATCTTCTTCATTCTAACGACTGTGTGCGCTGCAGCTCTCCGCGGCCTAGAGCGCATGGTGCCAAAAAAAGGGATACCTTTCCGATGAACGATTTCATCAAGTTCCAGAAAGTCGAGAAACGTTACGGGGCTCTTTCGGTCCTCAAAGAATTCGACTTGACGGTGCGGGCTGGCGAGAAGGTCACGTTGATCGGTCCCAGCGGATCCGGTAAGTCGACTGTTCTCCGCATCCTCATGACCCTTGAGCCCTTTCAAGAGGGTACGCTTCACCTCGATGGCGTTTCCTACCACGAGAAGACTGGACGATCCCCTTTTATGGCGAGTGAACGGCACCTGCGCCAGGTGCGGCGCAACGTCGGTATGGTGTTTCAAAGCTTCAACCTGTTTCCGCACATGACGGTCCTGAGGAACATCGTAGAAGGGCCGATGGCCGTGCTCGGGATGAAGAGGCAAGATGCAGAACTCCGCGCCATGGAACTGCTCGACATGGTTGGACTCGCGGCCAAGGCCCGATCGTTTCCGGGCGAGCTCTCCGGGGGGCAGCAACAGCGTGTCGCTATCGCGCGTGCGTTGGCGATGCGTCCCAAGGTCCTGCTCTTCGACGAACCGACGAGTGCTCTTGATCCGGAACTGGTCGGCGAAGTGCTCAACGTGATCCGCAACCTAGCTCACGAACATGACTTGACCATGCTGCTTGTCACCCACGAGATGCGTTTCGCGAAAGAGGTGTCGGACCGAGTCTGCTTCTTCGATGGCGGGAAAATCGTCGAGCAAGGGCCACCAACTCAACTCTTTAGTGCTCCCGAGCACGAGCGGACGCGCTCCTTCCTGTCGTCCGTCCTGAACTGAGTCGCAAGCAAATGGCCAAGCCTTCGGAGTTACCCCAGTTCGGGCGCGAAGAATTCGAGACACGCGTCGAACGAGCACGTTCGCTGATGCGCAGGAACCGTCTCGACGGTATCGTTGTCACATCCGAAGCCAATATCGAGTACCTGTCGGGCTTCGTCACCCAGTTCGCCTGGGTTACTCCATCACGCCCCTGGTATTTCGTTCTACCGTCCGAAGGCGATGCTACCGCCATCATTCCCGAAATCGGGGAGACGAATTGGGCCTCCACTTCCTGGTGTCGCAACGTGCAGACATGGCCTTCGCCCCGACCCGAGGATGAGGGCCTTGTGCAACTCGCTGCGGTTCTAACAGCAATTTCCCGCCGGTTTGGTCGGGTAGGCTTCGAAGTCGGCCCAGAAAGTCGCCTAGGCATGACCGTGTCCGATTTCGGCAGGTTGCGCGAGATGCTGCCCGCGCTCGAGTTCGCCGACAGCACACCAGTGACGACGCATATCAGGGCCACGAAATCGGCAGCGGAAATAGATAAGATCCGCCGTGCATGCCAAGTCGCCGGTCAGGCGTTCTCGAACTTACGGGCCACTGTCTCTGCCGGTGACACTGAACGGGAGATACACCGTCGATTCTCGGCTGACCTGTTGCTCAAGGGGGCGGATAACGTGCCCTATGCCTCCATCGGGTCCGGGGCAGGAGGCTATGCAAGCATCGTCATGGGACCGACGGACCGCCAGCTGGTCGCGGGGGATATCTTCATGATCGACACCGGTGCGCGGTATCAAGGATACTTCTGCGATTTCGATCGGAACTTCTCGCTGGGGGAGCCTTCCGAAGCTGTAAGGCGCATCAACGCCATCCTTTGGTCAGCCACCGAAGCGGGTATTTCGGCCGCCATTCCGGGAAATACGGCGGCCGATGTGTTTCGAGCGCAGGCGAACGTGATCGAGGGTGCGGGACTTCAGATAGGCAATGTTGGCCGTTTCGGTCACGGGTTGGGCAAGCTAATAACTGAATTCCCGTCCGTCGCTCCTAACGACACGACTGCGCTACGTCCCGGAATGGTGCTGACCATCGAACCTAGCGCCTCATTCAGCGGCGGGATTATGGCGCACGAGGAGGATCTTGTTGTCACAGAAGACCGGCCGGAACTACTGACCGAACGGGCGCCACGCGAAATAGAAGTTATTAACTGACAATCCTTGCCTGTACTGCCGTAATGGCCAATTTAGCCGTTGGCGTGGAATGTTGTTACGGGTTCGGCAGGATGCTCCGGTGGCAGTCGGTGAGCAGGTATCCTCAACTGCCTTGGCTCCGATGGTCTTTCGTGCCGCTTTGCGTCAGACGGGTACCTCGATACCGACCTTCACTCGATCCATAGTGACGAACGTCCGAAACCTCTTGACATTGTGGTTCTCGAAAAACAGGCGGCGGGTCAAAGCCTCGTATTCAACCATCGAAGGGACCACCACTACTAGGATGAAGTCGATTTCTCCCGTGACGTAGTAGCATTGTTGCACCTGGGGCGTAGCTGCGAACGCCCGCTTTGCTTTGTCGATGAGTTCCAGCTGTTCGCTTTCCAGCTCGACTTCAACGAACAGCGTAAGTGGATGACCGACTGCTGCCGGATCTACCATGGCGACGTTTCGAACGATAATACCGTCTTGTTCCATACGCTTTATGCGGCGTTGCACCGCTGGGGCAGACAGGCTCACGATCTCGCCAATAGCGCGCTGAGGCGTCGCATTGTTCTTTTGCAGGACTCGAAGGATCGCGCGGTCGAAGTCGTCCATTTGCAGGAGTTGTGAATTTTGCAGCGCCATAGGGTCCATACGTAACAAAGTTGCGCGAGGTGCGGCTTAATAGAGCCCAATAATCTGCATGTCGGCAATAAAATTGATCAACAAAGAGGTTTTGGCTGATGTTGATTCAGAATGGACATCCCGATCGGGGCGCGTCTCTAGATGAAGCGGACTGCGCCGTTCTGGGGAATGAAGCTGCTGACGAGGTCGAGCAGTATCTATCCTATCGCAAAGACCACCGGGAAACTCCATTGCATGAGCTCAGCGCCATGGCAGCTGACGTGGGGGTGGCCGCAATACACGTGAAGGACGAGGGTCAACGTCTGGGTCTTGGCTCGTTCAAGGCGTTGGGAGGGGCGTTCGCTGTCGTTAAGCTAGTACTTGAGGAAGCCGGAACGAGGCTCGGACGTGTCGTGGACTACCGTGATCTCTACTCCCCCGAGGTGAGGGACGTGGCAGCGACGATCACTGTAGCCTGTGCAACGGACGGAAATCACGGCCGATCCGTGTCGCAGGGCGCTCAGTTGATTGGGGCGAAAGCCGCGATCTTTGTACACTCTGGCGTAAGTGAGCTTAGGAAGGCCGCTATCGCCGCATTCGGGGCGCAAGTGATCAACGTCGAGGGCAACTATGACGACTCTGTTGCGCATGCTGCAGCGGTGGCGGAAAAACAAGGTTGGCTGATTGTCTCCGACACGTCATGGCCTGGCTACGAGCGGGTGCCGGGGCTGGTGATGCAGGGCTACACTGTCATGGTGCGTGAGGCACTCCGACAGCTGCCGGCTCCTCCTACTCACGTCTTCCTCCAGGCAGGAGTAGGTGGATTTGCGGCGGCCGTGGCAGGTCACCTGTCAATTGCCGTGCCAGAGGAGCGCGTTGTAGTGGTAGTGGTTGACCCCGCGCGGGCCGCTTGCCTTTTTGAGAGTGCAAAAGTGGGGCGACCCGTCAGGATTCCGCAAGGGGAACCCACAGTAATGGCCATGCTGGAGTGCTACGAGCCCTCGCTCGTTGCTTGGAGGATCCTTTCACGATTAGCCGATGCCTTCATGACGGTGGATGAAGGAGACGCGGTGGCGGCGATGAACCTCCTAGCGAAACCGAAGGGTACTGACGTCCCGATCGTCGCAGGTGAAAGCGGGGGTGCCGGGCTAGCCGGTTTGCTATCCGCTCTAGCCGATGAGGTATCCCGTGCCACGCTGGGCCTCAATGCAGCGTCGCGCATATTGCTGATCAATACGGAAGGCGCGACGGACCCCTCGCTGTACGAGAGCTTGGTTGGCATCCCTCCTGGGGCGGTCGGCGCCGGACGGGAACCGGATGCTGCTTGAGGAGCATGCAGAAGGAAAGCATATGCGACGATGTCGCTCCGGGCGATCGAAACAAGCAACACCATGTGACGGACAAGGACCTCTCAATGAAGGTAGACGACTTTCCACCGCATCTGCTAGCGCAGATGCGCGACTGGCGCAGGGACTTACACCGCCGTCCTGAATTCGGGTTCGAGGAGTTCGGCACGGCAAAGTTCGTCGCCGACAAGTTGCGATCGTTCGGGTTGGACGAGGTGGTCGAGGGCGTGGGAGGTACCGGCGTCGTCGGTACATTGATCAGGGGATCGGGAAACCGCTCGATTGCTTTGCGGGCCGAATTGGACGCGCTGCTCATTACTGAGCGCTCGGGCCGCGACTACGCATCCGAGCTGCCCGGAGTGATGCATGCTTGCGGGCACGATGGGCACACAGCCATGCTCCTTGGAGCCGCTGCCATGCTCTGCGAAGTAGGAGGGTTCGAAGGGACGGTGCGGTTTATCTTCCAGCCCGCGGAGGAATGGGGGAAGGGGGCTTCGGCAATGCTGTCGGACGGTCTGATGGAGCGTTTTCCGTTTGAGGAGATCCATGGTCTGCACAACATGCCGGGAATACAGGTGGGTCATTTTCAAACCCGGGCCGGTCCCATCATGGCAGCAGAAGACAACTTCGAGATCGTCCTGACGGGGGTTGGTGGGCACGCTGCGCGCCCTCATACCGGACGGGAGACTCTAATCGGCGCCTGCGCTCTTGTGACTGCGTTGCAGACGATCGTTTCCCGCCGGGTGGATCCAGCTGACATCGCGGTCGTATCGGTCACCCAGCTTCTAAGCGATGGTACGCGCAACGTCTTGGCGGGCGAGGCCCGCATTCTCGGTGACGCCAGATCGTTCCGCCCAGAGGTTAGCGAATTGATAGAGCGGCATATGCGGACGACCGCCGAAGGCGTTGCATTGGGGCATGGCCTATCGGTATCGGTAGAGTACTCCCGCGATTTCGTGCCGGTGCTCAACGATGACGTATTGACCATCGAGGCACTGGTGGCCGCTCGAGCCGCTCTCGGTGACTTCAGGGTCTCGCAGGCCGTGGCGCCAATGACCGCCTCGGAGGACTTCGCCCGCTTTCTCCAGCTTGTCCCCGGCACTTTCTCGTTTCTTGGCAATGGTACGGATTCTATGCCGCTACACAACCCAGCCTACGACTTCAACGACGATGCGCTCGCTGCAGGCGCGTGCTATCATATGGAAATGGTACGACGTCGACTATACTGCTGAGGAAGGTTGCGACACATACAGCTCCGCCCTTAGCATGCTCTGGTGTTCCTAACGGGGGTCGGATGATTTCGCTGGCACTACAGTTGTATTCAGATGTCGGTAGCGTCATGGCGGGACCAGATATGTAAGTTTGGGAACGGGAGCGCCAGCGCGATAGCAGGACCCTCGGAGTATCACCCGTGAGTAGGGACCTTTTCCACCACCAAACCTGCCGGCTGTTGTATCCGTCCGTTGAGCCGGCGACCGGAGTTCCACGTGCCGCAAACGCCGATTACCGGCGAAACGGACCATCGCGCATACGCTGACTTGCGCTAGGCGAACGATGACCCTTGGTGCCACCGCAATTCCACTCCGGCATCGGTCAAGTTCCCAGGTTCGCCATGGATGAAGCGTTTGCATCGATGGATCGCTTGCTGGTCTACCTAAGGGTCGTTGGTGAGATAACCGCACCTGAAATTTCCCGACGACTGCTGGACCTGAACCCGTCCGCGAGGACATCCGTCTACGAGCGGTCAGGTCACGCGCCACTCTACTACGACCACATGAGGTTGGACACGGAACTGGCAGCGTTCGCGGCCATCTAGTCTGCAGCTCCGCGTCGTTAATGGCGTCTCGGATCAAACTGCTGCCCGACCATATCGAGGGCAACTCCGCTGTGTACTTTGTCATGTACCCCTGAACCGCTCGGCGGCGCCGATACCTGTCGAACATCCTGCCGCCGCACGCCATGCACTAGACGCGATCTACTTTCTTGAGTGTAGATCGTCGGACGTCGCCTCGATGTCATGCCGCCTGTGGTGCGGGCACCGGGAGAAGTCGACAACCTTGAGCCGGCGGATCCTGGCAGGCTCATTGAAAGCGGCGGTCCCCTGGAGCTGCCCCAAGGTCGAGTCAACGCAGCGCTACTGCAGGGTGGCAGCGGCTAGACCGTACCGCCGAGGCTGCCTTCCAACTTGGCCAGTTCCTGTCCGCCCGCCATCAGGTCCTGAAGTCTTTCCGCGGTGATCTCGCCGCGTTTCGCCGTGCTAAGCGTTGTGCCGCGATTTAGAACGGTGAACCGGTCACCTACTGCCATGGCATGGCGCACATTGTGGCTGATGAAAACAACCCCGATTCCCTGTGAGCGCACCTTGGCGATGGTCGCGAGAACGTTCGACGTCTGCCGCACTCCCAAGGCAGAGGTCGGCTCGTCGAGGATCAGCACCTTGGCGCCGAAATAAACCGCCCGAGCGATCGCCACTGTCTGCCGTTCGCCACCCGACAGTGTTCCCACCGCCTGGTCGGGCGCCCTGAGGTTGATGCCCATGCGTCTCATCTCGGACATGGTTACATCGTTGGCCTTTTCGATGTCGAACCGCCTGAATGGCCCCCACCCCTTTGTCGGCTCCCGTCCCATAAAGAAATTCCGTGTTACCGACATCAGGGGGATCATGGCCAGATCTTGGAACACGGTGGCGATTCCGGCCTCCATAGCGTCACGTGGGCTCTTGAATTCCACCCGGCGGCCTTCCAGGGTTATCGTGCCGTTGGTCGGCTTGTGCACGCCCGACATTGTCTTGATGAAGGTGGACTTGCCGGCGCCGTTGTCGCCCAGGAGGCAGTGACACTCGCCGGCATGCACTTCGAAACTCACGCCCGCCAGCGCCACGATATTGCCGAAACGCTTCTCTATGTTCTCCAGCTTGTAGATCGGCGCTGACATCTCAACGTTCTCCCGTCACGCGCTTGCGGATGGCATTGTTGAAGATGACGGCGATCAAGAGCATGCCGCCCAGGAACACCAGGAACCAATCCTGGTCGAAGCCGGTATATGACAGTCCGATAACCACCATGCCGAAGATCACCGAACCGAAAAACGCGCCGACCGCCGACCCATATCCTCCCGTCAAGAGCGTTCCGCCTATCACGGCCGCGATGATGGCCTGGAATTCCTTCTGGAAGCCCCGCTGAGCGTCGGTCGAGCCGGAATCCATAACTTGGATGATGGCGATCAGCGCTGCGCAGCATGCTGCCGCCGTGAAAAGCGCGATCTTGACCCGGGCCACGGGCACCCCCGAATTAGCTGCCGCAACCGAGTCACCTCCTGCAGCGAATATCCAGTTTCCCGCCGGCGTGCGCACAAGGATCCAGGTCGCAAGGAAGGTCAGTCCGACAAACCAGAGGATCTCTACCGGGATGCCGGGCACCCGCGGGGCGCCGGTGGGGAGCTTGTCGAGGATACCCAACTCGGCTGCCCACAGGAAAAGCGGACCAAACGCATCGCCCGAGAAGATCGGTGCCAGCCAGTCTCCCGCTGTGCTTTCGCGTATCCCTCGCAGCTGCGTGGAACCACCAGTCAGCCATTTCAGACCGACTAGGGATAGACCGCGCAGCACAAACAGGCCCGCGAGTGTCACGATGAACGAGGGCAGACCGGTGCGCAGCACGATCATGCCGTTGGCGGCGCCGATCAACCCCGCCAGTAACATGGTCACCGGAATGGCGACGACCAACGGCATGCCCAGGTTGACCACGCAGGCGCCGAAAACCATACCGGCGAATGCCACCATGGAACCGATCGATAGGTCGAACTCACCGCCGATCATGAGCATCGTCGCGCCGATCGCCAGGATACCGAGCTGCGCGCCTGGCGTCAGAATATTGAAGATACCTGCCGGGGTGAACATTGCCGGCGAAGCGGTGAAGATGAAAAAGACCGTGACCAGGACCAGCCCGGCGACAGCACCTAGTTCCGGTCGCTTCATGAGGCGGGTGGCGATGGGCTCCCTCAGAAGCCTCTCGTCTTCGCCTGTACCGGTATTCCCGATTGTCATGATGGTACCCGCTGCAGGAGTTGGGCGGAGCGGCCTCCTCGCGGAGGGCGCTCCGGAGGTGCTCAGCGGATACCTTGCGCGGAAAGGTCGATGACCTGTTCGGCCTTGTCAGCCGTGATCAAGTTGGGACCCGACGGAACGTCACCACCGGGAACTAGACCGAAATTGGCGTTGAGAGCCAGAAAGGCGACGGGTAGGTAACCCTGCAGGTACTGCTGTTGGTCGATCGCGAATGCAGCGTCGCCCGCTATGACATCCTCGAGGAACCGAGGAGAAAGGTCGAAACTGGCGACCTTGACAGCGCCGCCGCCTTTCCCCAGTTGACGGACCGCTTCGACCGACGGCTCGCCGGCGGTGCCGGCACCCAAGGCCATAACGGTATCGATCTCAGGGTCCGATTCGAGCGCCGCCCGAACCTTCGACAGGATCTCGCTCGGGTCGTTGCTGGTGGGCAGTACCGTCACATTGCCGCCGAAGCCCTCCGTGAAGCCCTTGCAGCGGAGGTCGAGCGAAACGTTGCCCACTTCCTGGTTGACGCAGATCCCCTTCTTCCCGCCCAATTCGGCAAGCTTCTCGCCCGCCGCACGGCCAGCGGTTTCTTCGTCTTGGCCGATATGCAGCAGCGCGCCGAGCTCCTTCGAGACTTCCGAACCCGAATTCATCGAGATAACCGGGATCCCGGCAGCTACTGCAGCCCGGATAGAGGGCCCTAGCGCGTCTGCATCCGGTATCGAGACCACGATCCCGTCGGGAGCCTGCGCTACGGCCGCATCAATGAGTTGCGACATGGCGACCATATCGAAGGTTTCGGGCGAGCGGTACTCGACCGTGGACTCGGTCTGCTGCGCCGCGAACTCCACGCCGTTCTTGACCACGGACCAGAACGGGTCATTGGCCTGTCCGTGGCTGACGACGATGATGTTTGCGGCCATGGCCGGTGAAACCAGCATCATGGCAGTGGCGGCCATCAGGCCAACGATTATTCTTCTCATATTCTGCTCCTCCTCCTACGTGCTAGAACAGCTTCCTCAAACTGCCCTTGGCCGGTATGGCCCCAAAGTGCGAGGGAATGACCTCGCTTACTCATGCCCGATACGACGGGCGTGACCTCAACTGCCGCGACGGCGCGCAAAACTAGGCGCGGCCTCTGCCCAGCATCTCACATGGTCCGATCTAAGCCCGCCCGACGGCTATAGCTTCGATCCACGGTGATGCCTGTAAGCCAATGAGGCGGTCAGCACGACGTCGCAGCTCCCCCGAACAAGATACCTCAAAATGTTCTATGGTCTTCATCTGCGGAATATTCATTCCACAGCCCTATGCACCGGGCAACAGAAATCTGCGTGTATCCGCAGTTGTTCTCGTCGGCTCGCCAGTCGGAACGATGAAGAAACCGAAAGAAACATACCAGATCGGACGGTAGATCTGACCAATTAACATCCCCGGGCACCTTATACCGGCTTTGACCCAGATTGGCGGTATAGAAGAAGGCCACCAGGAAACGAACGCCGTCCGTCAGAGCTGCTCTGCCGGTTTTGTTTGTCAGTCCCGGTCCGGAACTCGCGGCGTCGATACCGGACAAGATCGCCGAAGCGGATGTGTCCTTGCCTGCACAGGACTGAACATGCCGCGGTCCCGCGCCGAGGTGGTTGGTGGCCGGCGATCTTGCCGGTTATCGCCTGCCTGCATGCTAGGTGCTCCCTGCTGGACCGCCGGGCACGATTCGCTCACACCAGGATCAGTTCGGTCATGTTCGGAGCCACCTTGCCCGCTTCGGTCCGAAGCCGATCGACTTCGCCGAAGAGTTCCAAGGGGCGGAGATCGGCGCACGCCATATGCCTTGGCTCCAGTAAAGGAGGTGGCTGGCGATGGTGGCCGCACGGGCGTTGTGCAAGCCGAAAGCCAGTCGCTGCTACAGCTTGGTCAAGGTTCCGCCCGGGAGAAACACTGGTGCGTAGGTGTTGCAGCGGAGCGTGGAGCCCGGGACGGCAAGTGCCGCTTAGCTTTTATGGAGGGCATCCCCGCCGAGAGACTTCGGTACAACCGAGCTCTCTGCCGCAAGCTCGATCCAGCGTTGTTCCCGATGGCTTTGCGCCATGGCGTGCACCGCCCGTTCGATTTCAAGCCCGATATTGAAACCGATCACCCGGGCCACTCGTCCCTCAATGGCATTCAGCAATTCATGACATTCGATGATCTTGAGATCGTTGAATCCCAAACCGTGCCCCGGTGCCGGTATGAAGCGGCCATATGGATCATGCCATGGCGCAGCCAGAATGTTCCGGAAGCCCTGCTCGGCTGGCTTGTCGCTGGCGACAAAGAGCTGCAGCTCGTTGAACCGCTCCTGGTCGAAAACAATGCTCCCCTTGCTGCCAAAGATCTGAAGCGAAATTCGGCTCTTCCGGCCCCAAGCCGCTCGGTCGAGAGCCATTACGCCAGTGATTGGGCCCAGTTCGAATAGCACACTGGCGACGTCGTATGTCTCGACCTGCCGACGTCGGCCACCGTGCGTGGGACGGTCGGCATAGGGCTTGCTTAGATGAGCGAACACCTTTGTCACGGGTCCGAACAGCACCTGCAGCAGGCTCAGCGGATGAACCCCGAAATCGTCGGGCGCACCGTAGCCGGAACTTGCCTCGCTCTTCCAATAGAACGGGGCGTCGGGGTCAGCCATGAAATCCTCGTCCATCTCGAGGCGCACGTGGTTCACCTTCCCTATCGTACCGTCAGCAAGAAGTACACCGATCTGCCGTATCAACGGGCTCTGTATGTAGTTGTACCCCAAGACGGCGACCCGACCGGTTCTGCGTGCTGCGGCGGCCATACGTTCGGCATCGCCCAGCGCTACGGCCATCGGTTTTTCGCACCAGACGTGCTTCCCCGCCTCGAGCGCTGCAATGGCCATTTCAGCATGGAAAGCATTGGGCGTTGTAATCGATACTACTTCCACTTCCGGGTCCTCGACCAACGCACGCCAGTCGTCGGTCGCCTTGGCAAAGCCGAATTCCTCCGCCTTCACCCTTGCAAGGTCGGCCTCGACTTCGGCGAGATGCACCAATCGGGGGCGTGGTCCGCTGCCGAACACTGCCTTCACTCCGGTCCAGGCCAGCGCGTGGCACTTGCCCATGTAGCCGGTCCCGATAAGACCCACCCCGATAGACGTTTTCATTTGGATTCCTCGTATTCTCGTTATGCGTAATCCATTTGTTCCAGATTCGGAATAGAAATTCCATTAGCGCTCGTCGGTCGTATATCGACACTAAGTGCGACCAACGTGCTGGCTAGGCATTCGCACAATTCATGTGGCGGCTGGGCGAGGATCTTGCCGCCGGACATCCCGGGTTCGGCGCATGGGGCAGAAAAAACCGGTTCCCAAGAAAACACCCTCCGTCCTGCTATCTCTTTGGGCTACCCGGTCAGGTAGCGTTCTGCCTCCGGGTCGGTCGGCCCGGCGGGTAAACGACCACCCGGCGGTGGTTATCCCCAACCTCAAGTAGTGTCGCCCGCCTCGTCATGTCCTCGGCCATCGAGGTGGAATCACCTGGTTCTCACCTTGGTCCTCGCCAGTGGGTAGCCACGACTTTCCGCGTTTCAGGCTCTGCATGAATGGGAGTCCGGTCCATCTTCAGTTCCGGAAAGCTCCGGACCGACAGCAGGTGCCCGGCAAGGTGGGCGTCTGACACACCTCTGCGGCCCAGGATCCGGCTGTAAGCCGTCAGGACAGAGATTCGGTTTCGAATGAGCACGGCCTCCTGCAGGTCTTGGGTGATCGGCAGGACCGTCCAACAATAGCGTGTCCTCATGGCTGAAAACCATCGCGGCTGCCGGTACGGACGCGTGCATCTACGGAGCATGCCGTGGATGGACCGATTGCAGAATACGCCAACGCGAACGACACGGGGGAAGGCATTCTGCCCTCGAACTTCCGTTAGGGGATCCAACCAGTCGAAGGTCAACCGGCGGTGCTTTGAGGCAACTCCAGGTAACCGAATACAGCTCGGCGCACGCGCATGCCGAGGGAACGGACGTCAAGTTCACCCCGGCGACCTGCGTCGTCCACCAGGCCCTTGATGATCGCGACAACATCGTAGGTTGTTTCACATGACCAAGTGCGCCCGCGGAGATCACCCGAGACCAGGCACTTGGCGAGTACGTGCGCCATTCTGGACGCTAGTCCTTCTACCTCGTTGTCGGCGGGCAGCCTCGCTTCTTCGATATCGAGTAAACGAGCCAATACCGGTCGGCGCAACTGGTTGCGGACTGCGCTTTCGACAAGCCTGGCGAGACCGGCCTGTCCGAGCGGGGGATCATCGTCCGGCTCGATATCGTCAAGCAGGAGGTTCATTTCCCGAGCGATCAGCGCACGGGTGATCGCGTCCTTGTTGGGAAAGTATTGGTATAACGATCCGATGCTGACGCCTGCCCGCTCGGCTATGGCATTGGTTGTATAACCTCCTAGTCCATCGACCTCCAGAATGCGAGCCGCTGCCTCGAGAATGGAGGCCACGGTTTCGGTGGAGCGGCGTTGGACCGGGCGTTTCCGGGGATCTGAACCTGATGGACTGCCGACCTTGGCCATTGTGCAATGCGAGTAGACGATGTGAGCGATTGCTCGCATCTTACCTGCAACGAACATGGATGCCAAGGACTGGTCGATGTCTGAATTCTCGATGCTACTTCCCGTGGTGAGCCAAGCGGTTCGGAGCGCAGGACTCACCCTGAAGACGCGCTTCTCCTTGGCGTCACGTCCCGCATCCAGCGAAAGCCTGCTCAAGCTCATCCAGGCGAACGATGATTCGGTGGCCCCACCACTACGTGCTGCACTCACCCGGGCGACCCCGGGCTCGCGTTGGGTGGAAGACGAGGAAGGCGGCGGCATCCTGCCGGACGGTGACTGGTGGGTTGCAGATCCGGTGGAAGGAAACGTCAACCACGTCCATGGAGGGACCCAGTGGGGTGTAACCGCCACCTTGGTCCGCGACAATATACCGGTACTGACCGTTGCCTACCTGCCCTTAGCCGACGAGACCTTTACGGCGATCAAGGGCGGAGGTGCCTATCGCGATCGCACCCGGCTCGCCGTTTCGTCGAAAAACGACCTTGCTGCCGCTCTCTTGTCGACTGGACAAGCTAAACCGGGGGAGGATGTTAGCACGTATCGGCTCATCGGACGGTCGGTCGAAGCCATGCTGTCGGACGCCTTGTTGGTTCGGATGGCGGTGCCTGCCACCTTTGAGCTAGTCGAGGTTGCCGCGGGGCGAATGGACGGTTTCTGGCAGCATAGCCAGGTCCATACGGGCTTGCTGAGCGGCGCCTTGTTGGTTGCCGAAGCAGGTGGGGTGGTCACCGACACCAGAGGCAATCCCTGGACCTTGGGCAGCCCCGACTTCCTGGCGACTTCCCCGGGCATCCACGCCGATACCGTACGAACTCTGTCGAAAATCCATAAAGGAACAAGCATATGACGAAAATTGCGTTAATCGGCGGCGGCCGGGTGGCCGTGACCCTCGCTTCGGGATTCAAGGGCGCCGGTCACGAGCTCGGGATAGGCGTGCGCAACCCCGATGGTTGGTCTTCCAAGTTCGGCGATCTTAAGCTTAGTGCGTCCCGTATACCGGATGTGGCAGCTTGGGCGGACGTGGTTATTAATGCGACCCCCGGCGATGTTAGTCTCGAGGTATTGAGCTCGATCGAGAGGGAACTCGGCGGAAAGATACTGATCGACGTCGCCAATGCGACCCGCCGTGGCGCCGATGGGCTGCCCGCGGGGTTGTTGTATGCCGGGGTCAGCCTTGCGGAGGCGCTCCAGCAGGCACTGCCCGACACTCTCGTCGTCAAGACACTCAACACCATGTTATTTTCGGTCATGACCCGACCCGGGTCACTGGGCATACCTCCCAGTGTCTTTATCTCGGGCGATGATCACGGAGCCAAGAAGGTAGCAAGGGGCCTGCTCGGGGATATCGGGTGGCACGGGGAGTGGATGCACGACCTCGGCGACCTCTCGAGTGCCCGTGGTACCGAAGCGATGATCCTCTTGGTCCCATACATCTTCAAGACATATGGGCCTACCCCGTTTGCTATCTCGATCGCGAGGTAGATAAGCGCAGACCCGTTACCGGATGTCGGACAAGCCGGAACCCTTAGGCACACAAGCTGCGGTGCAGCCGCGGCTGATCGGCTTATCGTGTTGCGGTGTGCCGGCCGATACCCAGGTTCCGGGGTGCTCGCGGTGCGGCGCGCGACGGCTACCTCGGCATCGACCCAAGTCGCTCGATTGCCGGATGTCCGGACCGGGCACCCCGTTCGATTCCATCGGGAAGTCGGTGCCGACTTCCCGCGCGGTGGGTAGTAGCGCGTCACCTCGAGCGGTAGGTCAGGCGACAGGCCCTAGACCCCCGAGGCTCATGTATTTCATGGAGAGGTAGTCGTCCAATCCATGTATGGAGCCCTCGCGCCCCATGCCACTTTCCTTGACCCCTCCGAACGGTGCCACCTCGCTGGTGATGATGCCCTCGTTTATGCCGACCATGCCGAATTCGAGCGCGGCCGATACTCGGAAGGTACGTGCGAGGTCTCGCGTGTAGAAATAGGCAGCCAGGCCGAACTCGGTGTTGTTGGCGGCGGCGATCACTTCGCTTTCGCTCGTGAAACGGAACAAGGCGGAAAGCGGTCCGAATGTCTCTTCGGTCGCCAAGGCCATGTTCGGGGTTGCATCGGCGATGACGGTCGGCTCATAGAAGGACATCCCCAAGGGGTGACGTCTACCGCCGGCGAGCAATCGTCCACCGTTCGCTATTGCGTCCGCCACGTGTTCCTCCACCTTCTGGACGGCGGCTTGATTGATCAACGGTCCTTGTTCCACACCGGCATCGAAGCCGTTGCCGACCTTTAGTGCCTTCACGCGGGACGTGAACTTCTCGGCGAATTCGTCGTAGATCGTGTCATGGACGTAGAAGCGGTTCGTGCATACGCAAGTCTGCCCCGAATTACGATACTTTGCCGCAATGGCTCCGTCGACCGCCCTGTCAAGATCTGCATCTTCGAAGACGATGAAGGGAGCGTTGCCCCCAAGCTCCATCGACAATCTTTTCATTGTCTTCGATGACTGTTCGTAAAGCAACTTTCCCACACGTGTCGAACCCGTGAACGTAAGCTTGCGTACCAACGGGTTGGAGGTTATCTCGGCGCCGATCTCTGAAGCGGAACCGGTAATCACGTTGACGACGCCCGGGGGAATTCCAGCTTTCTGGGCCAGAAGGCCCCAGACGATACCGCAATAAGGGGTGAACTCCGCCGGCTTGAGTACGAAGGTGCAACCTGCCGCAAGTGCGGGGGCGAGCTTCCGCGCCGCCATCGATAGCGGGAAGTTCCACGGGGTAATGGCCGCGACAACCCCTACCGGTTCGCGGGCTACCAAGATGCGGCGGTCCTTCCAGGGAGAGGGTATAATCTCGCCGTTGATGCGGCGTGCCTCTTCCGCAAACCAGCGGACGTATGCCGCGCTTATCCCGACCTCGGCGCGAGCTTCGGAGAGTGACTTGCCTTGCTCGAGAGTCAGCAGGCGCGCCAGTGCTTCCGTGTTCTGCTTTATCAACTCGGCGAGGTTCAACAGCAACTCGGCCCGCCGGGACGCCGTAGTCCCTGCCCAGTCCGGAAACGCGGCATGTGCCGCGTTGATCGCCCTCCTTGTTTCGGCACGGCCGGCATTGGGTACGTTGCCGATCACTGTGCCCGTGGCGGGGTCCGTGACGTCCTTCGTGGAGCCGTCATCGGCGTCGATCCAGTCTCCTCCGATGAAAATCCGCTCCGTCAGCCAGCCGTCGCTTCGAACTGCCTCAATCATCTTACGTCTTCCTTTTGAATGAACGCATCGCTTTCACGAGCGCATTTGCTCCTTGTTGCCCTAGAAAGCCGCTTCATAGATCGCCAGCGCGTCACCCTCGGTGACGGGCGCGGGATTGTTGATCAGCAAGCGGGTTTGTTTCATCGCGTCGCGGGCCATTGTCGGCAGTGCAGTTCTTGGGATCTGAACGTCGCTGAGCCTACGAGGCACCTTCAACTCGTCGCCCAGACGCTCGAGCGCTTCGATGAAAGCCAGCGCCCGGTTCTCCGGAGCCACGCCGGCGAGTTCCGGGAACGCATCCGCGGCGATCTCCGCATAAGCGGAAGCGGCGCTCGGCAGGTTATGTCGGAGAACATGGGTCAGAAGTATCGCGTTTGACAACCCGTGCGGTACATGGAAATGGCCGCCGACCGGGTAGGCAAGCGCGTGGACTGCCGCCACCGGAGAGTTGGCGAATGCCTGCCCTGCCAGGAGCGAGCCCAGCAACATGGCGGCCCGTGCTTCTATGTCATGCCCGTCGAACACCGCCCGACGGATGTTGGATCCCAACAGCGAGAGCGCCTGCCTCGACAGACTCCTCGAGATCGGATTGTTGTTCAACGAGGCGGATGAGTACGATTCGATGGCGTGCACCATCGCGTCGATGCCAGTGGCGGCAGTGACGGCAGGTGGCAGTCCTACAGTCAGTTCCGGATCGAGGACCGCGATGTCCGGTATCAGGAGAGGGGAAACCACTCCTTTCTTCTCGAGTTGTCCGGTCGTGATGACGGCGATGGGCGTCACTTCGGAGCCGGTACCGGCGGTCGTCGGAACCAGAACCAGCGGCAGGCGCGGTCCAAGGGCGACGTTCACGCCATAAACGGCGTCCAGCCCTTCCCGGCTCCCGCCGAGAAGTGCACCGACTTTCGCCACGTCCATCGGCGACCCGCCGCCGACGGCGATCACGCCGGTAGCATCGTGCTTAGCTATGGCAGCGACCAGATCTAGGACGTTCTGTTCGGGCGGGTCCGGCTGGACCTGGTCGAAAACCAGGACGCTGGTACCAGCCGCCTCGAAAGAAGCTATCGCGGGTTCGACGAGACCCAGCGCCCGTACGCTGGGATCCGTGACGAGAACGACGCGCCCGCCGAGCGACCTTCCGACTATCTCGGAAATCCTACTGGTTGCACCGCCGCGCAAGACTATGGACGGAGTTGTATGGAATATGAAATCTTTCATTTGGCTTCCGTTTTCCTTGCTGGCGTGGCAACCACTCAGCAACCTCAGGCGGGAAAGAGTTGTCCGCGATCCATGCGCATCATATCGTTCAGGTCGTTGCCTGCGTGCTGGAGGTCGGCGCCGGACAGGATGATCGACAGCCCGAGCGGGCGTAAAGACGCGATCACTTCCGCGATCCGCTTGGACAAGGCCGGCGCGACCCCCTCGAATGGTTCGTCCAACAGCAGGATCCTCGTGCCTGTCATTCGGGCGCGGCCGATGGCGACAAGTTTCTGTTGCCCGCCGGACAATTGAAGGGCCTTGCGGTCCTTGAAGGCGCTTACTTCGGGTATCAGCGAATAGACTTGGCCGAGGCGTTCCTCCATGTCCGCTACACCCGCGGCCCACGCGGGCATCAATATGTTCTCTTCGACGGTGAGTTCGGGTATGAGGCGCCGGTCCTCGGGAGCGAAACCGAATTGGTGCCGGACACGGGAATGGGCCGGATCCCTGGTGATGTCCTGCCCGTCGAGATGTAGTGCGCCCGCGTCCAAGGGCAGCAATCCCATGATCGCCCGCATCAGCGTGGTCTTGCCTGCGCCGTTCCGCCCGACGATCCCCACCATCGAACCCGAGGCGACCCGTAGCGAGACATCCCTCAGTATCCCCACCTTTCGGATAGAAACGTCGATTGACCTTACCTCAAGCATGGATCGCCCCCAGTCCGGAGTGCGAACGATCCTCTCCGATGATCAACTGGCGGACTTCGCTATCGGCGAGAACGACCGGTGGCGTCCCGTCAGCAAGAACCCTACCGTCGAAAAATGCCAGCACCCGGTCGGAATACCGACGTACGATCTCCATGTCGTGCTCGACGAACAGTATGGTGACGCCTGCAGCCCGGGTGACATCCATAACCCTGTCCATCACCGCGAACTTCTCCTCGCTCGCGACGCCGCTCGTCGGCTCGTCGAGGAACAGCACCTTGGGCTTCCCTATCAAGGCAACCGCTATGTCCAGGAGTTTACGCACGCCTTCGGGTAATGTTCCAGCGACGGCATCCGAGAAAGGTTCTAGTCCGAAATCATGCAACGTGATCCTTGCGGCTCGTTCCAAGCTGTCGTCGTGACGGACAGAAAACCCCTTTCGTCCGGCACTGCCACTTGCGCTGATCGCGAGTGCGAGGTTTTCCAACGAGGTCAGCGAGTTGAACAACTGCGGAATCTGGAACGACCGTGCGACACCTCTCCTCGTGACATCGCGTGGTGCCAGACCGGTGATGTCTTCGCCGTCCAGCAGGACAGACCCCTCGTCCGGTCTGAGGTAACCCGTGATCATGTTGATGAACGTCGTCTTGCCGGCGCCGTTGGTGCCGATCAGGCCCGATATCGTTCCAGCCATTATGCTGACGTTGACATCGTTTGCGGCGGTGATGGCACCGAAACGCTTGCTCAGGTGGTTGGCTTCGATGATTGCCGTCATGGCTGGTCTCCGGCTGCCGGTACTAGCTTGGCCCGCCGCTTGGGCTTCAATCCGGCAAGGCCATCGGGGAGGAAGAGGATCATCGCGAGGATGATGGTGCCCAGTACGAGCTGCCAGGTATTGGGTGCGTACTGGTATGCCAGGGTACGGATGAATTCGAGTACCAGCGCGGCGATGAAGGGGGTAAACAGGTTGCCCGTTCCGGCCAGCACCGCGATCACGACGAATTCACCCGAGGTCGCCCAGAACGCCATTTCGGGATCGACATGGGCGACTATGATCCCGCTCATGGCTCCCGCCAACGCCGCTAGCAGGGCGGCGAGGACATAGGCTATGTGTATCGAGCGGGCGGCCGAGGCGCCGAGGTACTCGATGCGGATCTCGTTGTCCCGGATGCCGGGCAACAGGCGGCCGACACTGGTCTTGTTGAACAGGTGGACGCCGATCAGACTGGCAGCGGCGATCGAAGTCAGCAGCATCAGCCCGTTCAGGCGGCTCGCGCCGCTCAAAGACAGGCCGAAGAAGGTGACGTCCCTGATGTTGAATCCGTCCGTACCACCAAGGTCGACTGATTTCACCAACAGTCCGTAGAGCAGCATGGATAGGGCAAGCGTCAGCATCGCGAAAAAGATGCTCCTATATCTTGCAAGCAGGAACCCGACCACGGTTGCGGCGACTGCGGCCGCAACGACCGGTACGATCAAGAGCAACGCGGCCTCGTGGATATTCCAGAAGTTGACCATCAAACCGACGGCATATCCGCCGATCGCGAAGTAGAGGCCCTGTCCGAAGGACACGAGGCCACCACGCATGAGGAGAACGAGGCCCAAGACAGCGAGCCCCTTTGCCAGACCGACCGAAATAACGAAGGTCCAACTGGGGGCAAGCCAACCGACAGATATGGTCAGCAGCGCGTATGCAATCACCAATGGCAGGAACGCCTGATGTCGGTTGTTCATATCTTTCGAAGCTCCACACCGGGAAACAAGCCTTGCGGGCGCACCGCGAGCACCAGCGCCATCGCCGCATAGATGCTGAAAAGCTCTACCTCGGGCCAAAAATGCACCGCGAACGATCGGGCGAAGCCAACGATCATCGCCCCGATGACGGTGCCGGGAATCGACCCCAATCCTCCGATCACGACGACCGCGAACATCATGACGACCACTTCCACCCCCATGCCGGGGACGACGGAGATGGTCGGTGCTGTGAACGCTCCGCCAAGTGCTGCCAGGATGGAACCGGTCACGAACGCCACTGTGTTCCAGCGCCCGACATCGATACCCATTGCACGCGATATCTCGGGGTCGTGGATGACGGCACGTAGCATCTTGCCCTTGGCTGTATGCTGGAGGAACCAGGTCAGCACGGCGCCTGTGATCACGGCCACTCCGACGATGAAGATGCTGTAGGTCGGATATACCAAGGGGCCGACACGCACGTTGCCGAATGCCCACATCGGGTCGGAGGCAATCCAGGGATCGACGCCCCAGATGAGCTTCGCGACGTCCTCCAGCATGAGGAAGATGGCATAGGTAACCAACAACAGCAGGGTAGGGTCCCGCCCGTTGAAGAACTGAAGGGCACCTCGCTCCACAAGCAGGCCGACTGCCGTGCCTGCCACGAGTGCCGCGGATATCATGACGACGATGCTACCGACCGGAGGAAGCCCTGCCGAGAACCAGTAGCCTAGAAAGGTTACGGACACATAGGCCCCGATGGCATAGAACGTACCATGGGCCATGTTCAGTATTTTCATTACACCGTAGATGAGCGTAAGGCCGACAGCGATCACGAAGAGCCATGCGGAATACAGTACGCCATCGACCAGGGCACCCAAGAAAGCATTCATGTTTCTACCGTCCGACGGAGATTGTCAGTTGTGCACTGTTTGGCCTTGAGGACGCCGATGCGGTGCACCCGGACCGCATCGGCTGCCACCTACTTCAATCCGTTCTGGATCCAGTCATGGCTGTCGACGCCGTCGGGCGGGTTCACCCTTTCAGGCGCGTAACGCACGATGTCCACGAGTGTTAGTTCGCCGTCGACGGTCTTGGTCCGTCCATAGACCATTTCCTGCACCGCCTGGTGCCCGTTGCCGAGTGACATCTTCACCTCGCCCGACGGACCCGTGAAAGTCATTCCCCTCAGCGCGTCGGCGATTTCTTCGGTGCTCGGCGCCTTGCCCGCGTCTCCGGCCTGGGCGTTCTCGTAGGCGAGCTTGGCGGCCAGCAGTACTTGGATCATGTGGTAGGACGGGTAGCTTGGGTCCGAACCGGATACTTCCGAGTAGGCGGACTTGAACCAGTCGTTGTATTCGTTGTCAGGGGAATAGACCCCGTTAGGCCCGCGCGCGCCGATGATCGTCCCGTCGGGGATCTGTTTGGCTTGTCGGTAGATCGCGGTTTCGCCGGCAGTCAGCACAACTGTCGAGGTGTTGAACAATTCGCGCGGCGCGCCTTGCAGGATCAATCCCTCGAGATCTCCCCCCCAGAAGCTCGAGTGGATTACATCGGGCTCGGATCCGAGAAGGGCCGAGATCTCCGTGTTATACTGACCCGCGCCGAGCTTCGGCATCTGTGATGTCGTCACCTGTGCTTCCGGCTTGAGGACCTTCATCGTACCTTCGAAATCGGCCCAGGCGTCCTGCCCCCACGCATAATTCTGGTTTATCCCCGCGAAGGTGTCGAAATCCTTCACCACCTCCGTGAGGTAGAGCGCCGCGCCGACACTATCCATGGTAGCGGTGGCAACGGGCCGGAAGACGTATTGATAATCCGCCTCTTCGAAAACCCGGGGGGTACCGCAATCGAAGAGCAGGGTGAGCGTCTTCAATTCCTCTGCGACAGGGGCGATCGCGAGGCAGTCGCCGGAAGACGTGTATCCGGCCACCATGTCGACTGCCTGTCGCTCCACCAGGTTGCGCAGCTCGGACACCTGCTTGGTGGTTCCCCCGGACTCATCGATGATGACGAGCTCGACTGGCCGGCCACTGAAGCCCTTCACGTCGTAGGGTGCGGGGATCTTCCCCTCGTTGACTTCGCTGGCAAATAGTTCGGCGGCTTGTTTAGCCGGTATGCCGAATGGCCCGGCGGCCGCGCCGGACAAGAAGGTTACTATCCCGATCCTGAAAGGCTTTTCCTCGGCTGCTGCCGGAAGTGCGCATGACGCGAACATCATGGCGCCCAACGGCAGAACGATTCTTAGCTTCGGCGACATCTCTCTCTCCTCCCATGACAATCAACCTCGGGCACACAAGCTCCGACCTTGACATGTCCGCTCACAATCCCGAGAATGCGTTCAACATATTGTTTGTTGTTCAGTATGCTGAACTGGGTTCAAGCTATTCTATGATCAGCTGGTACGCAAGGGTATTTATATGAACGAGATGCAGGTAAATGAACCTGAGGGCGTTGGCGTAGAGGTGCCTGCGGCGAACAGGTCCGTCCAAATCCTGGACTTCATCGCAACCTGTGAAGAACCTCCGACGGTTGTTGCCGTTGCCCGCGCACTTAACCTCGCCAAGAGCTCCACGCATGGTTTGTGCGCTACGCTGATCAAACGGGGCATCATCGAGAAGCGCGGACAGGGATTGGTCATCGCCGGGCACGTGATGTTGTGGGCGAATTCATTCATGGCCCGCTCCGACATGGCCGCCGAGTTCCTGCGCCTGGTGGAAGAAACGCCGGAGTTGAGGATGCAGAACGTTACCCTTACGATCCGGGATGGTGCCGACGTGGTTTACATCGCGTCGCGACATGGCGGCGAGTCTACCGGACTGGTCTACCGCGTGGGCCACCGCGCGCCTGCTGCGTTCTCTGCCGCCGGCAAGGCGATGCTGAGCACCTTGTCGGACTACGACCTGCAAGAGCTCTACCGCGACGGCTTTCCCGCTCCGCTTACCCCGCATTCCGTGAAGACGGTCGAGGCGCTGGTCCGCGAAGTGGAAGAGATACGGGCACTGGGATATTCGCGGTCCATTGGGCAGGTGGCGGAGCAACTCTCGTGTGTCGGCGCAGCGGTCTTCGACTTCACCGGCAAGCGGGCGGTCGGCGGAATGTCGCTCAGTGTACCCACACCGTTGATGACGGAGGAAAAGGGTAGGGAACTTTCCGAACGACTGCTGAGAAATGCCTCTCTGCTGTCGCATCGGTTGGGGTTCCATTTGCCCTACATCGTCAAGTAGCAACCGACTGGCGGAGCTATCTACTTGGCTACCCATCTCCAAAGCCATCCGTTTCCATACTCCCCGGCGGCAAAAACGGACTCATTGTCGAGCCAGCTTGGAGTAGGACAGGAGCGCCGCTTCCATGATCTCGATATCCTGCCGGACGGATCCGCCACTCACACCCAAGGCGCCGACGATCTTTACGGTGCTGCGTACCGGGGCGCCGCCACCGAATACCACGACCTTGAGGGAATGGCTGTGCTGGATGCCGTAGAGCTCGGCGCCTGGCTGGGAAAGCGTCCCGAGGGTAGCCGTGTCGTTGGCGAACATGCAGGCGGTGAAAGCCTTGTTCACCGCCAACTCCACCGAACCCGCCATAGCGCCGTCCTGCCTGGCGAAGCCGACCAAAGTACCTCCGGCGTCGACGACCGCGACCGAGCAAGTCACCTCGAGGGTTGTCGCCGTGACAAAGGCGGCTTCAATCAGCTGCATGGCATCGGTGAGACGAAGGCCGGGAAGCATTGTAGTCATGATGTGTGTCCCTTCGGTTTGTCGGTGCCGGTGCGATCTCGTGCGGCTCCGGGAATTGACAGGTCCGCCGACACGGGCTGTTGGGGTAGATGACCCATCAGTCCAGGTCGAAGCACGCCTGCCTTGCGCACCGGCAGGATGCGCCCCGGGGGGCATCCTGCCAGGTTGTCGTCACGATGGTGGTCCCGCCGTCTGCCTTACCCTGTCGCGGCAGGCCTTGACGGGCCGAACCGAACATCGCTTGACAGGAGTTCCGCAGCGCCCGGTATCGGGTGCCGCTATTTGCCTGCCGTGCGCTGGCGGGACGGAAGGAGGAAAGGTGAAAGGATGAGCTTCGCAAGTGCGACGGCCGCCAGGATCCAGATTGGGATGGCGAAAGCGCCGGTGCTGTCGCGCAGGACACCGAGCAGTAGAGGACCGATCGCGCCCGTGAAGTAACCGAATCCCAATACGAAGGCGGACCAGGCATTTGCCTCGTCGGAGTCCCTCGCGTTGTCGAGCGGCAGTATCATGCCCAGCGTGAATGAGCCTCCTATTCCGAAAGCTGTCACGGGAATAAACAGGAAGGGCAGGGCGTTCGGCGCTACGGCGATCGCTGCGGTACCCACCGAGGCCAAACCCGCGAACAGGGCGATAGGTAGGCGCCGGTCAACGTTGCGACTGATCAGTCCGGCGAGGGGATTGGCTACCATGAAGGCGGCGGTGAAGCTCGCAAGCAAGAAGCCCCCCGTGGCAACGCTCATCCCGTACTCCTGGAACATGGGTGCCGTCCAAGATACGAACGCGAAGAACAGGATGTTGTTGAGCGAGAAGTATGCGGCTAGCAACCACGCCTTGGGATCGGCGAAAGGCAGTCGGCGCCCTGGGGTAGCGGGAACTACGGTGCCGCGGAGGTCGGCTCCCCGCTCCGCGCGTGCAACTATGATCCATGCAGCGATGGCCGTGAGGCACGGAAGCGCGAAGATACCTGAGCCGAACCTCCAGCCTCCACCCATATCGGCCAGCGGAACTGTAAGACCTGCCGCCAATGTGCTGCCTAAACCGAGTGACATCGCATACACGCCCATCAGGATCGCCGACTGCCTCGGATAGCTCTTCTTTGCAAAACCCGGGATCAGAGCGCCCGCAACCGCGATGCCCGCGCCTACCCCGACGGTCGTCACGAGTAGGATCTCGCTTGTCGGGGCGAAAGCCCTCACCGCGGTAGCGGCCATCAAGAGCCAAAGAGCCATCAGGATCACACGGTCCCGTCCGAACCTCCTGGCGAGCCAGGGGGTAGGGAACGCGAGCAAACCCATCAGCATGGCCGGTATCGCGGTGAGCAACGAAGCCTGTCCGTTGGACATGCCGAACTCTTGCCGAATACGGGGCAGCAACGGTCCTATCGATACGATCTCCGGCCGCAGCTGGATCGCCACCAGCACGATTACGGCGATGGTTGCGGCAAGGGACAAGGGTGCGAGGTCATCGGAGTTGTCATTGACCGCCGTCCCGGGCGCTACCCGTCCATGGGCCACGAAGCTCGATCGACGAAAAGGTCGGAGCGGAATCATCTGCATTTCAGATTCTCTTGTGGTGTAAGGTCCTGCAGCTTTCCCTTCGGACCGGGTCGGGTCTTCGGGCCGACTACCCGGTCCTGCGGATCAATGCTGCAGGTGCTTGCGCGTGTGATCAGGCGGCTCTGACGGCGGCCATCAAGAGTAGAGCCGCTTCGCTGGAGGACTGGGGATTCTGCCCGGTGATAAGCAATCCGTCCTGCACGTTGTACGATGTCCAGTCGGCGCCCTTGGAGTAGTCGCCGCCATTCTGCTTCAGCATGTCTTCCACGAGGAAGGGAACCACATCGGTCAGTCCGACTGCATCTTCTTCGGTGTTGGCGAAGCCCGTCACCTTCTTTCCACGCACTAGGGGTGAACCGTCGGCGTCCTTGACGTGACGGAGCACACCGGGCGCGTGGCACACGAGTGCGACCGGCTTGCCGGCACGATACGTGGTCTCGATCAGGGAAATGGAGTTCTCGTCTTCGGCAAGGTCCCAAAGCGGACCGTGGCCGCCGGGATAGAAGACGGCGTCGTAGTCCGTGTGGGACACATCGGAAAGTTTCGCTGTGTTGGCCAGCACCGCTTGTGTTGCCGCATCCGAATGGAACCGACGCGTCTCGTCGGTCTGGAAGTTCGGCTCGTCGCTCTTGGGATCGAGCGGCGGCTGGCCCCCCTTCGGCGAAGCGACGGTGATCTCAACGCCTGCTTCGAGGAACGTATAGTAGGGCGCTGCGAATTCCTCCAGCCAAAAGCCCGTCTTACGTCCGGTATTCCCGAGTTCGTCGTGTGAGGTAAGAACCATCAAGATCTTCATTTTACATGTTCCTGCATTCGATCAATGTGTCGGCGGCTAGACCGACAATTCAAAAGATGCGCGTCATGTAGACATTCAACAAATTTATCTGTCCTATGTCAGTTATTCGGCGGACATTATAATTCGATGAGATACGACCTGAACCTGCTGCCCGTATTCATGGCCTTGATGGAAGAGCGGAGTGTTACGCGTGCCGCCGAGCGGCTCGGTATGACGCAGCCGGCATTGTCCAACGCCCTCAAACGCCTACGCAGTATGTTGCACGACCCCTTGTTCATCCGTGAGCGCTACGGGATGAAGCCGACGCAAATGGCCGAGGACCTCGCCCCTGCGATCGGGGCCGCACTGGCGGGTATCGACGACCTGGTGCTCGGCCAGCAGGCTTTTGCTCCCCGGGAGGCAACCCGGCTCTTTACCATCGCACCCAACAGCTACGTCGAATTCGTGTTGGTGCCCGCGATCGTCAGTCACTTGCGTGAGCAAGCCACCGGCATAAAGTTGAGGCTCATACCCTTCGGCAACGACATCGTCGAAACCGGCGCGATGTCGGGAACGACAGACGTCGTGCTCGGGCGTATCGTCGACCCGCCGGACAACATGGTAGTGCAGCATCTGCTTGAAGACGGTCTGGCCTGCGTCGTGCGCGCCGACCATCCCGAAGTGCTCGATAGCATCTCGAAACAACAATACGAGCGCCTCAAGCATGTGAACGTCGTGCCACCCGGGCGCATGCGCGCTGGATTGTTCCAAGCTTTGGAACAGAAAAGACTGAGGCGCGACGTCGCCGTTTCCGTAACGCACTTCCTTGCCGTTCCGGAGATCATCGCCGTGACGGACTATTGCGCCACGCTTCCGCGGCTTATCTGTCGTACCTTGGGAAGAGATCCTCGATTGAAGGTACTTCCGGCGCCGGTAGATCTCGGCAAGTTTCCGGTCGATATGGCATGGCACGTTCGCTACCGCCACGATCCGGCCCACAGGTGGTTCCGGGCCTTGATCGGGGACGTCACGAAGACACTCGTCGAGGGACATGGTGTCGAACCTGGACTCTAGCCAGGGTGCTGTGCGGCGAGGAGAGGTCCAATCATCGGAACACAGTATCGCTTCGGAGGTGGCAGGGTATATACCACAATACCGGCATAAGCGCTTCCGGCGAGGCGTCGGACCTCTGCCAGGTCCGCCGGGCCAACAGGACCCTACCGGAGTACTTTTTCATGAGTACCTCGAGCTTGTGGAGCGGCGACCCATATAAGGTCGGCCGTTTGCCCCAGTCATTGTCTTCGCTTCGACCAGAGCATTGACGGCATGGCGGCTCACGTGTTTGACCGGGCGTCGCTGGATCGGCGGCGGCAGTGACGATTGACTGCCGTGGGTGAGCAGTGATCCGTCGTGGCCAGCTAAAGAACTCCGCCGTCTTCCGCTTAAGATATCCAGCCGTTGGATCTAACCCGTTAAGCGCCAAAAGCGCTGCTCCCTGCACCTGATTCAGCCTGTATTCGACAAAAATGGACGACATGGTTGACCGCGGCCAGTATGTCGATGTAGTCGAGCAGGCCCTCCTTTCCAACTGGTTCGGTGTGCTGGGCCAGTTCCCGGATGATCCCGACCATCCCGAGACGCGTATCCTCTACCGCGACAACTCCTCTTGCAAAGGTCAGGTGCGGTTGGAAGAGGTGATCACAAGATTCGGCCAGGTAGGTCGTCGCAGTGGCGCGGTACTCGGCACGGGTGCTGAACCCCATACCTTCTCTGCTCAACCTGTGCCGGCGGCGAGAACCGGATTACTCGCAGCCGGTGTGCTTCGGCTTCCACGTTTCGAGCTGACTGCCATTTGCCTGTTGCTGCGTTCGTCGGCAGTAGGCAGGCACCAGTTGCGAAACCAGCATTCCCTTGTGTAGCGCAGATACTGGAACACCATCATCGATGACCAGTTTAGGAACACCGCGGATGTTGAGTCTCCCTGCCTTGCTCAAGTGAGCTCGGACCTCGGCACCATAATGATTGCGCCGGGTTCTGTCCCGCTCAGTCATCAGGGCAACTCCAGCCCGTGCCGTGCGGCCATTAGCTGGACGTCAGGCATTGCCATATCCGGCTCGACGAGCGCCCGCACACCGAGGCCGCGCAATTCATCGGCAAAGGCCGAAACTGACCGCTCGCCCGGTCTGCGTCCGAGCCAGACGGCAAGTTCGGCCTCAATCCCTTGTGCATGCGCGCGGATAGCTGCGCGCAAGTCCGGTGAATCGGTGCTGGCTAGCACCATTGACAGATAGAACCGCATGGATTCCGCATCGAACGTAATGTCGACCAGCGCCTTGCAACAATCGCCAGCTGCCTGGTCGGCGAGCGCGCCCGCCTGCTCGTGTGAATCCGTCAGAAGCGCGGCATAGAGGTCGGACTTGCGGGGAAAATAGTAGGTGATATGCGATTGCCGCAGCCCCATATACCGGGCCAGCCGGGGCTGCGTGAGCGCTGCCGCTCCTTCTTCACGCACGATCCTTCTCGCCACTTTCAATATCTCGGAGCGGCGGTTTGCTCCGCTACTGCTATCCGCGTCTTCTCTCATGCAGATGTCACCTGTCCCATGGGGCCATCGAAGCTAAGCGCGTCGGGCTCGAACAGGTCAACAAACTGGTCAAGTCCAACTGCCTGCCCAAGATGATGAACGCCCGGCTGGAGCACGCCGGCGAGGAGAAGAATGGCCGCGCGCGCGGCAATCTGTGCCGTGAGCTTCGCCTCCTCGCCACCCTCGAAACGAGCGGTTGCAGCCTGTGCACCGTCTCGCGAGGCCGTTACAGCGATTGCCGTGCGTCGCGAACCGAACCGAAACAACATCAGCGCACGCCGAAGGAACGGTCGCAGCCAACGTGACCGTGAGAGCAGGGGGCCAATGGAGAAAAGATAGGCGCTGAGAAAATGGTTATTGAGAGTGAAGTAGGTCCGCACTCTAACACCCGGCATTATGCGCATCAAAACATGCTGGTCGGCAAACCCCAGCGGCCACGCCTTGCGCCGTCGCTGGTCGCGCGCAAAACTGAAAGTGCGCGACCGCCCCTCCGCCTGCGCCAATTCAGCAATCATCCAATCCGTCGCTTTCGTGCCATGAGAATCTCCTGCACCGAGCATGACGGCGATATTGATCTCTTGAGGAGCGCCAACCCTGTGCGCTACGGCGTGGGCCATCATATTGGTCAGTCCCGGTGCAAGGCCCACCGAGAGAAGCGCCGTTCCGCCCTGCTCCTTTGCCACTGGATCGAGGCGCTCGATAGCGTTCAGAACCCGGTCATCGGCAGAAATGTCCATATAGCGCTTCCCAGACGCCAATACGCGGCGCGGCAGTCCGTCGTCGGGCAGGTCGATACAGACCACTACTAGCTCGATTCCACTCAGGGCTGCATCCCAACTTCTACCTTCACAAGCATCGAAAAATACGCCCTCCGCGCCGACATTGGCGGCTAACCGCCTCGCCTTCTTGATGTTACGCCCGGCAACCCGGACGGCGTATCCAGAGCTTGCCAGGATCTTCGACACCCGTCCGCCGACATGGCCGTATCCCCCAACCACAAGAATATGCACGGCATCCACTCTCAAAAAACTGGTAGGTAACCAACCAACCACTCGGTTGCAAGGAGTTTTGTGCTGGATACGCCGGTAAGCGTTCGCTCGCCCCTCTTGGTGATCGATCCGAGTTGCTGTTTGCCTCCACTGGAGATCTGAGGAGGCGCCAGACCCAACTAGTTGGCGGCAACTGCGGCTCAAACCTTGGGTCGGCCAAATGGCAGCGGCAACCGCGAGCGCGGCTACCCACAGCAGGGCCGAACGTCTACGCCTTTGCGCCACCGTTCGCACCGTCTTGCCTCCTCTACCTGTAACGCATAAACCTCATGTGTGGTCCTGGTACATGAGCGAAAAGAGCGCAGTTTACCAAAGGGTCGACAGTGTCGTTGCCAATCGGGCAGGGCCTGTCGACCGACAGGGGAACCGGGCCGATCGCATGCAGGTTTAACGCCAAGATAGGCAGACTCCATCGACGCATGGAGCTTCTATTTTGACCTGCAGGTTTAGGCTTTGATTTCCAACCAGATCTTGGCTGCCTTGAACGTCGTCAGGAGAGCCCGGGCGTATTGCCGCCGGCAGCAGGCGCATCGGGGATTCGCGAACCTCGCGTCCCGCATCGGCACTCCGCATTGCTACGAATTCTGCATCACGCTAGGCTGAACGGAGCAGGTTTTGGAGATTGCTGCCGTGGGTTGGGATGTGCTTAGAAACTGGGGTGAGGATGCCTGTAGGATTGAGCCGCTACTTGGTGGCTCTGTCAATGACGTATGGAGCGTGCGCGTGAACGGCCAGATCGGAGTTGCCCGGCTTGGTAGGAGGAGCGAAGCCGATCTTGCATGGGAAACTGCACTCCTACAGCACCTCGACAAAAATGGACTGACAGTACCTGTGTCAATTCCCACCACGGACGGTCGCCTGTTCGTTGATGGCCTGGTGGTCATGAAATACATGGAGGGGGGGCCACCTGAGTCCGCAGAGGAGTGGCGGCGAGTTGCTGAGACGCTGCGGCAGTTGCACCAGTTAACGCAAGGTTGGCCGCAGCGTCCCGGATGGCGATCATCCAGCGACTTGTTACATGCTCAAACCGGAACCAAGATCGACCTTGCGGCGATGCCGCCTGAGGCAGTTGTCCGGTGCAGGGCGGCATGGGCTCGGCTTGCGGGCAAACCAACTTGCGTTGTGCATGGCAATCCTGACAATCCTGGCAATGTTCGGGTAACCGCAAACAGTGTTGCCCTTATTGACTGGGATGAAGCGCACGTCGACGTGCCGCTACTTGATTTGGTGCTCCCCCATAACGCCGCTGAACTGAGTGACAATGAGCATGACGTTGCTGCACAAGCATCAGCAGCTTGGGAGGCAGCAGTGTGCTGGAAGGATGAGTATGCAATCAGACGGCTCGCCGAAGTGCGGGCCGTCTGACACATCACTGGCCAACTTTCGCATATGGGTTTCCTAGGCTTCGCTTAGCATGGCGTATGTGTCGGACGGCGGCCATCTTCAGGATCAGGCGCAACTTTTGAAGTGCGAGCACTTGCAGGGGGGCTTGAGACTACCTGCTCGATGCGCTGTACCTGGGGAATGGCTTGGGCAATGCAGCCGGGACAAAGCAGCTGAAAGGCGTGGAGGAACACGACCTAACCCTGCAGCTTAGCGAGGGTCAGTGCATCATTGGTATTGAGCCATTCTTGGACGTGCAGTTCTGGGGCGATGGAAAGTGGGGGCAAGGGCATGATCGACCTCGTGAGGGAGAATGGCTCGCACCACGCGGTGCGAGCCTATACATCAGGCGGCGCGGGTAAGCTTTACGCCGGGGAAGTCCACCGGCACGTCAAGGGCGACGTTGACGTAGTTGGTGAAAAGGTTGAGGCAGACATGGGCTATGATCTCGACGATCTCGCCCTGGCTGAACCCTGCAGCCCCCAGCTCTTCCGATTCGCCTGCATCCACACTGCCGCGCTTGTCGACCAGCGCGAGAGCGAACTTCAGCGCTGCTGCGGTGCGCGGATTGGTAGACCGGCCGGCCTGCGCCTCGGCCATTTCCGCGGCAGTAGCACCGGCCTTCTTGCCAAGGCCGGTATGGGCAGCAAGGCAGTAGTTGCAGCTGTTGCGGTCGGCGATGGCTACGGCAATCTGCTCGCCCAGCTTTGCCCCGAGAGTGCCGCCGCCTAGGGCGGCAAACGAGCCCCACATGCTGGCCAGAGCGGCAGGCGAGTTGCCGACAGCCTTGAACATGTTGGGCACCACCCCAAAGGCGGACTTGATCTCGGCAAAGCTCTGCTCGACCGAGCCAGTTGCGTCGGTGGGGGCGATAAGGGTAATTCTGCTCATGTTTCTTCTCTTCATGCCTGGAGGGTTGAAATGTGCCGGTTCGTCGATGGCAGTCGGCGAACCGGCTTCTGTTTGGCTCAGCTAGTGACCGGCGCTGACCTTGCCGGGGAGGCTGAGGTCACCCGAAGCAACCTTGAACACGTTGTCGACGCAGAGCAGCGGCGCGTGGAGGTTCTCGTTGACCTTGAGGCCTGCCGTGACGCCGTCGAAGCTTGCGTCGGCAATACCGCTGATAAGGTCGAGCGGGATCGTCACTTCCACCGTGTTGCCGGTAAAGGTCGTGGGATACTCCGGGCTGTCGATCAGCAGCGGAACGTTTGGCCAGGTCGGCGGCACCTTAGGTGTAGCGCCTTTCGGGATGTCGTTGACCTTGAGGCCGCCCGGGCAGGCCGCGTCTTCACCCAGGATGACCCAGTGCGGGTGCCAGACATGACGGTTCACGCCGCCGTAGGCAGCGTCGTCGAAATCGGGATGGAAGGTCACGGCAAGTGCGACAATGCCCTGGTCTACTTCGAAACCGATATCACCGCTGTTGAGGCTGGTAGGCCAGACATAGGCATAGACGCTCGAGCCTTCGAACTTGCCAGTGGCGTCGGGCTTGTCGACACCCGCTTCACCGCGCACGCGCGTGGTGAAGACGGCGTCTTCGCCCTTGGTCACGATAGTGGTTTCGATGATGTCGAACGAAGCCATGACAGCTTCGGCCGGCTCGGCGTGAATGCCGGTGTCGTGGGCAATGCTCGGCGCAGCCGAAAGCGTTGCCAGCAGCGTTGCTGCCAGGAGAGGTAGGCGGGTCATAGATGAAGTCCTTTCTTCAGAAGCCTGGAGGGTTGAGGGGGTGATCCTGTGTGAACTCGGCCCAAGTGGCAGCCCGGGCTGAAGGATCGGCGATTTCGTGTTCGCGGCAGTCAACCCGCAAGTCATGCTGGCCGAAGGCTGCGTCCACGAAAGAACAGTGATGCGGTTGCGCCGCATCCGCATGCGCGTAAGGTCGGAAATAGCGGCAATTGACGCACATGCGTTGAATGGGGATGACACCCGTTTCCTGCAGATGCCGGATCATGGTGATAAGCGAAACGAGCAAATCTTGTTGCTGCCGCGGATGGAGCGCCTTGGAGGCTTGCTCAGCAACGCTTCGGGTGGCGTGCGCCGTGGCGAGCGATGTCTGACCATGTTCGGTCAGAATGACGCGAGTGGAGCGCCTATCATCGGGTGCTGTCGTCTTGAACAGCAGCCCTTTGCGTTCCAGCGCCGAAATGGAGTCGGTGGCAGAAGGCTGTGACACGCCTAGCTGGAGAGCGACATCGCGTACGCTCATGCCATTGGGCCTGCCTTCAAGCACCGCCATTATCGCGAACTGCGTTGGGTTTACGCCTGCGGCCCGAGCGCTGACCCAGTCGTCGGTACGAAGCGCAGCCGCGACCCGTTGCAGACCTTCGTGGATGCGCAGGGGTAGCGACTTGGGGACACTTGGCGTTTCCATAAACTCTTCATATAGGAGTCCTATGCAAATGCAAGTTGTTTTTCGAGTTGCTGCTAGTCGATGTTGTCCCTGGGGTAACTACCGCGAGTGAAACAGGTTTATCGAATAGGATGGCCGGGAATTGCTGAAATGCTGCGGAGATCCGACGGTCCGCATTCACCCCGGTCCGGTCGTAACGAGCCATTGCTAGAGCACGGGCAGCATTCGCCCCCAATTCAGATGCTGCTGCAAACGATGGCCTCGCCAACAGCGGACAGTTAGCCGGGGCTTAAAGGCTCGTGCGCCTGCCGGGACGGTCTATCGAGCGGGCCCTTGAAGGCACAGTTCGGGCAAAGGGGCGGCAGGTCGCCGCCCCCTGGAAGATATTCTGCTACGCAATGATCTTGCGCGCACGCAGATCGTCGAACACCGAAAGGAACATTTCTGCCGTGTCGACATGTTCGTGAAAGCCCAGGCGCCGGGCTTTGGATCCGTCGGCGAAAAAGTCGTAGTTCCAGCCAAAAACGGCATCGCCGAAAGCCCAGGACGACACCTCCGAATAGCTGATGTCCGCCAGTCCGTGCCGTGCCACCATGTCAGTCCACAGGGGTTCCTTGTCCGCCATGACGGTCGACAGGTTCATCGGCAGCGGCGGCGCCACATCCATTTTGAAATAGGCCGCGATCCTCGGCCACATCTCGCTCCAGCGAAACAGGTCGCCGTTGGTGATGTTGAGGGCCTGGTTGGCGCAGCCTGCCGTTGTGGCGGCCCAGACCGTTGCCCGCGCCAGCAAGCCGGCATCCGTCATTTCCAGCAGGCTGTCATAGGCGCCCGGCCTGCCCGGGAAACGAAGTGGCAGCCCGAGGCCCTTGGACATGCTGGCGTAAATGGCGATCACCATGGCAAGGTTCATCGGGTTGCCCAGCCCGAAACCGATGACCACCGATGGGCGCAGGGCCGACCAGGTCCAGGCCTTGCCGCTTTGCCGCTGCTCCAGAAACGCCTGCTGGTCGATATTGAATTCGGGCGGCATGTGATTGGCATCAGTCTCCCGCGCCGGCGTTTTGAAGGGTCCCAAATGGGCGCCATAAACCTTGTAGCCCTGCATCAGGCTTATGTGCTGCAGCTCGTTGGCTATAGACTCGATCGCGTCGACGACATTGACCAGCATCGCCAGATTAGGCGGCACCAACTCAGCCCAGTTGGGGCGATCCTGAAAGGCCGCATAAAAGATGTGCGTCACCTCGGACAGTTCGGCGAGTGCCTGATCGGTGGCATCGCGGTCGAGCAGATCGACGGCGATATAGCGGACACGTGCCGTTGAAACACCACCCCGTCGTGACAGCCCAATAATGTTCCAGTCATCCAGCGTCAGCAGATGATCGATCAGGTTGCCACCGATCACCCCGTTCGCGCCCACCACTAAGGCGGTTTTTCGTGCGTTTGCCATGCTCTGCTCCTTGTGTCCAAGATGGGCCACAGCGGAGCATCATCCATTTGCTAAGGGCGCGGCAGGCCTCTAAACGTTGGATCAGATATAAGTAATTCTTTGAGGTGAAACATTGGATGTGTTAGCTGCAATGAACGTCTTTGTCCGCGTCGCTGAATTGGGTAGCCTGTCTGCCGCGGGCCGGGATCTAAGCCTGTCGCAGCCTGCGGTAAGCCAGAAAGTCAGCGCACTCGAGCAGCATCTGGGCGTGCGGCTCATCAACCGTACGACACGCCAACTCGGGCTCACCGAGGCGGGACGAAGCTATTACGCGAGGGCCAAGCCAGTGCTCGCTGCGGTACAAGAGGCAGCCGAACTGGCAGCCGGGGGTGTCGGCCAGCTGACTGGCCGCCTCCGCATTCAGGCGCCGACCGGCTTCGGCCAGATGTATCTCGCCGATATTGCGATCGCGTTCCAGCAGAAACATCCCGTACTAACCATAGAATTGATGCTGGACGACCGCTATGTGGACCTGACCGAGCAGGGGGTCGACCTTGCAGTTCGCTTCGGCAACTTACGCTCATCTGGCCTAGTTGCCCGTCGGCTCGGCACGCTTCGCCGCATTCTGGTTGCCGCACCAGCATACATTGCCAAACACGGCATGCCGGAAACGCCCGAGCAACTGTCTTCGCATCGGCAGGTCCGGTTTAGCTGGGCCGCGACTGACGACACCATGCCGTTGACCAGTCCGGCGGGCTCGCTGCTGGTTGCAGTGCAAACCAGCTTCCTTGCCAACAATACGTTCGTGCTCACCAAGGCTTTGGTGGCAGGACTTGGCTTGGGCGGCGCGCAACTTCCCCAAATACAGGCTGAACTTGCCGCCGGCACTCTGGTTCAGATCATGCCCTCCTATCACTATGCACCGCTGGACGTGCATGCCGTATTTCCCACGTCGCACTTCGTGCCGGCCAAGGTCAGGGTATTTATCGACCACCTCAAAAGCGCTCTGTCAGACATTATCTGACGTCGGGCTCACCAGCGTGAAGGATGTTGGTTTGGGCTCAGCTTTCTGCGGGCGCCGTCTGCGTGGTCCTCAAGCAAAGGTGTCAGCTTTTTACGGCCATTGGCCAAAGCCGCCTGTCTGAAGACCAACCCAGAGGTGAAGTTGGGCAGGGACCGATTTCGACCCCATCGTCGCTCTTCCCGGCGGTGGCAAGGACATCCAGAAGCTGCCGTTAGCCCAAGCATTGTCGCCTTTAGGTACAAGGAGCGTGGCGCCCATGGTGTCTTGAACACCTACTGCCCCGTGGCACGCGCCAGTGCGCGTATTAGGAAACTGAAGGTTTCCAAAACTCTCTTGCGAAGCTGGGCAGCCTCGCCAGAGCAGCTTCAACTCGCTAGCGTCGACGTGCCTCCACGTCACGGTGGGGACGATTGCCACAGCCGCAGGTGGCGAGATGTTGTGATTGATCCTTAGCTCCTGAACGTCTCGCGCCCGGCTTTCGCGACTACCAGGAGCTCGCGCCTTTGCTGAAGGGTTCCACTTCATAACGAATAGCGCTCTCACGAGCGGCGGTAGAACTTGCACGAACATGATAGCTTTTCCACGGTCACCGCCTCCGGAAGGCAAGTAGGACGACTGCAGCTTCGTTTAGGCTTGGTGACGCGAGGTCAGATCGGTTTCGACACAACCTCGGCTAGGAAATCATCAAGGCCGCAGATCCCTTTCTATACTCGTGCGGGACCGTCATCCAAATCCCAGCGGCTGGCGGTAGGAATACCTGTAAGCTCCAGCGGCGCCGAAACATCGCTGTCTCAGTCGACGACAAGCACCAGTCTATTGATGAACTCCCAAAGGTCTGCGGACGTGCGCACGGATACATGCAAATCGGCCAACAAGGATCGTCCGTGATCAAGAGCGGCGTCAAGATTTTCAGCTGGCTCCCGAGGCCGCTCACTCATCAACATGACTTATACGCGGAGATCATGCAGCCGGAGATAATTCGAAGGTTGCTCCCCGCCTGGTGATCGACTTATGAGCCGGAAGGACACGGCCCGTTCCCTGTGGTTATGATAGCTCATGGCTCAGTGCCTGCCTGGCAGCTGTAGTTTCATGACACCGGCTTATGTGATGGCACCTGACGTTTCGACCTTCGGACCGTTTCAGTCCTGCAAGAGCAATCTCGCCAGATGCGTGGCGATCAGATCCGCTACCCCGCGGACGGAAGGCAGTTGCCCTCGGCGGTGCGGCAGCAGCATGGATGTTTGCACCGAGCCGGCCGTCCACTCCGGGAGCAGGCGAACCAGTTGGCTTTGCTTCAGCGCGGTCCGACAGATCGAGCTTGGTAGGCGAACGATGCCGAGGTTCGCGCTCGCTGCGGCTAAGAGTGTACTGCTCTCGTTGGCAAAGAACACGGGCGCTGGATGGCATATCGCCTGCCTTCCATCCTGATGCTGCAGTAGCCAGTCCGTTCCGCCAAGTCCGGAATCTATCGCAGGCCAATCTGTGAGATCTTCCGGATCGTTCGGCATGCCCGCCTGTGTCACATGCCCGGGCGAAGCAACCACCCAAAAGTCCTCACGTCCCAGATTACGCTGCACCAGTTCGGAGTCGGACAGCCTCGTGACGTGGTCGCGAATGGCGATATCGTAGCCCTCTCGCACGATATCAACAAAACGGTCCGACGCCTCGAGCGCAATGCGGACTTCTGGATAGGCTCGTGCAATGTCGGGCAGGATGGCCGCCAGCAGGTGTTGGCTGGTGGGGACGGAGGCGGTGATTCGTACAAGGCCGCTTGGTTCGGCAAGCTTGCCTAGGATCACCGCTTCGGCAGCCTCAGCCTCGATCAGCATGGCAGCGGCGTGCCGGAGCACTTCACGTCCGACTTCCGTGATCGCGAAGCTTCTTGAGGTGCGCTGGATCAGCCTTACGCCAGCCGTCTGTTCAAGCTTGGCAATACGCTTGCTGAGCGTCTGCTTGGGAACACCCAGGAGCCGAGCGGCAGCAGTAAAGCCGCCGGCTTCGGCCACTGCAGCGAACAGTTGGAGATCATTGAGGTTGAGCACATCGTCTCCATGTGTGGACGAAAAGGTGCATCATTATTGTCTTTTGCGTGTTTGTCCACGTCTCTATCCTGTGCCCCGATCTGTACTCAGGAGAACACTATGAAGCATCAAGACCGGAGCGGTGCCATGACCGGCCCCACACACGAAGCCGGCATCGCCAAGACGATCTCGACTTCTAGGCAAGTGTCGGCGTGCGATGCACGTCCTCTGTCGAAGACGGACCCGGACGCAACACTCCTATGGCCAAATGACCCTGCACAGGAACCAACATCATGACTACTTCAGCCATGGACGAAGGCCACTTCGTCGTCCGACGGGCCACCGCCCGTGACTGGTGGGGCCTCGCTATTCTTACACTGCCGTGCCTTCTCTACTCGATGGACTTGACCGTCCTGAACCTTGCAGTTCCTCATCTAACGGTGGCCTTGGCGCCATCCGGCTCGCAATTGCTTTGGATCGTCGACATCTACGGTTTTGTTCTTGCCGGAGCCCTGATCACTATGGGAGCGATCGGAGACCGGATCGGCCGGCGCCGCCTCCTGCTCATCGGTGCGGCTGCGTTCGGACTGACCTCCGTGCTAGCCGCCTTCGCCCCGACGGCTTGGGTACTGATTGCTGCGCGGGCGCTCCTTGGACTGGCCGCGGCAACCTTGGCTCCTTCGACGCTGTCGCTGATCTCCAACATCTTCCGCAACGACCGCCAGCGTAGGTTCGCTATCGGCGTGTGGATGGCGAGCTTCTCGCTTGGCGGCGCCATCGGTCCGCTGATTGGCGGTGCGCTATTGGAGCATTTCTGGTGGGGCTCGGTGTTCTTGCTCTCCGTCCCGGTCATGCTGCTGCTACTGGTAGCCGGTCCCATCTTGTTGCCCGAGTACAAGGACCCGGAAAGCAGTCGTATCGATTTGTTGGGTGCGCTTTTGTCACTCACCGCAATGCTGGCCTTGGTATACGGCATCAAGCACATGGTCGTCGGCGACATCGACCCCATAAGCCTGTTGGCGCTCGCCGCCGGTTTGTTGATTGGTACGGTGTTCGTTCACCTGCAACTCAAGTCTTCGGCGCCTATGCTGGACGTACGCCTTTTCACACGAACGGCCTTTGCAGTCCCGGTGCTCATCTACTTCATCGGCTTATTCGTATCGTTCGGCACGCTGCTATTGCTCGCTCAGTACCTACAGCTTGTACTCGGCATGTCTCCCTTCGAGGCCGGCTTATGGACACTGTTCTCGGCTGCAGGATTTTTGAGCGGATCGCTTGCTGCACCAAGCGCAGCGGGGCGTTGGGGCGTATCGAAGGTGATCCCGATGAGCCTCGGCCTTGCGTTCGCCGGATTTTCGCTGCTTGCGTGGAGCGTATTGGCTGGCGCGTTTACCCTGGTTTTGGCCGCTGCCTTCCTGATGGCGCTTGGAGTTGGACCAGTGCTGACGCTGTCCACTGACCTGATTGTCGGCGCCGTACCACCGGAGCGCGCTGGCTCCGCCGCTGCCATCGCTGAGACCAGCTCTGAACTTGGTGGTGCGCTGGGCATAGCAATCATGGGTAGCCTCGCCATAGCGGTCTATCGTCGCGAAATAGCGCTAAGTCTTGATGCCTCCGTGCCATCCGAGATCCGCACCATGGTTGCGGATAACCTTGCCGCCGCGAACCAGGCGCTGTCGGTAACGGGTGACACCGGAATGGCAAGGCTCGCATCAGCCGCGACAGCCGCCTTCAATGCTGGCTTCGCCGCCCAAGCCGGAATCTGCGCAGGTGTGGTGCTGATGGCTTTGCTTTCCTCTCTGGCGCTTAGGCGATCGAGGCGGTGAAATAGGTGGGCCACTGACGCGCCCCATTCCGAAGACCAGGTGGGAGCGACCGGTGTTCGACCTGTCCCTGACTGGCTTTGCCAGCCTGCGGCTTTACATCGAGGAACTGCTTGGACGAGAAGTCGATCTCGGCGAGTGGTCGACGCTCCGCGAGGGGATCAAGGACGACGTCCGGAAGGACGCCATCAGGGTCTTCCAGTGCTGCTCCTTTCGGCAACTGGGTTGACCCAAGGGGATCCTTGTCAGGCACGAACCCGAAGCGGACCCAAGCGTAGCATCCGATGTCCCTCTGCCTCCACATCAATCAGGTTGATGCCGAGCCGCTCCGCCGAATCCACCAGATCCGCCATGAGAAGCCGACCCATAGGCTTCGTACATTTGGGTGTTACCACTCCTGTTCTGCTTCGCCCAAGGCGGCGAGAACCGGATCGCGTTCGTGTCGACAAACCGAGACCGATCGAACCCGTCGCCGCTACCCCAGTTGGCCATGCGAATGCTCCTTGTGAAGGAACATGGTCGCTGGCGGCGAATCGCACAACGCCGCAGCAGGTTATGTCACCTGATCCTGAGCGTGCGTATCGCAATGGGCTAAGTAAACTTGATCATGGACTCCACCGGCGTCCGTTCCCTTCATCAAAGCTGTTCAGCGAAGAACGAGAGCACGGCTTCACGCAGCGGGCGGTTTCCTGGTGGCCCACGCCAGCTTCCGAGATGAGGGTAAGCAGGGCTGGCGTATCACTGTAGGCAACAGCAAGTTCACCCCAGGCCCGGTCTACTGCAAGGGGAGGCGTGAGGCTATCAGCCGTTCCAATGCAGACTAGCTGAGGTCGAGGGGCAATCAGTGCCGCGATAGATCCAGCATCAGCCTCATTGAGCAGTCCCGGCACCATCATGTAGATGCCGTGCCGATCATGGGCGCCAAGTTCGATCATGGTCCTCTGGTCAGCAAAGCAGCAGAGGTGAGCAACGGCCTTTATGCGGTCATCCAGAGCCGCATGAAAATAGCTCAGGGTCGAGCCCATCGAAATGCCAAGAGCGCCGATGCGCGTTGGATCTACATCTGGTCGGCTGCTGAGATAGGACAGTGCCGCGGCTTCCTCGCACAGCAACTGGCCAAACAAAGACTTGCCGTACCAAAGCAGCGCCTTAGAAGCGGAGCTTTCCGAAACAGTGGACCGTTTGCCGAAACAAGGCATATCGATGCAGAAAGCGACATAGCCGGCACGCGCCAATGCAGGGCCGGGTGGATCAAGCAGGTATTCTCGCCCATGAACAAGCTCGTCCGCCCCGATGTGGTACTTGCCTCCATGGGAGTGCGCGTAAAGGATAGCTGGAAGTGGGCCTGTCGCCTTGTTGGGCCGCGTGAGCACACCACGAACCTGTTCCGAGCCCAGCTGGAACAGAAGATCTTCCTGCACATAATCTTCCGCATCGACCTGGGTGCTAGTGAGCAGCTCTATCGCTGGCTCGCTCCAGCCAAGCAGTTGTACCAATCGTTGTCTTGTCAAAGGCATGCGATGATCTCATGATATTCTGGTAAAGCAAGTCTTGGATCATACCTCAGCCTAGACTGACCTTGCTATTGGAGCGAGCATGGGGGGATGCACAGTGCCGACAAGTTTTCCCTAGGCGACTTGTACTTTCACATGATGCTGGGACACTAACGACGGCCGATCTCGATCCCATGTCGGTCCTTCCCTCACCTTGATCTATATTCCGAGGCTGCCGCCGCTGCGCAGCCGGCATACCACTGCACATCCATCAGATTGCCCGCTACCCGCGTAATAGAGCGATCGGTGCTGCAGACCAAGTACTCTGTCTTCGAACGCGACGCGCAGGAGTTATTTCCGACGCTCCGATAAATCGGCACGGGCTCTGTGCCATACTCATCGCTTGGCTGTGGTTTCCTGACGGAGCTGCAAAGCCAGCCCGAATACGAGGAGGGTGACACGCGCAATCGCCTGGACCGGCGCTGGTAACGAGGCAATGTCGAAAAGGATACGGAGGCTGTCCGGCAACTGCAGGACCTGGCTGCACGAAAAGGTATCATCGTGGCGCAGTCGACCCAAACTCGGCTGCTGGCCCAAGGGGAGGACATAGTTCCGATCCCCGGGACGCGCAACCGGATGCGCCATGGAAAATATTGGGGCTACTGATGTGACCTTGGATGAATCTGATCTGGTACGAGTCAAAGAAGTCCTGCCGAACGGAACCTTCGGCGATTTCCATAAGTCGATGCGCCACAGTGGGTCTGACTAGACCGGCGGTGAGCTGCAAGCAGGAAGGTGGCAGCGGGGTCTTAGGCTGCCCCCTCGGGTTGCGTGTCTGATGTTCACGGTGTCACTTCCAGATGCCAAAAGCTGGGCCATTTCCAAGGCTCAACTCAGGATCAGTTACTGCTGATCGGGTGCGAGGGGCACACCATGCGCTCTCAATATGGAGTTGGGAGGTTACACCTTGCATGATCAGGCCGTGGCGGAAGGCGCTTTGACCGGTCGTGGCAGGGCTGATCCAAATTGCTTCGGCACATTGGCGGATGGGCTCTTGCGAGCAACGTTTTGCGTGAGGAAGGAAACCGCCATCAAGGCCAACGCGACAACGGCCGGGAAGAAGCCGTTGTCGCCTGCGTTCAGATGAGCCGAGATTGCCAGCAGCAGATGAAACAATATGCCGGCATAGGCGAGATCGCTAAGCCAAACGGAAAAACGCGTGAGGATCGCAATCGGGGCCGCGATCTTGGCCACGATCAGCACCGTGATAAGATAGGGCGGATACCCAAACACGGCGAAGCCTTGTTCGACCATGGAACGCTGCATCAAATAGGCTATGGCACCACCCAGATAGACGAGGCATAGCAATCCCGTGCTGATCCAATAAACGATCTTGGACATGGTCATCTCAGTTCCCCATTGACTTTGCCCGTGCACGAACTCGGCACAGGAGCGGTTTCGATGCACTCTCTGGTAAGACGATCGAGCCTACCGTGTGCCGACATCGAGTTCGAAGGAACTCGGTTGAAATCTATAGGACGACCAGAATTCACCTCGCTGCTGATGAGGGCGGGTCAAAGAGCAGACATGCTGTGAACGGCTTGACGAGCAGACGGATCGGTTCGCCTGACGCATTTGGATGTGCTTAGTCGTGCTGCGAGCCGCGGAAGCAGAGCTTTCCACTGCCGTCCAGAGTTTCGTGAGATTCCAACTGGACGCAGGAACTACGGCGGGCAGCTCGAAATGGCTCAGGTGCGGAGCCGCAATGCGTCGATGGCAGCCACCTGGATAGTCTCAAGCGGACCTCGTCTTTCGGCAGCTAGTGCCTGGCTTAGTTCAGCGACGTTTTTCACCCCGAGAACCACCGTATCCACCCCATCGATGCCGAGGGCGTAGCGATAGGCAACGATGGCGGGATCTTCTCCCCAGTGGTCGCATAAATCCCGATAGGGCGCGGTGCGCTCAAAATCTCTAGCTGTGGTGGAAGCATCCGCTCGATCTAGGCTGGAGGTCAAGGCGCCCGCCTGGACCGCGCGCACGCCCATTACGCCGACTCCTACTTCAACGGCTGCAGCGATGACGTCCCTCGGACGGGGAGCCAGCCCCGTACCGTTCATTTCGCCAGGGCTGTCCAACAGATTGGCGATGGCTTGCACAGCGGCTGGCTTCGTTCCTGCCGAAAGTGCTTCTATGGTCGCTGCCGCATGGTTGATCCCCGTAATGCCCCATGAACCTATAATCCCTTCAGCTAACAGTCGCTCGAAGGCGGGCACTACAGCCTCGCGATAGAGGCTTAGGCTGGTAGATCGCTCATCCTTTGGTGGTTGCCCTGGTGGATACTCGAAGTCATCCGGTCGGATCTCGCTGTGTAGCAGGAACATGTCGACACGCTCAAGACGCATGGTCCTCAGGCTCGTCTGAAGTGACGTAAGCATGCAAGGATAAACCTCGTCCGGCGTTACGGTCCCGAGCGGGTACTTTGTCGTCACTCGCACCCCTGCTGGCAGTTTCCCTTCGAACGCTCTCCCAATCATAGCTTCGCATATACGATACCCCGGCGCCGCATCGATAAGGTCGATACCTCCGTCCACCGCCGCCCGTAGAGTTGCTACGGCCTCTTCTTCGGAGGTCCGGCCCCAAACCATACCGATGCCGCCTCCGCCCAAGGTCAATCTACTGACAGGTCCGAAGGTCCCCATAGTTCTGGTGTGCATCTCTTTATCCTTGTAAAACCTAGCCACGCCTTCGCCCCAAATCCCCGATCATCGAGTTGCTGCAGCGTGCAAACTGTGCCCGTGCGACTCTGCATGCGGGGCCAGCGCCGGCGCTAGATGATCAACGTCTCGTTCGCAAATACCGCTGCGGCTGCTCGCAGGAGTAGCTCGCTCCCACCGTAATCAACGACGATCCCGGAGGCGGAACAAATGACTGTTCTACCGCTCGGGCGCTACAATCGTGAATGCAACGTGCGTTGCGAAAATGAAAAATGAACAGGTGTGCTTGCAAAAGCGCGCGCGTCTTCCGGAGGATGTTGGTTCTACTCCGACCTGCCAATTTACCTTTGCAAGCACCGATTTCCCGGCCACTTTAGCTTCGGCAGATCGTCATCTGCCTCATGATCCAGGTCATCCTCGAGTTCGATCGTGTTCACAGCGGCAGAACTCACAATGCCTTGGATCCAAACCAATCGGTCCATCAGGTCGTAGTCGAAAAGTTAACCTTCGATGCGTGCTCGCTGGGCACCGGTCAACGAAATTGCGGAGTCGGTCGCCCCTCCATTCGGGAATGCCTCTACGACCTTTTGGCGCGACGCACGACATTAGCGAATCTCATGGCACCCATTGAGCTGTTCTCGCGGAGGAACTTGCCTTCCCTGGCGATGTAAACCCCGGACGCAGAAGACAGGAGTATCTTCGTTCAGGCGGCCTTGCCCTGCACAATTCCGTCCAGTTCTGCGATTACGGCGTCGATATCATGGCCGCCACCCTGGGCTACCTCCTCACGTCCGGCTACGAGTTTGAGGATCTGGGCACCTCCGTTGGCGAGATAGAACTCCATAGCTCTCACCATGACCCAGCTTCGGCTGCGCTCCTAGGCGCGGCAATCTTTTCAATGTGGGCGAGAAGCTCGCAGGCGCGAGCGCTCACGTCGTCGCGTATAAGGCTGGAGACTGTCGGGCGCGACCAAGCGCGGCCAGGACGGCGGAAGGCCGCTTTCGCTTGGCAGTCATTAGCAACATTTTTCTGCCTTCCCCGTTGCACTATCTGTTTCCCCCGTACCGGAGAGAGTAAATTGGCCAAGGAAAAGACCCTCAGCGACGCGTTCTATGAAGCACTCAAGGACGTGTACTTTGCTGAAAAAGCATCTGTTCGTGCACTGAAAAAGTCTGCAAAGGCTGCTGAAAATCCCGAGCTGCAGCAGGCTTTCCAAACTCACATGGAAGAGAGTGCTACTCAGGTGGAACGCCTGGAGCAGGTCTTTGAGATCTTTGGTAAAGCCGCTCGCAGCAAAACCTGTGAAGCTATCCAGGGGCTGACAGCCGAACTGGAGGAGCATCTGGAAGACTTCGCCGGCACTGAAGCAGCTGACGCGGTGCTTATTGGCAGCGCTCAAGCGATGGAACATTATGAGATTGCTCGCTATGGCATGCTCAAGACCTGGGCCACGCAGTTGGGTCTTGCCGACGCGGCTGAGCTGCTCGACCTCACGTTGCAGGAAGAGAAGAAAACAGATCAGTTGCTGACCGAGATTGCGGAGGCTGCAGCCAACAGGCAAGCCGCGGAATAACCATGTATCCGCAGCCGTCAGTACGACGGGCCGCAAGCGCCTTCTAGCGCACTGGAATGTTCCAGTGCGCCACTCGTTTGCTGGTTGTCCTTCTCAGGAGCTTTTCTCACCGGCGCGGCGTTTACCTCGTCCAGTATAGGTGAGAGCTCTCACCAACACCGACAGTGTAGCGCGTCGCGCTCCTTGCTTGAAAGCCCTACGTGCATGGCGAAATCAGGAGGCCTACGCTGCAGTGCTTATCGCGGTCTGAGTTTCGACCTCGGCATTCACCCGGTTGCGACCCGTCGCTTTCGCAACGTACAGCGCGCGGTCTGCCCTTTCGACGACCTCGGCGATGTCTCCATTCATACGGCTAGCTAAGGTGACTCCGACAGAGGCCGTGAGATGGACTGTCCTGTCGTTTGGTACTTCCATAACGTCGCGGCAGATCTGTTCCCGAATTCGCTCCCCCAGCTGGATGGCGGTGTCTAAGTCCGTCTTGCGGAGCAGAACCATGAACTTCTCACCTCCTAAGCGAGCGACCTTGTCAGTTGTACGCACCGCCACTTGGATCGCCCTTCCAACGAATTGGATGACGTCATTTCCCCGCCATGCCCGAACGTATCGTTGATGCCCTTGGACAAGTCGATCTCGATCATCAGCACGCAGATGTCCCGTTTGCAGCGCCGGAAATGATCCATGTTGTCGGCTGCAATCACAAGGAAAGCACGTCGGTCTAGAAAGTTGAGTCAGCGAGATGGTATCGGCTTGATGTTGCAAGGTGCTCATGTGCTCACCTAATGCTCTCGTGCGTTCGTCGATACGCTCCTGCTTAGTTAGACTCTCACGTTCAGATGCTTCCTTGGCAGTCGGCACAGCGGAGCACGAATCTTGAGTTCCGCACCAGAGGCCGTCAGTCGAGAACACGAAGTTCTTCGTATGACACGACGACATGCTCAGCGAAGGCGGGTCGCACCCTCAATGCTTCATAGTAACGTTTCAGCTGCGGACGTTCAGGACGAGTGATGTCGATATCAAAGTAGCGATATAGAACATGGCCGAACTGAATGTCCGCGACCGTGAACGCATCTCCTGCCAGGAAAGGTGTCAATGATAGCTGCGCTTCAGCGATGTCGAGCGTCCTGTCCAATTCTGCCACCGCTTGGTCGATTGCCAGCTTGTCCTGCTTCGAAGGTGCCGTTCGGACGACACGCCAGAAGACAGGACCAGTGAAGCCTAGCGTGACGTTGATCTTGGCCCATTCAGCCCATTGATCGACAATCGCCCGCTTCGCCGGATCAGCTGGCCAAAACTCGTCCGATCCATATTGGGATGCGAGATAGCGGACGATCGCGCCCGTCTCCCAGAGTGGTGGATTGTTGCCGTCGCGGATGACAGGAATAGTACCGTTTGGATTCATGGCCAAGAACTCTGGCGTATCATTCCCGCCGAAGCGATGGCCCACGTCGTGTCTCTCATATGGAAGCCCCAGTTCTCCGACACACCACATCAGGGCTTGCACGTTCGACGAGGTCTTTCTACCCAAGATCGTCAGGCTCATGCTCACCTCCAAGTTGCCGTTCCACTATGTACAGTAGCCTTACAGCAACGACCGGTGCTGGGCTAAAGCGTTCAATGAACACGTAACACAGGAACGCCAGTTTGAGGGCCAAGGATAGCGAAGCTTGTAGGTATCTTCTCAGATACAGAAACCATTTTGCGGTGCCGGGCATCTACCTAACAGAGACCGGGACGGACCGATCACATTCTTGCTCGACAACTCGAGCCTCGATTGATGGAGGAGCAGCAACAGGTCGTGGACGTCCGACCGGACAGGACGGCACCAGCGGAAACCATCGTCAGCAAGGGCGTCGGCCCCGAAACGGCAGCCATGAATAGCTCGGGCATGGACCAGATCCGTGCAGGAGGCCCGGGAACTGGTCGCGACGGTGTACTTCCTTGATCAAAAGGGAGCCATGTACCTGGTGCGGCCGTACAAAAACTCGCAGGCAGGAAGTGGCTTCGGGCTGATGATGAAGAGGTTCTACTTTCATATCCTACGAAACGGAAAAGTCTTCTTTGATCTAGAAGGCATGGAGTTGAAGAACTCTGCCCAGGCACACGGTAGAGCGGTAAACATGATGGCCGAGATGGCGTCCGCCGCGATTCCTCTGACAGGCGATCTGGAGGTGACTATCGCGGTCACCGACGTAGCCGAGAATGTGTTGTTCCGGACGCACCTGAGGCGCTCGGTGTCCCACTTGGTCGGGTAAAACGACAGAAAGCCACGTGACCGTCGAGCTCACGCCCAAAGCCTTGGCTATCCTCGAGACCTTGGTTTATACCCAGACCCCGTCAAGGACTGCCCATTGCCACGCCTGTTGCTTGTCGGACAGATCGTTATGCGATTGCCGGCGAATGGCTGCCCACGGCCGCGATGGTAATGGCTGCGTCATGTACATGTCGACGTGCAGACCATCTTAGCAACAGCACCAGTTCCCCGGCTTTGCGTCACCGCAGGATCATAGCAAGAATCTCCTGCCGCAACGCGTCGGATTGCCATGGGCTCCCGTGGGTTTCCCGCTTCGAATCTAGGTTCGGCCAGGTTTGGGTTGCCATCATGAGAGTGCCGTCTTCTCCCACGCAGTCCAGCAGCGCTCGCGCAACTGCTTTGCGCCACCGATCACGTAGCCAAGCTGAAACAGCGATACCTGCACGCTCTCAACACTTCCTTGCGCCAAGCACGCCCTGTGGAGCGTTGCTGCAACGTCAGCTTGGTGACAAGAGCGAAGTCTTCGGAAATGCGTGCACTCGTAAGTCTTGTGATCTCTTCGGTCGCTGCATCCGCAGATCTGATCCGGAACACAAAGACGCTGAACACCTTGGCTCATGTGGCGGGTCTCAATAACCAGATTAGCCGATGCGCTGGATTGTCGTCCGTTCCTTGCTGTTCTTGCCGCCGGGTCCGCCTAGCTTTTCTGATTTCGATATCGGCTTCATCGAGACTGCTTGGCTGCGGCTAGGGCGAGCTGCATCACGCCGGACGACGTAACCTTACCAGCGGCGGCATCGCTTCGAGGCGACCTAGCTGTTCTCTTCCTGCCGGAGTCCTCATGTCCTAGGCCACGACGGGAAGGCTTGGCCTGCACTCTGGATCGGGCTTCCGGTGCCTTGCAAGTACATTCAGTTAGCCTGCGTTGCAAACCAAACGTCCTGACATACGGCTATAGCACCTGCGTCCGGCGCCCGTTCCTCCATCAACCATGCTGCATTGATTGTCCGGGTTCGAGCGGGCGTAGGAGTTTTGATGCATGTCGCCGGGTCCGATGCGCCGACGCAGGAAATAAAACGTGACGGGCCAAGAGGGCGAACGGCGAATCCGTCGTCCTTGCGTGTCATCATGAGGGTAATCCCTATATCCGCTGTGGGGCTCCAGGGGAAAATGATGCGTCCCCCTGGGCGGAGCGCCTTCAACCATGATGCCGGAGGCGATACCACCCCCGCGTTCACGTAGATCAGATCGCAGTCGGGCAATCCCATACATGTAGCGTCCCCGGTTATGACCGTTACACCTTCGAAAGGTGCTAGGTTTTTGGTGGCACGCTGCGCCAACTCAGGGTCGATCTCGTAAGCTTGAACCTGTCCGTCCGGTAGCGCCAGCATGGATAGAATTGCCGTGTAATAACCTGCGCCTGCGCCAACCTGGATGATGGTCTCGCCGCTCTTCGGGGCAACCGCGCCGAGCCAGGCTGCATGAAGGAAAGGCTCACCATTGTTGATGCCTCTGGCTGCATCAAGCGCCACGAGCGAGTTCTGGTAAAGGTAAACAGGATTGGAACTAGGCGTCTCGGCATACCGTCGATTGACCATCACCTGCCAAGGCCCCGGGCCGACGAACGCTTCACGCCTCACCGAGTCAAATACTCGCTCGAGTCTTGCGTCATTTGAGCCGCTCGCCAGGAACATCAATTTGGCATGGAACGCACGCACCTCTTCGAGGTCATTGCCGTCTTGCATATAGTCCTCCTGCTGATGCCAATGGTCATGCAACTTCCGGCACTTGCCATAGGCTCTTGAATGGCCTGGATGGAGCTCATTTTGTCGCGCCACCTTCCAGATTTCCAGGTCTTGGACGATAGTAGACAGACTCCGAAACAGCCTCTCACTGAGGTGGTTGCATACATGCAGTTCGCATTGAACAACGAAAAACAGCGCAGACGAGCCATCGGTTCTCTTAGGGAGGGGTGCCTGATCTGAAGGCATCGCCTGGAATCCGCCACTCCTTGTCAAGAAGCTCCGGAAAGAGCCCGTCGGGTGCGCAGTCGATTTTAGAAGGGCGCCCCGGACACTGAAACAATGTTCGTTGAGATATAGGCCTTACATCCAAGACTCGTATACCGACAAACAGTGCCGAACACGTGGTCGCCGCCAAACTCGGAGGGCAGAAGGCCCCTTCCGGCAAAGAGATGATCCGGCTCAAATCCCTAGAGGCGCTTCGCGGACAGAGATTCTGGAATACCAAGGGAAGTCAGTAGGTGTGGTCCTTGTCTTGACCGTTCCAGTTGCATGAGGATTTCCAGGGTCCGCCGTATGCCAAACCAGCTGCGATCATTATGAAACAACTGCAACTGACTACCGAAAGGGGGTGGGCAGTTGACGGTCGTCGCAGTGTAGAAACCCTTGATCAGGTTTATGCATTCGGAGGAACGATTGGATAGCCATCACGAACTTGCCTTATGGGCTGCCGAGTGCGCGGAACGCGTACTCGCCCTATTCGAGGCTGAGTCACCGGGCGACTTTCGACCGCGCCAGGCGATAGAAGCAGCCAGACAGTGGCACCGGGGGGAATTAAGTGTACCGGACGCGAGGGGCCTTGCCTTTGCCTCCCATGCAGCTGCAAGGCAGACTTCTGGTCCGGCAGCGAGGGCGGCGGCTAGGGCCGCGGGTCATGCGGCTGCGACGGCCCATGTAGCCACACATGCCCCGCATGCTGCGACCTACGCCCGCAAGGCGGCGGCAGCTGCCGGGCTAGACTCGGACGCCGAGCGCCGATGGCAATCCGAACGGCTCTCAGAGGAGTTGCGGCAAGTAGTTGCCTTGTAGGGAAGTTTTGCGCGGACAGGGAGGGCTAAATACAAGCACCGGACGCAGGAACTCTAATGGTGAGCGAAACTGGAATGTGCACTGAACCATAATCTTCAAATTGAACCGTAAAGCTCGACACCTTGAACCATAAAGACCGACCAGGGCGGCGAAGGTCTGGTCGACCTCGTCGATCTGCTCTATCTGCACTTGAGAAGCTGCGCACGTTGGGATCGAGCGTCGTTTCCTATAGCTGGGACGCGTTCATCGCTCCCAGGTGATTGTAAAGCACAATTATGGCTTCGAAGTGGAGGTCCCGAGTATCTCCGGCATGACGCTCCGAGGAAGCATACTCGCCGCATTGGTCATCATTACGTTCATTGGCGCCTGGAACGCGTTTCTATGGCCGTTCCTCGCAGCCACCGGCGAGGCAACAATGACGGTTCCGGTGGGGATCACGCAGGTAAAGGATGCTTATGGCATTCAATACGCGCGAGTGATGGCGTCAGCCGTGATGGCGGCCTTGCCGGTGGCCATTCTGTACTTGTTGTTCCAGCGTCGGGTGACGCAAGCAGTCATGCTTTCGGCTGGTGTCAAGGGTTGAAGGCATAATCGACCGTCAACAAGTGAGTAGATCGATCTGGCATACTGCGAAGATCCGACGCTGCTCAGGCCGTCTACGGAACCGACTTCCATTCGCATAGGCACCTGTATTCACTTCCGTTCGTTGGCCGTCCCAGGCGCGGATGGCCGCGTGAAGCCGCGTCGAACAGTCGGCCCGAGTCTCGTACTCGGTCCACGACTTGGGGGAATTCGAAGCGACAGAGGATCCGCCCCGCTTCGGTACTCGAGGGCACTTTCGCCACATGAGGCGGCGTCGTTCCAGGGACCGAACGACCTGCCGAAGGCTTCCAGCGCCGGGTGCTAACTTCAACGGAAGAGTTACCGTTGGCAGGTCTCGGCCGCCTCTGTCCAGCGGGTAGCCATTTCTTGCCCGGGAACACCTTATGCAGGACTTTCGATCAGATCACGGTTATGGGAGCAATCAGCACAGGTGGGGATCACTTGTCCTCAAGAAGTGGTTTGACACCGTAGGTCCTATAACCGGTCTCGAGCCGCTCGCGGTCCGTGCGGTCCGGATACACCAGGTAGCTTGGAGCCCAAAGTCTGGAGACCCTTTCTACGGTCACCGCTATCACTGATCGGATCTTGTATTCGGACCCGGCTAGCAGCCCCAAGTTTTCAACGGCCTCTGGATAGCGTGGATCGTCAGCTGCCATCACAGTTGCATGGCCCTTGACCTTAAACCCGCGCTGCCGGAAGACATCCACAAAGCTGACGCATACGGGAGGCCGGGAGCGGACGTTGGCGACGCTCTTCGGGGAAGCGATATCCGCGATAATGATCCGGTCGTCGCCTTGGTAGGTGAAAATTTCTTTTGGAGACACATTGGGCACACCGTCTTCGTCGATGGTCGCCAGCCAGCAGAGCACCGAATTGTCGATGTCGGTCTTGGCCGCGGCTGTCAATCTTGCTTGTCCCATTGGTTCGCCTCCTGATGGTGTTGGCAGCGGAGGGTGAGCCTGAGGTCACCACGCAGTGGCAACGGCGCCAGCTTATTCGGACCTGGAGCGGTTAGGGCTCAAGGCGAGGTGATCGACGCTGGACTTAGGATTGGCGCCATCTGTTCAAGTCACGATTGAAATGTTGCCGGAGCTAACCAGCGTGCGTGGAGATAGTCAACATGATTGACCTATTTGGGCGCCGCGACAGTTGCCGTTCACCGTGACAGCGTAGCTCCGCCAGCGACCGGCTACACCCTGGCTGCCTCGGCGGGGTTAGATACTAGGCGAAGAATTCCACCCATCTGCATACCTCCGGTTGCGGGAAGCTGGCAGTGTGTCTGACCATCGTGCTCCACCCGGTATGTTGGATACGCCATCAAATTCGCACTTGTCCGCTGCGGCGGTACTGGGTGCTCAAAGGCGCGGAATTTCGGTGTGACTTGACACGTGATCCTGCGCAGGCACCTTTCCTCTCGCCTCAAGGTGGTCCGAAACACCAGAAAGACAGAGACAATCGCTAGTGCCCAGGCCAAGCTGGTCATCGTACTTAGCTCCTGCTTCGTATAACGTACGTGAGGCGAGCGGCTAGTGTCGGGTTGCCTCCGCGTTTGCTCGTGACCGCGTTTGTCTCCACGTCCTGGGCAGACGAGTTCTTCTTTTCAGAGTCTGGCATCATGGCCTCTTGTTAACTCTTGAGCTGAAATCGTGACCATTCCGTCCGGATGCGCTTGGGACGGGAAGCTTGTGGTGCTTGCCACAACCGGAGCCGCCGATTTCATCACCGGAGCACTCCGGAATGTCAGTCGCGTTTGGTAACCGTCTATGACCATGCCCAGCAACTACGACGGGCGATGGTGCAGCACCCGGGCACGGCCTCGCCCTACCCTGAAGAACTGAATACGCTATGTGCCGGCATGCTCCCGGTCAGAAACAGCGTACAACCTGTTTTTAACTCCTAGTTGCATTCAGCCATTCCGCAACTGCTCTGCGGACCAATGTGCCTCGTTCGGGAGCATCGCTGTCACTGGCATTACTGCCGGAATGATCGCGTGTAAGTATGCCTTCCGGGCAGACAGGGTTCAAATCCGAAAATCGTAAAGCTTCGATCGAGCGAAACTCGCTGGTTCCCATAACTGTGGGGTGCGTCGCGCTTCATGACGCCGGAGCTTCCGTAAAGAGGGTATAAAGTCTCGGTGATTTCGCCATTGTTTTGAACAAACGGTAGTTGGCGGCTTCGGTCGGGTTGGCAGCGGCTGTTCCGACGCCTGGTCTATTTCGTGGGCTCTTGAACATAATGCCCGCGCCTGCGAGTGGAAGTTTGCTCGACAGCGGTAGGTGCCGGGAGTACGTTCCGGGGTGGTCTCCCCCGTCAGGACGAGGGCATTTGCGCGGAATCCTTGGCTAGTCCCGCCCCGTGAGATGGATTCCACCGTGGAGCCCGCCTGCCAAGGGCCGGATTGCAGTCCATCGGCAACCGCCACTTAAGCCATGACCAGCCGAGTAGCTTAATTGCAAATAAAGGTCGCATCGGCTTTCGGCGGATCGGGTCAATTTCCGTATGGTGACTTTCCGCTTCTTGGATGACGCTAGGTCGTACATCGCGGAGAACAGACATGCCCAGGACCAAGCTACCAAATCCCGAGACCTACGACCAGGCATACGCCAACGCGCGGACATTGCTGATTGACTACCTGCAAGGCAAGCAGGAGGAGCATGTGGATACGCTGGATGAGGATGTCTTCTGGGACCTACTGGAGGACGCGTCATACGAGTTCTATGACGGGGAGTTCGACCTGGACTGGTGCGTTGGCATACTCAAGAGCCGACCTGGTCTTTCGGAGGAACGTACCGATAGGGGGCATGGCCGAAGCGTCGAGGAGGTGATCTTCGACCTGATCCGGGAAAGGATCTACGATGACCTCGCGGTGGAGTTCCGCGAGGACATCGACGAACTTGTAGCCCGGCAGAGTGCGGGAACGTCACCGTGAGGCTATGCGCTGCGCCATCGAAGGATGCGTTGGCTTCGCTGCAACGGGTGCTAGTATCAAGCGGCGGCTCTCATGTGCCCGATGCGATGCGCCGGTACTCGAGACGAGACAATTGCATCGATATGGCGGAAGTTGGGACTTTGCCAGTCCGCGAGCGGCGCCTTGCCTTGCAGCAGCCTGATGCCTAAAAACGACATCAAGGCGTCGGCGCAGCCGAAGCCTGCAGATCGGCTACTAGCGGAAGAGTTTGCATGTTAACTAGGAGCGCCTGTTTGGAGGACTCCTTTAGAGCCATTTCGTTCAGCATCGGAGGCCATAGATCCAACGCTTGTTCCACGACATCACGCACGATCGACAAGGTTGTTTCTTCAGGCACTTTGACGTAGCCGGCGGTGCGGACGATATCGGCGAGTCTGACCGAATTAAACCTTTTTGCGCCGTTTAGCGAGATACCTAGACCTTCATCGCCGTATAGGCGAGTGGGCACGACGTCGTATGTAGGCGACAATCGACGGTGCCCCTCATGAAGCACGAACGACCAGTTCTTGAGGTGCGCGTCACCGTTTCCGATCAGCACGTTGGCTACGGACCTCCTGATGACCTGATCTATATCGGCGTCAGGATCGGTGGAAAAGCGCTTGGCCAAGCCCAAGACCAGACTGTAGTTGCCTCTGGTATATTTAAGATCCCCAACCAATTCCCCGATCTGTGCGAAGTCCTCGATATGGACCCGGGTGCCGTTTGGATCTCGGTCGAAACGCGTCGAGACAAGCACGTTCTCGCCATGCTGAAGGAACTCTGCCGGAACATCCCCAAGATCATCGCGTGATACCAGCGAGGTTGGCGCCACGTCGACACCTATGGCAGCGATCAGACGCATCGCCGCGTTTTCCAATTCGACCAGATCAGGGTATTTTTCCGCGGCCGCCTTAACGATGTAACGACCGCCACGCCCCGCTGCGGGAAACGTCAGGCGGTCGCCGGCCAGCTCGGCGACGAACTTCAACTGCACGCCAGCGAGTGAAAAGTGTATCCTCCCCGTCGAAGGCATGGCCGTTTCATCGCTGAGTCCTGCTCTGACAGCGCCGGGAAGGTCGCCACCGACGTGCTTCAGCACGTCGTAATCGCCGAAGTGACCGGTGCCGATCTCGCTGTCCACCAAAGCGCGTAACGCGCCTTCGGGTAAGAGATTGCTGAACCAGAACGGCAGGCTGCGGACGATACCCGTCTTTCCCTTGGTCGATCTAAGGGCAGCTACCGTGGCGTCCTCACGATCCGGGTGAAACCAAGAAAGCGAAAGGATAGGCCGATCGGCCCCCGCATCTATGTAGGATGGTGCCACGACGAACGACGTAGAGCCGTCGCGCTTCTTGACTATGTCGCCGACGTGAATTCGGTCCACGTCGACGTCCAAGGTTATCGGTAAGTTTTCAATCACCTATATCTCGGCACAGGCGAACCTTCGTATTCGGCTACCTCATCGAATATCTGGTCGAAGATCGACTTCGAGCCGAATTCCTGTTCGATATCGTAATCTTGAATCTTGCTGTGTACGTCCGGGACAAGCTCGTCAGGTACCATCATCAGCGACAGCCCCAGCTGCTCGCCAAGATCGGCTATCAGCTTTAGCTGTTCCGTCATATTCCCGGACTTGAGCTTGGTCTCAAGTTCAGAAATCCTGGGTTGAGGTATGTTTAGACGCTGTGCCAGTTCCTTCTGGCTTATGTGCATTCGCGCACGCGCCTGTTTGACACGATTGTACATGCCTGAGAAATCGCTTCGCGACATACCTGTCTCCTATACGGATATTCGTATATACAGGAACTTGGCCTTCGAGACAAGATGTTTCCAACCGAGCGTTGAAGAAGCAGGCACCTTGCTTTGGTGCCAGTGGGTCATTCCCTGCGATGAGCGGCAGAAGCTATCCTTCACTTCAGAACAAGGACCATAGGGGGCGAGCTCGTGACTTCGGCATAACCGTACATGTTTGCTGCGCAGGCGTTCGGCAGCTCCCGTCTCTTAATGCTCTGCGGCTCGCTTGCGACATCGTAGGTGGCTTTGTCGGCTGCACTCTACCACCAACCGGTTCATCATGTCTGGATATGTAACCAGCCCGCAGAACCCGTGAACGTTTATGATCTAGGCATCGCTGGTGCAGAGCGGCTTGCTGAGCCAGATGCGGTCTATTGCTTGTCCGTCAACATCACCTCGTACTCGGCCGAATTCTCGGTAGCCAAGTTTCTCGTAAAATGCCGGCGCCTGGCTGGAAAGGGTATCGACGCACCCCACGCGGGCACCTCGTCTAAATCCCTCACGTTCGGCTGCGGACAACAAGCTGCGTCCAAGTCCTGACCGCCTATGCTCACGAGCGACCCAGATGTTGTTGATGAACAACACGGAGAATGACACGGATGCGGTCACCCCTCCCGCGAGCCCACCAGCTGATTGGCAAGTGAACGCGAAGTCCTCCCGCCCGATGGAGGAAGCTTCGTTGCCTTGCACGATACCTTCCGCGATCTTACGCGCGAGCTCTGCAGGTGTTGGGTCAAGAAGTTTGAGCATTGCTCTTCCCCGAGTTCTCGGCACCTCTAACACTTCTTTGTGTATGTTTTTCGATTGAGGCACGGCTGAAAAGCACTTCAAGCACAAGGCGCCCTGGGCGGACTATCGAAGCATTGAGGCTATCATCGGAGGTTTTGAGCAGATTGGATCTCATACGGTTCGGCGCTCTGCTGAACACGATGCCCGCTCGCCGATGGCTCCGGTTTAGCACCCCGTGAGGAGCAGCGATGTTCGGTGCCTGCCAACCGAAGGCTACTTGTGATGGCGCAACGAACTCCAGCAAATGCAATATCGCTATTGATGGGGCGATAGGCAAGGAGATGGCCATGCAACTGACCAGCAAGATCAGAACTCAGGTAGCCTCCGTCATTCACACCGCGATGCATCTGTGTTTCGCCCACTGGCAGGATACACCTGACCTCGAATTCCAGGGCGCGTTTGACAAGTGGCTGGAGGAAAGCAGCGACACCACGGATCGGCAGCAGTTTTCTCTAAGCACAATGCGGTTCCTTGCGCAGTTCAGAAACGGGCACACCGCCTTCAACGATGCCTGGCTATGGCAGCAGCACGGGGCTCCTGTCGGGTTTAATGCTGACCGAATGGAAGATGGTTGGGTGGTCACACGGTCCAGTTTGGCTGAAGTGGAAGTCGGCCACTACCTCGATGCAATAGACGACGAGCCAATTGAAGGCTTCATAGACCGGCAACGACAATACATTTCGGCATCCACCCGGCATTCGCAGTCCGCTCTGATGTTCTCGAGAAGCTTCCTGTTTCCCCAACGATTCAAGCTGCAACTCGCTGGCGGCAAAAATGTAGCGATCGATCGGTCGACCCACACCCGCAGACAAGCAGATCAGACACCGACACTTCTCAAAGTGACCGTTCCTGTTCTTAGAATTCCGAGCTTTGGCGATCCGGCTCACGAGGCAAAGGCAGTCGAGTTCTGTGCCGCATGTGCCGCGGCTCCGGCCCTGATCATCGACGTGCGCGGCAATGAGGGAGGAAGCACGCCATTCGGACTACTGGCCGCCCTGATGAATCGGCCATACCGCACATGGATCGAGGAAACACCCTCACGCACTGGTCTTCAATATGCACGAGGCGAAAGGGTATCGTCCCTACGAAGGGGGTCCGGAGACATTGTCTTCCTTGGTTACTGCCTACCAAGGACGCCTTGCTGTCCTAGCTGACGCTCGTACCGGGTCTGCAGCCGAGGATTTCATTGCTCCTTTCAAGGACAACAAGCGCGCGCTGATTCTCGGAGAACCATCGGCGGGAAGCAGCGGTCAGCCGTTTGTCCATGACTTAAGGAACGGCATGTCGTTGCTGTTGGGAAGCAAACGGGAATACTTTCCAGATGGGAAAGCGTTCGAGGGGGTAGGAGTGGCCCCAGACCTCGTCGTGAGAGCCAGGGCCGCGGATTACCTAAACGGGCACGACCTTGTACTCGAGGCTGCCGTTCGTATCATCGCTGACGCGCAATCTACTGCACCTCCGAGATAGCTCTGTAGGCGTTCGCTCTCTCGCAACCACGTCGTTCGCCGCTCGCCAGGTCGACAATCTCATCGGGGTCTGTTTGTATAGTCTTCCTGTCGCACGCGGCTTGCGACGGTGGGACGACGTAGACCTGATAGTTGTCGGGATGGTCTGATGACTACTGCAGAGCGAAGCCGTACAACTGCGGTCTTTGGTCCAAGTGTCAGGCATTATGGAGAAAGAACGGGTGAGCCCCGAAGCGGTTTATTGGGTGCTCTCAAGTACCCTTGCGACGAGCAGGCAAGTTATGGCTTAGCCCAGCTGCCGATGTAGGGAGCGCTGAGCTTTTGATTGTTGACCTCCCGGCAGGGGTACCACGCACTTCAGACTAACTTCAGATATCTGTGTCCGATCCGTTGTAGGGATCGCCGCAAGTTGTTCGACGCTTCAGTCGATCACTGATGGAAAACGCGCCAGTGCGGAAAAGTCACCATTGTTACAAAGGCTCCAAACAGCAGCACCAATGGAATGATCGTCCCGGCTTCATTCCAGGGCGCTGGGAACCGGCGTCTGCCGAACAGATAGATACCCGTGCCGAGCACAGCATAGCCTAGCAAATCCACCGCAATTGCGATCCACATCACATCCACGTACCGCTCCTAAGCTGGTGTGGCTCATTGCTCGAAATAGGTGTTCAGCTTTGAAGGTTGCGGACAAGAAAGCAATACCGTGAGCGTGCAGCCGGGAAAGGCAGGAAAGTGACTTCTGAGTCACATTACTGGGCGCAATGCATCTAAACTGATCTGGTTGATTGCGACCCAGGTCGGTCGAACTCACTCCTACGGGCAAAGGAGACGCCGATGCAGGTAAATGTTTTCATCTCACGGGAGGCCGGGCACTTGCATGACAAGCTTCTGGTTCTTCCAATGGCACCGAAGGCGCCAATCCCGAAGACGTACCGGGTTGGTTGGCAATATTTCGCGACAACGGACACAGCCGACGCCATGTTCGGCAATGTCGACCCGAGAGCCATCGAGGTGGAACTTTCATCAAATGGCTTCGCGATTGTAAGCCCACATGCCCCGGATCAGTGACTACTGACGCCGAAGCATCCTCTAGAACACGGAGCGCTGCTGGAGCAGGCCGCTGGCCTGGATATGCGGCATTGTGGAAAGGCCAGCGACTTTGACGGACCACCTTTTCTTGCTGCACGAACGGTGCCGATCAGCTATCTGGTTAGTTTCGGCGACGGAGCGCAAGAGTGATGCGTGGGGTACCGATGAAGCTCAACTTGCGCCAGAGGCTGCTGTTGCTTACGGCGTTAGCCGTACTGCCAGCTTTCATCATCGTGGCTTTCAACCATTACGCCTCGCGCGCAGCGCGTGGAGCGGAAGTCGACACCTACACGCTCAGGATGACCGATATAGTCTTGAATGAAGTAGTGAGGGGATTGACCGCGGCGGCGACCCTGATGATCGCGATGGGGCGATCTGCCATCATTCAAGGAGAAGATGCGGAAGCCTGCGAAGAGTACACTAGCTCGATACAGCGCGACCTCATAACCATCACCGATATCGCCGTGGCGGATCGAGGTGGCGTCTTGTATTGCCACTCCGGAACTTCCGAACGCTCCGCCATGCAGAAGTCCATAACGGATCTGGCCGCTGTTGATGCGCAAAGTCTCGTGGTGGGCGACTATACGGCGACGCCCGGAGGTGCCGTGTTGCCCATAGGCATAGCGCAGCGGGGCGCAAATGGGACAGTGCAAGGTTACATCCAGCTCTTCGTCAACATGTCCGAACTGGTACGTCTCGTTACGGCCGCTACTGCCAACCTCGAGGACAGCCGGGCGGTAGTCACTGATCGCAAGGGAACCGTACTCTTGAGCCTCCCGAGCAACCTCGCACCGGCCGGCGAAGCTCTTCCAGACTACATGGCGGGTTTCCTTGGGGAAACAGAACCGGGCACACTCCGTTTCACGACGCCGGACGGCGACCGACGGATAGTTGGATATCGTCCAGCCACCGAGAGAGTGCCGATCGGAACCATTGTCTCCCTTCCGGAAGGCCCGATGATGGCGGGCATCGACAGGGCCGGGCTGGCAAATTCGGTCATTGCGTTGACAGGGGCCGTGCTCGCTTTTCTCATCGCGTGGTTCGTGGGCGCGACATTCATCCGACGGCCCGTGCAGGCCCTCGATGCACTAGTCGTGGCGCGCCAGGCTGGCGACAGAAAGGTTCGCAGCGGTCTCGACCATGATGGTTCGGAGTTCGGCAGGTTGGGGATCTCCATCGACAGGCTCTTCGATACGTTGGACGAACGGGACGAGCTCCAGCGGCAAACAGCTGAGCAACGCGACCTGTTCGCGCGCGAAGTCCAGCACCGGGTGAAGAACCTGCTTTCCATAATCCAGATCGTCGCGAAGCAAACACTCGCCCGCCCGGGTGCCTCTCCTGAGATCGTCGTTTTCGAGAACCGTATAAGAGCGATCATCCAAGCCAATGCCGGGCTCCTTTCCCAGACTCCTTACAGCGGAACGATGGGTGATCTAATCAGCGGAGCTGTAACGCCTTTCGTTGGGCCGGAGGGTCACCGCATCGGCACGAGTGGACCAGTCATCTATGTGCACGCCAAGGCAGGAGCGTCGTTGGCCATGGCATTCCACGAACTTGCCACCAACGCTATGAAATACGGCTCCTTGAGCGTGCCAGGAGGTGCAGTTTACATTAGTTGGGAGATCAGCGAAGGGAAGTTCCAGCTGAATTGGGCGGAGCAGGGAGGGCCAGCCGTTACTGCCCCGGCGAAATCCGGTTTCGGAAGCCTACTGATTTCACGGGTCCTGCAGGCGGAGACGAAGGGCAGCGTGGTGACCGAATTCACCGATGAGGGCCTCCGCTTCCGTCTCGAGGCTCCGCTCGAGAATATCGGTGTACAGCAAGAAGAGGGAACAGAGCTTCCCGCCGCTTCGGAGCCGGGACCGGCAGTTGGAACGATTGACGCTTGACGAAGTGGGTAGTCAGTGGTGTGGTGGCGAAGTCTCCAGACTGCCGTATCAACCAGGGTTCCAAGTTTCGGCATTTCGAGAAGCAGACGCTGCCTTCTTCGCTGGTTCTCGCAATTCAGCCAGCTTCCTGCCAATTTCTTCAACGAAGCGCAAAGGTGGTTCCCAGTGACGAGGGTGCTCTACGTCGAAGACGAAGCCCTCCTCGCCATTACCATGGAAGGAGCGCTGCTAGACGCGGGCTGCAGCGTGGCTTTGGCGTATGATGGCGCAGAGGGCCTCGAGCAGGCCCACGGCTTCGCTCCCGACGTTATCGTAACGGACTTCATGATGCCCGGAATGGATGGCCCCACTATGCTGAAGACTCTCCAGCAGCGAGGCGTGAGGGTGCCGGTCGTACTCACGACAGCCGTTCCCCGAAAAGATATCTCGGCTGACATATTGCAGCTCGTTCAAGTCTATCTTGCCAAGCCCTTTACCGAAGCAGAGTTGGTGGATGCGGTCAGCCGCGTCTCACCGGTTTAAGAGCCCGCGACGCGTACTTACGTTGGCGAACTAATAGCCCGTGACATGCCCAGCACATCACATGTTTGTGGACAAGCTCTATATCCAGCCTGCTTGTCGTGGCCGAAGCATCGGTGTTCACGCTCTCAGGAGTTAGACCGATGCTTTCGATCGCGTTGGCGTGCCAAGTAAGTTGGGCGTTCTCGCTACCAACGCTACCGATGGGTTCTACTAACGGGAGGCTTTGTGCTTGAAAGCGAAACGTCGGACCGGGGACCGTTTGTCAAACGTGTCAACCTTGAGTAGCGAAACGGACCTGGGTCGGGCTACCGCAGCTCAAATTTCCTCTCGTTTTGGGCCGCTCTCGGAGGCAAGCAAGCGTCACATGGGCGTCACGTCGCCTAGTTGCACAAACCCAAGATACGCTGGGGATCATATGTGATCTGCACGTCTCCATGGAGTGGCAGCATGCTGCCGGCTCTGGTCGGACCGGAGAAGTCGCGGGTTTTGCGCTGCTGCCTTATGCTGGCTTGCTGTTTGTCAGGACCGCCCTAGGCTGCCAGGGTGGCCGCATCGCAGCTTGGCATTGTCTGGTTCGCTCTCGTCAACCAGCGCAGGCTTCGGCATACTTGGGAAGGGCAGGCGCTTCCCGCTCGCTGTGCTCGGGATCGCCGAAACGCCGCCGCCATCGACCGTATATTCGACCGTGCTGGGTTTATTGCCTCTCTCGGAGGTGCACTCTTGGCTGCTCCTGCCAGGGCATGTGTCGAGTGTGCTGCCCTTCTCCAACCTATCGTTGTTCCTCGTCCGCTGGGCATACCAGTTCCCTGTCATCATCACTGCTCCGGCCTTCGGGCGATTCTGCCGTATTTGGTGTTCCCATGTCGGCCTGCGCCTTGGTTGCGGGGCTACGGAACAGGCGCCTGAACTCATCCGCATCGATGCGCTTCTGCCTGGTGGATCCATCCCTGTTGCTAAGGTAAGCTATAGAGGCCGCTCTTGCCGTGGCAGCAGCGCATCTGTGGTTCACTCCGTCAGCGGCAAGTGGACGCCGTTCTTGATGATGGCGCTGGCAGAACGCCCACATCGCTTTGGTCAGCTGCGGAGGCTGTTGCCCGACATCTCGCAGCGCATGCTGACGCAGACCCTATTCGACCTGCAGCGCGACGGCTATGTGCATCGCGAGGTGCTGCCGACCGACCCGCCAAGTGTCGAATACAGTCTGACGTCATTGGGGCGCTCCTTGTTCAGCGAGATGCAGCGTCTACTGCTTTGGGCAGAAGCTAATCACGCGAGTGTGGACACCGCCCGTTCTGCGTTCGACCTTGAGCGACGCGAAGGATAGCGTTTGGAGCATGCCGGCCTTGAGAAAAGAGGTTACATTTATCCCCCTAGATGGACCTACCACCTGTTACCACTTCAACTAATTTTGCCTTTAAATTGGTCAGGTTACGGTACGGTAGGTTTCTGTTTTCTACCCCGGACTACCAACCTACCAATCCGGTTGCAGTAGCGAAGAAGGCGGGCTCCGGGCAATCCAAGGCTGGAGTTAAGGCCACGAAGGATGGTTTATGTGTCCCAAGTCATGCTCGTCCGCTGTCCATTCGCGGACGTGAACGGAACCGTCTTCCAGCACCTCGATCACCCGGTTGACCAAATCCTCGTTCATCTCGAGAAGACGATCGAGTGCCAGAGCAAATAGCTCATTCGTGCGTGCCCTCGAAGTGCGCGGAACGATGATGATGAAGCCGCCATGCACCTCCTGCTGGAGGTAGAGTTTGAGGAAGTCGCGACGATTGTTCGTGACAATGATGTAGTCACGCTCGATCGCCAGCGGGACCAGGTTGTGGTCCTGCCAGCCGGCCAGACCGACGTGAGGCCCGAATTCGGCCTGCACACCGCGCCCTTTGGCGATAGCCACGATTCCGGGATTGAGGCACTCGTCTACCAGCAACCTATAGCTCATCGAGGAGATGAGTCTGCTGTGGTATTTTTCCAATCAGGGCCGTATCGGTGCTCCGCCCAGTTCTCGACGGCGGAAATGCCATCCAGCGGAAGCGTTGGGAAGTCCTCGAAAATCTGTTGCTTGGTGTAGCCGTCCCGAAGGTAGGCAACAATAGTTTCCGCAAGCACTCTCGTACCGCGGACGACCGGGTCACCGCTCATGACTGTCGGATCAGAAATTACTTCAGCCTTCACCACGGGCGTTCGTTGCAGTGCAACCATTGAAATTCTCCTTCGCCTAAATATAACGCGTTGGATGAGCTATGGACAGGATCACCTTCATTCAGGCGACCTTGTCCTCGCCGATCTGCTCAAGTTCGTTGATTACATCATCGATGTCGCGACCGCCGCCTTGAGCGGCCTCTTCCCTGCCAGCCACGACATTGAGGATCTGGGCACCTTCATTGGCGAGGTAGAGCTTCATCGCTCTCACCATGACCCAGCTGCGGCTCCGATCGGTTGCGGCAGCGATCTTCTCGATGTCGGACAAAACGTCGAGGGGCAGACGTACTGGAATGGGATCGGAAAGTTCGGGCTTGCTCATGACGGTCTCCATACTTATACGCGGTACTACATATTTATACGGAGAAGTCAATCCATCTCAGATCCTCAGGCGATCAGGATCAAGCCCGAGCTCACCTGCACGCACCGTGGCGTTAACGTCCATGCCATCCGAGTAGGTGCTGGTCTCAAGAAGGTCTGGCACCTGCCACATCATCTGCATCACCCAGTCACCATCGACCTGGTCGAGCCGGGGTAGGGCGGTGCTGAACGCCATCACCATGACGCTGTCGATAATGCCGGTTGTATGCCGGTTCTCAGGCCACTCCTCGAGGGCCGTGAATGCCACCTGCCTGGTGCGTTCGGTCAAGTCTGCAAAGCTGACGGTCATGGATGTGGTCTCCTGTGCCCGGCACTTCTGCATTCTCTTGTCCATACCTTTTCATCGTTTTCGAAGGGTTGGAGTGGTATGCCTACCAACCCTAAGCCGTTGAACTCACACACTTGGTAGGTTTGTCGGGGTATAAAAATTACCTTACCTCATAGACGGTTTGCTTCAGCGGTATGCGACTTTTAGGAGTGGCATGTGGTCCTGGCGACCTTCCTGTTTGAAGCCTTTGGGATCGTCCGTGTATGTGTCCTTGCGCTACCATGACTTGGACAACCATCAAGGCCGATAAAAGGAATATGACGGCTGAGGGAGCTGACGCGGCTGAGCTTGAACAAGTGTTCGCGCCAAGAACCTCGCAAACTTGACTAGCAGGCTCTTCCGTTGCGGAGGAAAAGAGCGACGAGTGCGGCGGGCTCTGGGTCTGGGTCTGGGCCGTGGTCGTGAGATCACCGCGCCGAGTGCCGATGCTAGCATGACGGGAATGACAGGTTTGCCAAGCACCGGTGCGCGTGCGTAGCGGCCGGGTATGCTGCTGGGGTCATTCGCAGTAGCGAAGAGGAACGGCACGTCGGGACGCATCAGCACGTCCGCGACGTCATACGCGGTCCTGCCGTGCAAGTGGATGTCTAGGACCGCACCGTGGAGGCGACGTTGCTCCGGACCTATCAAAACTGCAAAGCGTGAATCGGGAGAGGCTCCGGGCCTAGTATGGTGGCGCCGAGCGATCGTAGTTGCTCGGCCAAATCGAACGCCAGAACGTTGTCGTCTTCGACGACGACGATGATGCGCTCGCCATTCAAGGCCCCGTGTCGTGGTAGATCATGCTCAACCTCTCGTTCTCCCGGGCCAAGTGGAAGGTGCCTGATGGCGACAGCTATGTTGCTGAGCGCAGGCGCTCCGTTGCGCTTGCAGTATCTTGATACACAATACATGCCCTAAACAGACGATCAGTTGAACACTTCGCAGATCATATCGCTCGTGCTGGTTGTCTCAACTCCGGGTCGGAATGCTTGTGAAGTTTGCGCGCTTGCGAGGATGTCGGGCATTGTCAGGCGGAAGCAACTTCGCTGCGGTCGATAAATATAGTCAGGTCCTCGGTGGCAAACCGAACATCTAGGACAAACCGCGTCCAAGCTCCGCATCGCGATCGCCTTTGGCCGCGGAGCGCCCCGACTTGTAGTTCGTGCTCGCTCGACGCTCTCCCGATCCCGTCTATCTTAGACCCGGCCCGAAAAGGGCACGTACGCGGTAGACGAATACAGGAAGGGATCGGATAGCTCTGTCGACATTCGCCTGGACCTTGTCCGATTGCAGGTCGAACCCGTGATGGTGGAAGCCTTGGAGTTCTTCTAGGTCCTCGTAGAGCGCCTTGTCGAGCACTCACAAACGAACTCCAGCGGTGTCGCCAAGCATCCGATCCAGCATGTCGGGATGCATGGACCCGCCTGTTGGAACAGAGCCATATATGTCGTTCGTATGGCCGAGCACGACGTCTGCAATGCGTCTTTTCGCTGAGCAGCGCGTTGATCTTTCGAGAGCCAAGAACAGGTTGTTACTTGCCGACACCGAAGGACGGATTTTGGGAGAGGCGACTCATCTGTTGTTCGATTTCCTGTAGCAAGGAAGGAAGTTCTCCCGGCGCACGAATAGTGTAGCGCGGCACTTCCCGGCTATCGGCTGGAATATGGGTGCGCTTTTTAGACCAGTTTTGCCAGATGGTGATGATACCCAGTTGATTGGCGCCGGCAATATCGCGCTCCAGGTGGTTTCCCACCATGACAATGGAGCCGGCATCCTTTGCGTCAAGACCCAGGGAGAGAATCGCCTTTTCGAACATGCGGCGATCCGGCTTCTCGAAGCCCTCCGACTCTGAGATCACCCGGGCCTCGAAGTGCGGGGCTATTCCCTGTCCACCCAGTACATTCTCGAAACTTCTCACTCGCCCGTCTGCGACAAGGGCGATGCGGTAGCCTTCGCCCGTGAGGGCCCGCACCATCTCTAGAGCGCCCGGAATGAGTCGGGCTTCGATGACGTAGCCGTCGGCGTCGAACTTTTCGGTGGCTTCGTTGACAAGGGTGTCGCCGCTGTCGAGGAGCACCGCCTTGAGTAATGGCTGGTTCTGGCGGACCTCTGCCAGGACTTCCCGGACGCGGTTGGGGATCCAGGCGGCGAGGTCGGTCCAGCTGGAGAACTCGATCGTGGAGAGGTCGAGATGCCGGCCGTATTCGGATGCTGGAAGAAAGGCGCGGGACTGCAGGAAGCGTTTCACGGCCCGATGGTCCTCGGGTGTAAGTCCTTCCATGCCCTGAGCAAACATCGCATTCACGAGAATTCCACCGCGGCCTGCAAGTTCCTGGCAGGCGATACTTAGGCTCTCGGCATGGATGGCCTGATCGGCCTCCGTCGCGGTGAACGCGTGTTTGCCTGGCGCGGAGACAAGGCTGATGCGGTCGCCGGCACGAGGCAATCGGCCGTCTGGCAAAGCCATGGGGAACTTGCCGCCGTGCGCGCTTGCCTCGACCCGGATGACCTGTTCCTCGGCGTCGAGATGGAGCCAGATGTGCTCGAGCTCGTACAGGTGCTGGATGTCCCAGTCCCACCAGATGGCGTATTCCACGATGCAGATTGCGCCGGGCGCAAAGGTGATTTCGAGCTGGGTGGAGGGGGAGGGGCGTGCTTCGCGAAGCACGCTTATGCCGACGCGAGACGGCAGGAATGGCTCGTTGTCGGCAAAGCGCAGCACGGGGGCGAGGCGCTTTGCCAGGGCCAAATCGGATTGTTCTTGCTGGGACATGTGCTTCTCCACCAGATCACCGAAAGATCTTGTAATCGTTTACAATCAATTTCTGCAAGTCAGCGCGAGGGGAAAATCGTGCGACGTTTTTCCTGAAGCGACCGCAACTCAATAGGGCGGTCCTCATCAGAACACACTTCTGACTTGAGGTGAGATCAAGTCAAAGGGGTTGTGGAGGCGCGCTGGACGAGGGTGTTTTCCAGAACCACCTGGCGCGGTGCCTTGCTGGCGCCGGTCATGTGGTCGATCAGCGTCGTTGCGGCAATCTGGCCCATTTCGTGGATCGGCTGGGCGATCGTGGAGAGAGTGGGGAAGGTCACGGTAGATTCCAGCACGCCGTCATAGCCGAGGATCGAAAGGTCCCGCGGCAGTTCCAAACCGAGCGTGTGGGCGGAATGCATGACGCCGATGGCGAGCATATCGGTGGTGGCAAAAATAGCCGTGATACCGGGGCTGCCGGTGATCATGGCTTGGCCTATTTCGCCGCCGATCTCGAAGCTGGCAAGCTCGAATGGCGGCGACCAGATGATCTCGACGCCGGTGGCGAGATCTTGTGCCGCCTGACGAATACCGCGGACGCGCTCGCTGCCCACGTCAGCGCTGCCGCCCTTCTGCGCGACACGGCCTGCGACCACGCCGATCTTGCGGTGGCCGAGTTCGATAAGGTGGCGCATTCCCTGGTAACCGCCTGAGAAATTGTCGCAAACCACAGAGCTGATGGCGGCCATTTTGGGCCGCATGTCCACGAAAGAAACGGCGATGCCGCGACTGCGGAGGCTGTCGACCTGCCTTACGGTACGGGCGCTGTTCGAGGAGGGCCGGATAATGACGCCCTGGACGCGCATGTCGAGCATGGTTTCCAGATAGGCTTCTTCGCGCTCCGGCTCGCCATTGGTGGAGCAGAGAAGAACCCTGTAGCCCTGGTCGAACATGGTGGTTTCGATGGCATAGGCGAGGGCGCTGCTGAAGGGCGTGCGCTGCTGGCGCAGGAGGACACCGACGATATTGCTTTGCTGTGTACGGAAGGAACTGGCCAAGCCGTTAGGGCGATAGCCGAGTTCCGTGATCGCCTTGTTGACGACTTCGCGCACTTCGGGGCGCACATGAGCGTAGTTGTTGACCACCCGAGAGACTGTCGCGATGGATACGCCAGCCAGTCGCGCGACGTCCTTTATTGTTGCCTCACTGCTAACCTTGAGTGTCACCTTTGGCCGCTAACGGGTCACATTAGACCGCATTCTGCCCACCGCAAAATCCTATCTTGTCTTGAAAACGTTTACAAGATAGCGTCACTAAACCGATAAGCGTGGGTACTAAGGACGAGGGGCGCATGCACCCTCGTGAAGCTTGAGGCTTCCGGCCCAAACCCACCGGCCGGCACCTCGGAGGATGCGAAAGTTCATTTCGTGGGAGGTACAGCTTATGCACAATGTTCGTTTTGGCGTGACGCGGCTGCTGGCGGTGACGTCCGTGCTGCTCAGCGCGACCGCCGTGCCCGGCGCCCTGATTTTGCCTGCCGGTGCGCAAGACGTTGCAGCCAATGCTTGCGCGAGCGGCTTTACCGAAGCGCCGCAGCTCAAGAGCCAGGTTGACGCCGGCTCGCTGCCGCCGGTAGCCGAGCGCCTGCCGCTCGAGCCACTGGTGATCCAGCCTGCTGAGGAAGTCGGTGTTTATGGCGGCCAGTTCATCGACAGCTGGGGCGGCGGCAACATCGCCGATCTCCGGCAGTTCGGCTACGAGCCGCTGGTGCGCTGGAGCGTCGACGGCTCCGAAGTGGTGCCCGGCATCGCCAAGAGCTGGGACATCAGCGAGGATGCGCGGACCTATACCTTCTACCTGCGCGAAGGCATGAAGTGGTCGGATGGTCACCCCTTCACGGCTGACGACATCCTGTTCTGGTGGGATCGTGTCGAGAACAATCCCAAGATCATAACGGGCGGCCCGCGCGCCGAAATCATGAACAATGGCAAGAAGCCCACCGTGACCAAGGTCGACGACTATACGGTCAGCTTTGCCTTCGAAGACCCCAATGGCCTGTTTTTGCAGAACATGGCTGGGCCATACGGACAGCGCGCCGTGCAGTTCCCCAAGCACTTCATGGAACAGTTCGACATCGACCTAAACTCCGAGGGCGTCGCCGAGATGATGGCGACGGCAGGCACCACAGACTATGCAGCCTGGTGGAAGGGCAATGTCGGCTCCTATAATGACCCGGCGCAGTTCAACAACCCGGCTCGGCCGTCCGTTCATGCCTGGATCGGCACCGATGCGATCCTGGGCAAGGAACGCGTGACCTTTGTGCGCAACCCTTATTACTTTGCAGTCGATCCTTCCTGCCAGCAATTGCCCTATATTGACGAGCGGGTGTGGACTGTTGCGGCCGATCCGGAAGTGACGCTCCTCCAGGCGATCCAGGGGCAGATCACCATGTCGCCGCGCAATATCTCGACGCCACAGAACCGGGCAGTGTTCTTCGATAATCAAGAGACCGGCGACTATCGCCTCGTGCCAGCCACGAGCTGCGACCACAACACGGCCGTGGTGGGATTTTCGGTGAACCACCCGGACCCTGTGAAGGCCGAGGTGTTTGGCTCCAAGGATTTCCGCGCTGGTGTCTCCATGGCCATCAACCGCCAGGAGATCATCGACACGATCTATCTGGGGCAGGGCGAGCCTTTCCAGCCAGCGCCACTTCCGTCCTCGCCGTTCTTCAATGAGAAGCTCGCCAAGGAATTCACCGAGTTCGACCTAGAGGCTGCTGCCGAGCATCTGGACAAGATCATCCCGATGGGGCCGGACGGCGTGCGTGTCGGACCTGACGGGAAGCCGTTCAAGTTCTCCGTCGAGATCAATGCCGACTTCAAGCCCGACACGGTGGACGCGTTCCAGTTGATCGAGCGGACCTGGAAGCAGGCAGGGCTTGATGTGACCGTCAACTACCATTCGGACGAATTGTTTGGCACTGCGCGCGCCAAGCCTGACGCCGATGCGGCGGTCTGGGTCGGCGAAAACGGCTGCGGGCAGTTGCCGCTGCTCAATCTCAGCCGCTTCCTCAACGACTATGGCTATTGGTCGCTGGGCAACTGGTCGGGCTGGGCCGCATGGGATGCGCGGCGCATCAACCCTGACGCAGAGCTCGCCGAAGGCGTGACGCCGATCGAGCCGCCCGCCAATGTGCAGCGCCTCTATGAGCTGCGCCAGGCCATTCCCACCACAGTGGGCGAAGAGCAGACGGCGATGATGCAGGAGTTCACGGACCTGCTGGCAGAGGAGTTCCTCACCATCGGCATCGCCAACCCTGCGGGCTATTACCGGTCGGTCAAGAACGACCTCCGTAACGTGCCGGCTGAGTTGATCGAGGGATGGCTTTATCCAGGCCCTGCGCCAGCAAACTTCGCGAGCTTCTTCTTGAGGAAGTAGCGGCCCGAAGGGTGGCCGCTGAAAGGCCACCCTCGTTACCCGGCTCTGCTCCTGCCTTGTGGAGCCGGTTGTCTTTCCACCAATGTGCGTCGCGGTGTCTGCCGGGCTTCTCTGACACTGCGGTTGAACATTTCGGGGTGCGACTGAAAGGAGAGCAAGCATGGGATCGTTCATGTTGCGCCGGATCATCTATGTGATCCCGGCCCTTGTCGCAGTCTCGCTGATCTCGTTTCTGGTGATTGCCATTCCGCCGGGCGATTACGTCACCCGTTTGGCCGAGGTCTCGGCCGCTGCTGGTGACGTCATGCCCCTAGCCGAGCAGGAGGCACTGCGCCGGACCTATGGGCTCGATCTGCCGATCATGGTGCAATACTGGAACTGGATCACCGGCGTCGTGCTGCGCGGCGATTTCGGTTTTTCGTTCTCGTTTAATTTGCCGGTCAAGGACGTGATCTGGCCTCGGCTGGGCTTAACCGTGCTGCTGTCGGCGGCAAGCCTCTTGTTTATCTGGGTCATTGCCATTCCGATCGGCATCTATTCGGCAGTGCGCCGCTATTCCGCCGGGGATTATCTCGCGACTTTCCTGGGATTCCTGGGCCTCGCCATTCCCAATTTTCTTCTGGCGCTGGCTGTCATGTACATCGCATTTGCCTGGTTCGGCATGAATGTGGGTGGCCTCTATTCGCCGGAATTTATCGAAGCACCCTGGAGCTGGGAGCGGGTGCTGGACCTGCTCAATCACCTCTGTCTGCCCATGATCGTGCTTGGCACGGCCGGTACCGCCAGCGTCATTCGCGTGATCCGGGCCAATCTGATGGACGAGTTGCACAAGCCCTATGTCACCGCGGCTCGCGCCAAGGGGAAAGGGGAGTTCGCTCTCCTCATGAAATATCCGGTGCGGCATGCACTCAACCCCTTCGTTTCGGGGCAGAACGATATCTTCGTCGACATCGTATCGGGTGGAACGATCGTGGCCATTGTCATGGGCCTGCAAACAACTGGGCCGCTGCTGCTCGACGCGCTGCGCACGCAGGACATGTATATGGCCGCAAGCTTTATCCTGATGCTGAGCGTGCTGGTGGTGGTGGGGACGCTGCTCAGCGATTTGCTGTTGGCCTGGCTTGATCCGCGGATCCGGTACCAGCAGGGGTAGGCGAATGAGGTTCTTGCACCACCGACGGTCGGGTTCCTTCGCTCCCTCCCACTTGAGGGGAGGGCCGGGGTGGGGGTCGACCTGTGGGTCATTGAGGGACCCCCTCCCTCGATCCCTCCCTTCAAGTGGGAGGGAAGAGAAACAACGGCTGCATTGGGGTTCATGGTTGGCAGGTTGGGCAGGCCGCACGTTCAGTACCCCCCCACCCAACCTCCCCCTCAAAGGGGGAGGTGCCAATCGAGGTCGTACCCGGAATGGAGGCTGCTCATGAGCATCTATGATGAGACCTCCGGGCTGGTCCGTCCGGTGGCGCCCGAGCAGCAGAAGGGCCGCGGTTATCAGGGCCATTGGGCGCTCGTCTGGCAGAAGTTCCTGCGGCACAAGCTGGGTGTCGCGGGTGGGGTTGTCGTGGTTCTCGCCTACATCGTTGCGCTGATCCCTGAGTTCCTGGCGCCGGTGACGCTCGAAGCCTATAATCCGGCCTATAGCTATGCGCCCCCGCAGCCCATTCACCTGGGGCGGGATGATGGCAAGGGCTGGCGGTTTGCGCCGCATGTGAACGCCTATAAGTCCGAGATCGACTACAATTCGGGCCGCCGCACCTTTGTGGAGGATCCGAGCCAACCCATCCCCATTGGCTTCCTCGTGCAGGGCGAGCCCTATCGCCTGTTGGGATTGATCCCGACCGACCGGCACCTTGTCGGGCCAGTCATGACCGGGCAGCCGTTCTTTGTCGCAGGGGCGGATCGGCTCGGGCGGGATATTTTGAGCCGCACGATCTACGGCACGCGCATATCCATGACCATCGGGCTGATCGGGGTGGCGCTGAGCCTATTGTTCGGCATTTTGATCGGCGGTGTGTCGGGGCTGTTTGGTGGCGTCGTCGACAACATCATTCAGCGGTTCATCGAGTTCATCCAGTCGGTGCCGTCCATTCCCCTGTGGATCGGGCTGGCCGCGGCGATACCAGCGTCGGTGCCGCCGCTGCAGGTCTATTTTCTGATTACGATCATCCTTTCGGTGCTGGGCTGGACGAGCCTGGCGCGCGTCGTGCGCGGGCGGTTCCTTGCCATGCGCAACGAGGATTTCGTCAAGGCGGCGCGGCTTGATGGCTGTGGGCCGGTGCGGATCATCTTTCGGCATATGCTGCCCAGCTTTTTAAGCCACATCATCGCGACGGTATCGCTCGCCATTCCCGGCATGGTCTTGGCCGAAACGGCGCTGAGCTTTCTCGGGATCGGGCTGCGCACGCCGATTGTCAGCTGGGGCGTGCTGCTGCAGGAGGCGCAGAATGTGCGCACCATCGCTTCGGCGCCGTGGCTGCTGCTGCCGGGCGCGGCCGTGGTGATCGCGGTGCTGGCGCTAAATTTTCTGGGCGATGGCTTGCGCGATGCCGCCGACCCTTATTCCGATTGAGGGCGCCCGTGAACAATCTGGTTGAAATACGCGACCTCAGGATCAGCTTTGGACCTGCCGTGGAGGTGGTGCAGGGGCTCGATCTCGATATTCCGGCGGGCAAGACCCTGTGTCTCGTGGGGGAGTCTGGGTGCGGTAAATCGGTGACCGCCAAGGCGATCCTGCAGGTGATCGATCATCCCGGCCATGTGGCCGGGGGCTCCATCCTCCTGCGTCAGCCCGATCGCGGCACGCTCGACATAGCCAAGACCAAGCCCGCAAGCGCCGTGATGCGGCATGTGCGGGGCGCCGACATTGCCATGATCCACCAGGAACCGATGAGCTTCCTGTCGCCGCTTTATACGATCGGCAACCAGATCAGCGAGGCGCTGAGGCTGCATTGCAAGGTGAGCAAGGCCGAGGCGCGCCGGCTGGGCATCGAAATGCTCGAGCAGGTCGGCATGCCCGAGCCCGAACGGCGCTATGACAGCTATACCTTCCAATTGTCGGGCGGGCAGCGGCAGCGCGCCATGATTGCCATGGCGCTGATCAACAAGCCGCGCCTGCTGATAGCGGACGAGCCGACAACGGCCTTGGACGTGACGACGCAGGCCAATATTCTGGATCTGCTCGCCCGATTGCAGCGCGATACCGGCATGGGTGTCCTGTTTATCACCCATGATCTGGGGGTGGTGGCCGAGATCGCTGACGAGGTCGCTGTGATGTATCTGGGGCGCATCGTGGAGCGGGGGCCCGTCGGCGAGGTGCTGGAGAACCCCAAGCACCCCTATACGCGGGGGTTGCTCGCATCGATGCCGCGGCTGGACGAGGACTTCCGAGCGCCGCTCAGGGCCATTCGCGGCATGGTGCCGCCGCCGGCATTGCGGCCCAGCGGGTGCCCGTTTCATCCGCGCTGCGATTGGGCGCGCCTGGAGATCTGTGCACAGGCAGGCGTGGGCGAAACGGAGCTCGGTGGCGACCACATGGTGGCGTGCCATGCCTATGGGCCGCAGGCTTACATGTTCGACCGCAAGGACCGGCGGGTGGTGGCGGCCGTTCGTCCGGCGCCGCGGCGTGTGCGCGAGGACCCACTGCTGAGCATACGAAACCTTCACAAGCAGTTTCCGATCCGGAGCGGGTTTTTCCAGCGTCAGACCGGAGCGGTGCGGGCGGTCAACGATGTTTCGCTCGATATTTTCCCCGGCGAAACGCTGGGGCTTGTGGGGGAAAGCGGCTGCGGGAAATCAACCCTGGGCCAGACCATTGTGGGGCTGCATCGCGCCGATAGCGGGGAAATCAGTTTTGCCGGTCCGGGCGAGGCGCCGATTGTTGTGCAAACGGCGCGTGGCGCTGAGGCCAGGCGCCTCCGCACGGACATCCGCATGATCTTCCAGGACCCGACGGGTTCGCTCAATCCGCGACTGCGGGTGCGCGATATCATCGGGGAAGTGCTGCAGGTCAATGGCGGCCATTCGCCGGGCGAGATCGAGGCCAGGGTGCAGTTGCTGCTGTCGCGGGTAGGTCTGAGTCCCGACTATGCGGCGCGCTATCCGCATGCGTTTTCGGGCGGACAGCGGCAGCGCATCGCCATTGCCCGGGCGCTGGCGTCCGATCCGAGGCTGGTGATTGCCGACGAGGCGGTGTCGGCGCTCGATGTTTCGGTGCAGACTCAGATAATCAACATGATGAAGGATCTGCAGGCCGAGCTGGGGTTAACCTACCTCTTTGTCAGCCACGACCTGGGGGTTATCGCCAATATCAGCGATCGGGTGGCGGTGATGTATGCCGGGCGGATCGTCGAACTGGGCACAACCGAAGCCATCTTCCGCAATCCGCGCCATCCCTATACCGAAGCGTTGCTGGAGGCCATTCCGGGGCGCGGCCTGGGCAAGCGGCCTGGTCGGGTGCGGCTGGTCGGGCATGTGCCCGATCCGACGCAGGGGGAGGGAGGCTGTAGCTTTGCCGGGCGGTGCCCCTATGCCAAACCGCCCTGTACGCAGATTGCCCCTCCGCTCGGAGGGGAGCCGGACCACCGGGATGCCTGCATCAGATCCGCGGAGTTAAGCTTGCGGCCCGTGTCTTCGAGCCGGTGATTGTTTTGTCGATAGGTCGAAGTGCGTAGAAGATTGTATCCAGCCGATAGCAAGATAGTCCCGAAGCTGGCAACGCCAGCCACAGCGCCCGTGCTGGTTCAATCGGCCTGCGGTAGGCATGACTACTCCGGTGTTGAAGGAAAGCGCAAGTTTGAACTGTACCTTCCCGGGTGGGAGGCTTTCGATTTAGCCAAGGCTGAGCCGGGCTTGTCATCCCTTCAGCGGCAAAGGATCTACCAGCAGATCGCCCGCTGACAGGGAGGGCCGTCCCCTTGTACGGCAGCGTCTCGGTAGCGCTCATGCGCGGGATGAGTGCCGGTCCTTCAAACAATGATTTTGTCCTTGCAGCGATCTGTCGCAGCGTCCGGTACCTTGGCAAGGCCCTTCTCTAGCTCGGGAAGATTGCAGCCAGTCCCTTACTTGGGAAAAGTAATCTCGAAAGAGGTCCCGGGGGGGCCGCTGATCGTGAGTTCACCGTCGAGTTGACGCACGAAACTAGTGAGGAGTTTCATGCCTAGCCCACCAGATGGCCTCGAGTCATAGTCCGGCGGCAAGCCTGAGCCATTGTCTGCGACGGTGATCTTGTAACGATCGCCGTGCTCTTCTACCAACGAAACCGCGATGTTGCCGTTGTCGCCAGCCTGGAATGCGTGCTTGCAGGCATTGATAACCAGCTCCGTTACGAGCAGGCCCAACGCGACGCCTCGGCCGCTGGACAAGTGGACATCGTCCTCCACATGCAGGGACAGCGCACAGCGGTTCTCCGTTATGAACGCCGGCCCGATCTCTCCGAGCAGTTCACGAAGGTAATCGCTCACGTCGAGCCGGGTGATATCGTCTCGGGTTACACGGAACAAATGCCGATGCACGAGAGCCATTGCGTGCAGGCGCTGCCCGGCCTGTTCCACGACTGCCTTAGCCGCGGGATCCGAGATTCGGCCCGTCTGCACCCGGAACATGCCTTCCATCAATTGGAAACTGTTCATGATCCGATGACTCATCTCGCGTGCGATGAGTTCATTGTGCTCAGCCAGGCGGTCCTTCTCGCCTACAGTCTTGCGGAGCATCTCTTCGGCCTCGATGCGTTCCGTAACGTCGTGGCCTTCAACGAAGATACCTGTGACTTGACCATCAGCCCCCAAGACAGGTTGATAGATGAAGTCCACGAACCGTTGGTTGACAGGCTCGCCTGGGGCGACTTGAACGGCATACCTCGCGCGTGCCGAGCTATAGGGCTCGCCACTGCGAAATACCTTATCCAGCAGACTCACATAACCCTGCTGGGCTGCGTCAGGGAGTGCTTCCGCCACGGTCTTTCCAAGCACGTCACGATGTCCGATGAGCTGCATGTACGCCGCATTAGTCAGCACGATGCGATGGTCGGCCCCGCGCAGCATCGCCATGAAGCTTGGAGCCTGGGCGAACAGTTCTTTGAAGTCATCGAGCTCTTCAGCCAAACGCCGACTCTCGGTCTCGGCCCTGTTCCGACGGGAATCGAGTTCCAGCACCTCTGTATTGATGCCGGACCACGCGATAACCGCTCCCGAGTCGTTCCGGATCGGAGCAGCGCGCGTCAGGAAAGGCCTGAACTTCCCGTCGGCACCTCTGAGGGAGAAAATACGCTCGTATGGTCGCTCGCTTGCAAGCGCATTCGCCCATTCCTCGAGCACGATAGGGAGCTCATCGGGTTCAAACAGGCTTTGCCACCCGCGAGCTTGGCTGTGTTCAGGTGTTGTACCCGTGTAGGCATGCCATTGTGGATTGGCCCAGAAAACTTCCCCCTGTGGTGTCGCCATCCAACACAGGCCGGGCAGGGCTTCTGCGAATCGACGGAACAGGGCCAAGGGCTGCGCGTCTAGTTGCGCGCGCATCCGATCGAGCGGTCGCAGATCTTCGGAGGATCCCCGGGATTGTTGCTCGTTCATGATGACTGTTTCCGACCGCCGTCGTTCCTCTTCGCCGGCTGACCGGGACCCCGTTTTCTTGAACGAGTCGCATCGCTGGTGACTTCGCTTTCGCAAGCGCGCGCGCTTCTATGAACGTTCTTGCGTATTGTACTCCCCATACATTCGGGCAAGCTAACGCTTAGTTCCGCAGCTTCCATTTGACGCCTGTATGCGTTGATCCTGCTACTTGTCAGTACAGGTAGCAGATGTGCTTATGAAAACCTAATGAGAGCTTGCATGCCAAACAGCGCCTTGTGCTGATTCCGACCTATGCTTTCTGTAGGAGCTGCATGCTAGATAGCGGTGCCGTTCGCCTCGGCGAAGAGCCAAGGCCGGTTGTACCCCGGAGTCTATTTACCACCTGATGTGGCGCCTGCATGACTTGCTTGCCGACGGAGGCCAGGTTTTCTTCCGTGGCCGAGTTGCCCTCGAGGTTGGTCAGAACACAGCGAATGTCATTGACGGGTCCGCCGCAGAGCGGGAACTCAAATGAAGTGCTAAGTCCATCCAAGAACCTGCCGACCGGGGGCTCCTGTCCATGAGTGCGCAGCAGACGGTAAGCAGCAAACCATAGCCAAAGACTTCGCGAGAATACGCATGGGGTGTCTCCATTGTGACCAGCGTACCGCCCCCGCTACTACACCTGCATCATCACGACGATTGAGGACGGTCGATGCGGCCCGGTGAAGACCAAAGACAAGCCTCGGCTTTGCGTCAGGAATGAAAGGGGCACCGCTTCATTGTTGGTGAGCGACCCGCACGGCTCATGTATGGTCATGAGGCTTCAGCATATTCTCAATGACAGTGGCGGAGACTGGTTTGCTGAAGTGGTAGCCCTGGAACTCGTCACATTGATTGTCGCGCAGGAAGGCGAGTTGCTCTTCCGTTTCCACGCCTTCCGCAATGACGCGCATCTTCAGCTTCTGTCCCAGGGAAATGACCGCTGCAGCAATGCCTCGATCATCGGCGTCACTAGCGAGATTGAGGACAAACGAGCGGTCAATCTTCAGCCGGGCAACCGGGAAGTTCTTTAGGGCACTCAGGCTTGAGTAGCCGGTGCCAAAATCGTCGATGGCGAACTGCACACCTAGGGTTTGCAATTCCTTCATCGTGGCAATGGCCTGCTCTACATTGTCCATGAGCAGGCTTTCGGTCAATTCCAGCTCAAGAAATCGAGCTTGGAGCCCACTCTCAGCCAATGCCCGTCTTACGCGGTGGACCCAGTTCTTCTCGCGGAACTGGCGAGCTGAGACGTTTACACAAACGTTGATCGGCGGCAGCCCGGCGTCCTGCCATGCCTTGTTCTGACGACAGGCCTCGGAAAGCACCCAATCGCCAAGCTGTACAATTAGCCCGGATTCTTCAGCCAAGGAGATGAATTTGTCCGGAGGAACGACACCCAGCGTGGGATGACGCCAGCGCACCAATGCCTCCACTGCAAAGACCCGCCCGGACCGAAGGTCGACCTGGGGTTGGTACTCCAGATAAAACTCGGATCGGGCCAGGCCTGCCCGCAGTTCCTCACGCATGGATAGGCGCTCATGCACCTTGGCATTCATCCCGGGGGTAAAGAACTCAAAATTGTCCCGCCCAGCGTTCTTGGCCTGGTACATGGCGGTGTCGGCATTGCGGAGCAGGGTGTCTGCGTCCTCTCCATCATTGGGGAATGTGGCAATGCCCATGCTACAGGTGACCTGTAGCGATTGCCCCCGGATGAGCATGGGCTGTGCGACTGCGGCGCGGATCCTTTCGACCGTGGTGGGCATCGCATCGGCGTTGTTCGCCTCATCGATCAGCACGACGACGAATTCGTCGCCACCAAGACGGATAACGGTGTCGGTCGCCCGGACCGAGCGGGTCATTCGCTCGGCTACCGCCTTGAGCAACTCGTCTCCCGCGTTGTGTCCCAGGCTGTCGTTGATCAGCTTGAAGTTGTCCAAATCCGCAAAGACAACGGTGACCGAGCCATCATACCTTTGGGCGTGCAGGATAGCCTGAGCCAGACGATCGATAAGGAGCAGGCGGTTTGGCAGCCCCGTCAGCGCATCGTGATGGGCCAGGAAATGCACCTGGTCCTCCGCCAGTTTGCGTTCGATCGCGATCCCGGCAATGCGCGTAGCGCCGTCGATGACGCGATTTTCTGCCTCGGTTGGCTCACGCACCGTCTTGGAGTACATCGCGAAAACCCCAAGCACTTGACCCTGGTGGGAAATGATCGGGGTGGACCAACACGAACGATAGCCATACTCCGCCGCTTGCTCCCGGAACTCGTCCCAGAGCGGATCATCCATGATATCGGCGATGATGACTGCTTCTGCCCGAAAGGCAGCTGTGCCGCAGGATCCTGCCTTGGGGCCGATAGGGACCCCGTCGATCGCCGCACTATAAGTGGCCGGCAGGCTCGGGGCTGCGCCGCTGCGCAACGTCCCCTTGCTCGCGTCAACCAACATGATCGATCCATGGATCGCGGCCAGCTGGGATTCCACGAGGTGCATGAGCTCCTTGAGCACGTCCTCTAGGGGAGCGCTGGTAGCAATCATCTCGAGAATACGAGCTTGGCCGTCGCGCAGGAGCGCTGCTTGCTTTCGCGCAGTAATGTCGTGCGCGATGCCGACCAGGCCGACGATCTCGTTTTGGTCGTTGCGCAACGGCACCTTGGTTGAGGTGAGCCACCGTGTTGCGCCCGAAGGATCGAGCACGAGCTCCTCTACGTCGATCATCGGCAGTCCGCTGCTAAAGATCGCTTCCTCGAGGGCTCTAAAGTCTGCCGCAACTTCGGGAGCATGAAGGTCAAAATCCGTCAAACCGACCAGATCGCTCGCTGCTGTTCGGCCGCAGTCTAAGGCCAGGGCCTTGTTAGCAACCAGGAAACGGCTGTTGCTGTCCTTGACCCAAAGATAGTCGGGGAGCCAATCAATCAAGGCTTGCAGCGAAAGGCGCTCGTGCGCTACGACCCGGCTCGCTTCAACTGCGGTTATGTCCTCATGGGTCGCGACCCAACCGCCATCCCCCATGGGCTGATGGCAGACCCGGATGGTCCTGCCGTCCTCAAGCTCCGCAGACCAGACCTTTGCATCCGGAGTCAGATTGATCGAAGTGCACCACTGGATGTACTCATCGGTGGGCATGGGGCAGGTTCCCGCGGCCTTGCGATGTTCCACGATCTCACGCAAGGGCCTCCCAGGACTTAAGTGCTCCAGAGCGACGCGGTAAATCTCGGCATATCGGTGATTGCAGAGAATGAGACGCTGCTCATTGTCAAAGAAGCACACGCCTTGGGAGATATGATCAATGGCAGTTTGATAGCGCAACAACTGCGTTTCGAAGTTTGCGACTTTCGACTGCAGCTCCTCGACAACATTCTCGTAGGAGGCAGCAGTCAGTTTGGCTAAAGCGGCCAGCTTGGTCTCGTCAGGAGTCGCCATTGCCGGCTTAACCAGGTCTTTGCGCAAGTCCGGCCCCTCTTTCCATCAGAGCAGACCTATCAACCTGGCGCTCCGCTGAAGCACTCCAACTTAGTACAGGTCCATTAAGGGCGTGCTAAGTTGACTCTAGGAATTGGCACTCGGGGCTCGCACTCGGCAAGGGCAGCCGCACATCGCCGGGTCTAAGCCCTTTGCCATTTTGAATCAGGTGCATCCTGTCATGGCCTCGGTTTGTCACCTCATGGCGACGACGATATAGTGCTTGGTATCGACCGCCGCCTGCCTGTGGTAGCCGACGACACTACGATGGTCTCTTCCGGCCCCAAGGCGCGGGCATCAGGTTCGGTAAGCGATTTGACGCGGACTGGGTTGTCTACATCCATAAATTGTTCGTGCAAGCAGGCAAGTGGCTCGTTTGGTGACGGTCGGCGGCCCCGACGAATGAGGCAGCTCAAAGCAGTGCCCGACCAGAACGTGGTCAGTGTTTTCACGAGGCGCCGGCCTCTATTCGGGCGTGAATAGATCGACAGCAGTCGCCCGAAGGCTAGACCACACCGGTATTCGCCGGACGGCGCTTGCGCGTCATAGTTGTGCGCCGCCGAACATGACTTCTTCCCGGTGCGCCACTGCGCCTGAAAGCTACCGGTGCAGGCCAACCGCGTCTGGTCGACGGCTAAGTGGGAATGAGAATGGCAATAGTTTGATCCGGTCATGGAAAGACGGGGCATCCAATTCGAAAGGCGATCGAATGCGCTGTATTCCGGAACCGGGCAACGGCAGTGACTCTAGGTGGAACGTACCGGCCTCTCCGCGAAGCTACGGCTCACCGAAAGCCCATCGCACCGCACCCAACTCTGCCCGACAAGGGGCTGTTCTTCGAAGGATCGGACGCACAAAGGTGAGAGGACTCCAAGCTTCATGTCGTCTCACACTCCACTAGGCAAGCGCTTCCGTCTCGCACATCAACCACTCGGCCACGGTTTTGACAGCCGCAGTAGTTTCGCACTCGCGTGTAAGTAGATGGTGACGAAACCCCTCGATCGAATGGTCCAACGGCTGAGCTAACTGGCCGGACGCAAGCTCGTCCTTGACGAGCGCAAGACTCACCAGCGCCACCCCCTGACCCGCGACGGCGGCCTGGATGGCGTGACTCTCGTCCGAGTAGCGCAACTGCGGGGGCTCCTCCGGTTCCGCCATTCCGACCGCAGCGAACCAACGCGCCCAGGTCGGGTTCCTCGCAAGTCTCCGGCGCCATTGGAACTCGATAAGGGGGCGTTGCACGAGATCTGCCACACTCTCGACCTTCAACATTGGGTGGGAGACCGGCGCGAAGCGGTCGGCGAACATGGGAACGACGTCGAAGCCGAGGTAGGGTCCGTCACCGTAGCGGATCGCAATGTCAACATTCGCTTCATCGAAATCGACCACATCGTCGGTTGCAAGAAGCTGCAGATCGATCTGCGGGTGTAGCGTACGTAAAGCGGTCACATGCGGGACAAGCCAGCGGGCCGTGAATGCCATAGTCGCAGAGATCGTCACCTGGGCGCGGCTGCGTCGCTGGGTGAGCCGCTCTACCGCTGCCGCAAAGGCGTCGAACCCGTCGCGCAGTACCAGATAGAGCTGCGCACCCGGGTCGGTCAGCACTACCTTGCGGGTGCGCCGCTCAAATAGGGTTAAGCCAGCATACTCCTCGAGCGCGCGGATCTGATGGCTGATCGCCGTGGGCGTCACAGCAAGTTCGTCCGCGGCTTGCTTGAAGCTGCCGTGCCGGGCGGCTGCCTCGAACGCGCGAAGCGCGGTAAGCGGCGGAAGGCGTCGAAACACGGGTGAACAAATCTCATCTATCAGGTGACGAATGGGAGTTTGTCATCACGGGGCGTGAGGCCTATTCCCCATCCATGTACCGGCTGTCGGTAAGTTACTCACCGTAGCTCAAACCCAGGAGCAAGACAATGAAGCTGGAGCGTCTGGTCACCACTCCCGACAATTATGCGCCCTACCTGATCTCGCAGGGGATCAGGTTCGGTGACCTGCTTTTCATATCGGGCCAGGCGGGTGCGGGAGAAGATGGCAAGATCGTCGACGGCGGCTTCCTCGCACAGGGCAAGCAGGCTTTTGCCAATCTCCGCCGTGCGGTCGAGGCCGGTGGATCAAGCCTAGACGCCCTGATCAAGGTAACGATCTTCGTTACGGATATGGGGTACTTCGGGGAGGTGGTCAAACTCCGCCGCGAGTTCTTGTCCGAACCGTATCCGGCCGACACGATCGCCGAAGTGAAGGCCTTGTATGATCCTCGGGTCATGATCGAGATCGAGGCGATCGCCGCGGTTTGCAAGGGCACGGTAAGTGGAGGAGAGCGGCGGAGCACTACTGAACGGAACTCTTCTATCAAGTGAAGTTTCGTAGTTTGCAACGAGGAGCAAAAGGCCGATCATGCGTGCACCAACCGCGCCAGCGGTGCGTTCTTCTTCAACGTCGCCCAGGCACGGTTCGAGGACGCGCCGCCGCAAGTCCCGCAGCCTTTCCCAAATCCATCACATCCGCAGCGAGGGACTTCTCCGCGACGAAACTCGACTCCCGAGTCGGCTGGGTATACGTTGTATAGCCGGGCCGCCTGCCGGCGCGCGGGTTCGCGATACATGAACCAGCGGGCGCACTTGCCTTGTCGCGTCCTTCCAGAATGAATCGAGATCTCGGATGATCAAGTGGGCTGGCTGGCTTATAGTACTGTACGGAGCTGCGCACACCTTGGGAGCGCTTACTATTCTAGGCGCCGGCGCTCATGCTCCCGCGTGGTTTAGCGGGCAGTTGTGGGATGACGACCTCAGTAACATGAGCGCTGCCGGCGCGGCCCTTTGGCTTAGTGTCTTAAGTTTTGGGCCAATGCTCGTACTGACTGGCGTGATGGTGTTGTGGATGGAGCGGAGCAGCGTAGTTCCCCCTACGTTTGTCCCTTACGCGTTATTGGTCTTCAACCTGATCGACGCAACGACGTTGCTTTACACACCGTGGCCGATAGTGACTGTTGCCAGCATTCTGCTACTTATTGGCATCCGAAGGACCAAGAGGACAAACGACGCGGCGTGAACAACGAGCTTCAAGGCCTCGTCCCTCAGCTGGTGACCAAGTCATTGTTGATGCTGAGAAGAGATCGGCATCGATTACAAGCAGCGCCTCGGAGCGCAGTGTGGCCTCGGCATGGGAGTGCTGTGTAAACGTCAAGTAGCATAGTGCAGTCGCCACGACGCACCGAGCGAACTTGTGAGGAGATCTTGGATGGAAAGAAGCGACCCTGCTGTGGGGTGGCTGCATTCACCGGACCGACAAGGCGCCAAGTCTCTGGCAACAAGTGGTCTCAAACGATAGGAAGGGAAAGAATGGCTCATAGCTCACGCTTATTCCAGCGGCAGGTGACGCATTCCGAGATCTTATCGGCTAAAGTGAAGGGCTGAGCGGGTGCTGGCCCAAGTAGCCGTGAAACCGGCAAGACATGTCGAGCTTGATCTCTTCAAGAGTGTGCTCGTTACAGGCATGGTCAGCGCGCATGTGGTCCAGCTGATCAGTGCCGACTTGCCATCCTGGACCCTGATCTGGGCAGACTACATCAACCTTATTACCTTCTCCGGTTTTCTTTTCGCTTTCGGTCTGGGGGTCGGCTTTTCGTCTTCCAGGGGCAACAATGGGCCCAGCTTGTCGTTGCTCCGGCGAGCTCTTCTACTGCTCCTCGCGACTTATCTGTCGTCCATCGCCTTTCTCGTATGGGTAGACGGCAGGACGCTTCGCATGGCGCTCTTGTTGGACGTGTTCACCCTGAAGCGACTTTTTGGCTGGAGCGAGTTTCTCGCCAGCTTTGCCGTGCTCTATGCCTTGCTCGCGGTTGGCAGGCCATTGTTCGTTTGGCTGGCCAGCCACTGGTGGAGCCTGGCGGCAGTACTCACGGGTAGTGCCCTTAGCACTTTGATCGTCAACAACGATAACATCCCAGCGTTGGCGACCCTTGTTGGAACGGAGAGGTTCGCGAGCTTTCCGCTGCTGCCGTATGCCGGCTGGTTCTTTCTCGGGATCGCCTTGGGCCGGCAGGGTGGCCGCCTCCGGCCTTGGCATGGCCTGGTCTCGATCGCGTTAACCGGGGCGTACTTCGGTTTCCTTTGGGTCACGGGGGAGGGACCGGAGCGCTTCCCGCCCGCTGTTCTCTGGATCGCCGGAGCCGCGCTGCCATTGATCGTATATTTGGCTGTGCTGGGTTTGATTGCCTCCCGCAAGCAAGTGCACACTTGGCTGCTCCTGCCGGGACGGCACGCATTGAGCCTGGTGCTCTTTTCCAACCTGATGATTTTCTACGTGCGCTGGGCTTACCAGTTCCCTGTGACCAACACTGCTCTTTGGTTTGCGGCTACGCTGGTCTTGGTTGGTGTGCCCATGATCGCCTGGGCCATGGTAGAGCGGGCCGGAAGGCGATCTGCGGTCCGTGTTGCTCCCTGACCGCAAGAAGGATGCAGGGCGCAAGGACGACCGTTGGGGCCGAACGAAGGCAGCTGCAAAGGAAGGAGCATTCTTCCTTCAACAGATAGCACGCGATGCGGTGGCACGACTGATCGGCGTTCGTTCGCAACCTGAGGCCCGAACCCCCGCAGCCCGGTTGGGTATGCAACGGGAGCGCCACGCCGGCGGCCATGCCGCCGCCCATCCCATGCCAGCAGATGCGCCAAACTGTGCCTGCCCGAAGCAAGCCGTCCCGGTTCGCCCGGTCATATCCACCATCATCGTCGGACGACACCATCCTTTCCTGTTGCCAGAATGACAGGGCGATACTGTGAGGTCCACCGCACTCCGGGCTCAATCTCGCTCACCACGCGAGTTCTTGCGCCTCGGTGCTGAACCAGCCGCACGCTGTCGCGTGAAACGCTCCACGTAGCGCCCCGCTATTGCCCTGGATCTTCTTGGCGCTGGGACACGACGTACGTTGCTGCGCCGGCGCATAAAAATAGTTTCGGTCATTTGATTGTTGTATGTCGGGTTTATAGTCCTATTCCGCCTTGCCGGACGACCTTTGCGATTTTCCAGATCAACCATGCTGACTTACGTCGACAACGACAATAAGCAATTCGACCTTCGGACCGACCTCGTCTATGGCGCTCAAGCCATTGCAGCTCTGACCGGCCTCAACAGCAGAACGCTTCAGAAGCATGCAGCTCTCGAAGGGCTGCCAATCTTCAGGATCGGCCGTGCCCATTGTGCCGATCGACGGGTGCTGCTGCAGTGGCTGGAGAGCCGCGGGGGCATTAGGGAGGCCGCTGCCGCGAAGCGTCGTTGAAGCCATACAAGCACAGGGCAACCTCCCACGTCGGCATGATTAGCTTGGCTGAGGTTGACGTGACGATCCGGAAAGCCCTGCTGATCATGCTGACGATGTGCATTCTGTTGGAGCTAGCAGCGGCGGCCTATAGCCTGGTGTGAGATGTAGCTAGTCAAGGCAACTTCGCACCGTTGCAAACCACTTAGACTCGGAGCGGCAATCTATCTAGCCGATTTCGGCCGCCACATAGTGGGCCAGCAAACGACTGCCCTGCTGGGTGATCTGGATCCTCTCAGGTGACCCCTTCACCAGTCGATCGGCCAGCAGCAGTTGTAGCAATGGCGAGTCCTCAACCGGGCGTGGACCACCAAGCAAGGCCTTCAGTACGGCGACAGCTTCCGGCGTAAGTTCCGTCCAAGTCATGGCACCTACATAGCCGATCTTCTTGTCCACCGAAACCAGAGAGAAACACTCAGTACCTATAGTGTTGAACCGCCTGGGGAAGCACTCCGCCGCACCCTGAGGTAACGTGTGGAGCCGTCCGCTTGATCTGTGATCGGGTTTACTGCTGGTGCCGCGGCCGAGGTAGATGGTGTCGATATCTTCGCCTCGCATGCGTGCTCCAGTGTTCGGAGACAAGTTAGGTGCTGATGTGAGCCACGGATACGCCCTTCATGATCGCCCTAGATAGACGCCTGGGTTCCCTGGGAGGCGTCGTACAGCATGAGAGTGCGTAGCGATTCGCCGGTAATGGTGCCAACCGAAAGCGCAAGGAAAAGTGATCCACAGTTCCATTGTCATCCTTTGAGAGCGATAAGGCCGGCCGCAGTGGGACGAAATCCGCAACTCGCATAGAGGGGGGCTAGATGGGGTTCATAGTCCACATGGAGCCATTCCGCTCCGCGTGCCCGTGACACTTCTTCGGCCTTCTTCAGCATCTGGGAGGCAATGCCCTGGCGGCGATAGTCGAAGTCGACGCAGGTGTCGAGAATGAAGGCATGAATGCCGCCATCCCAAGCAACATTGACAAATCCTATAAGGCTCGGGCCGTCATAAGCGCCCACATGAGCGAGACTCCGGCTGAGAATGGATTGGAAGCTGCCTCGACCGCTGCGTCCCCAGGCATTCAGCCACAGGCTCCGCAGCGCTTTGTCCGAGGGAAAGGGATCAACGGCAATCCTGATCATGGTTGTTCTGGCCTCGAGTGAAATCTGGTGCAGGCTCGGGCGCTTTTTACAAGTCTGTAACGAATACTTGCGGTTTATGGATCTGGCTGCGCCGTTTGCTGTAGCGGCTACGCCGTTCTCTGTTTATGCCTGGAGTGTCAGAGGCTCGATCCTACAGCCTCGGAAACAGACGCGCTCACCAGTGCCATAACTTTGATCTGTCCACCGGCCACTACGGAAACTCGTATACCTGGCAGCTGCCACATGGCCACTGGATCCGCGAAAACAGCTCGAAATGGCTCAGGTGCGAAGCAGTAATGCATCAATTGTAGCTACTCGGACCTTTCGGCTATCCGGATTTTCCGGTTGAAAATCGGATCTCTCCCGCCGTCGCGGATATCCGCACCTGGTTGGGAGCCTTTACAAGAGGTCTGCCCAAGAGGTGCCGAAAGCAATATGCTCCGGAAGGCCCTTGCAATCGCCCGACAGGTTGCCGCTACAACATAACTCATGGACGCTATCGTTGCCGGCAGCTTCGGGCAAAGCGGTGGCGCGGGTTGGCTAGCTGGCCATAGCTGGTCAATCCATCAACTACGATCCGGTGCCTTCGGGCTCACCAGAGCAAACCCGCTATTCTCGAGTTCGACTTCGATCGCTCGGGCATCAATTTCCCCGAACAAGGCATCGCCGGTGCAAGTCGTAGCAAAATAGCGCCACCCCAGGCTGTAGTCCTCGGGAATTTGTGCCTCGGGGACCATGGGCAGGATAAGCAATGCCTCCTCTAATTGACCACTTTCTTGAGCCACGAAAACGTTAACCTGCATATAGCGCTCCTCTGCGCACACATGGGCAGGAACAGCCGCCGCCGCAATTAAAGCAGGTTAGTTGAGGCCTCAAAAGTAAAGATGCGGCTCTTGGGCGCCACACAGTCGGTCTAGCGAGCCTGTCCGCCAGCGTCATTGACAGCCTAGACTAGTCGTGGCCGGACCGTTCTCGCGCAGAAGGTGTGATCATCCCGTATATGACTCGATACCCGAACTGCCGGCGGGCGTTTTCAGCTTCAATGCTCTCGTCACAATTAGCAAGTGTCCCACCTGAGGCGATGGAACATAAACACAGTACTCGGGTTAGCGGTTGTTTGAAGGCCAGGTGTGCTGCCTATTGACCGGTGTAGCCGGCGCATCGTCAAGGGCGGGGACTACGACGTTTGTCACGAGGAATTCAGCGGAGGTTACGTTGCGGCATCAACCGCCATCGAAGCCGCAATTGCAGTGTTCCTGCATCATCATTGACCGCCGAACCAGAAAGCTCACCCGATGTCGACGGGAAAGTCGGAACGATACAAAACTTCTTTCCCAGCCTCTCTTGAATGGGCGGGCTACGCCCTTGGTTTTGGTCTGGGTGGTTTCTTTGATGGCATCCTTCTTCACCAGGTTTTGCAATGGCACCATCTGCTGAGCGGTCTGGAGTCCGCCCGGCATGATATCCGGCTCCTGATCATGACAGACGGGCTGTTCCACGTCCTCATGTACGTGGTCACGGCCCTAGGTTTATGGTTGCTTTGGCGGTCTAACACTGCGATGCCGAGGCCCGGAGCCGATCGACTCCTTTTTGCATGTGCACTTCTCGGGTTCGCAATATGGCATATCCTAGATAGTCTACTTTCTCACTGGATCCTCGGCATCCACCGGGTTCGTATGGACGTCGACAATCCTCTGTTCTGGGATGTTCTGTGGCTTCTGGCGTTCGGTGTGGTGCCGGTTTTGGTCGGCTGGCTGATGCGGCGCCGAAGTGTACGGGCTTCTGCTGACAAGGTGATGAGTTCGTCTTCGGCGCTAGTCCTCGCTGTCCTTGTTTCGGGACCGCTTGCGGCTTTCCCCGCACCGAGCGATGGCACACTGATGGTGCTCTTCCGACCTGATGTTACCGCCGCTGACGCTTTCGCTGCCATCCAAGCAGCGGAGGCTCGCGTCCTCTGGACAGATCCAACCGGACAGCTGTGGGCCATTGATATGCCGGAAGACGCCGCTACGATCCGACTTTACAGCCAAGGTGCTATGCTCATTAGCAACTCGATACTGCCTGTAGGATGCTTTAACTGGATCAAAGTCTGACCGTTCAAGGGGTCAACCTTCACTCTGGACCTTGGGGTGTGACAAAAGCGAGGAAGCGTTAGGGTGATCAATGTGGAAGGCGGTTCTGCTGAAAGTATCAGTTCTGTGGCCGCCTAAGCTTGCATCTCTGCAAGGCAGCTTCCTGCTCCCGAGCGGTTCGTCATCGAAGGTTGCAGCAAGGATATGTCTTGCCTCGACAGAGCTAACAGGCACTCTCTTCTGCGAGAAACGGCGGAGACAGATTATCGCCTGATACATCTGGTTCACGACGGCAACTCGGAGGCAGCGCCGGTGTTGACCCGACGCAGACTCCTCTGCTGTGGCCAGAAGCCGGACGGAGCAAGGTCCCCCCCCCCCGATCCGTCCGGCTTTGACCAAGTGCAAATAAATGGACCTGGTTTGTACAGACGCTCATACCCGTCGGCGAGCCCGAACTGACAGTTGAGCGGCGTGATGCCCGCAGTGCACTTCTTTCCAAAATCTAGGCACCGCCTGCTCGCAGTGTACTTGGGATTGGCAGACGAAAAGAAAGCAGCATAGGCAAGCTTCACCGCTCACGAAGAACCCAAGTTAGCCTTCTCGGCCTTCCGCAACTTCCGGACTGCAGCTCGATTGCAATGTTGGAAAGGGCTGTCAGATGCAAAGACGCACTTTGATCATAGTGGCAATCCTGGTTGTACTCGCGCTTTTGGCTGCCGGCATGAGCTCTATGCAAGGGGCTGGACTGGAGCGCGACGTCAACAATCCTGAAAAGGTGGAGGCGCAGCCGGCCTGGTGGTGAGATCGGGTTCGCCCATGGGCCGAGCTGGCGACGATCCAGAGAAGGAAGCGCCTTCAGCAAAGCAATGAATGGTTCCGGCGGCGTAATGAACGGCAAACAAGCTTGGAGCGATGATGCGGATCTGATTAGCATTCTGCGCGACACAGGCGTGCCCCTGGCCAGTATCGATTACAATGCCGCACTCAGCGAACCATTCTCGCACTTGCCGACGTTCGGGTGGTGTTGCTCGGTGAGGCGTCACATGGCACATCGGAGTTCTCTCGCGCCCGGGCTGCAACACGTTCGGACCGCCCTGCAAGGCGATTGCCTGTCCAGACTGGTCAATGACCCTGGAATACCTGCACCGGGCCGAATCTGCAGCTGCTCGAAGAGCAGGGCAGTGCCTGATACCGAACCTGTCATCGTGACCGAAGCCTTGGGTCCTTTGCTGTGAGTCGACCGGAGCCGAGCGCCCTGACGCAACGTTAGAATGTCGTCGATGGGTGGCAAGCTGCGACAGGCCTTTGCCACTGCTAATCTTGCATCCAACCAGGGAGTCGAAGACTTAACCGGCGCTCTGTTGCAGCCTATCCCGCGTCAAAACGCCGGTCAGACTCACTCGCCGTGGTACACAGATGTTATGGCAGCTACTGCTGGGACTAAGATCAAAGCGTCAAATCGAGGTAGCTTTACAGGTCCAAAGCGCCAAAACGACCCTGACGGGTTTCAAGCCTGTAGTCGAAACCAGAAAGGGGCCATGGACAACACCGTTGCTGCCGGTGACCGCAGATACCATCGTTCCCGAAACCAGACGCTGATCGTAAGGGCACGCAATCTCCAATATGGAACTGTCTCGGCTACCTCTGACGAGGCCTCGTCTTGACCTTCCGCTGGACCGATCCTTGGACAGGATACGGCAACAGACCTCGGATCGGCTGTGTCTAGCGCCTTAACCTGACGTGTACTCCTCGGTAGGGCGCAGGTCCCCTGCAACAAGTGAGTGTGGTTGAGAATGCGCTCCCCATTTAGCCAGTGAGTGAAGCGCCGCATTCAACGTTTGCCCTCTGTCGCTTAGTCGGTATCGAACTCTGCGTACCGAGCCTTCTTCAGGAAGCCGAATGACCAAGCCGTCAGCTTCGAGCTCTTTCAACTGCTCCATTAGTATCTTTTCGCTAACTCCCGCAACTCTGCGCCGGAGCTCCCCGAAGTAGGCGGAACGCTCGTGTAGAACCCACAAAAGGGTTGGCTTCCATTTTCCCGCGACCACCCGCAACGCGTTATTCAGACCGCATGACGTTTCTACAGGTCGGGCCATCTAATGTCCCTTACAAAAATGTAAGTAATTGAAACTGCTTGAATTTGGGCTGATCCTCCGCTCTGTCATAACGGAGTTTGAAGTTGAATGAATAAAGTAATGTGGTTCGATATCCCAGCAAATAACATCGATGCCAGCGCAGTCTTTTACCAAAACGTATTCGGTTGGACGGTGATCGATCGGCATCCTGATGACAATGCAGACGCGCTTAGCTTTCGAATTGCCCAGACCGCCGAAAGCGATGGCCCGATGAGTAAGGTTAGTGGAGCTATCAACGGCGGCCTTGTAACTAGAGACATTGGCATCACCCAACCAACCATTTTGATTGAAGTACCTAACATTGACCTGAAGGTGAAAGAAGTTGAGGCCGCTGGTGGCTTTTCTGTGGCAGCGAAAAGAGAGCTACCTCTGGCGGGTGGCTCATTTGCATACGTCCAAGACCTTGATGGTAATGTCATAGGATTGTGGGAGTGGACAGCCTCCTAACTTCAGACACGGGCCTGTCATTAGACAGGCCCAACTAGAACGGTGCTATCCACCGCTGATCCTGTTGCAATCTAAAGAGTCCCGCGCCAGTTTTGCAGGCTTGCCATTTCAAAGGTATGTTTGTGCATAACTCAGGTGCGGAAACGTATCTTTCGGATCAAAGGTAATGCCCGGCCTAGGTCATCGCGAAGCGGCGAACAGATTTGCAATCGCCGTGGACCATCAGGTTGGAGCCGGTGCGAATGCAAGCGTGGTTAAACTTGCTTGGAAGCCGACGTCGAACGACAGCCAATAAGTCCGATTTCGAATCCATCGGTCCAGGCGTGACGTCATACAAGCCTTGGGCGACTGGTAGTCACCTTCCTGATCTTGAGTCCCATCGCGCCGGACTAATTGCAGATCGAGTGGGTCTTGAGGAATGTGCTCGAGGCCGTGCACATGCTTCTCCAGCTGGCGAACTTGAGAGGTGCGTATAACATCTTCACCGGCATTAGGGTCGGGAGCGCCTTTCGACGAAGCCGAACCGTCGCTACCAGCATCAGCCGGGATGCTGGGGTCTCGGCTTGAATGTAGACTGCAACCCAAGGCCAAACCCTGAGTCAGTCAGCGCGTCCTTGTTAGTGATGTTGATCACGAACCCTTGGTGCCATTCAGAGCGCCGAC